>Ga0272449_1000082_pt1 | contig 127482 bp, 127 predicted proteins | sample YNPCB0241_FD_198679 | JGI IMG/M metagenome (GOLD analysis project Ga0272449, IMG submission 198679) | Hot spring sediment microbial communities from Yellowstone National Park, WY, United States - YNP-CB-024-1 | ecosystem: Environmental > Aquatic > Thermal springs > Hot (42-90C) > Sediment...
TGGAACTTTCTAAAGCTCCACCTGTTGAGCCTGCCGTTTATGGCCTTCGATCTCCCCTTTTTATGCTTCTTCCTGATTTTCTCGAGATCCTCCATCACAATGGTTGAGGCTCCGGCTTCCTTCGCTTTCGCAACAACCTCTTTGGCGATCCTGTGGTATATGGCTTCAACCCTTCTGCGCTCCCTGCCCTTATACTTCGCCATCAGCTGCTTCTCGTTCAGCCTGGGCTTAGACTGCAGCCTTCTGCGCTTGAGGAAATAGGCAGTCCTTATGGCCCTCTCTTTAGTCTCCCTGTTCTCCACGCGCTCCAAAGTGCCGAAGGCGATATTGTTCTCGTTCACGTCAACAGCTACTGCTTTCCCATCCATCTCCGCTACTTCAACGACTTTGGAGAAGACGACTTTCAAGTAGAAGTCGCTCCCCTTCTTCACGAGCCAAGCTTGGCCAATCTTCATCTCTTTGAACTTCTCGTGGTACGTCCCGTGGAGCAGCTTTAGCTTAACCCTGCCGCCTTCAATAGCTATCGAAGCTTCCCAGCTTTCAAGGTTGAGGCTGAACAGGTGATCGTCCAGCATCACAACTTGCTTTTTAAAGACTGGTTTCTCTGCTTTCGCCAACCCTTTCCTTTTGAGCTTCTGAAGCTCTTGTAGATATGGCAGGCCATCTGGCATGCTGTGTAGATGTAGTGTGATGGAAGTCTTGGATAGTTTGCTCTCAACTCGTGGTACTTCTCTGCCTTAAGCCTCTTGAAGCTTTACGCTAGGGAGAAACTGCTTCGTAACCCCAAGGCTGAGTATAGCCTCAGCTAATGATCACCCGGAATTTACGAATTTAGCAAATGAACAGATTTAGAAAGCTTGCAAAAAAGATCAAAGTGGAGCAAAAAGCCAGTTTGGGGCAAGTGAGCTGCTCTGCCCTAAAAGGCGGAGCTTCCGGTGTTAAGGGAGGGCTTTAGCCTTTCCATCATCTGCCGATTCAAAGCCAAGCTCCCCCCATCCCATGCCTCTCGTTAAGGCATGGGCTATATTTGTTGTAAACAAGCCCCGCATTTCGGGCATTTGAATCCACTTCATTGACTTGGGCAACAGCCCCATCTATGGCAGTTCCCTTCGGATTGTTTGGGCATTCTATTCAGACTTTCTATTTGTTTAAGCTTTTCTCATCCAGTTCTGAAGGGCGAGGTTTTCGGTTATAATTTTTCTATTTTCTATTTTCATAATCCTTTGTTACATTTTTTCGCGTACAAAGTCTTTTCTATTTTGTAGCAATCGAAACCGAAAAAATCATATATTCTTAAAACCGAAAAAAAAGCATGGAAATGTTATGGAAACCCTCTGAAGAGACGATTAGAAACGCAAACATGACGAAGTTCATAGAATACGTGAACCAAAGATTTTCAACAAATTTGAGGGATTACTGGGATCTCTACAGATGGTCGGTTGAAAATATTCCCGAATTTTGGTCATCTGTCTGGGAATTCTGCGGAGTGATTAGCTCAAGAAAATTCGAAAAAGTCGTAGATGATCTCAAAAAATTTCCCGGAGCTCGCTGGTTTGTAGGAGCAAAATTGAACTTTGCAGAAAACTTACTAAGAAATGAGGAAGGATTAGCATTTATATTCAGAAATGAAGCAGGTTTAAGGAGAACCCTGAGCTATAAGGATCTGAAAACCCAAGTTGCCAATCTTTCCAACGCACTCAAAGAGCTTGGAATTAAAGCTGGAGACAGAATTTGCGCTTACATGCCAAACATTCCTGAGACTTGCATTGCAATGCTATCAACCACAAGTTTAGGGGCCGTATGGAGCTCCTGTGGAACCGAACTTGGACCAAGCGCCGTTGTCGACAGAATAGGCCAGCTTGAGCCAAGGGTTTTATTTACAGTTGACGGCTATCTCTACAAGGGAAAGGGCTTTGATTTCTTAAAAAATGTCGCAGAAGTCGCGAAAGCAATTCCATCCCTAGAAAAAGTGGTCGTCTACCCCTATCTCAAAAAGGAGCCGGATATCTCTGAAATTCCGAATGCAGAGCTGTGGAACGATTTCTTATCGGAAGATGAAAAGATTAGATTCGAGCAAGTTGAGGCAAACGAGCCTGTTTATATAATGTTCAGTTCCGGGACTACGGGAAAACCAAAATGCATGGTCCAATCAGTTGCAGGAGTGCTGGTGAATCATCTAAAGGAGCTGATTCTCCACACTGACTTAAAGAGAGGAGAGATTATAAGCTATATAACCTCTCCGAGCTGGATGATGTGGAATTGGCTTATGAGCTCGCTGGCGGTAGGTGCGACGATCGCACTCTACGACGGAAATCCACTCTTCCCGGATTGGAGAACAATGTTCAAGTTTATCGATGAGGAAGGAATAAATGTCTTCGGGTGTTCAGCAAGCTATATATACGCTCTTATATCATCGAACGCCAAACCAAAAGATGAGTTTAGTCTAAAATCGCTGAAAGAAATTTCCCAAACCGGTTCTCCGCTCTCTGCCGAGGGATTTAGATGGGTTTATGAAAATATAAAGAAAGATCTTTGGTTCAACTCTATTTCCGGAGGGACTGACATAAACGGATGTTTCTGCGCCGGGTCACCGACTTTACCTGTTTACGCCGGTCAACTCCAATCCCCAGCCCTAGGAATGAAAATTGCAGCATACGATGATAACGCAAATCCAGTCTACGATCAACCGGGTGAACTCGTTTGCGAGGCCCCTTCACCCTCGATGCCAATATATTTCTGGGGGGATAAAGATTACAAGAAATACAGAGAAACTTACTTTGAGTTCTTTGCCGATAAGGGAAAAAATGTGTGGAGGCATGGGGATTACGTAATCTTCCATTCAAAAACTGGAGGCATAACATTCCTAGGTCGATCTGATGCTACGCTGAAGATTTCCGGTGTTAGAATTGGAACTGCGGAAATTTACAATGTTGTAGAAAAGTTACCAGAAATTGCCGATTCCTTGGCAACTTCCCAAGAATGGAAAGGAGATCAGAGATTGATTCTTTTTGTCAAGCTAAAGCCTGGCTACAAGCTAACGGAAGAATTAAAGACGAAGATTAGAGAAGAACTCAGGAAAAAAGCTTCTCCCCGGCACGTTCCAGCTTTGATAATCGAAGTTCCAGACATTCCATATACTGTCAACATGAAGAAGGTGGAAATAGCTGTTAGAAACATTTTACACGGTAAGCCTGTCACAAACAGGGGTGCATTGATTAATCCTGAAAGTTTGGATTACTTTGAAAAGATTGCAAAGGAAATAGAAAAAATGGGTTAAATTATTCCTTCCTTCTTTAAACTTTCCAATTTTTCTTTCCCTAAACCGAGGTATTTCTGATAGATGAACTCGTTATCAGCTCCAATAGGTCTGCAGATCCACTTTATCCTTCCAGGAGTCCTTGACATGAATCTGAACAGAGAATTCTGCACGAGTACTTTTCCATAGTTCGGATCTTTCCTTTCAACGAACATTTCCTTAACTTTTAAATGCTCCACTTCAAGAACTTCTTTCGGTGAGTTCAATCTACCTGTAACCACAGTCCCCTTTCTATCCGGTTTCTTGGAATAATCTAGAACCATCTTCAGCAGTTCCTCAGAAGTATACTGAGTTGTGAATTTTTCAATTTCCTTTTGAATCACAGGCTGATTGTAGGGATTAAGTCTCTCCCTAATAGTCGGGTACTGCTTTTGAAGGTCTGGTCTGTTCATTATTTCGCAGAGAGCTGCCCAGTTCGGATCTGTAAATCCTGACATGAAGACATAACCATCCTTCGATTTAACGTAAGTGTAAGGGAAAACCGCATAATCGAAGTTCCCAGCTCTGACCATCTTTTTCGGCTCTCCTTCCATTTTAGTCATGTGATAGTACTGCATCAGATAATTTGCTATCGCAATTAATCCCTCGCATGGGGAAACATCTATGAACTGCCCTTTTCCAGTTCTTTTTCTATAGAACGCTGCAAGCAGTATACCAAACACAGCCCACATCCCCCCAACATACCACCCCATCCAGTTTCCTGCTTTGACGGGTTTCTTTAACTCCTTAGGGACGTCTGGATCGAGTTCTGGTTCTCCTGTGACGCTCATAACAACTCCCCTCACTTGATCTATTAGATCGTAGCCGGTCATTTTTCCAAACTTCTCAGCATCCTTCCCGAACTGTCCAAAGGATGTTATAGCACAGTAGATCAGCGACGGATTTATTTCTTTCAACTGTCTATATCCTATGCCGAGGGAATCCATATATCCGGGCCTGAAAGTCTCGATTAGAACATCTGCTTTTTTAACGAGCTTCTTCAGTATCTCCCTTCCCTCTTCCTTTTCAATGTTGAGCGTTATGTGGTACTTATTCCTAGCCTCTACAATGTAAGCCAGCCCAGCATCCCCAATCATGATTCCCTCCGGTGTCATCTTCCGAGCTAGGTCGCCATTTGGAGGTTCGATCTTTATAACCTCGGCTCCCAACTCTGCTAAGAAAGATGATGCAACTATGCCCGCAAAGTTACCATAGCTCAGATCTAAAACGACTAGATCATCAAGAGCTTCAGGCTTCCCTAAAATGTCTGCTGGATTAGTTATGGAATGGATAAATTTCGCATATTCCGGATCGATTGCAAAGCCAACTATCTTCCTCTCTTCCATAAAATCACCTCACGGATATTTCAGTCCCTTCTTCCCATCCCAGTCCTTTGGCGGACATTGCGATGGTACTGCGGGGTTCCACTTGTAAATTACCCCCTCCTCGTAGAGTTTCTCAATCTCTTCCATACTCATACCAAGAACCCTTGCCAGTACGTGTTCGTTATCGAACCCCATCGGTCTTGCACCCCATTTTAGCCTTGCAGGTGTTTCCATTCTCGGTGGATAGCAAGGTTCAACAAGATACCCGTACAACGGATCTTCGTATTCTTGGATCGCTTTTCTTTGTCTGAAATGTTCGCTGTTATATGCTTCCTCCACATCTACCACATGATAAGCAGAGAAACCATATTTCAATGCAAGCTCTTCTATTTGTGAGACCGTTTTATCCCTTGCCCATTTTGCAATTTCAGCTAGTATATATCTAGCATTTTCATCTTTTAGTCTAACCAGTGGATCTGCGAATTTCTCATAAAGATCCATTCTGCCCATAGCCTCACAAAGTCCTTTGAATTCATTCTCAGAGAAAGCGCATATCGCCACCCAGCCATCTTTGCAGTCAAAGAGATCTGAGGGGCAAATTGCTAAATCTCGATTGCCAAATCTTTCCCTGTTCTTTCCAGTTAAGTAAACGTATAGCCACGTCCAGTCTAGGTATCTAATCACAGTTTCGACTTGTGAAATATCTATGAACTGACCTTCACCTGTTTTTTCCCTGTAATAAAGTGCTGCAACTATTGCAATTGCACAAGCCAAGGCAGTCGTCCAATCAGCAATCCAGACACCGGATTTCAGCGGAATTCTGCCTTCTAGGCCGGTTATATAGGCTAAGCCGCCCTCACTTTGAGCAATTGCATCATAAGACGTTCTACCGGTAAACGGGCCCCAGCTACCGAAGCCTGAAACGTGGAGCTGTATAATTCTAGGATTTATCTCCCTCAGCTTGTCGTAGCTTAGGCCCCATTTTGCAAGCCTTCCTGGAGTTAGGTTGTCTATTACAACATCACTCTTCTTAACAAATTTATAGAATATTTCCCTTGCCTTTGGATGTCCAAAATGCATTCCAACCCAGTATTTATTGTGGTTCTGCTCAAGCAGCCCTGGGGACAGGTTCTTGTAGAAATATGCATACGGTGTAACATATCTCATCTGATCTCCACGCCTTGCTTCGAACTTTATTACCTCTGCCCCAAATTCGGCAAGGTAATCCGCCGCAGCTGGACCTAGAACAACGCTACAAACTTCCAGAACTCTTATCCCTTTTAGTGGTTCTGGCTTTTCAAAAATGTCTCCAATCAATTCCTCCATTTTACCACCTATTAGCCTTTTGAATTGGAATGGTTAAAAAATTTTTCTCTTTTTAAATGTTTTATACTATTATTCTGATAAGTCCAGAAAAAATATAGATTTTTATATTTATAATAAACTTCCAGACTTTCTGCTGAGAAAAAAATTAAATGGATGCTACCGAATACAAACATGCGCATAGCTGTTACGGGGAGGCCGGGGATAGGAAAGACCACACTCTGTCTCAAAGTTTATGAATCACTGAAACCTAAAATCAGGATTTCCGGTTTCATAACTTTAGAGGAGAGAGTCAAAGGTGTTAGAGTTGGTTTTAAGCTTTTGGATTTAAATACAAACCAAGAAGCAAAGCTTGCAAGGATTGGTAAGGGTAAAGTGAACGTCGGCAAATACGAGGTGCTTATTGAGAGTTTTGAAGATTTTTTAGATAAGCTTAAATTCGACGGGGATTTAATCATCATAGATGAGATTGGCCCAATGGAGCTAAAAAGCAACAAGTTCATTTCAACTGTCAGAGATTTGCTCTCAAAAGAAAATCTGCTATTCACAATTCATTACAAAGCGAGGCACCCGCTTCTGGATACTATAAGGAGGGATTTCAGGATATACACTATTGACGAGAAAAACAGAAATTTGGTTGCGGAGGAGATTGCGAAGATATATGCTCGTTGTTGAAGGAAAAGCAAAAATAATAGTTGATGGAGCATTCTATAACCCAAAAATGAGTTTTTGTCGCGATCTAGACATGCTGATTTTTTCGACACTTGGAAAACACAAAATTCTCGATGCACTTTCAGCCACTGGTGTCAGAGGAATCAGAGCCATGCTTGAAGCAGATTGCGAAGTTGCTTTCAACGATGCAAACCCAAAGGCAGTTGAAATTATAAAAAAGAACCTAGAAATAAACAATCTCAGTGCAGAAGTGTTCTGTTCTGATGCATCGATTCTGATGAGAACAAAAAAGTTTGAACACGTGGATATAGATCCTTTTGGTAGCCCCGCAAATTTCATAGAGTCTGCATGCGTTCATTCAAAATTTTTAAGCGTTACCGCAACTGATTTAGAGGCTCTATGCTGCAAGACTTCTGCCGGTTTGAGAAAGTACTCTGCCTTTGTTTTAAAAACCGATGTTCCCCATGAAATAGGCCTGAGGGTGCTTTTGGGCTTCATCGCCAGAACCGCTCTAAGATTCGAAAAAGCCATCTATCCCCTGATTTCTTGGGCTAAAGAACACTACTACAGAGTTCATGTTAAAATAAAGAGATCCAGCTCTGAAGCAACAAAGACTCTAGAGAAAATTGGTTATATATCCTTCTGCAGAAAATGCTTTGCAAAAAGAATCACTAAGTTCGGTGAGACCGTAGAAACTTGTCGTTGTGGGGATAGACCTATCCTAATCGGACCGCTATGGCTTGGTGAACTTAAAAATAGAGATTTCGTCGATAAAGTTATATCCCTAGCAGACGGGAAGTTAAAGAATTTTCTTCTAAAAATCCAAAACGAAATCGATTATCCCCTCGCCTACAGCATTCCCAAAATCTGTAGCCTGATTTCAAAAGCAGCCCCTTCAACTGCCGATGTAGTTGAGAAGCTTAAAAATATTGGATACATGGCTTCTCCAGTTCATTACTGTGGATACTGCATAAAAACGAATGCGGAAATTGATAAGATAATCAAAATTTTAAGCTGAAAACTTCGCTTTTAGAGAAAATATTGAAAACGCTTCAGGCCCCAGACACGATCTTTATTACGTCATTGTTTCGAAGCTCATAATCGTCTGCGATTCTGATCTTTTTCTTCGCATCAACCGCGTAAATAAATTTTTTACCAATTTCAGTGTGAATCTTAAAAGCCAAATCTCTGGGAGTCGCTCCTCTTTTCACCAAAAAGGCATCAGGCAAAATGTTTCCTTTGGAATCTGTGAACTTCGACTCATTTTCAACTGGATAAACAACTATATACCCTAGAACGTCAAAGACAAGTTTGTTTATTACATCCTGTACACCTGTTGTCTTGAACTCGTCTAGATAACCCTTTATCTTCTCCAGAACCTTTCTCTGTTTCTCGTTTAGCTCCTTTTTCACCTCAAAACTGGAATCCCCAGGAAGATATTTTATGAAACCGGACTTAGCAGCAGTTCTTAGGATTAGCTCATAGTTTGCGGAAGTTGGAATTGCTCCGATTTTTTTAAGCCTCTCTAAAAAGTCTCTTGAAGCTTTATCCGCCTTGTTGGCCGCTATTACCATTTTCATCCTATTCTCCCTCAAAACTCTTGCTATCTCAACGAGTTCTTCATCTCTAAGTTTTTGAATATCGACGTCTGCGAACGCTTCTCTCACCATCGCCTCGGTAAATCCTAGGCCTGCCAAAGCTTCAGTTATAACTTTTATCTCCCTTTTTTCTGCTTTAGCCTTTCTCACAATCTTTTCCCAGTTCCTTTTCAATATACCATATATCCACATGTCTAATTCGCGCAAGAGAAATTCAACGTCTTTTATTGGATCTCTTTCACCAATCCCTATTTCATTGCCATTCTCGTCAGTCGATCCAGACGCGTCGACTACGTGAATTATCCCCTCGCTTTGTCTCAGGTCATCTAAAAACTCGTTCCCTAATCCTCTCCCTTTATGGGCATCAGGCACCAAGCCAGCAACATCAATCAACTTTACAGGAACAAATCTCCATCCATCGATGCAGTTTCCACAATCTATTCCCAACTCCCGGCACACACATTTAACCCTCACATGTGCAATTCCAATGTTTGGCTTTATTGTTGTAAAGGGATAATTGGCTATCTCCGCATCAGCAAGAGTTGCGGATTTAAAAAAAGTCGACTTTCCAGCATTTGGTTTTCCAGCTATCCCGATCTCTATCATAAAAGTCCCCTTGACTCGTATTCGCCTCTCCTTCTCTTCCTTATCAAACTATTCAAAAGAGAAGGATTGTTACGCAAAAAAGATGCGAATTCTCTAGTTATTTCGCCTTTTTTCTCGAAATACTCTATAACCTCTATCGCCTCTTCAAGGCTCTTGCAAACCTCAAGATGATCTATAACCGTAGGTATCAGCCTGTCTCCTATTTCAGCGTAAAGCGCCGGAAACATCTTCCTGAACTTCTCTCTGTCCCATTCCACCTTCCTCACCAATGTCAGTTTTTAGGATTACAGAGTCTTTAATCCAGACTCCCTCCTTCGCAACTATTCCCCCACCTACAATACATCTTCTTTCCATGTGAGCTGCCCCGCCCTAAAGGGGGAGCTTCCAGCGTTTAGCTGGGGCTTTACGCCTCCAGCCTCATCTGCTGGTTCGGGGGGCCCACAGCTCCCCCATCCCATGCCTCTCGTTAAGGCATGGACTATGTTGCAGCCTCATCTTGGGCAACATGCCCGCATTCGCTAATTTTTACATGTTTTATTTATTTAAGCTTTTTCATCCCTGCCCTAAAGGGTTTTCGGTTATAAATTTACATGAAAATCGACAAGAAAGCCTACGGTTTTAACCGTGGATGAATTGTCGATAAGCTTAAATATTGAGAAATTATGTAGACGTGTGAAAGCCTATCAACATTCGAAGAGAAAGTCTTCCTAATCTAGTACCACATAGTCTGGTGCCCGAAGAAGAGAATTAAGGGCGGAAGCTCAAACATCCAGAAAGGTGTTTGAAGTGAAGAGAACGAACATGTTCATAATCGAGGACTGCCTTATGGAAACTTCTGACAGCTGCGCTAAGCTGTACAATGAGCTAAACTTCGAAAGGCGGGCTTACATACGCTACAGGCGTTTCGAGTATCCAAAGCATCTCTAAAAAAATACGCCCCATTGATAGGCTCTGCAATGCCCAGCAGATAATAAAAAAGAACAACGCGATGATAAACAACTTCTGGAGCTTCAGCTACATAATCAGAAGGGGTCCTGAACATAGGCTACCTCCATGGAGATAGCGTTAACGGGGAACGCAGCCCTTGCTTCTAAGGTGGAACGGGATGAGGTGGGAGCCTAAAAGGGCTGTGAACAGCCTACAGATGAGAGCCTTAGAAGCAAGAATCTCCCGGCTTTAGCCGTGGGGAGTGTCAATAAAAAGCTTCTGCATCTTAATCATTCCAACTACTAATATTGGAATTGCAAGTGCAGCCAAAATCTGAGCAATTTCTCTAAACGGCAAGAAGAGAATCAGGAGCCCTATTACGATTAAAATTGCTCTAACTGGATAATCAAAGTAACCTTTTTCTGCAAATTTGCCAAAGTTGCCCAGCGTTACAACTAGAATGCCCAATAAAACAATTCCGAAAGATATAATCATATCAAATCCCGGCTTCACAACTAGTTCCGGCCAAGTAATAACGGCGAAGATCATTAAATAAAGTGGAAATATCCACTTTTGTGTGTAGATTGCCGTCTTTACAAAGGGTGTTCCCGCAATTTTAGATGTAACCGCCGCTATGAGCGCAACCGGTGGTGTAAACTCGGAAATTGCAGCTACTAGGAATATAAAGAAGTGCGCAACCCAAGGATTGATACCCAAAGATATCATAGCCGGAGTAACCAATACAGATGCTATTATGTAGACAGCCGATGGTGGAAGACCAAAACCGAGGAAATAAGCAAGCAAAAATCCTAGAACAATCAGCAATAGAATGTTTTCTTTACAAAGGCTGATTAGGGCCATTCCAAGCTTCAAAAGCCATCCGCTTACCGTGAACAAGTTTATGATTATTCCGAGGAGTGCCAGGAGCAGAAGTATGTCTACTATTATCTCCGGATAACTCTTAACAGTCTCTTTAAAAGACTGAATTAGCTTCGAAACTTTCTCTCTTTTAGATCCCCTGTGTGTGACAAGGAGAATCGTGGAAATTAGTATCATGAAAAAGATTGCAACTATGAGTGCAGATCTAACCTCAGGCCACCAAAGGAAGCCCATTAAATATACGAGAAGTATAAGGCTTGAAAAGAAAACAACAGTATAAAGTTTGTCCGATATCGATATCTCTCCCAGCTCAGAAATAACTCCATTCGTCTTTATCTTCGCCATTCTTACGTACCGCAGGGTGATAAGGTGGACGGTTAAGGCTATGGCAATATAGTAAATGAAGCCCAATACAAAGCCTCGAATCATTACCTCAAAGTAGCTGACGCCTAAAAACTCTGCCATCAGAAACGCTGCAATTGCCATTACCGGTGGCATTATCAATCCACCAAGGGCGGCAGAACCTTCTGTTGCCGCTGCATAGAGAGCAGGAAAACCGACCCTTTTCATGGTGGGAATAGTAAATTGACCAACCAAAGCAGAATCTGCAGCACCAGAACCCGTGCACATGGCAACGCTCATCGAGCTTATTACAGCTGACTGAGGTATAAGAGTGGGTTTTCTGCCCAGATAGCCTATTATGGTTTTTATCATCGCCTTATCTACTCCAAAACCCTTTGCTATACCCATCAAAAGTAAAAAGGCGCCTATTATTCCAATTCCGGCTTGAGCATACGTTCCGAACATTCCGAGCTTTATTTCAACCGTTGATGATAGCACAAGTCTTTCCGGATCTATGCTGGGAACCCTAAAAATCCCGGGAAAATATTCACCGTAAACACAGTAAATGAAAAGAAAAATTGTCAGAACAAACAAGACTTTGTGCCTTTTTCTTGCAAACTCTAAGACCAGAAGAAACATCGAAAACCCGACAAATTTGTCCAGAATATTATAGCTTCCCGAGCGATAATATATGAGATCCATGTAATTCATGGGCAGATAGATTGCGGAAAAAAGACAGATTGAAATATAAATAGCTGCTATCAAATATTGCCACTTGCCCAGTCTTGGATAAAAAGAGTTATTTTCGAGCTCGTAAAGAACATAAATTGAATAAGCAAACGGAAGAAGGAATAGAACCCAAAACATCGTTCCCATAAAACCGGTCGCATAATAATAAACTGCCACTAAAAAATAAATTAAAGAAAAAATAAATGTTAATGCCGAAAGTTTCATTCTTCTCACTTTGCTATGTACTTGTCCCACTCACTCTCCCACAGACCCTTTTCTTTCAGGTATTTTGCCAGGCCAGGATGGATTGGAACCAGACTGGGATCAGCAGACTTTATTCCGAGATACTGGAACTTTGCAACGTCATCAGCCAATGGCTTGAGTCCCGCATCAACCTGCGGTAGCTTGTTAGCGTTCTTTTCGATGGCTTTGAGGAAATCATAAACATCCTTTTCCGATATCTTCATCCCTACATGGTAGCCAAAGTAGAACGGCACTCCGTATATCTTTCCAGTCATCTCCTTGTCTACGTTCTGTGCGTCTATCTCCACCAGCTGCAAACCGGCTTTTTCAAGCTTTTCAATCTCATCTTTGCTGGGATTCAGTGGAACTAGTTTACCTTTGCAGCTCACAGCAAGTTCTTGTCCCCACGTTGGCAAAGAAACTTTAGCTGTTGTATACAAAGCTGTTGCAACTATCGTTCCTTCTTCAAGAGCCTTACACACAAATTTGGAGTCAACTTCGACGTGTTCAACTTTAACGCCAACAGCATCCAATGCTCTCCTTATGTTTATATGATTCATGTATCCGGCAGAGGTTAAGTAGACTTTTTTGCCTTCAAGATCTTTCCAGCTCTTTATCTCATTCGCTTTGTCCTTTGGAACTAACAGGAAAGTTTCCATCGTATAGGTCCAAAAGCTTTGAACTGGCATTTGCTTCACTTCAGGCTTGAAATCCTTAAATGCTCCGGTGAAGGTATAAAGTTCTTTAAAACCTAGGTCTGCTATGTATGTTCCGTCTGCTTCCCCCTTACAGAAGCCTTTTATTGCAGCTGTCGTTGAAGAGTAAGGCTTAACCAAAAACTCTACATTCGGCAAATCTGCTTTTACAGTATCTAGAATTCCAGCTATAACTCTGTATCCGTACCCACCAGGATCTAGCGTTGCCCAGACCCATGTTGTCTTTTCCTGAGTCGCACAGCCAGCCAGCAGTATTGCGGCTACTAAAACTAGCAACACAAAGCTCGCCCTCATGCAAAAAAGTTAGATTATGTTTTAAAAATTTTTCCGTTTTATCAGCTTTGATTAATTTTAATTTACAACTAAAAGCCCGCATTTATGGCGGGGATGAATAGAAAAGTTTATAAGGTGTGTATTCTATAATATGTTCTGGAAGTGTCTTGGAGGGTGAATCTTTAGAGTTGATGAGGTTTGGGAGTACTAGGCACGCCAAGTATTGTGGATATCACTTTGTTTGGATTCCCAGTACCGTAGGGATGTTCTTGTGGGGAGAGGTTGCTGAGTATACTAGGAAAGTCTTGAATAAAATACTTAGAGAGCTGGAATGCGAGCCATTAGTCCTAGAGATTATGCCTTATTATGTCCACGTTTTTGCTCTATGCTCTCCAAGGCACTCTCTAACCTACGTTGTGCTTAATACATCTCAAGGAAGGATGGGGTAGATTGGAGATACACTACGATCCAGACAGGAAGAGGTGGTACACATATCCTTTAAGGTTTCAGAAAAGGCAGTTAGAGGAGAATGGACCAATGTTCCAAGACAATCGAAGAGCGGTCTTGTCGCGGGCATCGATACTGGCGTGAACAACTTAAAGTAGGCTATCCGAAGAATATCGCCTAGGAAAAGGGGAACTTCAGCAACATCCATGTTTGGACATATGGATATCTGCTGAAGTGGCTGAGGAATATAGCACTGCGGTTTCCTTCATCGGCGAGGAAAAAACTTCATCAAAATGCCCAATGCACGAAGATGGCTGCAGGAAAAGGATTAAAAGAGGGCTTTTCAAATGCAAAAGACTGAAAAAGGTTTTCAACACATCTGACAGCTGCTTACAACATTCTCATAACTCCGAGTCCTGAAAGGGATAGGGGTAATGGGCTGGAGACCCGACCTGGGATTGAATTCCAAACGGGAGATGTAATCCCAAACCTTTCCGCTCTAGCGGGAGCCTTCGCACTTTAGGGCGGAGAGAGGTCAGTTAAAATTTAAACCTCTCATAAAGTTCCTTCCTCCTCGCTTCAAGAAGATTCTCTTCAACTCCCCTAAATTCTGCAGCCGATTTTATTTCCGTCGAAAACTGTTCTGCATGAACAAACAACTCCGATATTTGGTTTCTCCAGTTTATGTCCCGAAGCAAATGATGATCCAAAACTATTTCCCTAGAGACTTCCGATATTTTCTTCAAATTCTCTACTGCCTTTTCAAGAGAAGCTTTTGAAAAACGATAACCAAGCATGTAGCTCATGGGTCCATCTATAAATACAATCTCTGGTCTCCTTTGTAGAATAAATTCAGTCTGATCGGCATGCAAAGGTCCTTCCACGTCAGAGGAGAATAGAAAGCTATTCTTACCATCCGAAACAAATACTTCCAGTACGAAACCTAACTTTTGATTTGCCCCATGAAAAACAGGCTTTGAAATTTCAACGAAAGTGTTGCCAAATTCGTATTTTTTACCATCACAAAAATCTATTTCGACTTTTACATTCCTAAGCCTTTCCAGAAAATATTCTGCTCTTTCGATTTGACTTCTGTTTATCTTGTCTTTCGGATGCTTTAAAAGGAGCTTTTTCCCTTCAAAAATTTCCACTTCTTCAGGGTTGTGGTGATCGTAATGGTAGTGCGTAATTATTATAACATCGCTTTTCTCAACAAAACCCTTTATTTCTCTCCATTTCTCTTCCATTTGCTCTATCTCGATTTTATGAGGAGGAAGGCCATACCGCGATGGCGCAAGGCTTACACTCGGGTCTATCGTAATGGTAACATCTTTGGTCTTAACAAAAGTCGCCATACTTCGAACCCCCATCGAATCGAAAGCTATTGGAACTATCTCCATGCTAGAATTTCCAAAGAAAATTTTATAACTTTATCGCAACTTTTGAAAAATTGATAACTTCCCAACTCAATAGAAATTTTCTGCTCCAAAAAAGATCAGCTATGAAGAGCTTAAAATCATAAATGGGCTCGCCCGGATTCGAACCGGGGACCTTCGCCTCGTCAAGGCGACGTCATAACCGCTAGACTACGAGCCCCAAATTTACTTTAAGAGAGGGCTTAAGAATTTTACGCTAGCTCTTTATTTACAACTGAAAGCCTCGTCCTTCAGAGCAGGAGGAGGGACAAAATATCCCTCAGTAAGCTCTTCTGGTTAAAGCTGAATTTATACATTAAGCCCATAACTCTATACCTTTCGGCTCATCTGCTGTTTTATAACCAAAGCTTTCCAATTTCCGCAGATCTCATTAACTTGCAGGCTTTTGTCAACTTCTTCAAAAAATAAGCTCTGATTTCTAGCCCTTTTCTTTCTAAGAAGAATATGCATGTAGGGGCTTTTCAAGCTGAAAGAACTGAAAAAGGGAAGCTTCGGATTATAAAAGGAAAGTCTCGACGTGCGCATGTTTTGAAGCAGTTTGAACCTTAGCGCAATTTTTAACTCCTTCTTCCATTTCTTTTCTGTATTTAGCATCAAACTTCTTCATTTGCTCTATAAGCCTTTAAGCTCGTTTTTGTTTTTCCAATTAATCCTAGAGTGAGTCACCCTATACTAAAAAGCGAGGTCTTCAGTTATAGTCTCATACTATATTCAGCATTACAAATTTTTGGTTCATCCCCAGACTTTGATGAAGTTTAGCTTCTTTCCTTCTGATATGGGTCTGAAGTTGAAACATGCTCAAAACTTCGAAATACAATTTCCAGTAGAAGTTCAATCGAAAAGTATATATATACCTAATACTAAATTTCATAGCGAAAGGAGAAAGGAGGTGAGTTAAATGGCCGAACTGCCAATGGCCCCAGTCGATAGGTTGATCAGAAAGGCTGGTGCCGAAAGGGTCAGTGCGGATGCTGTACAGAAGATGGTCGAAGTACTTGAAGACTATGCAGTTAAAGTTGCAAAGAAAGCGGTTGACATTGCAAAACACTCCGGAAGAAAGACGGTTACTGCTGAAGACATAAAGCTTGCCGCCACGATGTAATTAAAATTTTAGAAAAATATTTAAATTTTTAAAATATTTTTTAAAATTGAGCTTTAAAGGCATGGGCTATATTTGTTGTAAACAAGCCCACATTTCGAGCATCTGAATTCCCTTTCATTTGGGCAACATGCCCGCATCTATGTAGAAGTAGGGAGTGCTATTTAAAGTATTCTATTTATCCGAGCTTTTCTCATTCTCATCTCGGAGCGAGGTTTTCAGTTATAAATTTCTAAACTGCTGGGTAAATTTTATAAGCAGTTTAGTTTATTATCTTTTAAGCGGTCGTAGTCTAGTGGTTAGGACACGGGCTTCCCGAGCCCGTTGCCCGGGTTCGAATCCCGGCGACCGCACTAAAAAAGCGCTTTTCAAGCTTTCAAAGCAAAATTCTTGAGAATTTCCCTATTTTCTTCAAAGCTTTTCAGGATCTGGATAACCTTATCCCTTGCAGTCTAGATTAAGGCAGTGTTGAGATGGGACAACCTTTTTCACATCTTTGTAGCATTCCCGCTAAAAGGAAGACTTTCAGTTGTAAAGTTTAAATTAACGTGTCTCTTCATAAATTTATGAGACCTAAGACACTAGTGATTGTGGTTGCTTTATTGCTTTTAACCGTAGCGGGCGTGGCATACTATGAGTATGCAAAGAGAGAGGCTTTAAGATCTTGTCAAATAAGCATCGCTGACGTGAGTGTGAAAAGCTTAGGTCCAACAAGCACAACGTTAGAGCTGACCTCCTCCCCGCCCTGAAAGGGCGGTTCGGTTCCCCGCATCTGTTCGGAGTTACATCTGTCATCTGCGGGGCAGTCGGGGCGGTCAGAGGTCCCCCGGATATGGGCTCCAACTGCTCAAGAGCCCTCCTCTCAATGTTCAAGACTGCTATCCTATCCCTATCCTCCTCCAAGCGAGACATTCTTCGCCCAGTCTTCTATGATGTTGCGGGCCTTTCTGTGGAAATGCCCGATTCTCCTCAGAATACCTTTTCTCCTCAGCCATGCGTTGTACTTGTCGGAGGAGTACTTCTCTTGTAGCCTTTCGGCCAGCCTCCTGTAGCGAAGAGCCCTATCTATGGCAGTCTCCCTCCTCTCCCTCACCGCGCTATTGCCGAAAACGATCTCCTTCTCGTTAACGTCGACTGCTAGAACGCCTTTTGGGGCTTCGAAGGCCTTGGGACTCGCTTGAAGATCATGAGGAAGAACCTGCCGTCCTTGTACATCAGCCTAGCCTCTCCGCTGGGATATTGGTCGTACCTCTGTCCCAGCCTACTATTCTTAGCCAGAGCCTCAAAGTCTTCGCCTTCGGCATCGTCCCTTTATTCGGATTGCTGAGCCAAGACTTCAAGAGCCTCAACTGGAAAAAATGGTGTTCATCCATTACCACCTGAAAGCCTACCCTTCAGGGCGGGGATGGCAGTAAAGGCTTATAAAGGCTCTAGTAGCTAGCAACTAGTAGCTAGCGTATGACGAAACTCAAGTGCCCAGGTCGAGTAACATGGTGGGTAGTGAGGGTTTCCTAACCCTGACAATCAAGATGAGGGTTAGGCCCGAGCCCGAGTGCGAGGAAGAGCTCGTGGACTTGTTGAAGACAGAGACGCGCTCAACCACTCAGTCGAGAAGATTATTGAGAAGAGAGCTACGTCACTATCTAAGGCTCACACTCTCCTCTACCAGGAGCTCAAGGAGGCTTTCTACCCCCGCTAGGATAGCTATGGACTGTTACAGGGAAGCGCTTTCAATAGCCTTTACTTGCTAAAGCTTCTATTGCTGTCATTGCTACCGTTAATACTAAAAGTGCTGCTATCAACAGGATTAGAATCGGCTTTTTCATTCTATCACCAATTTTTTTACTAACTTATCTTTTAAATAATTTTCGATTGAACTGGGGACGAGATGGAAAATGAATTCGTTAAGACCAAATTAGGCTTATCGGTTAGCGAATAACCGAACCTCTTGGCTTCCGAATACTCAAAAGAATATCGCCAACTATTTCCTGCAAATCTTCTGGTATTTGCAACATCCATATACCTTCTGAAGGCTTTTACGAATTTAGCAAAAAAATTTATAGAAAAGTATTTAAAGAAAAATGAGAGCAGTTAACCTTCGAATTCTTCAAAGAATTCGTTTTTAGCTTTTGTTTTGCTTTTTGACAAATTTCCCCTCTCCCAGTTTTAATCATATGCTAAAGAAGAATCTACCGCCAGAAATCCCCAAACCTTCAGAGCTAATTCATACTTCGTCTCAAGTCGTAAATCTTAAATCCAAAATAAGATAAAATTGTCATGGAATTCAGAAAAGAAATCGAAGTTGCCAAGATTTTGATTGGTGGTAAAGTCGAAGAGAGTGTTGTTGAGATAAGATATGACCCACTAACACTTCAAACTAGTAGGATTGTCAAAAAAAGTTTGAATATTCTAAAATCTGAAGGCTTCGATGAAGAAATAGAGAGCTCAAAAACTTGGTGTCCATTCTGTGAAGAGAGAATAGAAGCAATGGTAGCGCGAGACCCGGAGATTATGAAAGGAGAGCTATGGAAGAGAGGAGAATGTAGAGCTTTTTCGAATCTAATCCCCTATGCAAAATACTCGCTTGTTATAAGGCTTTCAGAGAAGCATTTTCTCAAACTTTCGGAATTCAAAGAATCGCATTTCTTTGATGCGTTTAAACTCGTTCAAGAGTACATTAAAAAACTTCCAAACAGAAAGCTTTTCATAACCATTGGCATGAACTATCTAAAACCAGCAGGAAGCAGTATTATGCATCCGCATATCCAGTTCGTTGCGACTGAAAATTCACCTGATTACTTTGCCAGAATTGAGTGGAGTTCCCTAGAATTCATGGAAGCAAACGGAAAAGATTTTTGGCTTGCACTCGTTGATAGAGAGAGGGAAGGGGAGAGATACATTGGCAGAACTGATAAAACTGAATGGATAGCTGCTTTTGCTCCAAAAGGCTTCATGCATTTCATGGGGATTCCAGAGGAGAGAGAATTTGCAGAGATGAGCGATGAACAACTAATGGGTTTTGCAAGGGGGATAGTGAAGATCCTAAAATATTATGAATTAAAAGGATTCAATGCGTTTAATTTCTGCTTCTTCTGCGCAGATAGACTTAACAAACACTTCAGAACAAACTTCCACATAGCTGCAAGAACACCCTTTGGCAAGTATTACTGGTGCGATGTCTTCTTCCCGAAAATCTTTCAAGATGAAAGTGTAGTGTTTTTCAGCCCAGAAGATTACGCTAGAGAATTGAGAGAGATATGGTAATCGAATCATACCTATATGAAAAGCTGAATGGGGAAGTAAGATGCAAAACCTGCTGGCATAATTGCAAGCTAAAGGATGGACAGTGGGGAATTTGCAAAGTGAGGAGGAATGAAAATGGAAAGTTAATGGTTTACAACTATGGACTGGCTTCCTCAATAGCGCTTGACCCTATAGAAAAAAAGCCGCTCCACAACTACAAACCAGGAGCCAAGGTTCTCTCTTTCGGTAGTGTTAGCTGCAATTTTAAATGCGACCACTGCCAGAATTTTGAGATATCCTTTGCAGACCTCTCATACCCCTATCTTACTGAGCTAAGCCCAGAAGATGTTTTAAGGCTATGCAAAGAAAGAAAAGCTGACGGGATAGCTTGGACATATAATGAGCCGGGTATATGGCACGAATTTGCACTTGATGCCTCAAAGATTGCAAAGAGAGAAGGATGTTTCATAGTCTATGTTACAAACGGCTACATGAGCTTTGAAGCTTTGGATCAGTTCGATGTCCTAGATGCTGCAAATGTGGATGTAAAAGCCTTTTCGCAGAGGTTTTACAGCAAAATATGCAAGGCTAAGCTGGAAAACGTTCTGAAAACCGTTGAATACATGGTGAAAAAGGGCGTCTTCGTTGAAATAACATACCTCATAATCCCCGGAGAAAACGATGAAAAAAATGAAATAAAGGAGTTCTGCAACTGGGTCGTTTCAGTCGACAAGAGAATGCCCGTTCATTTCTCCCGATTCCATCCGGATTTTAAAATGCTTGACAAACCCATGACGCCCCTAAAAAAAATAGAGGAGGCAATTGAAATTGCTAAAAACTCTGGCATCGAATACGTCTATGCCGGAAACGTCTGGGGACATAAGTACGAAAATACTTACTGTCCAAACTGTGGTGAGCTTTTGATAGAGAGGTATGGATTTTACGTAAAGAGAATAAATTTAAAGAATTCGAAATGCCCCAGTTGCGGATATAAGCAAAACTTGGTGCTATGAGGACGATATTCTGGGATGATGGAATTTGGCTGCTGGACCAGACAAAGCTTCCAGAAAGAGAGGAAATGCTGAAATGCAAAAAAGTCGAAGAACTGGTTGATGCCATAAAAAAGCTCGCTATACGTGGAGCTCCAGCTTTAGAGGCTGCCGGAGCTTATGGGGTTGCTCTTGCATGCTTTGAGAGAGATTTTAAAAACCCCGAGGAAATGAAAAATTACATAAAAGCGAGAGCGGAAATAATTGCCAATGCAAGACCTACAGCAGTGAATTTAGCTGTGGGGGTTCAAAGAGTTTTAGAAAAGGCATTAAATGGGAGAAGCGTTGAGGAGATAAGAAAAATAGCCCTTGAAGAAGCCGAAAAAATTGCCTCTGAGGACATAGAGAGAAACAGAAAAATTGGAAAACATGGAGCAAAGCTATTGAACGACGGTGACAGTGTTTTGACATATTGCAATACAGGAAGACTTGCAACTGTTGACTGGGGAACGGCTTTGGGAATAATAAGATCGGCAATTGAAGAGGGGAAGAAGATAAAGGTTTTTGCATGCGAAACGAGGCCCCTAAATCAGGGTTCGAGGCTGACGTGCTATGAACTGATGAAAGATGGTATAGAAGTTACCCTGATCACGGATTCAGCAGCAGGAATTGTAATGCGAAAAGGCATGGTTAATAAAGTAATCGTTGGGGCTGATAGAATAGTCAGAGACGGCGTTTTCAATAAGATAGGGACTTATTCTGTTGCGATAATCGCAAACTACCATAAGATCCCATTCTATGTAGCTGCCCCGAAGAGCACGTTTGATCTCAAAAAGAGTTCAGAAGAAGTTGTTATTGAAGAAAGGGGTAGAGAAGAATTGATTTACTGCGGAAATAAGTTGCTTGCTCCAAGAGATGTAAAAGTTTACAATCCAGCCTTTGACTTTACACCTCTGAGTCTCGTGAGCGCGATAGTAACAGAGGAGGGTATTCTATTCCCCCCTTACAAAATATTCGACCAGAAAGCCTAGTACTAAAAGCTTAAGTACTAAAACGGCAGCTACGCTCCAAAAAATAAATTTTCAAAATTTTTGAATATACAACACAAGAATGGAGATAAGAACGGATGAACTTATGATCGCATTTATGTAAAAGAAGGATATCTGAACTTTCTGTTCATTGTAATCTTTTCTAATAATATAGTGCTCAAGAAAAAGCAGAAATGCTACTGGGAAGAGTAAAATCGGATTTTTAAAAAAAAGAAAAAGAAAGAAAAAGAAGATCAAATGATTGAACCTAGAAACCCATTTTGCTGATCTTTCGCCAAAATGCGCTCCAATAGAGTGAAGCCTATATCTTCTGTCAAACTCTAGATCCTGCAAAGCATAGATTATGTCAAATCCCGCGACCCAGAAGATAACAGAAATCGAAAAAATTAGAATTTCCGTGCTAAAGTTTACAGAATCCATTACCGCAATCCATCCGCCCAGCGGTGCCAATGCCAAGTTAAGTCCCAGAAAGTAATGAGAAAGACATGTAAACCTCTTTAGGTAAGGATAAACATACGCTACAATCGCAGGAATCGGCGAGAATAGTAGTGCGGTAAAATTTATCAGAAATGCAGATATCAGATAAATTGCCAATCCCGCAAAAGCTATTTTATAGGCTTCTCCAAGGCTGATTTTTCCCGCTGGAAGATGTCTTTTTGCAGTTCTTGGATTCAATGCATCTATTTCTCTGTCTATTATCCTGTTGAAAGCCATCGCAAAAGTCCTGAGTCCCGTGAATGCTGTGAAAATCAAAAAAGCCGTCCTAAAATCTATATTTCCAGCGATTAAAGCTCCGGCATAAGCAAAAGGAAGAGCAAATAAAGTATGTTCAATCTTTACGAATTCAAGATAAGTTTTAAGCTTCAATTTCTCCCTCCTATCACCGCCATAACTTTTTCGTGAAGCTCTCTTAGAACTTTCCTCCTGTCTTCCATGAGCACCACGTCTTCTTCGCCTAGAATGAAAAGATTGAAGGCAAACGGACTTGGATAGGGTACCCGGACAATTTTCAGCTCTATTTCCTTCCCAACCCTAGAAAGGTAGTCCATTGCATTTTTAATGTCCATAGCATCCTCCATTATCTCTCTATAAGTCTCCCTGAGTACGGGAAAATCTGGATAATAGCGCTTAAGGAAGCTCAGTATTGCGTCTGCATTTAATTGTTGTTTCCATACACTCTTTTCCCTCCCCAAGTAATTCCTAAGAATCATAAAACTCCTCACCGCAACATGCCTGAACCTTCTTCTCAGCATTTCCGTACGATCGAGCGATTTTTTGAGATGATCTTCAAAGTTGGGCATCAAAAAAAGACTTTCTATTTCCGCATCGCTCAAACGCTTGTGTTCTGGCAGTATCAAGGCAAATCCATTGTCATTTAAAACAATCTGAACGTTGCAGTCCTTCATTATTCCAACTCTATACGCAAAAACTCTCGAAATTGCGTTGTTGGCCTTTCTGCCAACAAGTGTGTGGAAGAAGTAGTAGTTTTTCTCACCCTCGTATTTCTCGATCACAAGCTTTTTATCAGTAGGAATTTCACTAAAGAGCTTTTGTTCCATGAAATATCTATATATCGCGTTCGCAGAAGCTTTATCAATATTGTAGTTTTCCATGAGCCATTCAACAGCATTTTCTAGTCTCTCCTCCATCTCCCTTCTGAATTTCTGAATTCTTAAAGCCAGATCGTAACTCAAGGGCAACTGCTCACTGAACCAGCTTGGAACTGTTGGCCTTTCGCCTTCAACTTCTTCTACAATTACATTCATTCCCTTTGACTTAAGGAATCTGAAGGTTTTGCCAGCCAAAACGAAAATATCCCCGACTACAAGCCTTTCAGCAAAATCTTCCTCAACCTTTCCAACCATCTTGCCCTCCTTTGTTATAACATTTATCGCAACCTCATCGGGAATCGTTCCAACGTTCAAATAATATATCGGTCTCAGCATCTTTCCACGCCTTCCAAAAACTCCCTCGTGCTCATCGAACCAAATCTTTGCATAGACGTTTTTCCTTTCCAGTTCAGAAAATTCTCCTGACAAATATCTAAGAACGCTGAGAAAATCTTCCCTACTAAGATTCCTGTAAGGATAAGCATTTCTAACCAATGCCAGTGCTTCTTCGACTTTCCATTTCTTCTCTATTGCCATTCCAACTACGTGCTGACATAGAACATCAAGACAATTTTCTGGAATCCTAATTCTATCCAGCCTTCTCTCCATAGCTTCCTTGGCAAGAACTGTACATTCAACCAGATCATCGGGATCCAACACTATTATTCTGCCAACAGAAACTTCATGAAGCCTGTGACCGCTCCTGCCTATTCTTTGGAGAGCTCTGTTTATGCTCTTTGGAGAACCGAGAAGTATTACCAGATCGATATACCCTATGTCTATACCCAATTCAAGGCTCGTCGAAGATACCACGCATTTCAACTTCCCTTCTTTGAGCTCATTTTCAACCTCAAGTCTTACTTCTTTTGAAAGAGAACTGTGATGGGCTCTTATTGGCTCATTAAGTCTTTTTTTCAGATGATAAACAACTCTTTCTGTCGCACTCCTTGTATTCGTGAATATCAGTGTTGTTTTCGAATTTCTGACAAGCTCTGCTATGGTATCGTAAAGCCTTTCACTTATTTCTTCAGCTGTAAGGTTAAAAAAGTCATTTATTGGGGAAATAACCCTTATGTCCATCTTTTTTTCGTAACTCACGTCAGCAACTAGGCAGTCTCTCTCAACGCCGTAATCTCTACCCACCAGAAATCTCGCAACTTCATCTATCGGTGCAATCGTTGCGGAAAGCCCGATTCTCACCATTTTCCCCAGCTGTATTCTCTGCAGTCTTTCCATCGACAAAGCTAAATGAACCCCCCTCTTGTTCTCAGCAACGGCATGAATTTCGTCAACGATTAGATACCTAACATTCCTAAGAGTTTTAGAGAACTTTGGACTGCAAAGAGTTATTGCAAGAGTTTCGGGAGTCGTAATGAGGATATGAGGAGGTTTCTTCATCTGTTTTTGTCTTTCTCTTGCATCCGTGTCACCGGTTCTGACAGCTATTCTTATCTCCTGCAAATCAATTCCTTTCTTTTCAGCAAGATCATATATCTCGCTTAAGGGCTCCTCGAGATTTCTCCTTATGTCGTTGTTCAGAGCTTTCAATGGGGATACATAAACGACGTAGACTTCATCTTTCAGCTCATTTTTTTCAGCCTTGTCAACTAGCATGCTCAGCGAAGCCATGAAAGCTGCAAGCGTTTTTCCGCTGCCAGTTGGGGATGTTATTAGAATATTGTTTCCCTTAGAAGATTCGACGATTGCATACCTTTGAGGCGGTGTAAAGGTTTTGAACTTTGATAAAAACCACTCTCTGAGCAAAGGATGCATCGAAGCGAGTATTTCCTCATCACTGTGAGGCCTTGCTGCAACAATCATTTGTCTATTGTTGCATTATTTGAAGAAAAGCCTATCGGGGAGAATTTAACCACCGCTAACCGGCGGAAAAATGGCTACCACATCTCTTTCTGAAACTTCTAGATCAAGATTTCCCCTGAAGTGCCTTCCATTTACCATAATCTGAACGAATTCCTTCAGCTTGCCTTCTGAAAAAAATATGTCTTTCAGCTTCGGGTATCTCGAAACGAGGTTTAAGATAACCTCACCAAGCTTTTTCCCCTCAACCTCGATTTCAGCAATTCCGGCTATTTCTCGGAACATTGCAAAAAGCTTAACCTTTGGCATTCACAAACTCCTCCATTCTGTCCAGAGCCTCCTTGAGCTTCTCGAATTTGACTGCAAATGCCAATCGAACATATCCCTCGCCGCATTCACCAAAGGCATTTCCGGGAACTACCGCAACGTTTTTCTTGAGAAGCAGCCCCTCTGCAAATTCTTCGCTACTCATGCCTGCAGAAGATACGTTCGGAAATGCATAGAAAGTCCCCTCCGGTTTCCTTATTTCAAGAAATTCGCTTAATCTTTTCACTACATAGTTCCTCCTCCTCAAATACTCGGCCTTCAACTTTTCAACTTCTTCAAGACATTTCAAAGCTTCTATTGCTCCTATTTGAGAGGTTATCGGTGCGCAGAGCATACAGTACTGATGAATTTTCAAAGCCGCATTGAATATGTCCTCGGGAGCTATAAGATAGCCAACTCTGAGACCAGTCATTGAAAAAGCTTTCGAAAATCCATTGATAACCACGCATTTATCCTCCATTCCATTCAAACCTGCAATCGAGATGTGTTTAAAATCGTAAGTCAGCTCAGCATATATCTCATCGGAAATTACAACCAAATCATGCTCAATAACACTGTCAGCTATTTCTTCAAGCTCCTTCTTGGTATAGCTAACACCTGTCGGATTAGTTGGATAATTCAGGATCAATGCTTTTGTTTTTTCATCCACATGCTTTTCTATCATTTCTCTGGTTAGCTTGAAGCTTGGATTTGTTGCAATTGAGATAACCTCACCATGGCATATGTACACCAATGGCTTGTAACTGACATAGCAAGGTTCTGGAATTAAAACACTGTCTCCTGGATCTATTATAGCCCTTATTGCCAAGTCTATTGCCTCGCTAGCCCCGGTTGTAATAAGTATGGTGTCTGGAGATGCGTTAAAGGAAAAACGTCTATAATATTCCGCAATGCCTTCTCTAAGCTCAGGAAGGCCTATGTTAGAAGTATAAGATGTATATCCCTTCTCAAGGGAATATATCATCTCCTCTCTTATTTTCCAAGGAACCGGAAAGTCTGGTTCTCCTACTCCTAGGCTTATTACATCCTCCCTTCCGATAACAAGATCGAAAAACCTTCTTATCCCGGAGGGGCTCAGCTCTTCTACTCTTTTTGCAACCCTACGGGACGAATGCGAGCCTCCTGTCTTCTTCGTCTGCAAAAAGCGTCACCCCTTCCTCTTTATAGGTCCTAAGGACGAAGTGTGTGACAGTATCCCTAACTTCAGGAATTGTCGATATCTTTTCAGCAACAAAAAAAGCTACCTCTTTTAAGCTTTTTCCCTTAACCACGACTTGAAAATCCGCCTCCCCGCTAACTAATCTAAGAGCGTGGACTTCCGGGAATTTTGCAATTCTTCTAGCTATATCGTCATAACCCTTCTCCCTTGAAAGAGATACCTTTACATTGATTATCGCATAAACGTTATCTTCCTGCAATTTTTCCCAGTTTACTATTGTCTTGTATTTCAAAATAACTCCGTTTTCCTCCATTTTTTTTATGCTCTCCTTTACAGTTTCGATGTCTACGCCCAGCGCTTCAGCTAATTCCTCACAGCTCATCCTTGCATTCTCCTCCAAGAGTTTTAGCAGTTCTATCTCGAACTTCTCCACGAGTGAAAGTGGGCTCTTTGTATTTCAAACTATCTATGCGAAATTTCTTTTTTGAAGGAAAAGTTTATTAAAGATAATTTATAACTCTCAGTGGGAGGTGAGCAAATAGGGAAGTCTGGAAAATTTAAAGACAGCAAAACAAATAAGAGTTTTTAAATATTTTTTGATAAATTTATAACCGAAAACCTCACCTTGGGATTATTCTCAGAATTTTTGCTTTTTCAGCCTGAATTGAATAATTCGCTGTTATGGCCGGGATGAGGCATGAATACCCCTTCTGCAATTCCGCAACCTCTTTTTCGCTTCTCAAAATCGCAAATCCATCAAGGTTCAACAATATGTTGAAAGTTTCTGTCACAAAATCTTGTTTTCCGACAACCTCAATTATTTCTGCTGTAAAGAAATCCGTTTCAATTTTTCCCCTTCTACCTTTTATCTCAAAATCCTCAGTTTTTTTAATGTTTAAAGCCTTTTTAATTTTTTCATCTTTTATCTCAATACTAGCTTCGCGGTTCGTTCCAATTTCGATGAACCTCGCATTTTCGGCTGAATGTATCAAACCCGGAGGTATTAGGAATGTGTCATAAGCAGTCGCTTGGATTTTGTTCATCCTTTTCCATACTTCATCATCACGCAGTACCCATTCTAAATCCTCCTCATCCAAATCCTTGTTGAATCCTATGTAAGCGTTGCCGGAGAGCATGATCCAGCCCTTAAACTTCCCGCCATCGCTGATTCCTAGGTTTTCAGCTATTTTTTCGGTTGGATGAACATGCGGGTTCATTTTACCTGAAACTTCAACTATCTTAACGAGCAAAGGAAAAGACTTGTATTTATCTGTCAAAGAACCCATTATTTCGGCTTTTTTCTCAATGAAAAGCTCGGAAAGCTTTACTATATCCTTTTTTAACAGAACTTGGGAGGGGTTGGATACATGAGCCGAAAATTCCCATGATTCTCCTATTCCCCTCCTTCTAAACCCTTTAAGCAGGGCAATCCACTCGCCGCCCCAAGGTCTTTCTACCAGGTTTTCAGTGGCCTGAAATATAAATTTCGGAAGTTCCATGTTGAAAGTGGCCTCTAGATATATATTTTTATAACCGAAAAACCTCCGTCTTAAAGAGGGAATGTGAAAAAGCTTAGTAAATAGAACGCTTTAAAAAAATTACAGGTACGACATGTTGCCCAAGTTTAATGAAGAGGTTTAGACGCATAGTCCGCGCCTTAAAGGGGGCATGGAATGGGAGCTATGAGTTCTCCGAACTGGCGGATGAAGGGAAAGACTAAAGCCTCGCTTTTAAAAGCGAGGCTCAAATTGAGTTTAGCATGGACAGAAACTCTTTCGAGCTTATGATTTCAGCATTGAAAACGTTTCTCATATGTTTTAGTGCATATTCCTGTTCGTATTCGCCAATTGTCTTTGTGCAGTCTTGAATAACCGAAACTTTATAGCCTCTAATAGCCGCGTCGGCCGCTGTATGCAGAACACAAATGTTTGTCGCAACACCGCAAATATAAACTTTGTCAATATTATGCTCCCGAAGAGTTAAGTCCAAATCCGTGCCAAAAAATGCAGAATATCTCCTCTTTCTGACAAAATAGTCCTCCTCCCTTGGATTCAATTCATCCACTATTTCTGCACCCTCCGTGTTCATAATGCAATGCCTTGGCCATATCCTGAATTCTTCGTCATCCCTTCTATGCCAGTCCATGGTGAAGATTACCTTCATTTTTCTCCTAGCTGCTTCAATGACTTTTCTCGTTTTTTCAAATATCTGCTCCGCACCAACTATGTAAAGTGCCCCATTCGGATAACAAAAGTCTTTCTGCATGTCGACAACTATCAATGCTTCCATGAATTGAGTATCAAAAGAGAAATAAATATCTAACTGATCGAATTTTATGGACTTCAGCCATTTAGATGGCGAAAAAGTTAGGATGGTCGACATATCGGAGAAGGATGATGTTTATAGAACGGCAATTGCCGAAGGATTTATAAGGCTAAAAAAGGAAACAATAGAAGCAATAAAGAAAAGAGAAATTGCAAAAGGAAACGTTATCGCGATTGCAAACATTGCCGGGGTTATGGCTGTTAAAAAAACTGCTGAATTGATCCCCCTTTGCCATCAGATTCCGCTAACTTCAATTAATTTCGATTTTGAAATAGGGGATGATGGAATAAGGGTTATATGCAATGTTAAGTCAATAGGAAAAACCGGCGTGGAAATGGAAGCACTTACAGGTGTTTCCATTGCTCTTCTGACAATATGGGACATGGTGAAATCAATTGAAAAAGACGAGACCGGCAATTATCCTTGGACCCAGATAGAAAAAATACGTGTCGTTAAGAAATCGAAAGAACAAATCTAATTCCGCATTGATTTTAGCGAAAGTCTTATTAGAACTAACTCTCAAATTTTTTCAAGCGCCGATGGTGTAGCCTGGTCTAACACAGGGGCTTGCCGAGCCCCTGCCCCGGGTTCAAATCCCGGTCGGCGCATTTTAAAAATTTTGGTGAGTTTTTTTCAATTTCAAAGTCTGATCTTCGGCAACTGACCTCCTTCCCGCCCTGAAAGGGAGACAGGATACCGCTATTCATCACAAGAGACAACCCGCCAGGGTACAAAAAGAAAAACAATAAAAGCCTCTATGGACTGAGGCTATGTTGATAATGCCTTTTTACTGACCTCCTCTCCGCCCTGAAGGGCGAGGGATCCCCGAGGTCTCAGGGGTTACACCCCCTTTGCGAGTGCTACGATGAAGGACAAGGTTTCTTTATTGCTGAAACTACCATATTCTTTGCTTTCTTGAGGATGTTTAAAATACTATTTAGATCCGAATGGAGTTTATGTCCTTTGGGACTAACTGCTCCCCTTGGATGTCCCTTTACTTTAACATTGTGGTAAGCACAGTACTTAGATGCGTCGTACTCAACAACCTCAAACACCCTCATTCCGTATTCCTGTGCCTTTAACTCAATGACATCCATTAACTTGCGGTAAGACCACATGTTCGTTGTGAACTTATTACCCTTATCTTGTGCAATGTTAAAAGGATAACCCCACGTAAATGGTTGAAACACCTAGTTCATGTAACTCATTCAAAAGATGGGAAGCGAGGTTCCTGTACAAGTGAAGGAGTCTTCTAGTCAATTTCTCAAAAAGGTCCTCTTTTCTCTCCTAATAATTCAGCATACGCTTCATATTCTCCAATGTTTTCATATTATCCGCCAAGGATTGAACTTGTGCTATCCTCTTCTGAAAGTAGAAATAGTCCTCCTTAGTTCTAACACCTTTGTAGAGCAGCCATGTGCCATCGTTTAATACTACGCTTGCTAAAACGTTAATGCCTAAATCGATGGATACAACTGAGCTTCCTTTCCTGGAAACCGTTTGGTAAGAGATGGACTACATTTGTTCTTTTGTTCTTGAATTTGACTTCTTAGATGCCCTCCTTCAGTATTGCGGGAGAAATCGCTCCCCGCTCCTCATCTCTTAAAAGCTGGCCGGAGGAGGGCATCCAAAACAATATAATGGCTTTTCGAGTTAAAGACTTTTCCCCGTGCTAAAGGGAGAGGTTTGTTGCTCGACAATTTTGTTATAAATTCTCTCGAAATCATGTTTCAACACTTCTATCAATGACAATCTCAGCTATATCACAGGAGTATGCTAAAATTCTCTCCATTCCGTCTAAAATCGTCTTCAATGCAATTATCTCTGATTTAGAGTAATTAATAATTTTTTCTTGCAAATTTATAATTTTCCCTTTGAGTTTTGCTGCCTTCTGTAAAACTTCTTCAGCCATTTCAATCTCGGATTTCTGGAATGCCATTGAAGATAGTTTAAGAATTTCCAAAACATCTTTTCCAATCGAGAGTTCATCGTAGCTTTTGCCTAGATTTAAAATCGCTTCAGCCATGTGCTCGATATGATCTGCAATTCTTTCCATTATTCTAGCGAAGGACCTATGGAACTTCAGATTTCCAGCGATTCGCAGAATTAAAAAGCAAAGACGGTCCACCTCTCCTTCTCTGATAATTATAGAGCTCACAACACTTCTATCAAATTTTCCAAAAGATATTTTCACAAAATCCGATAGCATACTTATGCAAACGTTGGCGATTCTACCAATTAATTCCTCTACATCGATTCTAGAAGAGTCGAGATGAACCATAAGCTCAATCTCGTCGCCAGTATCTTCCATTACTTCCATCCCTATCAATATATCCGATGCAAAAGCTATTGCCCTTCTCTGCTCATCAGAGTGAACCTTCACCCTCAGCATGTCGTAATTTGCTAGGTAATATGCAATAATCCTTCGAACGACTTCCTCAAAGTTCGAGTTACCAAGATCTAGCAGAGCTTTCTTATTTCGATGATGTCTTGCCAAAATTAATATATGCTCATCAGAAGTCTCCAAGTAAAGTACATCTCCTTCTTTTAACCCTTTTTTCCTAATCCACTCCTTAGGCAAAGTCAGTATGTAGCTACCCTTGCCGCTTCGGAAAATTTTCCTCGGCTCCATAATTACATTCAAGCTGGATATACAGATATAATTTTTGGTATATACCCATCGATATCCAATTTAGAATATATGGATTAAAAATATAAGCAATCGGTTGTATTGAATTCATGAAACGGAAAGCTAGGATTTTGGGGGTTTTTGTTGGAATTCTTGCAGCAACATTACTGCTCGGCTGCGTATCAGAACCAAAGACGCCAACAGAACAGAAAAAGCAGATAAAAATATACGGCAGTGGGGCAAGCTTTCCCGCACCGCAGTTGGAAAACTGGATTAGTGAGTTCAGCAAATTGAATAAGGAAATAATAGTTGAGTATGCGAGCAAGGGGTCTGGAGCAGGAATAAATGATTTCAAAAACAAACTTGTTCACTTTGCATGTTCAGATCCTCCTGCAAAGGAGTCTGAGTGGAAAGAATTCGAAAAGATAGGAAAACCGCTGCAGTTTCCTTTCATAGTGGGTGCAGTTGTTGTCGTCTACAACTTACCGGTTGAGGAACTCAGACTAGACGGCGAAACATTGGCCAAGATCTTCATGGGTGAAATTGAGTACTGGGATTCACCGGAAATAAAGGCGCTAAATCCGAATGCAAATTTGCCCCATGAAAAGATCATAGTTATCCATAGAAGCGACTCCAGCGGAACGACTGAGATTTTCACAACATATCTCTCGATTGTTAGCGAAGAATTTAAGAAGAAAGTAGGAGCCGGAAAGCTAGTAGACTGGCCTGTAGATAAGCTTGGTAGGGGATTTGGAGGGAAAGGGAACGAAGGTGTTTCCGCAATGGTTAAACAAACTCCAAACAGCATAGCATATGTAGAGCTGGCCTATGCTTTACATGAAAAATTCAGAATGGTAAGTCTCAAGAACGCGGAGGGATACTTTGTAAAAGCGAATCAGGAAACAATTATATCTGCAGTCTCAGCCAGCTCAGCTTTTGTTCCGGATCCTTTTGAGGGATACAAAGAAGACATAAAGGCGTTTTTAAACGCGAAAGGTAAAAATTCGTACCCGATCGTAGCTTTCAGTCATGTACTACTGTGGAGCAGTTATCCAAAAAATGAGGCTGAAGCTGTAAAGGCATTCTGGAAATGGGTTCTAACAGAGGGAAATAAACACGTGGTAGAGGGCTATGTTGCCATACCGAAGGAAGTTGCAGATTTAGCGCTCAAGGCTGTGGAAAGTATTAGAGGTGAATGATGGACAGATTCAAGATTTTTTTGCTCCCTTCTGTTTATTTAGCATTTGGAATTCTCTTTTTAATGCTCATCACCTTTGCTTTGAATTCCCTACCGATTTTTGAGCGTGAAGGAATTGCCATCTACACAACCAATATCTGGAGAGCTGCTGAAGAGCCAGAAAATGAATTCTACGGCATACTCGCAGCAATCTATGGCACAATCTACACTTCGATAATTGCGATTGTCATAGCGCTTCCAGTTTCAATTGGCTTAGCTATCTTCGTAATTGATGTTGCACCGAAAAAATTCAGAGAATTGCTGGTGATCCTAACAGACATAATGGCAGGACTTCCTACAATAATCTACGGTATATGGGGGGTTTTTATACTAGCACCAATTATTTCAAAAGTTATGATATTCCTTTACGAGAATTTTTCATTCTTACCACTTTTCTCGTACAGAAATCCGACAGGCTTCAGTCTTCTCACGGCTGGAATTCTGCTGGCAATTATGGTAACCCCCTTCGCAACTGCGCTAATAAGAGAAGCTTATGCAGCTATTCCACATGTATATAGGGAGGCTGCTCATTCCTTAGCGCTCACTCGATATGAAGTGACCAAGCTTCTTCTGGGTTACATAAAACCAGCCATAGTCGCTGGAACTCTTTTAGCTTTCGGAAGAGCTGTTGGAGAGACTGTAGCTGTTAGCCTAGTTGTAGGCAACTCCTTCAACATACATCCGAGCTTTTTCGCTCCAGGATACACAATCTCGTCTCTCATCGCGAATCAGTTCGGAAATGCCTTCGCCTACAGTTACATGCCGTATGCTTTGTTTGCAGCAGGTCTCGCACTATTTTTTATAGGACTAATAGTAAACGTCACTGGAGCCCTTATGCTAAGGAGGTGGAAATATGCTTAGGGAACTAAAAAACAAAATATTTATTCTATACCTTTTAGCGTCGGCAGTTTTGATCCTCCTGCCTTTGGCGCACATACTTTACAGCGTTTTTGCATACGGATTGCCCGTCCTAATCGACCGAGGACTAGAATTCCTTACATCTGCACTTCCAGCCCCGAATAGGCCTGGTGGTGGAATATTCCCAGCATTATTCGGGACTTTTTTGATGGTTTCTCTCTCCTCTCTCTTCGGAGTGCCCCTCGCTATCCTTGCAGGAATATTCATCGCAGAATATCCTAGGAGCGTTATCAGCAATTTGGCCAGACCTCTCATGCTTATAATGCTAGAATTTCCCACAATCCTCGTAGGTCTATTTGTAATGATAATATTGGTAATTCCTATGGGAACTTTTTCAGCCCTAGCCGGCTCGATAGCTTTGGCAATAGTCATGCTACCATATGTAACGACATACACAGAGCAGGCCATGAGATCTGTGCCCGAAAACTTCAAAGAAGGGGCTTATGCACTTGGATTGAAAAGGGCTAGAGTTGTTTTCTCAGTAACGATGAAGATGGCTAAAAAAGGAATCTTAACTGGGATGTTGATAGGTATAGCAAAGGTAGCCGGAGAGACTGCACCGCTTATATTCACCGCCGGCGTAACATGGAGAGTCGCTGGAGGAATCAATGAACCAACTGGGGCTATTCCGATCTGGATTTACTATCTCATTCAGCAGCCCTATGCGAATTACCATGAAATAGCCTGGGGTGCAGCCCTCATCCTAATGCTAATATTTTTAGCCATATTCCTGCCAGTTAGGTTGATGATGGTAAGAACATGAACGCGATAGAGATCGAGAGGCTTTGGGTTAAATACGGGAATGTGGAAGTCTTGAAGGGCATTGACCTCGAAATACCTAAAAACATTTGCTTTGCAATAATGGGTCCTTCAGGTTGTGGGAAGTCAACACTACTCAAAGCCATGAATAGACTGCTCGAACTGAATCCAGACACCAAAATCTCTGGAGACATAAGACTTTTCGGGGAAAGTGTTTTCAGGATGGATGTCACAAAAGTCAGAAGGGAAATTGGGATGGTTTTCCAGCTCCCCAATCCTTTCCCGCACATGAGTATCTACGATAACGTTGCATTCGCAGCAAAATGCAACAAGATTGCAAAGAACAAAAAAGAGCTGGATGAACTAGTTATTTGGGCTCTGAAGAAAGCCGCACTTTACGATGGAGTTAAGGATAGACTCAAAAGCAAAGCTAGTCAGCTCAGCGGGGGGGAGATGCAAAGACTCTGCATCGCAAGAGCTCTTGCTCTGAAACCAAAAGTCTTGCTTATGGATGAACCAACAGCAAACCTCGATCCTATTGCAGCCGGAAAAATAGAAGAGTTGATTCACGAGCTAAAAAGAGAGTATACAATTATCATAGTCACACATTCACCCGCACAGGCTGCAAGAGTTGCAGATTTAGTGGCATTCATTTATTTAGGAAAGGTTGTGGAAGTTGGAGATGTGAATGAAGTATTTGAAAGACCGAAGCACGAGCTAACTGAAAAGTATGTAACGGGGAGGATAGGATGAAGTATATTGATGAAGAAATTTCCCGTGTAAGAGAGGAAATTTTGAAATTGCATGAAATTGCCAGAAAAGCCGTAGAACTTTTTTTCAAAGCTACAAAAGATAAGAGTATAGTTAGAGATATTTCGAAACTTGAAGAAATTAGTGATGAGCTTGAAGCAAGAATTCAAGACCATTGCTCTCAATTCATAATTCGCTTCCATCCGATGGCAAACGACATGCGCTTTGCTATGGGAGTCATGAGAATTTCCTCCGCTTACGAAAGAATTGTGGATCTGGCCCATGAAATGTCGCTATTTGAATGTGAATTGAGGGAAAAGATACTGACTGCTGAAAAAACACTTCTAGCTATGTTCGACGCAGTTAAAAGAGGTTTCGAAGACTCCAAAAATCTTAGAGAAGAGATGATTTCTCTGGATAACTTGATAGACGGGATATATATCGAAGCACTTGAAGAAATCGAAGAAGACTTCAGATGTGTTGAAGAAGTGCTCGCTGCAAGACACATTGAAAGGATTGGCGACTTGCTGTGCAAGATTGCCACAAGACTTATCTATATTCAAACTGGAAAGTGGGTATGGGTGAAGTGAAAAAAGTTCTCTTTGTTTGCATAAGAAATACTGCTAGAAGCATAATTGCTGAAGCCATTTTCAACAGCCTTGCGAAGAAGTGGAAAGCTGAAAGTGCTGGAATAGAAAGGGCGGAAAGAATTGACGAAAAAGTAAGAGAAATTCTAGAAAGAAAGGGGCTAAAAGCAAAAGAAAGACCAAGGACTCTGGAAGACGTGAACCTAGAAGAATACGATTTGATCGTCACGGTATGCGAAGAGAGCTGTATAATCCTACCAACAGCAAAAAGGGTTGTCAGCTGGAATGTAGAAGATCCAGTTGGCAAAGGCGATGAAGTTTACGAGAAAGTGTTCAACAGCATTTCTGAGAATATTAAAACTCTCTTAAAAGAAATTGAAGGTTAAATTTGTTTCGAATTACAACTGAAAGCCTCGCCCTTCAGGGCAGGATGATAGAAAGTCTCGGAGGGCGAATCTTAGAGAAGCTGGTATTGAATCCCGTATTTGTCTTATGCCCTCTGGGACAAAAAAACTGGAAGGGACAGGATGAAGAGAAGCTGAAGCTGGAAATGCCAGTGAGAGCTGAACAAATATGGCCTGAAAACATCAAAAAAGCTGATGCAGATCGATTCAAAGGTTAGATGGGCTGTTGAATGTCTAAACAGCATAGACTTATGCTATTTGCCAGGGAAATCTATGAAGTGGCTGAAGAATACGGAATTGGTTTTTTTCATTGGCGAGGAAAAAACTTCATCAAAATGCCCAATGCATGGAGATGGCTGCGGGAAAAGGATCAAAGGCTGAAAAAGTTTTCAACGCAGATCTGGCAGCTGCTTACAAACATACTCATAACCCGAGTCCTGAAAAGGATAGGGATAATTGGCCGGTCAATGTAATCCCAGACCTCCCTGCTCTTGCAGCGACATTCGCTTTAGGGCGGAGAGGAGTTCAGGTATTTGTTTATTATTTCAATAAGAGTTCTTCTATTAAAAGGTTTTCCGAGTATTTCCTTTGCTCCGGCCTTCAAAAGTTCATCTCCCCTTTGCGGGGCAAATGCGGTAATTCCAATTACTACTGCCTTAGGATCTGCTTTCAAAATTTCTTTTGTTGCTTCAACGCCATCCATGACGGGCATTGAGATATCCATCAGAACAACGTCGGGTTTGAAGAACTTGAAAGCCCTAACAGCTTCTTCGCCATTTTTGGCGACATAAACTTGAAAATCTCGAAGAAAGACCTGATATATTTCAAGCAGAACATCATCATCGTCAACAACTAGAACCTTGGCTTTTTTGGAGCTCATTAAATCCTTTTAAATCTGCCCATATTTAAAAATTGCTTCTCATTTTGAAATTAAAACCAAAAAATTCCGTAGAAAAATATTTTATCCTGTCAAGAACTTCATTCATGTTCGATGTTGCGATAGTTGGCGGTGGACCGGCTGGTCTCACTTCTGCAATTTACTGCGCAAGATATGGTTTAAAAACAGTATTTTTCGAAGCTTTTGACCCAGTTTCTCAGCTTTCAATGGCCTCGAGGATAGAAAACTACCCTGGTTTTGAAGGAAGCGGGATTGAGCTGCTTGAGAAAATGAAAGAGCAAGCCATAAAAGCGGGAGCAGAAAACATAGTTGACAAAATTGTAAAAATAGTAAAAAGAGGTGAAAATTTTGTTTTGATTGGAGAAAAAGAGTACGAAGCAAAAGCAATAATAATCGCAACAGGCGGTAAGCACAAAGAAGCAGGAATTGAGGGGGAGACGAGATTTCTAGGTAGAGGAATAAGCTACTGTGCAACCTGTGACGGAAGTCTTTACAGAAATAAAAAAGTGATCGTATACGGAAGCGGCAGGGAAGCTTTAAGTGATGCGCTCTATTTAAACGATATTGGTTGCAAGGTTTTAATAGTTTCTAGGTCACCAATAAGGGCTGAAAATGCCCTGATAGAAGAAATAAGGAAGAAAGGAATAGAGACGATACTTAACGCTAATATCAGAAGAGTTGAAGGAAGAGAAAGAGTTGAAAGAGCAGTTATATTTCTGAGAGATAAAAAAGAGGAAATCACGATAGAATGCGATGCTGTCTTCGTAGCAGTTGGGATCAGACCAGCAACTGATCTGGTTGTAGAACTTGGTGTTGAAAGGGATCAGTTCGGATACATAAAGGTAGACAGAGAACAGAAAACAAATGTTCCCGGTGTTTTTGCAGCAGGGGACTGCTGCAACAATCCACTAAAGCAAGTGGTCACAGCCTGTGGCGATGGAGCTGTTGCGGCTTACTCGGCATACAAATTCCTCCGTAGAGAGAGCTGAGATTACAAAAACTTCAATTTTCTTTAAGAGGAATTTGCAAGAATTTTCTCAAGAAAATAACCCATTCTTTTCTCGATTTCGCTTACAAGAGCTTCAAATCCATCTCTATATTCTATTTTCACCCCCAGATATTTCTCCACAGCTCTTACAACATTTGAATTCCAGAAAAGGCCATGTAAATAAGTACCCCAGCACATTCCATCATCACTTTCACAGCCGTCGTCCTCAAAAACTGGCTTTTTGGAAATCGTAACTCCTTTGTGTATTTCGTAACCCCAGACAATTTCACCCTTAATTTTTCTAATCAATTCCGCATCTCCAGTAACTCTTTTAGAGACTTGTTTTGTAATTTTTCTGTAGCCTTCAAATCTAGTTTCAGCTTCTAAAAGTCCAAGACCTTTCAATGTTACTCGACCGTGCTCGAAACCATAGTCTTCGATCTTCTCTCCCAACATCTGGTAACCGCCGCATATACCAATTACTAGCTTTTTTCCAGAGATTTTCTTTATTTCTTCAGCCATCCCCGACTCCTTTAAGGCTTTAAGATCTGCTACAGTATCTTTGCTTCCGGGAATTATCAGTAGCTCGCAATCAGGCTTTTCCCCCAACTCCACGAATTCAACAACACTCCTCAACGGCTCAAAATCTGTGAAATTGGAGATCCTAGGAAGTCTGATTACTCCAATCAAGCCTTCTCCTCTCCATTCCTCTATGTTCAGGGAGTCTTCAGAAGGGAGCGGAGAGTTTATATAGGGGATTACCGCAATAACTGGCAGGTTGGTTATCTCTTCAAGCTTTTTAATTCCTCCATAAAGAAAATCCTCTCTACCCCGCAGTCTATTTATAACAAAACCGCAGATCATTTTTCTTATATCTTCAGGCAAAAGAGAGAATGTCCCGTAGAGAGAGGCAAATACACCACCACGATCTATATCTCCCACAAGTATTATATTCGGTCTTGCCATTCTCGCGGTGAATATGTTTGCCAAATCTCTCTCATAAAGGTTTATTTCTGCCATTCCTCCTGCCCCTTCAATTACAATTAACTCATATTCCTCAGAAAGACTCCTGTAAGCTTCTTCCACAACCCTTCTAAGCTCTGGAACCATCTTATAGTATTCAGCCGAATCTACATCCTTTACAGCTTCTCCGAGAAGGACCAACTGGGAAACGAAGTTTCCCTTCGGTTTAAGCAAAATTGGATTCATCCTTTCATCAGGCTCTATTCCCGCTGCAAAGGCCTGCATAGCTTGGGCTATTGCTATCTCTTTACCATTTTTTGTCACAAAAGAGTTCAAGCTCATATTCTGAGCTTTAAAAGGAGCGATCTCGTAACCTCTCCTAGCGAGAATTCTGCATATCGCCATAGCTACTAGGCTTTTTCCTGCGCTGCTGCTAGTTCCTCCAATCATTATAGCTGCTGCCATCTAAAATCTATCCCCATCTTTTGTATTCAACATCTATTCCCATCAACTCCATTATCCTCGAAACCGTGAAATCTATCATTTCCTCTAGACTTTTGGGCTTTGTGTAAAAAGAAAATACGAGGGGGAATACTATAACCCCGAGATTTGAAAGTCTCAAAAGAGCTTCAAGATGAGCTGAATGCAATGGCGCTTCTCGAAAAGCTATTAGCAGTTTTCTCTTTTCCTTAACAGCCACATCCGCGGCCCTTGTAACAAGATTCGACGTGATCCCATAAGCTATGCTTGAGGCAGTCTTCATCGAGCACGGAACAATAGCCATGCCGTCATACTTGAAGCTTCCACTTGCAACTGGAGCGTAGATTTCGTCTTCGTCGTAGTATTTTGTGGCTATTTCTCTCAGATAAACCTCGTCATAATCAGTTTCGCTCTTCATAGTTATCTTCGCCGCTCTAGTGGCTATTGCTATGACTTCAAAGCCCTTCTCCAAAAGCCTTTCTATGAGTCTAATACCAACTATCTGCCCGCTCGCTCCGGTCAGGGCTACTACGAATTTCATACAAGAGGTTCTATGTCTTCATCGAAAAGATTGAGAGTCTTTTCGATCCTTTCTTTTTCAGCACCCTCTATTTCTCCCCTTGCCTCAACTGCCAGTTTTTGCAGCTCCTTTACTCTTGGGGCATCGGTAACATTTGCAAGCAGAACTAATGCCGCAACGTATTTTGTTCTTCTAGTTGGATAGTCTCCAGCTCTAACCTCCACACCGGAAATCTGCTCCTCCAGCCACATCTTGGCTTTCTCAAGGCCTTTTCTGTCCAAATGTTCCGGCGGACCTGCAACAATTATCAGAGCCCTCTCCGCACTAGAGATGTTACATGGCAAAGTTAATCTCCCAAGCGCCGCTCTCCTCACTAAAGCGGCTATTTTCATGGCCTTATCTCCCTCAATTGTCTCAAGCTCCTCTTTCTTCTTCTTGAATAGCGAAAATCCTCTTTTCTCCTCAGCTAAGCTTGTCGCATATCCAATAGATGAAATTCCCCCTCCCTTAAGCGTGTTTATAACTTCGCTGCTGTCTACCACCATTTCTCCGACCATGTTCTCCTCCAGTGGCTCACCAGCTCTTGAAAGAAGAGCTATTCTCCGAACAATTTCATCGTTTATCTTTTCGAAGGATTCTCTCAAGCTTAAACCCTCATATTTCCAAGCTCCGTTGTCGAAGAGAATCAAATTATCCACGTATTTCATCAGACTTACCATGCTTCTTGCGGCATTTAAGGAATAAAGTTTTCCTTCCTCGGGAGCCGGTAAAATTCCAAATGCGTAAACAGGTTCAGAATATAATTCCTTAAGATGCTTTGCCAAAACAGGGGCCCCACCGCTTCCAGTCCCACCGCCCAACCCAGCTATTATCAGAAATGCGTCGAGATCATGGGTTCCTCTTTCGTCTATAGCACTCAATATTGTTTCGATTTCATCCTGAGTTATTTTAGCCCCAAGCTTGTTGTCAGTTCCAACTCCGTGTCCTTTTACGACTGTTTGACCGATAAGAAGTCTGTCCTTCATCGGAACATGTTTTAAACCGATCAAATCTGTTCTTGCAGTATTTACAGCAAGCCATTTGATTCTGCTCTTAGAACCGCGCATCTTTTCGTTTTCCACGAACATGTCAAGTATCTTTCCTCCCGCCTGTCCGAAACCTATGACAAAGAACCTCATTAGTCCCCTTCAATACTTATTTCACGTTTTATTTAAATCTTTTGCAATACAAAAATGCTCAGGAATAGAGCCCAAAAGAAGTTTTTAGGATAAAGGGAGAAATTCCTTAGGGTGATCCAGTTCTCCGCTCGGGTTTACATCTGTCATCTGAGGGGCAGACAGGGTGGTGGTCAGAGACCCTCTCCTTTTCTCAATAGTTTATGATTGCTAAAATTATAACTTTTCTTCATCCCCGTTGTTCCAGTCTACTTTTCCATCCTTTTTCCGGATTTTTCATCCCTTCCAACTTCATGGAGAACTTTCGGGGTGAACGGATGCTCCACATCCATCTTTATCAATCTGTACACATTCAGGCTTAGTCTTTCTCAAGGCTTGAATCTTTTTACAACTGAAAGACTCACCCTTCAGCGGGAAGGAGGTCAGACATATTGGTAGTCACGATCATGATACCGAATCATCAAATTCCTTATAAAATTGTTCGAAAAATCCTCGTAGTCAACTCTAGAAACAGCTTCGATCATCTCCAATTCTTCTCCTTCAAGCTTACTGAAGAATTTCCTTGCAGTTCTGCCCAATAACCCTCCGTAATTGATGCTCTTATATGCAACGCAGAGAAGATAAAGGGTGTTTAACATAGTTCTAATCCTAAAAGCTAAGCTGAAATCGCCCAGACTTTTTTCTATCTTCAATCCAATTTTTTCAGCTCTTCTGCAATCAGCTTTGCATGGATAAAAATTCAATGTGAAAAACTGGGGTAAAAAGAAGATCTCAGATTTTCTCAATTTATTCATAAGCTGTTCAAAAAAGCCTTTTTCAAAGGTATCGACTATCAAACTCGTTTCCAGGGGAAAAGAACCCTTGCTTTTGGCATAAGTTCTTGTACAGCACTCTGGATAACCAAATAGCTTTCCCTCTAATTTTATTAGTCTCCTTCTTCCTTTTTCAAAATCCATTTTTCCATCTAAGATTTTACTCTCAATTGACTGCAATTTCCTGATAAATCTCCCATCCTTTGCCAGCAAGAAGTTTTTGCTTTCAACAAACTTTAAATCGCTCAAAATTCTGCTTACTTTCGTTTCCAATTCGAACAACTTCAAACCATGAGCTTTGCAGAACTCGAATTCGGGGCTTCTTTCCGGAAAAGGTCTTACTGACACTATTTTGGATATATTAGCTAAAATTCTGCTCGACTCGATAAAAAATAATGGATTGGAAATAAAATGGCTAAACTCAACCTTGAGCACGCTTTTTCTCAAGCTCCTGTACGTAAGCTTTCGTCGCGACGTAAGTTGATGACCCCGAACTCCAGTAAGCCGCTATTCCCTGATCAATCAAATCTTGAACAATTTTCTTTACTTTTGCTTTGTCCATCTGGGTTACCTTTGCCAATTCGGGAATCTTCCAAGTCTTCTTGCCCAACTGTTCCAGAATTTTCTTCTTCTCCTCTTCAGTATAAGTTACTTCAGTCATTCGAATCACCAAAAAAAGTAGGAGTTGAGATTTATAAATTTACCATCTGAACTGTACGCTCGTCCTCAGTTCGCCATAGATGTAAGGGGTTATCCTGTAATCATCTATAAGATGCTCCGTAAATTCGAGACCCGTTATCTCAAAGAACCTTTCCCAGCCTATTCTGTCAACCCACTCGATTATTCTTTCGTGCTTTCTGGCATTGCTTGCCCAAGCCTCAAGGATCTGCTTTATGTATTTAACAAGGGTTGGCCATCTGGGAGGCTCGTTTGGAACCCATGGAACAACAACTTTTGAAAGCTCTGGAGGTCTGCGCGCATCTGAAATCTTTCCACCAACCATTATCGCGGCTCCATCGTTTTCCGGATCAAACAAGGGCATGCCTGGACACATTGTGTAGCAGTTTCCGCAATACATGCACTTCTCAACGTCCACTTTTATAGTTTTTGCCTTCATATCAGGTTTCAAAGCCCCTGTAGGACATGCTGCAACTGTGCTCGGAATTTCACATGTCCTTCTTATCATATCGTCATCCGGCAGGGGAGGAGTTCTGTGAATTCCAACAATTGCAATGTCCGAAGCATGAACGGCTCCACACATGTTAGCGCAGCATGCAAGGCTTATCCTGCACATCGCAGGAAGCTTATGATCCACAAAGTACTCGTAGAGTTCGTCCATAATCGATTTTACTATGCCCGAAGCATCTATAGCCGGGGTATGGCAGTGAATCCAGCCCTGAGTATGTACTATGTTGCTCAGCCCGTATTTACCAGTTACGGCATCCCATGTACCACCGCATGGGAACCCAACTCTTTCCTTAACCTCCTTTATCAAAGCATCTATCTTTTTCTCATCCGTTAGGAAAAACTCGACATTGTTTCTTGAAGTCCACCTCAAATAACCATCGCTGTATTTGTCGGCGATGTCGCAAAGCTCCCTAATTGTATAAACGCTCAAGAGCCTTGGAGTTCCGAATCTAACAACATAGATTACATCCCCACTCTCTGCTACCCTCTTTATAACTCCGGGTCTAATGACTTCGTGATACTTCCATTTTCCATAGTTCCTCTTTATAATTGGATGCAACATTGTGTCGTATTTTGGTGGACCAAAATCCGTCTTCACCATCAGAACATCCCCCTCTTCTTCAACTCCTCTATAAACGGCGAAGGTCTCAACTCCTCTTTCTTGAAGAACATGAACGGATTGTTTCTTGGCGCTTTAACAATTCTCACATCCACATCTTTCCCTATAGCCTTCAAATACTCTTTAACCCCCTTTCTCCATATTAGTTCTGCTAATCTCTCTCTGAACTTTCCTTCTTCATCCCACCATTCCAGAGTTCTGGTTGCAATCTCCTTGATCTCTTCGTAGGGCTTCTTAGCTTCAACAAACGGGACCATGACCCAACCAATTACGGCTCCTTCAAGAACCGGAGCTTTTCCGCCAATCAATATTGTTGCTCCCCTTTCATCCCCGGGCTTAAGTGCCTTAGGCATCTTGTTTATGCAGTGCATGCAATGGACGCAGTTTTTAGCATCTATTTTTAGCTCCCTTCCATCCCAGCTTATCGCCTTTGTTGGGCAGAGCTTTACCACTTCATTTTCTATGTCCATCCATTTCGCGTATTCTTTTACAGCTTCTTGATCAACCTTTATTTCGTCTTTCCAGTTTCCAATGATTGCAAAATCTGCCCTTGCCTTTGCCGCTACGCAGTCGTTCGGACAGCCGGAGCACTTGAATTTGAACTTGTATGGATACATTGGCCTGTGAAGCTCATTCTGGAAAGTCATGGTGAGTTCATAGCACAGATCGAGTGTATCATAGCAGGCAAACTCGCAAAGCGCTGGACCCATGCAAGCTGAGGGAGTTCGAACTGCTGAACCGCTACCACCTAAGTCAAATGGTATCTCAAGATTCCCAAGATCTTCAAAACACGGCTGCAAGTATTCACTTCTCGTTCCGAGGAATATTATGTCGCCCGTTGAGCCATGCATGTTAGTAAGCCCGCTACCCCATTTCTCCCATACATCGCATAGTCCCCTAAGGGCCTTTGTTGTGTAGAACCAGCCACTTGGCATGTTTATACGCATTGTATGGAAATGCTCTATCTCCGGTATTTTATCACCAAGGTCAGAATACCTCCCTATAACTCCTCCACCATAACCAACGACCGATACTATTCCGCCATGTTTCCAGTGTGTCTTTTTATCTATATAAGAAATTTCAAGCAGTTTTAAAAGAGCGCGAGCGGTCTTGGGAAGCTTTATGTCCATCCCCTGGGCCGCTTTTTTCTCCATGTTTTCCGCTGTTTTTTTGATTTCTTTCACAAAACTGGGCCAAGGACCTTTCTCGAGTTCGTCAAGTAAGGGCGTTTCTGACATTTCTTCACCCCCCAAATTAATAAGATTGACAATATATAAGAATTTCGAATTTCAACTAAACGTTTAATTCTTTGAATACTTTCGTCGTAAGATATAATTGTCTAGAGACAACAAATAAATTGGATGGTGAAAAGAGCTAAACTGGTTAATGACATTGTGGAGCTTATTCCTATCTTCCAGCTTTTGTCTACGGAGATGCACAGAAAAGTATATTCCGCATTATTAGATGAGTGGCTGACACTTGAGGAACTGAAAAGCAGATTTGGAGACGGCTTTGAGGAAACTTTAAAAATACTGAAACATGCAGGAATGCTGGAAGTAAAGTGGAGAATGCCATCAGATCCCGGAGGAAAGCCTGAAAAGGAATATCACGTCAGCTACACACACATTTCCGCCAATTTTTATGTATCCCTAAAGGACTTCAACCGAATTCTCGAAATCGTATTCATGCCAGATGATGAGGTTGAAAAGCACGTTGAGAGAATAATAAAAGAAGTCCAGATGGGTAGGAATTCTGTTGGTCACATAATGAAGGTTTTGAACTATGATCCGCTTTTCATCAGGGCTATCGTAAAGAGAACTTTAAAACTGAATCTAAAGGGGCAGTTAATAGAGTTGGCGAAAAATGAAGAAATATAGCGTTAGGGAAATTCTTAACAAATTGAAATGGCATCCGAACTACGATTTTTCAAAAGTGCGAATTATCTGCATTGACAGGTTCAGCGGGAATTTGGAGATAGATGCCGATGAAATAGATGAAGTTGGACACAAGTTTATTTTTCTTAAAAATGGAAAGGTTATCCCACAGCATCGGGTGATAGAGATCAGATACGAGGGGAAAACGGTATGGAAAAAGTCGTGATTTGTGTTCTACATCTAAAACCATTGCCAGGATCACCGTTGTTTGAGAATATGAATTCCGTACTTGAAAGCGCTTTAAAGGATGCAAAAGCGATAGAAGAAGGGGGTGCTGATGCGCTAATTGTGGAAAATTTTGGAGACAAACCTTTCCTAACGGAAGCCGGAAAAGAGACCATTGCGAGCATGAGTGTAATAGCCTGGGAGATAAGAAAAGAAGTTGGAATAGGGCTGGGGATAAATGTCCTAAGAAATGACCCAATCTCCGCATTGGCCATTGCAAAAGCAGTCAATGCAGATTTTATTAGAGTTAACCAGCTTTTCTTTCCATCTGCATCTCCAGAGGGTTTTCTGATAGGAAACGCCGGAGAAGTTATGCGGTACAAAAGATGGATAAACTGTAAGGCTATGGTTTTTGCAGATTTAGAAGTTAAACATGCACACCATTTTGCAGAATTCGAAGAATACCTTATAAATGCTGAAAGAAGTTTGGCTGATGCATTCATATTAACAGGGAAGGCCACAGGAGTGGCGCCAAATGTTGAGAAACTGGATATCTTGAGAAAGATCGCTCCAACACTAGCCGGAAGCGGAGTGACTGCAGAAAACGCCGAAAAAATTGCAAAGCATTGCGATGGAGTAATAGTTGGAAGCTATATCAAGGAAAAAGGAGAAGTAAGCGCAGAAAAAGTCAGAAAAATTGTTAAAATCGTTAAAAACACTAAGTGAAAAAAGGTTTTCTCATCTCAACTGCTTTTACGATTCCTTTTTTCAATTCTTCACCGCTAAGATTCGATATGTCAATGAATTCGTCTCTCAAAAGACATAACTTAATTTTCCCGTCTGAAGTAACCCTTATCCTATTGCAATGTCTGCAGAATTCAGTGTTGTCAAGTGGTTTTACGATTTCTACAACACCAAACGGCGTAAAGAACTGTCTTCTTCTGTGCATGTCTCTTATTTTTACAATTTTGGCGGTTCTAGAGAAAATTTCTTCGAAGATTTCTGGATTTAAGTAAAATTTTCTTGTCTTTTCATTTGGGATGAGCTCTATAAGCTGCAGTATAACTTTAACATCATCTTTGTTAAAAGAGTTAGCAAAACTAAGGACATCGAAAACTTCTTCATCGTTTATTCCCTTCAGCAACACCATGTTCAGCTTTAGGGGAGTTAGATTTGCCTCTACAGCGCTCCTTATCCCCTCCAAAACGGATTCAAGCTTGTCGCTGCCCGTGATTAAACTGAATTTTTCCGAATTGAGGGTATCCAAACTTACATTAACCCTGTCGAGACCTGCTTCCCTCAAATCGTAAGCTTTCTCGCTCAGCAATGTTCCGTTTGTCGTGAGAGAGATTTCATCGAATTCCGGTAGCATGGAAATTATTTCACAGATATCTTTCCTAAGCAGGGGTTCTCCGCCTGTTATCTTTATTTTCTTAACTCCCAGCTCGTAAAAAGCATTTGCTATCTCAGCTATTTTTTCGGCACTCAACTCCTTGGCGCATTCTTTCTCCCCCTCTCTGTGGCAGTATATACAATTCAGATTGCATCTCTGAGTTACCGAAATTCGAAGATTCGTTACAACTCTTCCGTAAAGATCTCGGAGCATAATTCTTCAGCCTTCTTTAAATCATCCACGGTATTTATGTTGAAGAAGGAGATCAGATGTTTATCAAATTTTCTCAGTTCTTCAGCAGGAAAGTAGACAGTTCTCAGCCTGCTTAGTGGAGAAATAATTCTTCTCTCCCCCCTTTTAATCGATTCTTCTATTTCATAAATCGCGTTCTTTGAGTAAAAAGCGAGTAGGGGTTCAGGAAATTCATGCTTTGGGATAAGGGCATCACAAAAAATTTGCTTCCCTTTTTCGAATAAGAATTCCAATAGACTCTTCTTTACAAACGGCATATCTATTGCCGTGATCACAGTATCCCCGTTATGCTTTATAGCGCTGTGAATTCCGGCCAAAACTCCATATCCTGGATAAAAATCGCTTACGAATTTCAAACCAAATTCCTTTGCATACCTACTCGCCTGAAACTCATCTCTGCAGACAAAAACAGGATCGTATTCAGAAAATTTCTCAACGGCTATCTCTATTAACCTTCTCCCGCAAAGTCTTATTTCTGCTTTCTCCATCCCAATTCTCTTCCCCATTCCCCCCATTAGAATTGCGAGTTTCACGAAACGAATCAGTTACTTATTTATTACCTTTTCCAACTAAACGCATGGACGTGCTTGAAGAGCTCAGAAAATTCAGGGAAATGGATATCCCTTACTCAAGAGTTCTGAGCTCGATGTGTACCGTTCCGCTCGAAATCGCAGTTAAAGCTCATCAGATGTTCATAAACACCAATCTGGGAGATCCAGGAATTTTTCCTGGGACTCTAGAACTTGAAAGAAAATTGATAAAGATGCTGGGTGATCTTCTACACTGCGAAACTCCATGCGGCTATATTTGTTCAGGCGGTACAGAAGCGAACATCCAAGGAATAAGGAGTGCCAGAAATATAAAGGCAAAAAAAGAGTCGAATATCGTGATTCCCAAGACCGCTCATTTCTCCTTTGAAAAGATATGCGACATACTGAGGATAGAAGTCCGAAGAGCTGATGTAGACGAAGCTTACAGAGTCGACGTTTCAGAAGTCGAAAGTTTGATAGACGAGAATACAGTTTCCATAGTGGGAATAGCGGGAACAACAGAACTTGGACAGATAGACCCAATTTTAGAACTCTCAAAACTCGCGGAGGAAAAAGATATCCCCCTGCATGTAGATGCTGCATTCGGTGGACTCGTGATACCCTTCATGGACAATCCATATCCATTCGACTTCGTGAATGAAGGGGTAATGTCAATAACAATCGACCCCCACAAGATGGGGATGGCAACGATTCCCGCAGGGGGTATAATTTTTAGGAATGAAAAGTTTCTGAAAGCTCTTGAAGTGGAAACACCATATCTCACAACTAAGATGCAGTTCACCCTAACAGGAACGCGCCCCGGAACAGGGGTTGCATCCGCTTATGCAGCTCTTAAAAGTCTGGGGTTTTCTGGAATGAGGGAAATTGTTAAGATGTGCCTGAAAAACACTAAAATTCTTACAGAAGAAATGACCCAGCTTGGCTTCGAACCTGTTATCGAGCCCGTGATGAACGTTGTAGCATTTAAGACTGAAAGGGCTGAAAAAATAAGAGAAGAACTCTACAGGAGAAGGTGGGTGATATCCGCAATAAGAAATCCGAGTGCTATAAGATTCGTCGTTATGCCGCATGTTACGGAAGAAGTTATTAAGAATTTCATTTCCGAGTTCAGAAAGGTGATATGATGGAGGTCAAAGTTACAGTCGATGGAATTGAAATAGAGCTAAACCCGTTCGTTACCAAGATGATTGCAAAAGTTGTAGAAGCGATGGTTACCTCGCTAAAGGGAGTAGAAGAAGACTGGAAAAAAATCGAGATAGAAGTGATGAGATGAGAAAATGTGCAAAATTCGAGGAATACATTCCGGGTAAAAGTGTTGAAGAGATTAGAGAGAGACTTGGACTAGAGAAAGTCGTGAAACTAGCATCCAACGAGAACCCATACGGAACCAGTCCCAAAGCGATAGAAGTTCTCAAAAGCTTTGAAGACCTACACCGCTATCCAAATCCAGAATATAGGGCTCTAAGAGAGAAGTTAAGCGAATATACTGGTTGGGAAACCGAAAGGATAGTTGTGGGAGCGGGAATAGATGGGATTTTGGAGACCGTTTTCAAGATTCTGATAGATGAAGGTGATGAAGTCCTGATTCCGATTCCAACTTTCCAGTATTACAGGATCCTTGCAAGGCTTCACTGCGCAAGGGAAATTCTGGTTAGCAGGGGAGAGGATTTTAAAATTCCTGAAAATATCTTTGAATTCCTGAACGAGAAGACAAAACTCATAATAGTACCATTTCCGAACAATCCCACTGGAAACGTTGAAAAAAAGAGGCTGATAGAAGAGCTCGTTAATTCTACAAGAGCAATTGTCTTTATCGATGAGGCCTACATCGAGTTCTCGGATGAAAAGCTGGAAATCGATTCAGACAATCTCATAGTTGCAAGAACCATGTCAAAGGCGTTTGGACTTGCTAACCTTCGCGTTGGTTATGCAAGGTTGCCAAGATGGCTTCTAAAGTTTTACAGATCTGCCTCAACCCCCTTTCCGGTTTCAACCCTCGCCGAAAGATGTTCAATTGCGGCACTGGAAGACCTCGAATGGATGAAAAGCTGTGTTGAAAAGATAAAAAAAGAGAGAGAACGACTGTTTAATGAACTTAAGAAGCTGGTAAATCCTTTTCCCTCCCAAGCGAATTTTATATTCTTTAAAGCCAGAAAAGGGCTTGCAGAAGATTTGCTGATGAGAGGGGTGATAATAAGAGACTGTCAGAGTTTTGGGGTGGAAGGATACAGGGTGACAGTAGGAAAACCAGATGAAAACGATTTCTTCCTGGAAAAACTCAGGGAATTAACATGATAGCCCTCACAGGAACTCCGGGGACTGGAAAAACGAGTGTTGCAGAGGAACTGAAGAGAAGAGGGTACAAAGTAATTTCTGTAAAGGAGTTTGCGGAAATTCATCGATGTGCCAAAAAAGCCGGAGATGAGATAATAGTTGACATAGAAAAACTCTCCAAATATAGGTTTGATGGTATAATAGAGGGGCATCTCTCGCATTTGCTGAAACCAGACATTACCATCGTTCTACGATGCAATCCACTTGTGATAAAAAAGAGACTTCTCGAAAGGGGATGGGACTACGAGAAGGTTATGGAGAATGTGGAAGCAGAACTCATCGATCTAATTCTAGTAGAGGCACTTCAAAATTGTGAAAGGGTTTATGAAATAGACACAACGGAAATGACAATCTCTGAAGTTGCAGATGCCATAGAGAAGATTCTAAGAGGAGAGGGGAATTTTGAGCCTGGAAAAGTTGATTGGATTTCCGAGCTTGAAGACAGAATAGAGGAGGTAACGAGATATGGAGGGATTCAAAAAGATCGGCTGGGCTGAAAGGCACATGAAGGTTTTGGCAAGGATAAGGGAGGAGATGGAAAGAGACAGACCACTAGATGGAATGAAGATCGGAATGGCCTTGCATGTCGAGGCAAAAACAGCAGTTCTGGTAAAGACACTGATTGCGGCAGGAGCTGAGGTGGCAATAACGGCCTGCAATCCAATGAGCACGCAAGACGATGTTGCCGAAGCGCTAAGGAGCTTGGGGGTGAAATGCTATGCAAAAAGAGGGATGAGTGTAGAAGAATACTATAGCGCAATTCGTAAAGTTGCGGATTTCATGCCAGACATAATCATTGATGATGGGGCAGATTTGATTTTCGAGCTTCACAAAAGAGGGCAAAAAGTTAAGGGGGCAAGTGAAGAGACAACAACAGGAGTCATAAGACTAAAAGCTATGGAGAGAGATGGAGTTTTGATGTTTCCAGTAATCGCGGTAAACGATGCCCTCACAAAGTTCCTCTTTGATAACAGATATGGCACAGGACAGTCAACAGTTGATGGTCTGCTTAGAGCAACAAACATGCTCTTAGCTGGAAAAAGAATTGTGGTTGCCGGTTACGGATGGTGTGGTCGCGGTATTGCAATGAGATGTAGAGGAATGGGTGCAAAGGTAATAGTAACTGAAGTCGATGAAGTGCGCGCACTGGAAGCGATTATGGATGGTTTTGAGGTAATGCCAATGGATGAAGCTTGTGAGATCGGAGATATTTTCATAACCGCAACCGGAAATATAAACGTCATAAGGGAAGAGCACATGAAGAAAATGAAGGATGGAGCGATCCTAGCAAACGCGGGACATTTCAATGTAGAAATAAACGTTTCTGCCCTAGAAAAAATGGCAAAGAGTGTTAGAGAAGTTAGGAAATACGTTAAAGAATACGATATAAACGGAAAAAGACTATATTTACTTGCAGAAGGGAGGCTCGTGAATTTGGTAGCCGGAGACGGGCATCCAATTGAAGTAATGGACATGAGCTTCTCAAATCAGGCTCTGGCCGTGAGATATATAGCAGAGAACTGGGAAAAGCTCGAAAACAGGGTTTATAGACTTCCAGAGGAACTAGACAGGAAGGTTGCCAAATTAAAGCTCGAGACACTTGGGATTAGAATTGATAGACTTACTGAGGAGCAGATTAGATATTTGAGTGACTGGAGGAGTGGAACATGATCTGGAGCTATAGAGCAATAAAGAATCCTGCAGCAAGGAAAAAATGGCTCATGCTCATAACAGCTCTCTTAATCATATTTTTCAGCTACGGAGCTTATAGGGTTCTAACGGGAGAGAACTGGATCCGTATCGCCCTTCTTCTAGTCCTGTTTTCTCTTTTCATATTTCTATATGCGATAATAACCCTTGGAAAACCCAGGTATTATTCCATTGACGATGATTTCATCATTTACAAGCCTTTCAAGACTAGGTTAGGAGATTTAGAAGATTATAGTGTTGATGAGAATAGAATGATCATAAAGCTGAAAAAGAAGGGTATTTTTGGTGTACGAACGCTTTATTTCGAAAAGGTTGAAGATCTCAAAGAGGCCGAGAAAATTTTAAGGAAAAAATTAAAATTAAAAAAGACATAGGGTCTGTGAGCTTCAGAAATTCTTTTATCATCCGCCCAAAATAGGCAATCTCAATAGCTGAGAAATTACAAGTTATTATTATTATTTGAAAAATCAGAAAAATCAATCTCATAGGAATTAAAAAAGAAAAAATTATCTATGAGATCATCGACTCATAGAGGGGATTGCCATGAAGTTCGGAATCGAATTTGTGCCGGATGTGAAATTCTACGAGCTCGAATATTACGTAAGACTCGCAGAGGAGAGCGGTTTTGAATACACTTGGATAACGGATCACTACAACAACAGAAACGTATATTCTATGCTAACAATTCTGGCGCTTGGAACAAAGAAGATAAAGCTCGGCCCCGGAGTTACAAATCCCTATCACATAAGTCCGGCTCTAACAGCTTCGGCAATTGCAACTATCAACGAGATCAGCGGTGGAAGGGCTGTTCTCGGAATTGGAGCTGGGGACAAGGTAACGTTCGAAAGAATTGGTATCAGCTGGGAGAAGCCCTTGACAAGAATAAAGGAGGCTGTAGAAGTAATCCGCGGTCTACTGAGCGGTAAAGCAGTAAAATATGATGGCGAGATTTTCAAGATAAATGGTGCAAGGCTCAGCTTCAAGGCTGGAGAGATACCGATATACATCGGCGCCCAGGGACCTAAAATGTTACAACTCGCTGCCGAAATTGGAGACGGTGTACTGATCAACGCTTCGCATCCAAGGGACTTCGATGAGGCGAGAAAGAGCATTGAAGCAGGATTGCAAAAGGCAAACAAAAGCAAAGAAAAATTCGATGTCGTTGCATACGCATCGATGAGTGTTGATAAAAACAGAGACAACGCCAGAAATGCAGCAAAGGTAGTAGTTGCATTCATAGTTGCAGGAAGTCCAGAAACCGTGCTTCAAAGGCATGGAATAAGCAACGAAGCCGTCAACAAAGTAAAAGAAGCTTTGAACAACGCATTCACAAAAGGCGATTGGGCAGGTGTTGGAAAAGCTGTTACAGATGAAATGCTTGATTGCTTCTCAATAAGTGGAACTCCCGATGACGTTGTTGAGAGGATAAATCAACTGGCAAAAACAGGAGTGACACAGGTGGTTGCCGGTAGCCCAATTGGACCAGATAAGAAAAAATCTATCCAGCTTATCGGAAAAGAGATAATTCCAAAATTTAAATAATTTTTTATTGTGGTTGAAATGGGCAAAGCTTTATATTTGCAGTTGATATGTTAAAAAGGTGATGGGATGCTAAACTTTCTGATTTACACCGCAGTGGCAATATTCGTTCTGGTACTTCTTGCAAAATTTGTAAAATATTCAACGATGCCAATTCATCTCCGATGGGAAATATACCCCGTACCACATGACCCAAGACATGAGCATGGAGGGAGCTACTACGAAGAGGTCTCTTGGTGGGCAAAACCAAGACTAAAAACACTTGCTGGAGAACTAAAAGAGATGCTAATGGAAATGCTGTTCATCAAAAGAGTCTTTACATATAAAAGATCCCTATGGTGGCTAACATATCCATTTCACACGGGAATTTATCTGATACTAGTCTGGTTCGTCCTACTCTTTATTTCAGCTCTAATAGATATCTTTGCAATCGGAATACTAAAGATGCCTGTGTACTACCTAACTCTAGTCGTAGGATCTATTGCAATCATTCTGCTCCTGATCTTCAGCCTCGCTTTGTTTATTCGAAGAGTTTCTGACTGGGAGCTACGAAGTTACAGCTCATTCCTAGACTACTTCAATCTCATTTTTATCTTTGCTGTAGTATTGACTGGAGCGCTTGCTTGGCAGAAGGACTTCGACTTTACCATAGCAAAAGATTACATGAAGGCCCTAATAACCTTCAGCTCTCCTCCAACAGTATCACTCGAAACTCAGATACACATAGCGCTTCTTTCTCTTCTGCTGATATACTTGCCATTTACGAAGATGACACACTTCCTCACAAAGTGGTTCACATACCACAAGATTCTGTGGGAAGACGAGCCTGTAATAGGTAGTGAAATGGAGGAAAAGCTAAAGAAATACCTTACAGGATTCAAAGTAAAATGGAGCGCTCCGCATATAGATCCAAACCTTACTTGGGCTGAGGAAGCTTCAAAATGCGATCTTGCTGGAAAATGCGAGGTGAAGTTATGAGGGAGAGAATTGCAATCCAGGATATTGCAAAAAAAGAGGGACAGCTAGTCAAGATAACCCTTGAAGATCTTATGAAACTACCGCCTCCATATGACAAGCCGGGTATGGAGCCAAATGTTACTGAGCCCAAGCCGGAATGGAGCCAGAACTATGTAACCGAACTCGACGGATACGTTGCCATCGACATACCATGGAAACCCAAAAACAAGGAAGAGGAAGAGGCAATGGTTCAGAAATTTATAAACGGGCTTAAGAAGTTAATGGATAAAGAGGCGAATTGGACATTCCTACAACCTCTACTACTATCCCTAGAATACTGTGCTCGCTGCCAGACTTGCAGCGATGCTTGTCATATATACATTTCCTCCGGCAGAAAGGAAATTTACAGACCAACCTACCGCGCAGAAATTCTTAGGAGGCTCATAAAGAAAATTTCCTCTGGAGGAAATTTCAAGGCGAAATTCCTTGGAGATGTTGAGCTAAATGCAAAAACAATACTCCGCTTGGCAGAGTGCGCTTATAGATGCAATCTCTGCAGGAGATGTGCCCAGTATTGTCCTCTCGGTCTGGATAACGGATTGATAGCAAGAGAGATAAGGAAACTATTCGTCCAAGAATTTGGAATTGCTCCACAAGCTTTGCATGCGCAGGGAACCGCAAAACACCTGACCACAGGTTCCTCAACAGGCCTAACACCCGATGGCCTGAAAGACATGATAGAATTCTTTGAAGAAGAGATAAAAGAAAAGACAGGGAAGAATATCAAGATACCCGTTGACGAGAAAGGTTCAGACATACTGCTCATACACAACGCTGGTGAATTCCTCAGCTGGCCCGAAAACATTGAAGCTTTTGCAATAATCTTTGAAGAAGCGGGCTTAGACTGGACTCTAAGTAGCGAAATAGTTGGCTATGATGCGGTCAACTATGGAGTCTGGTACGATGATGTCCAGTTTTCCAGGATTGCCCTAAAACACGCCGAAATTGCGAGAAAGCTTGACGTTAATAGAGTGGTTGTTGGAGAATGCGGACATGCGCACAAGGCCCTAACTGTTGTAGCGGACAGAATTTTTGTAGGAGAATATCAGATTCCGAGGGAGAGTTTCCTTCCGATTCTATGGGACATCGTTAGAACAAAGAAGTTAAACCTCGACCCCAACAAGAACGATTTTCCAGTCACTCTGCATGACCCATGCAACGTCGTAAGATTGATGGGTATTGTAGAGCCGCAAAGAAAAATTCTAAGGGAGATTTGTCCCAAATTCAGGGAAATGAAACCAAACGGTGTTTACAACTACTGTTGCGGAGGAGGTAGCGGATTTGCGATAATGAACTCAATGAACTTCCCAGAGTTCAGAACCAAAGTTTCGACCAGAATGAAATTCAAACAGATTCTCGATGCTTTCCAAGATAACATCTCTCCAGAAGTAAAGAAGTACGTATGCGCTCCCTGCAGCAATTGCAAAGGAGCAATAAGGGATATCCTCGGCCATTACAATGCAACCGCAAACTGCGGAATTCATTACGGGGGATTGGTTGAATTAATCGTTAATGCAATGGTAGATATAGAGCAGCCCTATATAGAAATGTTCTAAAATTTTCCCTTTTTAAAAACGATAGATTAAAGTATTTTCGCGATCATTTTATTTTGTTGGGTGAGAAAATGTGGAGCTATGTGTCCCCCAGATTAATTATTTATGGCGAGGACGCACTTGAGGCTTTGAGTACAGAAAATGCGGAAAGAGTTTTGATCGTTACAGATAAATCTATAGAGAGGCTAGGTTTTATAGACGCTGTCAAAGAAAAACTTAAAGCGTCCAAAATAGAAGTTTTCAACGAAGTTGAACCTGAACCAAGCATAGATACTGCCATTGCATGCGCAAAGATGGCACGCAAGTTCGCACCTGAACTCATAGTAGCAGTTGGTGGTGGAAGCGTTTTAGATGTTGCAAAGATGGCCAGAATACTGATGGAGATAGATGTCGATCCCATCGGAATACTGCCTTCACTAGATCTTACTGAGCTAGGATTCAAAAAGAGGAGTAAACTTATAGCGATTCCGACAACGAGTGGAACTGGAGCCGATGTGACTTGGGCCTGCGTTCTTTCTGACAAAGCAGAAAAAAGGAAGATGACTCCAGCAAACAAAGAAATTGTCCCAGACATTTCTATCCTAGATTACAGAATCGTAGAAAAGATGCCGAAGAATCTAATAGCCGGAAGTGGTATGGATGCTCTAACACACGCAATTGAGGGACTAGTTTCAATATGGAAGAATGATTTCAGCGACGCGATGTGCGAGAAAGCGTTGGAGCTGATCCTCGAAAATTTAGAGAAATCTTACAATGGTGATCTATCTGCAAGGGCAAAAATGCATATAGCAGCAACAATGGCGGGACTTGGATTTGGGAATTCCCAAGTCGGACTGGTTCATTCTCTTGGCCATGCATTCGGAGCTTTCTTCAACGTGCATCATGGTCTAAGCGTCGGTATTTTTCTGCCGTACGTTCTCCAGTACTACAGAAAATCGAACGCAAAAGACATTCTCGACAAAGTTTCGAAAAAGATAGGTAGCGGTGATACCAATGGCCTAATAGCTAGGATAACTACCCTTATGAGGAATATCAACGTTCCAACAAGAGTTTCAGAAGTTGTAAAGGAAAAGGAGTTCTTCGAAAATATTGAAAATCTCACAATGGCTGCATTAAACGATGCCAGCCTAGCCATGAGCCCAAGAATTCCAGATTTTGGTGAGATCCAGAAAATCTATGAGTGTGCCTTCTTTGGCAGGGAAGTGGATTTTTAGGTGATCCCATGCACGGATATTGCGGAAAAATTCTAAGAATAGATCTTGAGGAAAAAAGTTATTCCGCAATCCCGCTAGAAAAAAGAGATGCCGAACAGTTCATCGGAGGTACAGGAATTGGTATAAAAATACATTACTCGATGAAGAGTTATGAAAAAGACGCTCTTTCCCCTTCAAATCCCTTGGTTATAATGACTGGCCCAATAAGCGGGCTTGCTCCAGGAACTAGCAGAGTTGCCTTTTGTGCAAAAAGTCCGTTGACTGGGATATGGGGCGAGTCGAATTCTGGAGGAAAAATGGCTACCTACTTGAAATTCGCCGGTTGGGATGGAGTCATAATTGAAGGAAGGAGCAAACAACCTGTCTACTTAGTAATCGAAAGAAATTGTGCTCGATTCATTGATGCAACTGGGATCTGGGGTAAGGGCTGCTATGAGGCTCAGGAAATAATAGAAAGAGAACTCGGAGAGAAAAGGGTTTCAACGGCTGTGATTGGACCTGCTGGAGAGAATATTGTCAAATTTGCCTGCATTCAGGTAGACAATTCGAGACACGCTGGAAGAACTGGAATGGGTGCAGTTATGGGTTCAAAAATGCTGAAAGGTATTGCTGTGGTCTATGATGCAAAAGAGAAATTCCAGATCAGCCTTGCCGATGAAAAGGGCTTCAAGGAAGTACAGGAAAAGTTCATAGAAGCTATAAATAACGATTTCGCCTGCACAATGTTCAAAGAGCTAGGGACTTCTGGATACGTCGAGACTGCAGAGGGTTTCGGAGATTTGCCAACCAAGTACTTTACTGAGGGTATATTCGAGGGGGCGAGCAGAATTTCCGGTTCAGCAATGGCATCATCGATATTGAAAGGAAATGACGGATGCCTTGGCTGCATAGTTAGATGCGGAAGGATCGTAGAACATAAGGGCAGAAAAATACATGGTCCGGAATACGAGACTGTTGCTGCTTTTGGATCCTTGCAGTTGAACGACAATTTGGAGGCAATAGTGGAACTCAACTACCTTCTCAATGACTTGGGAATGGATACAATTTCCGCTGGAGTTACAATAGCTTTTGCAATGTGGATGAGCGAAAAAGGCATAGGAGAGTTCAAAGTAAAGTGGGGGGACGTTGAAAGGGTAAAAGAGCTCATAAAGGATATCGCATATAGGAAAGGGGTCGGAAATGAACTCGCAGAAGGTGTAAGATTCCTAGAGAGAAAATACAATCTTGAAGGCTATGGAGCACATGTAAAGGGACTTGAAATACCCATGCACGATGCAAGAGCTTTCTCATCCCTCGCATGCGCTTATGCCGTCCATAACCGCGGTGCCTGCCATTTACCGCATCAGATGTATTTGTACGAAATGGGCAAAGTAATAGAAGAGTACGGCATAGTTTCTCCAGACAGATTTGCAAATGAAGGTAAGGGAATCTTGACTGCAAAAGTTCAGAACTTCAGTGAGCTTTTCAATGCCGCAACAATGTGCGCATTCATGCCGGTAACACCCAAAGTGCTTGCAGAAATGCTGAAATTCGCAACAGGATTCGATTTCACAGTTGAGAAAATAGCAAAAGTCGGGGAGAGAATTTTTACGCTTAAAAGAGTATACAATCTGAAATGCGGAATAAAAGCCGAAGACGATGTTCTGCCAAAGATAGTCCTCCAACCGGTGAAAGGAGGAAGTGAGGGCAGAATTCCCGACGTTAGGAGGCAAGTAGAGGAATACTACGAGTACAGAAACTGGCCAAATGGTATACCGTCTAAAGAGAAGTTAAAAGAACTTGAGCTAGATTGGGTGGAATAATTTTTTAATTTCAGACAATTTTTATGGTTCCAAAGCTCGTTGAAGAGATCTGGGAGAAGTACGGGCTGGAGAAGTCTGTAAGGGAGCACTGCAAAAAGGTGGCCGAACTGGCTTTGAAAATAGCTGAGAAGGCAGAAAAAAATGGCCTAAAATTGGACAAGGAAGCAATACTCCTTGGTGCCCTGTTGCATGATATAGGCAGAGCAATTACCCATGATCCATTCAAGCATTTCCTGATCTCTGCAGAAATTTTAAAAAGGGAGGGTTTGGACGAAAAAATCGTAAAAATAGCCGAAAGACACTTCAGTGCTGGGATAACCGCTGAAGAAGCGAAAAAGCTTGGATTGCCGGAGAAAGACTATCTTCCAGAAACACTAGAGGAGAAGATAGTTAGCTTTGCAGACAACCTAACTTTCGGTTCGGAAATAAGAGACTTCAAGAGCTTCTTAGAAAGGCTCGACAAAGTTGACTCGGAAAGGCCCGATCTAAAGTGGTTCACAGATGAAACAAGAAAAAGGGCTTTTAAGATGAAAGAAGAGCTAGAAAAAATCACCGGAATGAAATTCTAAAGAAATGCTATCCCGCCCTCGTAAGCCTTCACCCTGTATCCCATCGACCTGAGGATTCTTTGAGCTATGTATGCCCTGAGTCCAAGCGAGCAAATCGCTGTTATTTCCGCATCCTCTGGTAACTCTTTTGCTCTTTCTCTCAGCTCTAAAATTGGAATATTTATGGAATTTTGCACTGGATTCTTCTTCGCCTCTTCTTCACTTCTAACATCGAGAACTATTCCAGCAAGATCCCTAGTTGTTTCAAACAAACCTTCGAGTTTGTTTATTGCTACGTATGCGGAAACAATTACGGGATCCAATGCCGAAGCGTATGGAGGCGCATAGGCCAAATCCAAGTTGGCCAAATCGTCTAACTTCATTCCTGCATAAATCGCCGTAGCAAAAACGTCTATTCTTCTATCCACTCCAGCAATACCAACTATTTGTGCACCGAGAACTCTCCCGTTTTCCTCAAATACAAGCTTGATCCTCATGTTGGAAGATTTTGGATAATAATGCGACTTATCCGGAACAGAGAGACGGACAGATTTGGCCTTGAAACCATTTAAAAAAGCTTCTTTCTCAGAAATCCCAGTCTTTGCAACCGTTAAATCAAAAACCTTGAATATGAAGGTTCCAATAATTCCCGGGAATTTCGATTTTTTGCCGGTTATGTTGTCCGCAATTATCCTTCCGTGCTTGTTTGCAATGTCGCCGAATGGAGCAAAAACCATTTTTCCGGTCACCAAATGCCTGTTCTCAACACAATCCCCACCGGCGTAAATTCTCTCATCGTTTGTCTGCAAAAATTCGTTAACCCTTATCGCCCCGGTTTCCCCGAGCTCTATTCCAGCCTTCTTCGCAATTTCAACGTTAGGTTTAACTCCAACCGCTTGAACAACAATATCTGCCTCTATTTCCTCATCTGCAATAACTTTCAGCTTTTCTTTCGCAACTATCTCCCTCACCCTTGTGGAAAGATGAATGTCTATTCCATTTTCTTTCAAATGACTCTCAACGAGCTTCGCCATTTCCGCGTCAAGCATTGGAGCAACTTGATCCATCGCTTCGATTAAGGAAACTTCCATGCCAATATTTCTTAAAGCTTCGCAAAGCTCAAGCCCTATAAATCCCGCCCCAATCACCGCCGCTTTTTCGGCGCCATTTTCCCATAAATTCAATATTTTCTCGGCATCCTCCGCATCAAAAAATGTCAGAATTCTTTCATCGCCTCCAAAAAGTCTCACCGGTTTTGCGCCAGTAGCAATTACCAAATAATCGTAGTTCAATTCATCTTCTTTTTCCCTTTTTCGAACCTTCACAACTCTTCTTTTTCTGTCTATTTCCAAAGCTTCTGTTTCCGTTAAAACATCCAAATTAAAGATCTTCTTAAAATAGTTCTCATCCCTCAAAGCTCCATAGGTTGTCTTTCTAAGCTCATCAAGTTCGTGAACAAGTCCGGAAACAAAGTAAGGTAGACCGCATCTTCCTAAAGAGATTTTCTTTTCCTTGTCAATAACCGTTATTTTCGCATCTTCGTTCCTCCTCCTAACCCTAGCCGCGCATTTCAGACCAGTAGCACCCGCACCTATGATCAAAACCTCCATGCTGTTTCAGGAAAGAGATCCCTAATTAAAGTTTCGATATTAACTCCTCACTTATTTTTGCTATTTCAAGCCTCGGTAGCTTTCCAGCAAAGGCTATTGAATCCTCTTTCACAACGAGGACACCAATCAAGAATTTTTTATATTTTTCATAAAAATCTTCAACAATTTTTCCAATGTTGGAGTCATCTTTAATCAGATTTCCAAGCGCTGTTGCAAATGCATCGGCAATGCACGCATCTTTTGCCACTACTGTTGCGCAATCTGCAAATCCAAAGCTTATAGATGGACCAATCTTACCGCTTGAAGTGCAAACTGCTAATCTTTCCCCTGGGGGGATCAAAAAAGCTAATTTCGTGGGATAAATTCCTACTCTTATTTTTCTATCCGTTTTAATTGCTATGTCTCCGCCGTTATCAACTATAGCCAACCTGGCTCCAGCTTCTACCATTTTTTCAACCGCATACTCCGCAATCGCCCCTGCAACCGATGCCATTGGACCAACTCCTGCGATTTTTGCGGCATCACACATTCTCTTCACAATCCCTTCTGCCCTGCACTCGATGGGTTCAAGGCTTATGAGAAATTCTGGATTTAGCATCGAGTATCTTTCTATTTCGCTCCTTGCTTCTAGAATCGCCATAATGGCGATTTTGTAGAATTCCTCGCTTTCGGTAATGATATTTGCAATCGTTTCCTTATATACAAATTTGAACCTCTTCATCTGACCTTCCTCCCCGCTCTGAAGGGAGAGGCTTCCAGCGTTAAGAGGGTTTTGCGCCTCCCCCTCATCTGCTGGTTCAAAGCCAAGCTCCCCCATCCCATGCCCCTCGTTAAGGCATGGGCTATATTTATGCATGCATTTAAATTGTAAACAAGCCCACATTTCGAGCATCTGAACTCCTTTCCATTGACTTGGGCAACGTATCCGCATCTGTTATTTTTACATGTTTATTTATTTAAGCTTTCCATCCCCACCCTCAAGGGCGAGGTTTTCCGGCTATAAAAATCCGGAGAAAGTCGAAAATTGAATGCCTTACAAGCCTCTTGCTTTCGTGTGGAATTATTCTAAACAGTAAATGAAAAGCTGGAAAACCTCTCAATACGCTATCCAAAAACTTCTGCTCCCTTTCAATCCATCCTAGCTCCTTCAGGATTCTTTTTTCGTATTCCTCCAGATTCTCAAGACACTGAAAAAGAATTTTTGCGCTTTTCAATGCGGGAACGTTTCCTTCCCCGGCTCCGCTAACGCAACCAATTGCCTCTCCTACTCCTACTATGTTATTGCTCACGAAGGGTTTACACCTTGAAGGGGGTAGCATTCTTATCTTAGCCCTGCAACTGCAACTGCTCTCAGCCTCTTCTAAGCCGTAGCTCTGCCTCAGCTTCTTTATTAAATAAGGTATTTTTTCCTCACACACGCTTCCGGCCCCTATATGCCACTCGTCGCCGAGGGGAAAAGCCCAGGCATATCCGTGCCTTTCGAAATAGATGTAAATGTTTTCATCAATCCTCTGTCTTTCCTTAAACTGAAGTGTCGGCACAACCCTGTCTCCGTCTATTTTTGGCAAAAAAGCTCTTGAAGAGCCTGTCGCATCCACTATTATTTTAGCATTCTCCTCCCTGAACACAAATCCTTTCCAAAGTTCCGAGAGGAGTCCAATCTTGTCAAAAATCGCTATTCCTCTGTTCTTAAATTCAACACCGTTTACAAAAACTTTTTCCGGCACTGTGAGAATGAATTCATCCAGGTCAAGATCTATTTCGGAATAAAGATCCTTGGCTTCTTTGTAGGCAATCCCCCAACCACACCTACAGTCTGGAGATTTTCTAAAGTCAAAAATTGAGCACCTGTATCCATTTTTGGTTAAAATGTAATAAAGAAAAGTACCCGCAACACCGGCACCGTAAATCTGAATCATAGAGAATTCAGATTTTCTATAACCGCATCGGCAAATTCTCTAGTCCCCACAAGCTTCCCCCCAATCTGCCTGTGCAAGTCGTATGTCACTATTCCTTGTTCTATTGTCATCGAAACGGCTTTCTTTATCATCTCGCTGGCTTCTTTCCAGCCAAGATATTCAAGCATCAAAGCACCAGTAAGGATTTGGGCCGTAGGATTTACCTTGTTCTGACCAGCGTACTTTGGGGCTGAACCGTGAATGGGTTCAAATACAGCAAGTCCGTCTCCTATATTACTTCCAGGTGCAATTCCGAGTCCGCCTACCAGAGCGGCGGCGGCATCGCTAAGATAATCACCGTTCAGATTGGGTAACGCTATGACATCGTATTCGTCGCTTCTGGTTATTATCTGCTGGAACATGTTGTCTGCAATTCTGTCTTTTATTACTATCTTTCCTTCCGGCTGCTTACCTGCAAAATCCCTGTTCAGTTCATCTTCTGTTATGCAGAACTCTCCAAATTCTTGTTTTGCAACCTCGTATCCCCAGTCTCTGAAGGCACCTTCAGTGTACTTCATTATATTTCCTTTGTGTACAAGAGTTACGCTTTTTCTCCCGTTTTCTATCGCATATCTTATAGCCATCCTTACAAGCCTCTTAGTCGCAAATTCGCTGATTGGCTTTATACCAATTCCGGAATCCTCCCTTATACTTACACCAAATTCCCTTCTAAGTATTTCTATTAGCTTCAAAGCCTCTCTACTTCCCCTAGGCCATTCTATTCCGGCATAAACGTCCTCGGTGTTTTCCCTGAATATCACAAAGTTGACTTTTTCAGGATGCTTTATCGGACTTGGGACTCCTTTTATGTAGTAAACCGGCCTGACATTTGCATATAAGTCAAGAACCTGTCTTATTGTCACATTAAGGCTCCTATAACCTCCACCGACGGGAGTTGTTAATGGCCCCTTCAGAGCGACTCTGTAATACTTTATAGCATTCAGAGTATCTTCAGGAAGATAATTTCCGTAAATTTTATACGCGTCTTCACCGGCATAAACTTTAAACCATACTATTTCCTTCCCAATTTTCTCAACTGCAGCATTCAAAACTTTTATTGCGGCTGGAACTACGTCTTTTCCGATTCCATCTCCTTCGAAGTAGGGTATTACTGGGTTTCTCGGAACCAAAAGCTTTCCGTCCTTATACTCTATCTTCTCCCCCTCAGAAGGCGGTCGAACTTTTTCGAACATGCAATGACTCCTTCGTCGAATTTTAAATGTTTTCACAAACTTTTTTAAAAACTGCATTTTTGTATTAAATATAGAAGAATTGTTGCGAGAGAATCTTAACTAATTGCGGAATTCTCTTAAAATGGAAGACTTCAAAACCTTTGCGATAATCGCTTTCTGCTATCGTTCAAAGCTCTTTGACTTCCTTGAAAGTGAAAGGAGAATTGAAGATGTTTCAAATCACTTCGGCTTCGACTTATTGGCCACAAAAGCTCTAATATATTTTTTGAAATCTAGAGGCCTGGTTGAGGGAAGTGAGAAATTCAAAATCTCAAATATCTGCAGAACACTTTTCAAATCCAAGCTTTCAATTGGAGAACTTCTAGAGGAAAAACTTAAAGAAATAGATATCTGGCTGAATCTTGAAAAGACCCTAAAAGGAACGAAAAGGAGTGAAGAAGAGTTTTTCAGGAACAGAATTATCTCTCTTGGAAAATTTGCACTTCTTGGGGACATCAAAGTTCTGACCTCCTCCCCGCCCTGAAGGGCGGTTCGGTTCCCCGCATCTGTTCGGGAATACATCTGTCATCTGCGGGGCAGTCGGGGCGGTCAGAGGTCCCCCGGATATGGGCTCCAACTGCTCAAGAGCCCCCCCTCTCAATGTTCAAGACTGCTATCCTGTCCCTATCTTCCTCCAAGCCACACCTAGGGCACTTGAGCCGTCTGTAGCCGATCCCCCTCAGTCTAGAACTGCAGCTGGGACAAATGGACGACGTTTGCTCAGGCTCCACAGGAACTACTGGGATTCCCAGCTTCTCGCACTGCCAGTCGATCCAAAAGGAGAGCTTCCTGTAGCTCAGGATGAGAAGGGCGACTTTATGATCCCTCGGCAGTTCTCTAAGCTTTTCTATTAGGCCTGTGAGATCTTCTCTGGCAATGGCGTACTGATGCTTGGCAAGCTCCGCTATCTCAAGCGAGACCTTCTTCGCCCAGTCTTCTATGATGTTGCGGGCTTTCCTGTGGAAATGCCTGATTCTCCTCAGAATACCTTTTCTCCTCAGCCATGCGTTGTATCTCGCAGAAGAATACTTCTGCTGCAGCTTTTCAGCGAGTTTTTTGTAATGAAGCGCTCTCCCTATGGCAGTCTCCCTCCTTTCCTCTATCGTACCGTTGCCGAAAACTATTTCCCTCTTGTTGACATCTACTGCCAGAACGCCTTTTGGAGTGTACTTTGAAGGCCTTGGGACTCGCTTGGAGATCATGAGGAAGAACTTGCCTTCTTTGTACATCAGCCTAGCCTCTCCGCTGGGGTATTGGTCGTACCTCCTGTCCCAGCCTACTATTCTTAGCCTGTAGCCTCCCAAGACCTCGACATAGCTGCCTTTGATTCCATAGCTTAGCTTCGGCGTTAGCCAGAGCCTCAAAGTCTTCGCCTTCGGCATCGTCCCTTTATTCGGATTGCTGAGCCAGGACTTGGCTATTGAAAGCGCTTCCCTGTAACAGTCCATGGCTATCCTAGATGGTAGGTAGAAAGCCTCCTTGAGCTCTCGGTAGAGGAGCGCGTGGGCCCTAGAAAGCGATGTGGCCGCGAGCTCTTCCTCGCACTCGGGCTCGGGCCTAACCCTCATCTTGATTGTCAGGGTTAGGAAGCCCTCACTACCCAGCATGTTACTCGACCCGGGCACTTGAGCTTCGTCATACGCTAGCTACTGGTTGCTAGCTACTAGGGCCTTTATAAGCCTTTCCTGCCATCCCCGCCCTGAAGGGCGAGGCTTTCAGGTGGTAAATAGACAATATTTCCCAAAGGAAGATTTTAGCGTGAGAGATTTTGAATGGAACTTGTGAAGCTTCGAAAAGCTTGAAAAGAATTTCAAGAGTTTTTCTTTCAGAGGTGATTTAAGCTTGGAAGAGTATATCAAAGAACTGGAAAAGGTCGGCTTTAAAATAATCAGGATAATTGAAGAAGACTATGTGATAATACTCGCAAAACATCCCTGAGCAAAAATTTATAAAGCATGTAGAGGTCTATAGCTATGGTAGCTTGGTATTACTGGGGTATATTGCTTATATTGCTGATCTTTTTCATTTCATCAATCAGAATAGTCAAGGAATACGAACGAGGAGTTATTTTCAGACTTGGAAGGCTGGTTGGGGCAAAAGGACCCGGACTTTTCTTCATATTGCCACTCGCTGATATTATGGTGAAAGTTGATTTGAGAACAGTAACCTACGACGTCCCGCCACAAGAAGTTGTGACCAAGGATAACGTTACCGTGAAAGTAAATGCAGTAGTCTACTACAGGGTTGTAGATCCGACTAAAGCCGTAACGGAAGTTTATGATTACAAATATGCAACCGCCCAGATCGCACAAACAACGCTCAGAAGCATAATCGGCCAAGCAGAACTTGACGAAGTTCTTTCGGAAAGGGATAAATTGAATATTAAGATCCAGCAGATAATAGATGAAGGTACCAGTTCTTGGGGTATAAAGGTTACAGCGGTTGAAATAAAAGACGTAGAACTGCCCGAAGAAATGCGAAGGGTGATGGCAATGCAAGCCGAGGCTGAAAGGGAAAGAAGATCAAAGATAATAAGAGCCGAAGGAGAATATCAGGCAGCAATGAAATTAAAAGAGGCGGCTGAAGTTCTCGCAAAAAGCGAGGGTGCTCTGTTTCTTAGATACCTGCAAACGCTTAATGAAGTTGCTGCTGAAAAGAATACCACTATAATACTGCCAATTCCCGTCGAAATGCTTGAAATGCTCAAAAAGCGATAATTTTATAAAATTTATAGTTAAAAACTGGTCAGTATCGAATTAGAGAAAAATATTTTTATAAGTCTACACTTTTTATGGACTTAATCCTGACACCCTCCTCACCCATGCTAGGAAAGAGAGTGGCCGAAATTCTCGGTTTGAAACTCGCAAAAACCCACTTCAAGAAATTTCCGGATGGAGAGCTGTACGTTAGAGTTGAGAGCGATGAAAGCAATCATTTGGTAATTTCGAGTATTAACTCAAACGACGATATTATCCTAATTAACCTAATTTTCGATGCCCTGAAAGGGGACATTTTCCTCATCGCTCCATACATGGGTTATGCAAGACAGGACAGGGAATTTCTTGAAGGGGAAGCAGTAAGCATAAGGGCTGTCGCAAAAATGCTTGAAGAGAGAGTTGAGGGGATTCTGACTGTAAATATCCACAGCGAAAGAGCCAAAGAAAAGTTCAGAAAGCTTTTTGATTTAGATGCCATGCCCCTCATTGGTGAGCATTTCAGGGGGAGAGACGTTGTTATGATTTCTCCTGATAAAGGTTCCGCGGAGAGAGTTAAAGTTGCTGCAAGTATTGCAAATGCAGACTGGGATTGGCTCGAAAAGAAAAGAATTGATGCACAAACAGTCGAGATATTTCCGAAGAATGTGGAAGTAAATGGAAAGACTGTATTGATTGTAGATGACATAATATCAACCGGAGGAACAGTAGTAGAGGCCGCAAAGAAATTATACGAACTCGGAGCAAAAAGAGTTGAATGTGCATGCGTTCACGCCGTTCTTGCGGACTTTGCTGCAGTCAAGCTTTTCTCATGTGGCATTGAAGACATCGTTGCAACTGACACAATTGAAAGGATATTCTCTAAGATAAGTGTTGCCAAAATAATCGCCGATCACATCAGGAGAGTATATCAGAAAGCGTGATTTGCTTTTGCTCGAATAGCGACCTTATTTCGTGCTCTATTAACTTTAACCTCTGTCTCGTGTATTCCGAGACCTTGTAGTTTTCACATAATTTCTTAGATATGTCCAAGTACTTCACTATGGAACTGCTATGGACGGTGAGCGTTAAATTTCCGCCGCATTTTCTGCATTTGCCTTTTAGCGGGATCCTTCTATATTTCTCATTGCAGTCAACGCATCGAAACTCCTGTCTCGAAAAAGCCCTCAAATTGCCAATAATGTCTGGAAGAAAGTGAATTGTGATAACTCTTTCAGCTACATCATCCTCGTCAACCGCGGATATTTTTCTGGCTATTTCCATCTGCTTTTCGACTTTCTCATTCATCGTCTTTAACTTTTTGTAAGCACTTTCCTTGACCCCGAGCGTTATGTCTGTGTCGTGAGTGAATCCGAGATCGAAAAACCTCGAATCATCCTTGAGCCTGTCCTTCACCTTCTCAACCATCTCCTCGCATTCTTTTGGATTTGCAAACCGCAGAGTTGCATTGTAAAATTCCAGCGGATAGCGGAATACTATGTCCATGTTGTGGACCTCTTTATCCACCTCTCTCGGATCTACTATTGTTGTCAAAACAAGGGGGGCATCCATTTGACCTCCCCTCTTCTCGGGCAGGAAATGTCTCGAGAAATTTATTAGACCATCTAGAAGTAACATCACACAATCTTCATCCCCATCGCAATTCCTTCTCTTTGCAGCATGGAAATAGGGATGAGCATAACAAGCAAGGATATCCGCAAATCCTATTATTCTCCCGAGAACACCGGCGGACGTATGTGGTGCCAATGCGATTACCAAATGGCCTACCAGATCCTCCGGCTTTTCGACCCTGTAGTAAGGCTCGAGACCGTAAAACTTTGTCAACAAGTCATCGATAAATCTCGCAACTTTACAAAGGTATTCGGCGCACTCTTTAGAGATGATTATGTCCTGAGGCTTAAGCTCCAAAATCTGATCCTCACTCTTGAGTTCTCTACCCATGTAATCTCTTGTGTACCCAAGATTTCTGAGTCTCTCGACGCTGACGCCTATTTCTCTCGGCCTGAAATGGGTCAGCGGTAGATCTGTCATGTCATACCTAATCGTTCCATCTTTGAAAACGTAGACATCATGTTTTGCTCTAAGTATTCCCTTTTCTATTCTTTCTGGAATCTTATTTTTCGAAGTTAAACCGATAACACCTTTCACAAGTTCTAGGCTGTCGTATTCCCCTAGCCTTTTGAGTGCATCATCATACAGTTTCCTAATATCAACAACTCTTCTCGAATATCCCCTAGTTTCAGAGCCACATCTACACCTCTCCGAACCGGTCTTTGATTTACACTTTGGGCAATAATATACTTGTTGAGTTATTCCGCCGCACTCGCATTTCAGCCAGAAGTTCTCCTTTCCACAGCTTGTGCAAATCCTCAAGGCAACTTCTACCTCGACTTCTCCCTTCGATATTCCGTCCGAGTGTTCAAGTGCGCTCTTTAAGTCCCTCGTTTTTCCACCAGCAAAGCTTACCGGAAATAGAATGTGAGGTGGGGGGCTCATTTTACGTTCCTTGGCTTTTTCAGGTCTTCCCATTCTTGCCCCGATTCTTGAAGGGGCTTTTTCTCTAACTATCAGTCCAGAAACGTTTCTAATTATCTCAAGAACATTGTTGCCCTTTATCTCTCCAAATTTCCTCAACTTCTGATCCAGTCCAAGACAGCGGGTTAAAACTTTCCAATTTTCGATTACAATTTCTTCCCTAACCTTGTGCTCTACTAGCAACTTTTCAAGGATTTCCTTGGCTCTAGAATCCATTGGCAATACCAGAAATCTCCCCTGTCCTTCTATTTTCCCTCGCTCGCTTATGAAATCTCTGAGATAACAGTATTCTTCTATGCTTATATCATGCCAAAGATACGTCCACTTTGGATGCAGTGGAACATTGAGCTCGTCGCAAAGCTTAAGAGCTTCTTCCTCACTCGGATCCTCAATCTCGACTTTTGATTCCTGCACCCACCACTCGTAACAATAAGCTCCCGGAATCAGTGGATGGTTGTTCTCAAGAAAGTCGCCATAGTTTATCAGAATTTCACCAAGATCCAATATTTTCTCGACTTCTCCCTTTAATTCGAGGGCTTCTTTTACCGAATTTATTCTCACAACATCTCCATTTTTCAATCGAACCGTGGGACCTTCAATTGTCGTTACCGGTACAACACTTCCAGCCTTTCCCGGTCTTTCTATTTTCATCTGGGTCCCTATCGCAATAAAGTCTATTAGGATCATTGTTGCCGGATTTATCCCAACGGTCGCGAATCCGGAATTCCGTGCCCTTCCATACCTAAGCCTAAAGCCGCCCTTTTTAGATGGGTGACTCAAAACCGGTCTGCCGGCTACTATGTCTGCCAAATATTTTGCTCTCGGCCTTAAATCAACATCCTCTTCAGATTCCTTTTTAATTAATTTCTCGAGCCACTCCCAGCCGTCTATTTTAAGCTCCTCAACCATTTTCTTAAGCTTTGGGGCTTTTAAAGCTATTCCTTCAGCAATTATAAGTGCCATCCCTCCCCTTACCCTGTTAGTTTCAACTCTGGGTAGATTTCTGTATCCAGAGACTTCAACGTCTTCCGTTGCTTCGCCATCAATGCATACCGGGCAATTGGACACTATTAGCCTTATTTCCTCATCAGTCGGCAAATACTGAAGATTTGCTACCCTCTTATAGAGCTGAATTTCTTCACAGTATCTTAGGATTTCCTCTTCAGTTGGGATATACCTTCCTATTCCAAGCTTTCTCCTAACGTAATCTGCTATTAGCACCGATATTACCTGCGCGGTTCCCCCTGCACTCCTAATTGGTCCGGCGTAATAAACTTTCAGAAAACTAGAGCCATCATAATTCTTGTCGATTCCAACTTTTGCAATTCCCTCTATCGGCGCCGCCACAACGCCTTCCGTCATTATTGCTACAGCCGTTCTTATGGCCTTGTCTATCGCGCTTAAAACGTCCATTTTGCCAAATTTACCCTCTATTATCTCATCCGCTATTATGAAGCACATCTTATCTCTCGCAACTCCACTTTCTTCAAGTTCCCTTATTCTTTCAGCGATTCCCTCAAAACCGATGAGCTTTTCAACCCTTTCCGCCATGTCCTTTGCTATCAGAATCTCGACTTTTGGTTCCGGATCAAGGCATTTAATTCTAGCCGCTTCAGCGATTTTGTAGGCTTCCTCAAATTTCTCGATAAGACTTTTATGATAGTTTTGAATGTCTTTCAGCCTCCAAGATTGATCATCCTTCTCGACTTCGAAGATAGGGAAAAATTTGTCAAGCGTCAGATGCATAAAGCAATTTAGCATTAATAAAAAAATCTTTTTGTATTCCAAAGCATTTATGATCTTTCTTTTTTATTTTTAAGACTGGGGGCTACTTCTTGTCCATCACAATCTTGAGTATGTCTTCAACTTTGCTTTCCCCGCCCTCGGCTATCTCTATATATGCCCTGAAACTCTTAAAGTTCTGGAAGTCGGACAAATAACTTGCAAATATTGAATTCGGGATTATTCCCCCATCCTCAGGAGCTGTATCGAGGAGCTTCACCTTCAAATTCACCCTTCTATCACCCTTTACAACTGAAACGATATCACCCTCCTTTATACCGCTTCTTTTTGCAAACTCAGGATTCAAATAGATAACTGTTTCTTTCTGCTCGGCCGAATGTCTTGCCACAATAATAAGAGCTTCGAACTTCAATAACCTTGCAATGCGAAGCATTACAATCCCTCCAAAATTTTCTTCAATATGTAAACATCGTCGTATTCAGTTTTTTCGATAGGTCTAAGCTTTTGTCTAACTCCATCGCTTCTGACCATTTCCCCTCCAGATTCTATTCCCGATAAAGCAGATCGAATTGAAACTTCTGATATGCTTGCAGTCAGTGTGTTCTTAGGATCGATAGTTATCTTTTTCACCGCCATCAAATTTCTGGAGACATCGTATGGAAGAGAAGAGACTGGATCGGTGCCTATTATCAGGGCAGCGTCTATAGCATTCCTCCTAAGTAATTCGGAAAATTCAAATGCTCTGTCGCTCTTTTTTTCAGAAAAACTGAACTTGTTGACAGCTCCAACGGTCTCGAAAAGAGTCTCATTAAATCCCCGCATATTCGAGTGAAATCCAGAAGGTAAGAAGTATAGCGGAGTTATTTCGTTCATCTTTCTTATGAATTCAAAAAACAGCCCATAGTTGCCTTTCAGACCATATTTGAGTCCGAGACCTCCAAAAACAACGTTAAAATCAGCTCTTTTCATCTCTCTTATTACTCCGCCCACATCGTATTTGGATGCTTTTCCTTCAACTGCTTTCAAAAAGGATTCCACTAGCTCAACATCGTTTTCCACCTTTATGAACTTTGCATTCTTTTTCGCGAGCTTTGCTATCTCCGATTTCCTTATGTCTATTACTACAAGGAACCTGTCTTCATCATATCCCCTGTTTCTTTTTGCTCCCCTTGGATAATATGTGTACTTCGACATATGCCTCGGAAGGCTTCGATAAACGTTTGTACCCCAGTAAATTATCACGTACGCATAATCTCTGACTTGATCAAGGGTTGCCGATGGGACTTCCTTTTTCAGTATTGCCTCAACGAATTCCCCAAGACAAAAAGAGGAGTTGTCGTCTATATAGCCTCCGAGCTTCTCGGCTATCTTTATCGCTAATTTCTGCGCCTCAACTGTTATCGTATCCATTCCATAGATAACAGGTGAACTTGCAGATTTAAGAATTTCAGCTGCAGCCTCTATTGCTTTGTCCAAATCTAATTCCTTCCCATTCACGGAGTTCTTCGCCCTGTTTTGCCTGTATTCGGAAATGTGCTTGTAACCTCTCTCACAAGCATTCAAAATTTTTCCGTCTTCGAGCTCTATATCATCACATAAACAGGAGCATGCTGTACAGATCATTTTCATCCCTCCAAGAAACTTATCGCATCTGTCGGACAGTTTTCTCTGCAAACAACACAGAGAATTCTGCTCTTTCCGTATCTCCTACAAGCATGCATGTTTTTAATTACAAGTTTTCCGTTTTCTATCCTGTAAATCGGATCCGATATCGTTGGGCCTCTTCCACTTCCGGCTCCTTGTGGATCCTTTTCAACATGGACGGGGCAAACGACAATACAATTACCGCAGCCATTGCATTTATCACTGTCAACTATCAAACCTGTCTCTGTGGCCTTCTCTAGAGGCTTAAGGATCTCCTTAAGTTTTTTTAACTGAACTTCATATTTTTTCTCCTCAAAAAGCGGTCTACAGTCCTCAAGCTTTTTCTCTCTGTTAAGCAGCTTAAAAGCAAAGCTCATGCAGGTTTGTTCACCACATTTCTTACAATTCGTTTTGGGTAACAACTTGTAAATGTCCATCGGTGTTAAGGGCATTGGGAAGAGATGCCCCTAAGCAATAAATATCTTTCACAACTATTCCGGATCACAAAACCTGGAAAAATTTTTAAAATTCAATCTGATCAGAGAAACATGAGCGAAGCGTATGATTATCAGCTTTTGATAAAACACATATTTGAGAGCGGACATCGCTACGCTCCGAAACAGGAAATAGTATACAGAGACATACACCGCTATACATACAGCGATCTCTATAAAAGGGTTCACAAGCTTGCAAATGCCTTGGAAAAGCTTGGAGTTAAAAAAGGAACTCGCGTAGCTGTTTTGGAATGGGATTCACACAGATATCTCGAATGCTATTTCGCCATCCCGATGATGGGTGCAGTTTTACACACGGTGAACGTCAGACTCAGCCCTGAAGACATTCTGTATACGATGCAGCATGCTGAAGATGAAGTAGTTCTAGTTTACAAAGACTTTGTTCCTCTAATGGAAAAAATAGCGGATAAACTGGAAACTGTTCGGCACTACGTAGTCATGACAGATGATGCAATGCCGGAAACTAAGCTTACAGACATCGAATACGAGGATATGCTAAGGAAAGAAAAGAGCACGTACGAATTTCCGGATTTTGATGAGAATACTATGGCTACTCTCAGCTATACCACAGGCACCACCGGTCGACCGAAAGGAGTTTGGTTCACTCACAGGAAGCTTGTTCTTCATACGCTCTGCGGATGCATAGCGATGTCAGGCTATCGCTCCCCACTTAGACTTACGGGAGATAAGGAAGTCTATATGCCGCTAACTCCGATGTTTCACGTCCATGCATGGGGAATTCCATACATGATGTGGCTTATGGGCTACAAGCACGTTTATCCTGGCAGATACGAGCCGATGATGATAGCGAAGCTAGTTTTAACGGAAGGCGTTACTTACTCACACTGCGTCCCAACAATCCTGCAAATGATTGTAGACAACATGCCGGAAGGGCTGAAATTCCAGGGCTGGAAAGTATTGATAGGTGGATCAAAGCTGCCTGAAGGACTTGCAAAAAGAGCGCGCGAGAAGGGAATATACACCATGGCCGCATACGGAATGAGCGAAACTTGCCCGGCCTTAACTGGAGCATTCTTCAAACCCCATCTCCTAGACCTGCCGGAAGATGAAAAAGTAAAGCTCTCCGTTAAAACCGGAATCCCCTTCCCTCTGGTATATGTCAGGGTTGTAAAGGATGGCATGAAAGACGTGGAACCAAATGAAAGAGATATGGGAGAAATAGTTGTTAGAGCTCCATGGCTAACAGACAGCTACCTCAAAGATCCCCAGAAAACGCAGGAGCTTTGGGAGGGTAAGTGGTTGCACACCGGCGATCTGGCAGTAGTTGACAGCGAAGGCTACGTGACAATTGTTGATAGGTTAAAAGATGTTATAAAGAGCGGAGGAGAATGGATATCGTCTCTCACACTAGAAAACCTCCTAAGTCTGCATCCAAAGGTTAGAGAAGTCGCGGTAGTTGGCGTTCCGCATGAGAAATGGGGAGAAAGACCAGTGGCAGTTTTAGTTCCAATGCCGGGAACCGAAATCAGCGAGGATGAAATGAGACAGTATCTGATGCAGTACGTCGAAAAAGGTACAATAACAAAATGGTCTGTACCTGATAGATTTATTGTAGTCAAAGAGCTTCCAAAGACAAGCGTTGGAAAGATAGACAAGAAGGTTATACGCAAACAAATTGCGGAGCAATTTGGAAAATAATTTTTAAATTTTTATTAAAATTAATTTTGTGGAGTAAGTTTATTATCAGAAGACAAACTATTTTCGTGAGATGTATAGTCTGCGGAAAGGAGAGCAAATATAAGATATGCGGAAAATGTTTTTCCGAAAGGAATAGCTTAATAAGTCTCCAGAAATTTGAATTGGAAATTTGTAGCAGATGTGGAAACGTTAAAACGCGTAAAGGTTGGATAAAGTTAGATCTGAAAAAAGCAATTGAAGAGAGAGTTCTCGAGGAAGTTCGGGTTTTTCCTGATTTTAATATTGAAAAAATAGAAATTGGTAACACAATCCTATTCTCCGGAGAGATATATGGAGAAAATGTAAGCGTTAGCGCCCCCCTGTCCTACAAGATTCACAGAATTGCCTGTCCAAGATGCTCGAGAGAGAGCGGTGGTTACTATGAGGCCATCGTGCAGATAAGGGCAAAGGGAAGGGGGCTTAGAGAAGAAGAAATCAGAATAATAAACAAAATTGCACAAGAAGTAGTTGAATTAACTTCTGGAGAAAAGGATTTCATTTTAAAAATAGAGGAAAAGGAATCTGGACTGGATTTTTACTTTGGAAGCAAAAAGATTGGAGAAAAATTCTCCCGAAAAGTTGCAAACGAGCTTGGAGGTAGCGTTTTAACCACCCGAAAACTGCACACTAGAATCGACGGAAGAGAGGTTTATAGATTCACATATCTCGTGAGACTTTCAGAAGCTGAGGAAAGCGATGTGGTTCTTAAAGATGGAAAAATATGCGTAGTAAAGAATGCCAGACTGCAAAAGGGAATCGAAATTCTTTCGGGCAAAAGTATGAACATCGAAGATTCAAAGATGATTGCAAAGAGGGATTCCATGGCATGGGGGATAATTACAAACCTAGATGAACACGTTGCAGAGGTGATGGATTCTTCTGGGAGACTTTTCCAAGTTCCAAAACCCTACGGTGCGGAAATTGGCAGAGAAGTCCTCATATTCGAATTTGAGAAAAAAGTCTACGCGTTTCCTAAGGACATATGAAGGCCGTAAGAGTTAGAAAAGAAATGGCTGAAGACGTTCGAAAATTTGCAGAAAAAATTGGTGCAAAAGATAAAAATAGGCTTATTAAATTTGATGGCGAATTCGTGGAAATTCCGATATTAGACGGCTATGAAGATAATTTCATTGGATTTGAGATTGTAAAGCAAAAAGATCCTATCTGGAGTTCCAAGAGGGATTTTTTCGAAAAAATATCGGAATTCATACCAAAAGAGAAAATTTGTTTCGCCCCTAGAGGCTACAAAGTAATAGGGGATATAGCCATAGTAAAGTTCGGCGATGAAATTGCCGAATTCGGCAAAAAAATTGGCGAAACAATCTTGGAATTGAACAAAAGAATAAAAGCGGTATGGAGAGAGAAAAGTAAGGAAGGAATGATCAGAAAACCAAATATGGAGCTTTTGGCTGGAAAAGGAAGCGAGACAATCCATGTAGAGAACGGATGCCTTTTCAAGCTCGATGTCACCAAAGTTATGTTCAGCCTTGGAAATCAATATGAAAGACAAAGAATTGCCAGAGAGTGTAATGAAGAGATAGTTGTTGACATGTTTGCGGGAATTGGATATTTCTCGATTCCGTGTGCAAAAAGGGCTGAGAAAGTTTATTCCATAGAGATTAACCCAGAAGCTTTTAAATATTTGCTAGATAATAAAAAACTTAACAATACCAAAAATCTGATACCAATCCTCGGAGACTCGATGTTCATAACTCCTGAAGGCATCGCTGACAGAGTTGTAATGGGTCATTTATTTTGCGCAGAATTCCTTCCAGCAGCAATAAGAGCACTCGAAAAGCGAGGGGTGATCCACTACCACGAATCTGTTCCCGAAAAGATACTTTGGCGACCGGTATTTAGGGTTGAAAAGATGTGTCGCGAACTTGGAAAAGAATGCAAGATTCTAAATATCAGGAGGGTCAAAAACTACGCTCCAGGGGTTGTTCATGTTGTTGTAGATGCTTTTGTTTACTAAAAATCTTTTAAAAAGCCTCACTGAACTTTTTTCTGCGCAGTTATAACTTTGTGGCTAAGCACTCCACGGGTTGCAGAAATTCTATCAACTAACTTCTTTATCTCCTCCATATCTCCCCTAACGACTATAACTTCCAAACACTGATCCTCGCTAAGATGTATGTGCATATCCGAGGATATTATATTGGCAAAGGCATGCTGAATAGATATCAGGGCGTCGCTAACACCTCGAACCGTATGGTCGAAAAGAACAACTATTACCCCCACAACCTCCCCTTTCTCGCTCTCCAACCATTTGTATTCTGTTATGTAATTTCTTATGGCATCTCTTATTGCCTCACTCCTCGAAGAATAACCACGAACTTTTATTATTGCATCAAACTCATCTAACAGATTTTTTGGCAAACTAACACCAATTCTCGTTATTCCTTCTTCCATGAAAGTTAAGATTCGTTTAATTATAAAAATATATCTCTAATCAAGCACCTTCAGTATCTCCCCCATCCCCTTACTCCTGCCCTCGCGGAAAATGAATTTTTGTCCCTCAAAGACGCACTGAGGGTGATATTTGAACCTTATTCTGACTTTATCCCTGTCCCCAGCCTTCAGGTATCCCTTCGAAATACTCCTAAAAATTACGGTCTCAGCAATCGTTTCTACATGCAAAACTGGTTCATAGCCAGGCTTTATTAGAGTTGGATGGGTAAAAACATAGACTTCAGCCTCGAATTCCTTAACAGCCCTTGGTAGACTCCTGCTCAGAACCATTCCTCTTCTTATGTCCTCGTATCTAACCCCTTTCAAAGCTATACCCACTATATCTCCGGGCCTAGTCTTGCTTATCCTGTAATGATGCATCTCTATGCTCATAACCTTAGCCACTTTGAAGCTCCCGTCATCGAATGGGCCTATATAAACGTCTTCGCCCTCTCTTAGCTCACCGGATTTAACGCTCCCGCTTACAACTACCCCAACTCCTGTAACCCTATAAATTTTATCTATGTACATAAGAAATTCCTTTTCACCGCTGTATCTCTTCGGAAGTCTGTAGAGTAACTCCTCAAGTATCTCATAGCCCTCCAAAGTTATTGCAGAAGTTCTAATAACTGGCACAACAAACCTATTCTCTGAAACTATCTTTGAAACTCTTATCGCATCATTTTTATCCCTTAAAATGATCGGAATCCTCCCAACCGTTTTCAGCAAGTTGGATACCTGCGATACAACTTCCCCAACTCTCTCGACTGATACCATATCTATTTTAGTAATCGCAACGATTACAGGTATATCCATTGCAAGAAGAATGCCCAAATGTTCTCTGGTAGTTCTCGTAACTCCATCGTTAGCAGCTACTACAAGCAATCCGTAGTCTATTTTTTGTCCCAAAAGGCCCCGAATTGTAGTCCTAAGCCAAGGTTCGTGACCGACTGTATCTACAAAACTTATTATCTTATCCGACTTCTCTACAACTCTCGCCTTCTCTTCCTTGCTCATCGGATTCTTAAGCCTAACAATTTTTCCATCTTTAAAACCCAAAACCGCAAAGCTAAGCTCAGCGCTCAATCCTCTCTCTATCTCGTGCTTAAGTACATCCAAAAAGATCCTTGTAGCTCCATCGCCATCATCCGGCATCCCTGTAATAAGACATCCAACTAGCGTTGATTTTCCATGATCAACATGTCCGGCAGTGCCGATCATTACGTGCTCTTTTGCATTAACTTTTGTTATTTCAACTATCCCTACATAGCCCCCGTTTATTCCATATTTCTCAACGTTCGTAACTTCGGCTTCGATCTCATTTGCTATTCTTCTCAGAACTTCCAGAGTTTCAAAAAACTTCTCCTCGTTTATTCCCTTAACTTCTCCTGAATCGGAGACTCCAATAACGTAATAAGCTTTCCCCTTTCCCATTATAACACGGTGATTCATCTGACAGGCAAGCTGCCTAAGCCTGTTTTCCTTGAGATGATAAGAAGTAAGGTACTCCTTAAATTCTACATTTTCTCCTTCTCCCCTTTCAACCAGTTTTTCCAATTTTTCCACGAAATCTATTCTTCAGGAGAAATTTAAGTCTTTTGAATCGTTCATTCTAAAAATCTGAGTAGTAAGCTCTATGGCTAAAATTAGTAGCTCCGGTGTTAAGCTGAGCTTTTATGCTTTCGGCCTCATCTGCCGGTTTGAATTCAAAGCTCTCTCGTTCTGCAGATCCCATTAACCTCGGACTATTCGCAAATTCCCTATCTCTCTTCAAAAATTTTATTAAATTATTAAAAATATTTAAGAGGTTTGCTTCCGGAACTCAAGCTCTGGTTTTTCTAGAGGTCAGACAACTTTAATTTCGACCCTATTCTCCCAAACTCCGTGCAGATTACAGTAAGCCAAAGCATAAAGAATGCCGCTCTTGTTCAGCTTAATCTTGAAGCTCGCCTCCTGTTCGGAAATTTCAGGTGTTAAACCTGCTCTTGCAATGAAAATTGGATTGAATTCTCGACCTTCCTCGTAAAAGTAAAGCTCAAACCACCTAAAGGAATGCTGAACGGTGTTTGGATGGCCCTGAACATATACCCTGACGGTGAAAGGCTCTCCTGCCTTTACTTCTTTTGGTGCCTCAATTCTTGGCGTATGACTCTCCCTTTTCGAGATAGCTAATTTGTCTTCGACTTCGGGACTGTAAAGGAGTTCCGAAAACTTTTTCATTTTTCTCACCTCATCATAGAAACTAATCCTTTTTATAAGAAAGTTTCGCGGTTTTTCATAAACATTCTGTGCACATCAAAAAGGAAAAAGCTTATATATAGGGATAATTCCCATTATGCATGACCAGATACATCCTAGATGCAGAATACATTCCAAGGCGTTGGTACAACATAGTACCCGATTTACCAGAAAAGTTAGCTCCACCATTAAATCCAGCCACCATGGAACCTGTAAAACCTGAGGAACTTGAACCTATTTTTCCAAAAGCTCTTATTGCCCAAGAAGTGAGCGAGAACAGGTGGATCAGAATTCCCGAGGAAGTCCTCGAAGTTTATAGGCTATACCGTCCAACTCCGTTTATCAGGGCTGAAAGGCTTGAAAAGGCACTCAAAACAACTGCGAAAATATTTTACAAATACGAAGGTGTTAGCCCACCCGGCAGTCATAAACCAAATACCGCCATCGCGCAAGCTTACTACAACATGAAGGAAGGGGTTGAAATGCTAACCACAGAAACTGGAGCTGGACAGTGGGGGAGCGCTTTAGCATTCGCGACGAACTTATTCGGATTGAAATGCAGAGTTTTTATGGTTAAAGCCAGCTACGAGCAGAAACCTTATCGAAGAATTCTCATGGAAACCTGGAACGCGGAAGTAATACCCTCCCCAAGCAAAATGACTGAGAGTGGAAGAAGAATCCTAGAAAAAGATCCGGACTGCCCCGGAAGTCTGGGTATTGCGATAAGCGAAGCCGTTGAAACTGCTATAAAAAACGAAAATGCGAAATATAGTCTCGGAAGCGTTTTAAACCATGTTCTGCTCCATCAAACAGTCGTAGGACTTGAAGTTAAAAAACAGATGGAACTTCTTGACCTGAAGCCTGATATGATGATAGGTTGTGTCGGTGGCGGTAGCAACTTTGCTGGCTTTTGCTATCCCTTTGTCAGAGATGCTATGAAGGGAGAGATGGAACTTATAGCCGTAGAGCCGAAGGCCTGTCCAACGCTTACAGCCGGAGAATATAGATATGATTATGGAGACACCGCAAAGCTTACCCCCCTGCTTTTAATGTACACTCTTGATCACGAGTTCATCCCCCCACCGATTCATGCTGGGGGCCTTAGATATCATGGAGATGCTCCTTCCCTTTGCCTTTTGCTGACCTCTTCCCCGCCCTAAAGGGCGGTTCGGTTCCCCGCATCTGTTCGGGAATACATCTGTCATCTGCGGGGCAGTCGGGGCGGTCAGAGATCCCCCAGATATGGGCTCCAACTGCTCAAGAGCCCTCTTCTCAATGTTCAAGACTGCTATCCTGTCCCTATCTTCCTCCAAGCCACACTTAGGACACTTGAGCTGTCTGTAGCCGTTCCCCCTCAGTCTAGAACTGCAGCTGGGACAAATGGACGACGTATGCTTTGGTTCTACTGGGATTATTGGGACTCCTAGCTTCTCGCACTGCCAGTCGATCCAGAATGAGAGCTTCCTGTAGCTCAGGATGAGAAGGGCGACTTTATGATCCCTCGGCAGTTCTCTAAGCTTCTCTATTAGGCCCGTGAGATCTTCTCTGGCGACCGCGTACTGATGCCGTTTGGCGAGCTCTGCTATCTCGCGCGAGACCTTCTTCGCCCAGTCTTCTATGATATTGCAGGCTTTCCTGTGGAAATGCCTGACCCTCTTGAGGATGCCTCTCCTCCTTAGCCAAGCGTTGTACTTGTCGGAGGAGTACTTCTCCTGTAGCCTTTCGGCCAGCCTCCTGTAGCCCTATCTACGGCCGTCTCCCTCCTTTCCCTCACCACACTATTGCCGAAGACTATTTCCTTCTCGTTAACGTCGACTGCCAGAACGCCTTTTGGAGTGTACTTTGAAGGCCTTGGGACTCGCTTGAAGATTATGAGGAAGAACTTGCCTTCTTTGTACATCAGCCTAGCCTCTCCGCTGGGATATTGGTCGTACCTCCTGTCCCAGCCTACTATTCTTAGCCTGTAGCCTCCCAGGACCTCGACATAGTTGCCTTTGATTCTATAGCTTAGCTTCGGCGTTAGCCAGAGCCTCAAAGTCTTCGCCTTCGGCATCGCCCCTTTGTTCGGATTGCCGAGCCAGGACTTGGCTATTGAAAGCGCTTCCCTGTAACAGTCCATAGCTATCCTAGATGGTAGGTAGAAAGCCTCCTTGAGCTCCTGGTAGAGGAGAGCGTGTGCCTTGGATAGCGATGTGGCCTTCTCCTCGACGATCTTCTCGACTGAGTGGTTTAGCGCGTCTCTGTACCTCTTCAACAAGTCCACGAGCTCTTCCTCGCACTCGGGCTCGGGCCTAACCCTCATCTTGATTGTCAGGGTTAGGAAGCCCTCACTACCCAGCATGCTACTCGACCCGGGCACTTGAGCTTCGTCATACGCTAGCTACTGGTTGCTAACTACTAGAACCTTTATAAACCTTTCTATTTCATCCCCGCCCTGAAGGGCGAGGTTTTCAGGTGGTAATTGTTTTCAATCTGAGCGGCCATGGATATTTTGATCTAAAAGCATACGAAGAATTTTTGAGCGGTAGACTACCTGATACTTAATGAAAGGGGAACTCGCAATCCTAACTTCAGCAATACTGATGAGCACGGTATCGGTATTTGTCAGGAATACGGGAAACGATCCCATATCGGTCGCTTTCCTCCGCCTATTTTTTGCAACAATTTTTCTCTTTGCGTTTGCATTTATAAGGCACGAAAAATTCTTTTTCAGCAAAACACTGCTAATTCTTGGTATTCTAAATCTTTTAACCATATCCTCCTACATTTCAGCAATACAGGAAATAGAGGTGGGAATTGCCGCTCTGCTGCTGTACATGGCTCCAATTTACGTTATAGCAATTGCATATGCTTTGGGAGAAAAAATAGAGAGAAATACCTTAATAGCATTGCCCCTGGGCTTTTTGGGGCTTTATCTGATGCTATCACCATATGCAGAATTTAGCCCCGGGATCATTTTTGGGCTAATTTCCGGAATAAGCTATGCCCTAGTATTCACGTTTTCAAAAAAGGCAAGGCAAATCCACAGTTCATTTCAGATAAGCTTTTTCAACGTTCTGATTGGATCTATAATTCTATCTCCATATTTCATATTATTTGGAAATAAAGCTTTTCCAATTTTATGGGCAGTAGGACTTGGCCTGATACCGACTGCAATACCCTTCATGCTTTTCGCCTATGGAATGAAGAGCGTTAAGCTCCAGAAGGCTCCGCTAATTGCACTTGTCGAGCCTATGTTCGCAGTGCTGATAGGCTATTTCTACTTTGGTGAAGTTTTAAGCGGGAAACAGCTGCTGGGCGGAGCTTTAATCTTGATTGCAACAGCTTTAAGCTTCAGGGAACATTAGGAAATCTCATAAGTATTGTATTCCTGTCCAAGAGCTCTATTTTTCCACCGTATCTTTCAACAAGCCTTTTAACAATCAACAATCCCAATCCGCCACCAGATTCGCTGTATTCCTCCTTAAACACTTTTTCTTTCGCGATATCGGAAAAACCTTTTCCGTTATCTCTGAACTTCACAATAGTCTCTTCAGCTTTCTCTATCTCTATGAGAACTTTGGTTGCCCTTCCATGCTTTAATGAGTTGTCAATCAGATTGCTGAAAACTATGTATATTCCCTCATCGGCCAAAATCTTTGCATCTCCTCTGAGTTCCACTTCAATCGGAAAGAGATTTTTCAGCTTTTCAACTATCTCGCTTATTTTATAAATAGCCATTTCCTGCTTTTCAATTTGTTTGATAGTATTTATCAATTTAATCGCTCTCTCTACCTGTTTTTCAGCTTTCTCTACAAATTCAAAGCTTTTTTCGGTTTTCGCAATTTCCAAATAACCGGAAATAGAAGTCAAGATGTTAGCTAGATCATGTCTGAGGGTTCTCAAAAGGAATCGAATTTCTTCTTCATTTCTAGCTATCCTTGAAAGCAGTTCGTTAACACTTCCAGCGAGTTTTCTTATTTCATCTGTCCCATCTAATTCAATTTTATCACCAGGTTTCGCTTCGCCAAGAAACTTTGCGAGATTTACGATTTTTGAAACCAGACTTCTATGATTAATGCTGCTGGAATTGAGAAAGCCGCTAAAATCAGCAGAAATGCAATTACGTATAAGATAATGGTTCTGACATGTTCATCATAAAGACTGTTTTCAAATTCTAAGGAGAAAACTATTTCCCCACCAAAAATATCGGGAAAAACCTCTTTTGTTCTGATGTATTTTCCATATTCCTCGGATGACGTGCCAATTGATATCCTTGCATTTAAAGTTTTGGAAATTTCAGAGAGCCAACTTTCGCCGAGAATTCTGGCCATCATCAAATATCCTCTCTCTTCCCCGCTCAAATCGCTCCTCAGGATCGGCTTAGAAGCTATCACCATCAGCTTTCCATCTACTAAAGCTATTCCGGTCCTGTTATGGATTTCCTGGCTTAACAAAGCTTCTGGAGGATCTCTTTCAACCCAGTTTTCATCAAAGTATCGGGCATAGACTATTTCTCCATTTCTATTAACGAAAACCATTGCGTTTATCCAATCCTCTTTGAATGTACTTTCATGAAGGTTCGAGGTTACATATTTCTCATCCCCGCTTTCTACAAACTCATAGGTGTCATCCCAGAAAGCCCAGTCTATACAAAATCTTTCAACCGCTTTTAACTCATTATCGATCATTTTTTCGAAAACTCTTTTCTTTTCTTCGGCAAAAACTCTTGAATGTTGCTGCATCGAATCCATCTCGAATTTATAAACGACTAGAATGAGTGAGAGGAAAAAGAGGAGAGAAATCAGAACGCCAAAGATAAGAACTCTTTCCCTAGTTTTCACGGTTAATTTCAGACTTTTCATTTAAAAAAATTTTTGTTACAAAACTGAAAGTCGCCTTCCAGAGCAGAGATGATAGAAAAGCCTATAAAGGCGGATATCCTTGTTAGGAGTCTTGGAGGGAATCTTAGGGATGCAGTATTGAATCCCTTCCATATTCATTCCATGTCCTTCGAAATGTAGCCATAAACCTCTCCGCTTTGGCAGTGACATTCGCCCTTTAGGGCGGGGAGGAAGTCAGAAAGCATAGAAACTAGCAGAACTTTATCCCCAAATCTCTTAGTTTGTTCATGGTCATCAGATTAAGAATTAGAACCGTAAGACTTTCAACTAGCCTCGAATTTTCTAAGTCCCCACCATCAAGGGCTCTAAGTCCATCGATTTCGTCCGTGATTTCCATTATCGTCCCTTTCGCATCGCCATTGCCGCAAACAATGACGTCCCAATCGAAGTCTGATTCGAGATTTGCAAATCTATCAGCTGGAATGCTATGAAACGCAGCAACTACCTCGCTCTCCTTAAGAATTCCCGCCAATTTTTTTGCAGCAGAGCCTTCAGGTATCTCAACATATCTGAAGATTTTTCCTTCCTTTTTCATCGGAACCAATGGAGAGACTACTATTTTTCCCGCAAGTTCTCCTTTAAGGTTTTTAACCAATTCAAAAGCTTGCTCCCAAGGAATAGTCACTATAGCTATATCGCAGATCTTCGAAGCTTCTGAATTCGTCATTCCAGAAAGTTTTCCAGCAAAACCTTTTTCTGATAGGATTTTCCTGTACTCTTCAGCCTTTAGTTTTGCTTTTTCCTCACTTCTAGAGCCAACTATAACCTCGTAGCCTAAAATGGCCAACCGAAGGCTAAGGCCCATTCCCAAATTCCCGGTACCGCCGAGCACTGCGATCTTCATGCGAGCTACCTCGCTCTGAAGGGTGGGAGTTTTCAGTGTGAGCTGCTCCACGGCTAAAGCCGGGAGCTTCCGGCGTTAAGGGAGGTTCCACGCCCTTTCCCTCATCTGCCGGTTCAAAAGCCAAGCTCCCCCATCCCATGCCTCTCGTTAAGGCATGGGCTATGTTTATGCATGCATTTAAATCCCTATTATATATAAGCCCGCATTTCGGGCATCTGAACTCCCTTCCGCTGACTTGGGCAACATGCCCGCATCTTTTCCCAAAGCTTTTCAATATCTCGACAGCCTTATCCCTTGCTGTCTGGATTAAGGCTGTGTTCAGATTAAACAGCCTTTTTGCATCTTCATAGCATTTCTCATGCAAAAATTTCTTCGATTTGGAATTGCAGCTCAGGTACCACTTTACAAGTTTGAAATACTCGCCGAGCGTTTTATTTAAAGCTAAGACTTTTGATTTATTCGGCCTGAACACCTTGCCTACAACGCATATCCGGACTTCCCTTTGCAAGGGGGCATCCCCAAGACCTCTTCAACACAGAACTATTTAAGCTTTGCCCCATTCATCCCAGAGCTAAGCTCTGGGTTTTCTGGACACCCATTTTTATAAACCGAATTCCATAAGTTTTTTAATCTTTTCATGTTATGAAAAATCTGCCAACATTCTCATACAACTTTTTCCGATTCTGATTCTAATGTGAGCGATTCCACAGCTAAAGCCGTATTCAAGCTGAAGCTTTTAAACTTTTTCCTTATAACCGAAAACCTCGCCCTTCAGAACTGAATGAGAAAAGCTTAAACAAATAGATTGCGGCATGTTGCCCGAATAAGTGTAGGCAGAATCTAATTAGCTCACCTCAAGATTTAAACTCATCAATCTGGACTTCCTTTTTTAAAAAAGGAAATTTAAAGATAAAGATAAAAACTAAAAATGTCCCTCGGAACTAACACTGTTCATCATCGCAAGCCCTGCTCGCTTCCGAACAGCTGACCTTCCGAGGGTTTTGTCCCATGTTTGGGTTGCCCCAGAATCATTGCAAGCTATTGCTCGCTCCTCTAGGGACCTATCAACATGGTGTATCCCCGAGCTCGCAGAAAGGCTTCATCGCGAGCAAAGCTCTCTCAGCCTCTTCCCCGATCGGGGATTAAAAATATGTGTGCTTTAAGACTAAAAAATTTATTCTATTCTGCGAATAGTATAAAATATGTTCTTCAATCTATCCTCCCTCTTGAAGAATACTGCAGGATAATTTGACTTCCTAACAACAACCCTGTCTGTTTCAACAACTTTCTTACCGTCTATAACAGCCAGACCCTCCTTAGCCTTCAATTCGATGATCCTGTCCCCTTTAAGCACGTATGGCCTCCAACCGAATCTGAAAGGTGCAATTGGAACTACCAAAATCGAATCGAGATATGGATCGACAACCGGACCACCCAAAGAGAAAGCATAAGCAGTCGAACCGATTTGAGTTGAGACAACAACTCCATCGCACCTAATTATGTCTATTTCTTGCGAATCCACATTTATGCTTATTTCTGTAAGCTTTGTTCTTTCTTTTCCTAAAAGCGCGACTTCATTTAAAGCTAAAAATTCACCCGATTCGCAGAGGCAGCTCAATCTTGTAAATTTTTCAACTTCAAAGCTCTCTATAGCTTTTTCAAGCTTTATTTCAAAATCTTCGGGTCTTGCATGAGTCAGAATACCAACCTTTCCAATATTTATGCCGAAAATTGGGGGACACTTCTTCAATTCCTGCAGAATACTCAGTATTGTTCCATCCCCCCCAATGCTAACTATGAAGTCAAAGCTTTCGAGCTCGCTTGTTGGCTTTGAAAAAATCTCAAAAGATACCCCCAGTTTTCTCAAAAAACCTGAAACTTTTTCCAGATGTTCCGACGACTTATAGACTATTGCGCACCTCATAAAACCAACTCCAGCAATCTCCTACAAATCCTTGAATTTGCCAAAACAACGTTCAGCCTTTCAGACAGGTCGAACTTCTTGTTTCCAAGCCCATTTCCGTTCTCATCTAAAGCTAGTGCCCCTGCCCTCTCAGCTATGTATATGCCAGCCGCAACATCGAAAATTCGGAGCATCCCTCTCAAATCTACGAAGCAGTTAAAGGACCCATCAGCAACGAGGCAAGTTTCCAGAGCTGCACTTCCATAAATTCTAATCCTTTTAAAAGGCAAAACTTTCGTTGGATAGTAGATTATTGCATTCATTTTGCCGAAGTCCTCTTCCGAGCTTGAAATTATCCTCTGGCCATTTTTAAAGGCATTTTCATTTGCGTAGTATTCATCTCCGTTGGCAAGATTGAAAACATATCCAAAAAATGCATCTTTGAGTTTCTCCGAATCGGAAAAGCAGAGACTAACCGAATAAAAAGGAATTCCGCGAACTGCATTAAAGGTTCCGTCCAAAGGATCAAGAGCGACGAAGACATCACCCTCACCCACAAAACCGCACTCTTCGCTGAGAACTCTCAATTTTTCTTTCATCAAAACTTCCAAGGCAGCATCTTCAGCAACTTTGTCGATTAACTTCGTCACGCCACTTTTTCCCATCGCAAAAAATTGCCCTCTTTTTTCTGCTGGAACTGAGAGTATTGCTTCTTTTACCTTCAGTGCAACAAGTCTAGATATCTTTAGCGCGTCGTTTTCGTCCATGAAGAGACAACTAGATCTAGGAAATAATACTTTACTCAAAAAAGAGATTAGTGAAGCTCATATGCCGTAGCTCTTGCTAACTAATACAAATCGCTTATTAAAGACGATAGAGAATCAGCTATTGCTGTAGAGAGCGGGACTGAGATGTTATCTTCGATCCTCACTCCATTAATCTTCTTTATCCTTTCAACAGTTGTTCCAACAAGAACAGCAAAAACCGAGTGGTAGCTCATGAGCCCAATTAGATAGATTAAAATAGTGGAGGTAAAAAACATGGATAAACTCGCCAGCAACTCATTTCCCATCCTCCTAAAGATTCCTGCAAAGCCATCGCCTACTATTGCCGTCAAAACAGCAACAAAAGCCGATTCCTTCGGAAAGAGATACGTCAAAATAATCAGAGATATTAAAAAGTAAACGTATGCTCCGAGACTTTTCTTTTCATACTCTCTCACCAAGTAACCAAAAAATCCTTTCTTTATCCTGAGTATTTCAAGAAAAACTACTATAGGAACCAGAATTAATAAAACAGAAAATAAAATCTCTTTCCCGAAAATCTCATAGGATGGGATATAAAACAGACCGCAAAAGTGAACAAATTTCCTGAAAATTTCTCCTTTAATCGACGGAAATTCTCTCAAGCTGGCTTGCAAGATTCCAAATCATCGTCCTTACATGCATTGGCAAGTTGGGATCCGCTGAAAGATCTTCGAGAATGGTTATAGCAGATGCAGCTTCAACCGAAACTTTTTTGCTCGTAACCAAACGTTCTTTTATTTCGCTTGCAGCCCTTCTTACACTTCTTGGAACAGTTTCATCTTGTATAAGCCTGTCTAACATGTCCAGAATACTTTCAGGGATTTTCTTCGGCATACTCCTCACCTCAGAACGGAACTTTTTAATATTCTTCCACATACAGATGCCCGTGAGTAATAAAAAAATTTCGGACGAAGCAATAGTGGATGCAGCTAAACTGCTAAGGAAGGGGGCAAAAATGCTCTCCTATTATTGCCCGGAATGCCACTTCCCACTTTTCGAGTCTGAAGGCAGAATTTTCTGCCCCAACTGCGAAAAAGAAGTCATTATAGAGAAGGAGACGGAAAAAGAGGAGAAAAAAGAGGAAGTAAAAGAGGAAACACGCTCAAATCTCCTCAATGCAATGGAAAATGCTGTAGTTAGAATCTGCGAGCTCATAATAAGTTCAAATTCACCTGAAGAGATAAAGACACTTTCAGAATCAATTGAAAAGATTGTAAATGCAATTGAAAGAATGAGAAAGGTTCAGTAGAATTCCACACCTACGAGCATTTCTGTCATGAGATTGTGTATAAACTTACAATTCTGACCCTCAGCAAATGCTTCGTTTGAAAAGATGTCTGCAGAAAAGATGGCAATATTGTTTTTTCTGATTGCAAAGATAACATTTTTTCCTGCCCTGAGTATTATATCCCCGAGCATCGCCTTTGAATCCCTAATTCCGTTCAATATAACCTCACAGGGCTCCTTTGGTTCTATATGAAAAGCGTTCAGGGCCAAGATTTCGTCAACACCTCGAAAGTATTCTAATTTTCCCCTCATGGCGGTGGCCTTTAGCAATACCCTGCTCGCAACGGGTAGAAGCTCATTTTTAAGCTGTATTGGAGAATATCCATCCTTTCTAACATGGAATATAAGGATCTTGCTTTTTAGAAGTCTGGATATAGCTGATATCTCGCTAGTTTCCGGAATCTTAAAGTAGAAAAAAATGTCAAATGATGCTTCAAGCTCTGTAAGCTCCTTAAGACTTGAACCGAGTTTGTCTGCAAACTGGACGTGATATTCGTTCAGCAGACATTCCTCGAGCTGTTTGTATCTATGCCACTCATCGGAGCTCGCAACGATGAGAACCGATAGCATAAAGGTCAACCGAACATGATAACATAAGCTTTGCCAAGTTCCGTTATCTCGACCTTCAGATTTTTACCCTTCCTTTCAGTCTTCAGAAGACCGTTTTCTTCAAGTTCATTAATATAGTAGCTTATTCTTGCTCTTTGAGCCAATTTTTTCTTTTGATCTTCCACCTTGCCATCGATAAGTTCTATTAATCTATTTATGGATTCTACCACTCCTCCCTCCTCTATCAGAACTTTTAGGATTCTTATTCTTTCTTCATTGAAGCTCTTCGAGGGTGGCATCTTTATTAACATTATTCCCTCATCTGAAAGAGAGTAAGCCTTGCATCCCGAAATTTGGGCCGCCATCATCGATGCCATTATAAATGTCTTGTCCGCATCAGTTAAATTGATGAGAACCAGATTACCTCTATCCATTTCCGCTCTAAGTATTTCAAGAATCGACCATAAAGATTCGTATAACCCCTTACCTTCAAAGTTCAGAATTTTAGTCTCGACGAGTGATTGAAGTATTTTGCTTAGGTTTTCCGCATTTTCAGCACCCTTCTTTCTGTGAACAATGTAGGACCGATGAACGGGATAACCACTATTCTTCAGACTTTCCAAAACAGCATTCGGATTTGTCTCGATGGCAACGATGTGTACAACTTCTGCCATGATCTAATAGGTTATTTTATTATTTAAAAAATTTTCTCTTTTTTGATTGTGAGTTTAAAAATAGTTTGTTATTTTTTTTATAAAAATAATTATGCGTCAATTTGAGCATTGACAAAAGGGATGACAAGCCTCGCCCTTTAGAAGGCGGGGTAAAAGCTTTAAAATCTCTGAATACTTTAAAGTATTATAGAATACAGAATATAAACAGTGGTTGAAAGATGAAAAGGACTAACGTGGTTAAGCTAATAGTGGACAAGGAAAAACATGAGAAGCTGAAGGAGCTGGGCGTAATTACAGCAAAGTGCTGGAACGAAGTGAACTGGCTGAGAATGCAGCAGTTCAAGAGAGGAGAAAAGGTGGACTTTGTCAAGACGGAAAAGGAGGTATATTGGAGATACAAAAACTTGTTGAAGGTCAACGCACAGCAAGTTGCCAGAAAGAACGCTGAAAGCTGGAGAAGCTTTTTCTCCCTAATTAAGGCAAAGAAGGAGGGAAATTTGCCAGGTGGTTCAAACCAAGACCTCCAGACTACTGGAGGGATGAGAGCGGAAAATACAAGCTGATAATCGTTATCAGGAACGACCGTTATGAAGTTAACGAAAGTGAAAGAACAATATACTTAAAGGACTTTGGCCTAACCATAGGGTTTAAAGGGAAACTCAAGTGGCGTGGAAAAAAGGCAGACTAGAGATTATTTACAATGATGCTAGGAGGAGCTTGTATGCCCACATTCCAGTGGAGGTTGATAATATACCCGAGACTAAGGGTGATTTGAGAGCTTCCGTAGATTTGGGAATCGTTAACTTAGCAACTGTCTATGCTGAAGATGGCACTTGGTACATCTTCAAGGGTGGCAGCGTACTTTCCCAATACGAGTGCTACAGTAAGAAGATAAGCAGGGTTCAGAAGGTTTTAGCTAGACATGGGCAGAGAAAGAGCAGGAGGCTTAAGCTGCTCTACGATAAGAGGAAAAGGTTTCTGAGGCATGCTCTGAACAGCATGGTTAGAAAAACAATGGAGGAGCTGAAAGAGAGGGGAGTGAGAAAGGTTGTCGTTGGCCATCCAAAAGGAGTTGCCAAAAATCACGGCAATAAGCTTACGGTGAACTTCTGGAACTACAGCTACATCATAAAGCGCTTTAAGGAGGTCGGCGAGGAGCTGGGGATTAAAGTTGTTAAGATAGGCGAATCCGATACCTCTAGAAACTGTTCCCTGTGCGGGGATGCCCATAAAAATGGGCGAATTAAAAGAGGCTTGTTTAAGTGTCCCCGCACAGGAAAAGCCATAAATGCGGACTTAAATAGTGCAGTAAACATCCTACATATCCCCGAGTCCCTAGGATCTAGGAGCGGGGGGCAACTCCTGGGGAGGGATAGGGGTAACGGGCTGAAGGCCAGCTTAGTCTACCGCTGGACGAACGGAGCAGGGTGAGTGCAAATCGCACCTACCAGCTATGAAGTGATGAAAATGAAGGCGGTAAACCACAAACCAATGATCCGCCCTGAGGGAACCCTTGTCCTTTAGGGCGGGGAGGAGGTCAGAAATTTCACAGTTTTTTATTGGATGAATTTTTTTTCTTCGCAATTACGAATGCTTCAATTTAGGTCTAATCTATTCAAAACCTTCCCCACGAAAGTTGCAATTTTAAATCTTAAAAATTCTTCAAATTCTGTACTTAAACTTGGCTTTTTCAGTTCTGCCAACCCAATTTGCTCTTCATAAATTTGGCTAATTTCCGCTCTTCCCTGAATTGCATGCAGCAGGAAACGAACTTTCTCAGCTATCTCTTTTTCGATGCTGAAGAAACTTGACTTTATCAAATATTCTACTACTTCTCTAGCAAATCTGAACTCTTCCCAGATGGGTTCGCCGCTGGGAGAGTACAAATAATGACTCGTTGCCAGTCCCATCTCAGTGAGCTTTTTCGCAAGCTTTACAGCTTCCTCATTGAGCGCGGATTTAACCAAAAACTCGGCAAGCATGACTTTCGGATGCCTTTCGCGAATAACGAAGTTATTTAAAGGAATTTTTCTATAGAAATATAGCAAAGATTTTAAATCTTTTTGCGTAGAAAAGTCCTCAGGCTTCAAGGAAAGAGAAGTCGATAGACCGAGCGCTATTAAATAGTTCAGCGGATTTGCAAGTTTTTCAAGCTTTTTAATTTTTGCCAAAATTCTAGAATAAATGATCTTCTTCGCGATTCTGTAACCCTCATTTGTCAGACTTACAAAAAACTTCGGCTCGACTTTTAACCTCGAATAGGAAGTGGCGAATCCAAAATTTTTAAGTTCTTCAAATCTCCCGTCGTCTAACGCTTCTTGAGTGATATACAGGTAAGCCAGGTTGTCTTCAAGCCTTTTAGTTTTCAGAGAAGATTCGAAATGTTCCACTTCGTTCAAAGTTATTTCATACTTTTTGCAGAATTCCCAAAGATCAGTGCACCCTTCACAGTCGCCGATAATTATCCTTTTTCTGAACGGAAAGGAATTGAGTCTCTCAATACTGGAATCATAATTCAGGCAAAAATCAATACCTACACTTTCTTTTCCAAATATGGCCAAATCTATCCAACCAATCTCAACTTTGTAAGGTGAGATTACCCTAAAGCTTTTTTTGAGCTTCTTTGCTAGTTCCTCTCTCAACGCAAAGTCCACTTAGAATGTTAATCTTGGTTTTTAAAAATCTACCTGAAAATGTGTCTTTTCGCAACTTTCATCCTTATCAGTGGTTTCGTTAGATGTCTCCTAGCACATGGGGGTACTTCGTAAAAACCAGTTTCTATCTTTCTAGGTATTTCGACCCTGATCTTATCAAAAGCCCTTGTTTTGCATTTCCCGCACCTGAACCCTTGGTTTTTACCTGCCGATTCCATTCTCTTCCCACAACTCGGGCAAATCGGATTCAATTCTACGAACTGCTTTTGAAGTTCCAAGATATTAATCTTCTCCAAATTCAGCGTGGAGTTCTTTACAGAACCGTATACCTCAACCTTATCTCCGGGAATCAGCGCCCTTACAACGTTTCTAAACTGCTTTGTAGGTTCGAACGCTGCGCATTTTAAAATCTGTTCCCCAACTCTTATCTCAAAGAATACATGTCCTCCAACGATCTCGTATGGTTTTTTAACGACTTCTCCAACTATTTTGTATGATCTGAAATCTCTGACTTCTCCGTCTGAGATCAAATGCATGTCCGTGGCGTGGTTCGTTATGAAGATCGCATATTTCTCCCAACTTTCAGTTTTCAGAATATTTATGGCTTCTTTCAAAGCTTCGATTTTCTCCCCCCTTATACCAAAGAGAACAGGACATGGGGTTCCTGGTACGGCCATGACGACATTATGACACCAGTCAACAGTATCGAATATTACCGGATAAAACCGAAGATCTAAATCGTAAAAGCTTTCAAGGTCGCAAATTCTCGGCTTTCCAAATCTCTCCGGATATCTGTAAGCTAGAAGTTCGTAGACAAAATCATCAAGTCTTGCTCCAACTGAGGCCAATGCTCCGATTAAACCCCTGCCGTTCTTGTATTTTAAATGGGGAATTGAAAGTCTCTCGATGACTTTCAGAGCATCATTGATCGATAGAACATCCTTTATTGCCATTTCCGCAAATTCTCTCAAAAAGGGCACCTTCTCTTCTTCAACGAATACAACACCGGGATTAGTATTCTCATCTTCTAGCTCTGCAAAACTCCTAATCACTTCGTCCGCTATTTCCATCGCTCTGTCCAAATCGTAAATCTCCATTTGAAAGCTTACTGCGCCATTTCCTCTTGTTTTATAAGGTATTGTCGGGTTTAATCTTATCAGCCTTGGAAGGCCAAGGGGTTCGCCGACTTCTATGAGCTCATCAAGTAAAAGAAGGGCAATATATGTAGTACACATGCCTTCTAAGCTATCTGTGTCATCTATCCCTATCCAAAGCCTCATAAAGTCTTGCGGAAATTAAGTCAGACTTCGTTCTCTCTATCCCGGCTCTCGCAACATCAAGCTTTGGCCTTAAATTTGGAACAATTTTATCTGGGAAAGTCGCAAATGGCATGAGTTTATTGTATATTTCTTCCATCAGCCCAAGAATTTTCTCGGCCTCATCGATTTTTCCCTCTATCATCCTCGCTAAAGCATATCTTCTAAGTTCTCCGATCAAATCGGCTAATCCCGTTACGAATGCCGAATGTAGTACTTCGAATTCGATTGAAAAATCAAACTCGCCTTTTACAACTTTCAGAAAACTCGTTGCTTCTACGAACTCTTGCATCGCATCAAGGCTGACTGAGTATATTTCTGGATATTCCCGGAATTTTTTTACCTTTTCCAAAATCTCCGAAGCTTTTCTGATGCTCTCCTCAGCCTCAGAAATCTTCCCGGAATGTATATAGACTATCGCCTTGGATGAGAATATTCTGAGTTCTCTAAGCAAGTCTAAAAGCTCTTCTCTAGCTTCTTCAAGTTCTTCAAGTTTTTTTCTGCAGTCTTCGAGGTTCATGGTCTTAAAAGACAAACCCTACTTTGTTCCGATTCGTCCACAATTTCGTATCCGAGCTTTCTGCTGAACTCTAAAACTTCCTCATGACTCGGCATATTCTCATATTTGAGCCTAAGCCTCGAATAGCCTAGGAACATGTATGCTTTTGCCTCAACGTAGTCTGGCTCTGCAATCTTTATTAGCTGGTCAAAGCGCTCCACGGCTTTTTCATGCATGTTCAAGCCCTTTATTAGAGTTAGCCTCACAACTCTTCTAGAATTCGATTCCGACATCACTTCCAGACTTCTCAAAATTCTTTCCCAAAAACTCCTTACCGGTCTGTTGAGCTCGATGTGGCTCTTTTCATCAAACGCTGTTAAGCTTATGTAAAGTTGCGTTGGTTCAACTCTCGCAATAACTTCTGGCATCGTTCCATTGGTAACTAAAAAAGTTGTAAAGCCTCTTCTCTTATAGCACTCTATTAGCTCTGGAAGATACGGATAAAGTGTCGGTTCTCCAATCAAACTTATAGCAACCTGATTTGGATTCTCAGCCTCTTTCAACTTCTTTAAATTTACACCTTCGGTACCATAGAAGCCACTCAAAAGCCTTTTCTGAGCCTTTATACTCTCCTCAACTATTTTTTCGGGTTCGTCCCACCCTTTAAATTCCTTCAGGAGTTCGAGGGGACGCCAACAATGAATGCAAGATTGATTGCAGAGTAGGGCCGGAGTCATCTGCAGACATCTGTGGCTTTGTATCCCATAGAATTTCTGCTTATAACAGAATCCCAAATCTTTTAACGACTTCTTTAGCCATAGACATGTCTTAACTGCCGAATGATTCCCGATCAGCTGGTAACCCTTAAGGTCTGCAAGTTGTTTCATTTCAGAAATTTGTTTACCATCTCGATAAAATCTTTTGCCCTATTCCCTACAAGGGCCGAGATCACAGCAACACCCGAAATCCCACACTTGAGAACTTCCAATACGTTGTCTGCATTTATACCGCCAATCGCAAAGCTAGGGATTTCTACTTCCTGAATTATCTTTCTCAATCCTGAAATACCGTCGAAAAGATCCCTTACAACCTCGACAGGTAGATCCTCCTGTCCTAAATGAACACCATCAGCATCTGCCGCAATTTGCTATATCAACTCTATCGTTTGTGAGTTGCTCCACGGCTAAAGCCGGGAGATTCCAGCGTTTAGCTGGGGCTTTACGCCTCCAACCTCATCTGCCGGTTCAAAGCCAAGCTCCCCCATCCCATGCCTCTCGTTAACACCTAAAATCGAGAGCTCTCTTTGCGAGCTCCTCGCGACTTCCGAAGCTAGAATCCGTTATGAAATAAACACCTTTTAGCATCGTAAGAATTTATTGCAATCTGAATAAATTCCTTCTGTGTCTCTTAAAGAGGTGCTAAAAGATAAACTGAACGAGGAAGAGCTGAAACTTCTGCGTAGGAGCTTTGAAATAATCGGTCATATTGCGATAGTCGAAATCCCAGAAGAGCTTATGCCAAAGAAAGATCTAATAGTTTCAGCAATTCTTTCAAGGCACAAAAATGTCAAAACGATTCTCAGAAAAATCGGAGAAGTTGATGGGGTATTTAGAGTTGCAAGTTATCAAAAAATATACGGGGAAGAGACAGAAACAATTGCAAAAGAACACGGATGCAGATTTCTGGTTGATCCAACGAAAGTTTACTTCTCCTCGAAGCTTTCATTCGAAAGGGAGAGAATAGCTAAACTTGTAAAAGAAGGAGAAAGGGTTCTAGTAATGTTTGCTGGAGTCGGACCGTTTGCAATAGTAATCGCGAAATTATCAAGGCCCAAAGAAGTGATTGGTGTGGAGCTTAACAAGATTGCGGTTGAATACTTCAGAAGAAACATAAAGCTGAATAAGGTCGAAAACGTGGTGGCCATTGAAGGCGATGTTGCTGAAGTGGTGCCCAAACTTGAAGGAAAATTTGACAGGATTCTAATGCCAGCCCCTTATTCCGCTGAGAATTTTGTACACCTTGTCAAGGGTAAGGTTTCAGAAGGGGGCTTTATTCATTACTACACATTTGAAAGCCAAAACTTCGAGAGAAGTTTGCCAAAAAAGGTTGAAGAGATATTTTTGAGACACGGAATTATCGTTAGGAGCACCTTCATGAGGAGATGTGGCAACTTCGCCCCCTATGTAAACAGATACGTTCTTGATCTCAAATATCTAGGGGATTTGTGAGCAACTCCTTTAAAGGCAAGCTTCTGGCGTTAAGGGAGGCTTTAAGCCTCCTTTATATGCTGTTCAAAAGCCAAGCTCTCCTTTCGAGGCCTCATTAAACTGACTATGTTGGTCTTCCAGTTTGGCAACATGCCTGCGCATCTGTGGTTTTTAAATTGCTCTACTTATCCAAGCTCTTCTTATCCCAGAAGAGCGAGTTTTCAGTTATAACTTTCGCCCCAAGTTTTTTCAGAGTTTCAAAGAAATCCGGATACGAAACAGAGACGACTTCCGCATTTCTAACTCTGACTTCCCCAAGAAGTCCGAGCAAGCTAAAAGCCAGTGCAATTCTGTGATCCCCAAACGAGTCTACCGTACCTTTGAAGTATTTGTTTTCCTTTCCCATTATTCTAAGCCCGTCTTTTCTCTCATCCACTTCAACACCAAGAGATCTCAAATTGACCGCAATACCCCTTATTCTGTCAATCTCCTTTATTCGAAGGTGTTCTGCATTATATATTTCCGTCTCCCCTTTGGCCACAGCCGAGAGAATTGCGATTGTTGGAACCAAATCTGGCGTATCGCTTGCATCAAAGCTTATTCCGCACAATTCGGATTTTCTTGCGGTTATTACACCGTCTTTCTTGTTCCAGTCGATTTCTGCACCCATTTCTCTGCATATTTCTACAATTTTCTTGTCTCCCTGTCTGGAATCAAGAATATTTCTTATTTTTACTTCTCCCGCCAGAATTCCAGCAGCTATCAGATAACTGGCAGAGGAAAAATCTGCAGGAACCTCGAATCTTCTTAGCTTATATTCCTGTCCAGCGGGAATTACGAATGCGTCTTTCTCCTTCAAAATGTTAATACCCGAATTTTCCAGAACTTCAAGAGTTACCTCTATGTAAGGCCTCGATTTCGTTGAAAGAATTTTTATGCAACTATCGAATTTCGCAAGAGGTAAAGTGTAGAGAAGGGAGGTAATAAACTGGGAGCTTGGTGCTTTTATCTCTACATTCCCCCCTTTTATAACCCCTTGGACTGAAAATGGAGCCCTGAAGAGTTCATCTCCATCAGCTTTTGCTCCAAGCTTCTTTAACGCAAGCACAAGTTCCTTGTTCGGTCTAGTTCGCAGAGATTTATCTCCGTCCAAAGTGCTTTTCAGGGGAGATAGAGATAAAAGACCCGTAAATATTCGGAGAGTTGTTCCGGAGTTTTCAAAATTGAAGTAGCAACCGCCTTCTATTTCACTTACACCTCGAAATTCAAAACAATTTCCTTTCCTGACATATTTTGCCCCTATTTTTTTACATGCATTCAGAGTTGCAATTGTGTCGTCTGAAATTAAAGGATTTACAACTACAGCCTTCTTTGACAGCGCTGCAGAAATGAAAGCCCTATGTGTATAGCTTTTTGATGGTGGGGCTCTAGCTTCACCAAAAATTTCGCTTTTGCTGATGACTATGTCCATGATACTACACAATACTGTGGAAGAAAAATTTTACAACTTGCCATTTAGGGTAGGAGGGCAGAGATATTTTGACACTCTCCACGAGAAGCTCATTGCTTCTCGGACCTAAAATTGGCGCTTCACGCTCCAGTGCTGAATCTGAATCCAGTTCTGTTAACAACGATCTATGTGAGCTCTCGCTGAAAGAAACGCTTTGCACAATTTCCTTGGGCGTCCAAAAAGAGTGCAGAACTGGTGACAATCCACGCGGGTAAAAAGAAGTGCGTACAGAGAGTCCGTATGGGCTGATTACAACTCCCTGCATAATTATCTCCGCATCCTCAAAATTCGCAAAGCTTAAAGGCGTTATCCTTTCCTTAGAGAATTCCGAGCAGAGAGTGAACAACCTTTGCAGGACTCTCAGAGAGATTCGAGATTTCGCCGAATTCTAAGATCTCTCCGTCACATTTGACATCAAGCATTTGCTCGACATCGCGGAAGAGTTTTACGACCTCGTCGGCAGGTTCAGGAATGTTCACGTGAGTAACTCGGATGAGTAGAGGGGACACGTGCTGGCGAGCAGGAGCGAGAAGGTTGCGAAAGTGCTCATAGATCTCTCGGAACTGGTTTATGGCGGTCTGATCACAATCGAGCTCGACGACCTCGGCATTGGATACATCGACTTTGGAAAAAAGTTGAAATTTTGAGAGAGGAGGGAAACTTCGTAAGAAAATTTTTCAGGAGGTAAATTTCTCCTTGACTTTAAAAGCCATTTTCTCGATTTCTACAGCCAAGAATGCTGTAGAGGCCAGTCCGAGGGTTTTGAGCCATTCTTCAGCGCTCAGGGGCTCGAGAAGAAGGACTGAGCTGTAGTTTGTTACGTAAAGCTGGAGAGCCAATGTAGCGAGTATTCCCAAAACTGCATATCTGTTCCTTAGTCCAACCTCGAAGAAGCTCTTTTCGACGTGCGGCGTCAGCAGATACCATATGCCGACTGCTATTATCCCGTTAACGGCCGAGGACATCTTTCCCGTGTCGAAGTATAGGGTATAAGCTATTAAAACGCTAAGAACGGAAATGTATCCTATTCTGAAAATTATCCGCCTGTTAACGAGCTCTTCCCTCGTTGGTCTCAGCTTTAGCAAATCCTTTTCCATAGGCTCAAAAACCAGCATCATTCCAAGAAGACCCGAGGTGACAGTATTGATCCAGAGTATGTGCAGCGGCAGCATTGGCATCGCAATTCCAAGAACGAATGCGACGACCACGATCAGACCCTGTCCCCCATTCGTCGGGAGGATCCATGAAATTATCCTCTGAATCTTTCTAAAGACGTTCCTGCCCTCCTCAATAGCCCTCACAATCGTCGAGAAGCGGTCGTCGAGCAAAACCATGTCGCTCGCTTCTTTTGCCACATCGCTTCCGCTACCCATCGCTATCCCGATTTCAGCTCTCTTTAGGGCTGGTGCATCGTTTACACCATCCCCAGTGGCTGCAACAACCTCTCCATTTTCCTGCAATGCTTTAACGATTTCAAGCTTCTGATCCGGCGTAATTCTTGCGAAAACATTGAATTTCCTAACAGTTTTTCTCAGATCTGCATTTTCAAGCTCTTTTCCCGTGATAACTTCTCCCTCGATCCCTGCATCCTGTGCAATCCTGCGTGCAGTCGCTGGATGGTCGCCGGTGACCATGATGACCCTAATTCCCGCGCTCCTGCACTTTTCCACACTCTCCCTGCTATCCTCCCTTAAAGGATCGAGCAGGCACTGGTAGCCTAAGAATTCCAGATCCTTCAGTTCAAAACCCCTGAAATCGTCAACTTTCTTGAATGCAAAGGCTATCGTCCTCATCCCTTCTTTCGTGCACGTTTCAAAGAAGGTGTCCCTCACCATTCCGCCAATGACCTCCGGTGCACCCTTCACCACTATGAAAATCCCCTCATCCGTTTTAGCTGAAACAGCCATGAACTTTCTCTTCGAATCAAATGGAATTTCGTCGAGGATTTCGTAATTCGCGGTGACTCCCGATCTTATAGCGAGTTCCAGAAGGGCAATCTCCAGCGGATCTCCCCTGCAGTTTCCTGACTCGCAAACTGCACGATTGCAGATGTATCCAGCTAAGACGATTTTCCTGATGTCTTCTCCAAAAACTTTCTCATTTCCTTTGTAGAATCCGTCATTTCTGACCTCGTATTCTCCTTCAGGCGTAATTATTCTGACCACTTTTAGCCTGTTCTTTGTCAGCGTCCCGGTTTTGTCTGTGCATATCGCTGTGACTCTTCCAAGAGTCTCTACGGCGGGTAAAGACTTCACGAGTGCGTTTCTCTTTGCCATCTCTCTGACGCTGAATGCAAGGGACAGGGTGATCGTCGCGGGCAGTATCTCGGGAATGACAGCGACTGCGAAGCTTATTGCGGAAAGAAATGAGTATGAGACATCGTAACCTCTGTAAAATCCAATGGAAAATATCGCCACAGAAATTAGTACGATGCCAATGGAGAGCTGTTTTGCAAAAAATCGCATCCTTGCGAGCAAGGGCGTTTCAACGCTCTCTTCCAGACCTTTCCCAATTTTCCCCATCTCGGTGCTTTCGCCCGTCGCAACAACTACTGCCTTCCCCCATCCAGAAGTAACCACGGTGCCCGCGTAGAGCATGCACGTTCTTTCTGGGATACTTGCATATTCAGGAACCTTTTTGCTGTTCTTCTCCACAGGAAAGGATTCACCCGTGAGCGTCGATTCATCAACGGTTAGCTCCCTGCTCTCTATAATCCTTGCATCTGCCGGCACTTTCATTCCAGCTTCTACAACGATGATGTCACCGGGGACAATTAGTTTCGAGTCTATTTCAACCAGATTTCCCTCCGAAATAACGAGGGCTTTTGGTATCAGGAATTTCCTCAATTCCTTCATTATGCTTTCTGCCTTCCATTCCTGCAAAAAACCGACTATAGCACTGAGGATGACTATTGCGAATACTATCATGGCCTCGAGATGATGGTTTAAATAGCCCAAGATCAGAATTGAGGTTATAAGCACAAGCACGAGAGGATTGCTGAACTGTTTGAGGAAAACAGTCAGGGGCTTCTTTTCCCTGACTCTTATTTCGTTGAAACCGTAAATCTTAAGCCTGGATTCCCTTTCGTTCGGACTTAATCCTCTCAGGTCTGTTTTCAGTTCCCTTAAAACGTCGCTGACTTCCAGAGCCCAGAACTTCATACTTCGATTCAATATTTGCCTTATTTAAGTTTTTTTATCTCGCAGTCTTCCGTGTAATTCTCCTCAAAAATCCCTTGAAGCTCCTCCACTGCACTTTGCAGTCCTCCCACTTTCGAATGCTGAACTCAAAAAAGCTCATCGTGTCTGCAGAAAGCCCGAGGATTTTCCCTTCAGCGGCTCCCCGTATCCGGATCCATTGTAGTCTCCCACAACTGTTGAGGATCATCTCTCCAAGACCCTTGTATCTCTACACTTCTGCATTACCGAGCTTTTCAAGCGATGAAAAGTCTTCCAACCTCGATAAGTGGCCTCATGTGTCGATAAAAGAATACCAACAATAACTTCCGTATGTGCAGACCATCCACATCTGCATCGCTCATGATAATAACTCTGCTATACCTCATCTTGCCGAGATCAAAGTTCTTATCAATTCCTGCACCTATTGCGGAGATTATGGCTTTGATTTCCTCATTTTTCAGTATTTTTATCATTCCCGCCTTTTCAACGTTTATGATCTTCCCTCTTATCGACAAAATAGCCTGAAATCGCCTGTCTATTACATGCTTTGCCGAACCTACCGCGCTTTCACCTTCTACGATAAACAATTCCCTTTTCTCTACGTTTTTCAACGAACAATCAGCAAGCTTTCCTGGAAGCGTTATCGATGCCTCCTCTCTTCTCTTTACAAGCTCTTTATCCCTCTTTCCGCTCTCTTGTCCTTTTTATTACCAACAATCTGTTTATTAAGCCCTCTGTCTCTCCCGGATTCTTTTCAAGCCAGTCCAGCAAATCCGCAGCAAGTCACCAGAAAGAACGCCGAGGCTTGGGGTTATAAAGCAGTTTCTCCTAGCGTAAGTTTATTAACTTGAATTACTTAAATAACCCAGATGCCAGAGAAGCTCTACACAACCTGTGAAGTTGCCAAGATATTCGGTGTTTCTTAAGTTGCTGTGAAGAAGCTTACTCGGGGAAGATCAAGTACATTAAAACGCCCGGCGGTAAATACAGATATCCTGAAAGCGAGATTAAGAGGCTCCTCGGCGAAGCACCAAAAAGCAAGGTCGCGATTTATGCTAGAGTAAGCTCAGCAGATCAGAGAGAAGATCTGGAGAGGCAGAAACAAAGACTTGTCGAATATGCCAAGAGCAAGGGGTTACAAACTTCTTTCTAGCGTAAGTTTTATAAACTTGAATTGAAAATTACATACGTTGATGCCTGTGCCCGATATGTGGGGAAAAATTAAGCCCGAATGGGTACAGGCGAATGAAATGCTCCAAATGTGGATTGGAGGAAGATAGGAATGTTATAGCCGTGAAGAACCTGCTCCGCAGGTACCAGATGGATGTGGGGGCTTCATCCGTTCACTCCGAAAGCCCTCCCATGAAAAGAGGAGGGAAGGGATGAAAGTTAATGCTAGACCAGAACGGAGACTTCTTCTCCTTAATTGAGGAAAAGAGAGAGGGAAAGTTGCCCAAGTGGGAAAAGTTGCAAATGCGGACTTGAATAGTGCAATAAACATTCTACATATCCCCGAGTCTTGGGAGGCAGGAGGGGGGCAACTCCTGGCGAGGGATAGGGGTAATGGGCTGAAGGTCAGCTTAGTCTACTGGACGAACGGAGCGGGGTGGGGTGAAAGCACTCGCTAGCTATGAAGTGACGAAAATGAAGGCGTAAACCACAAACCCATGATCCCGCCCTAAGGGGAACCCTTGTCCTTTAGAACGGGGAGGAGGTCAGTCAGAGATTTGTCTTCAAATCCTTCATCTTTTTCAGTTCCTGTTTTATTTCTTCCAAGCTTTTACCTTCAAAGCCAAAATAAGAAGCAAATACTTCCGTCGTGGTAAGAATCGTTGATCTTCCTTTCTTTTCAGCTTTTATGAAGTTTAGATCGAGAAGTTTTTTCACGTGTTCATAGCACTTGTTCCCCCTTATCTTTGCAAGCTTTGAAAGAGTAATTGGCTGTCTTAACGCAATTACTGCTAGAGTTCTCAGTGTTCCTTTATCCAGATCCCTTTCCGTATACTTTCTAACGATTTCGGCAAATTCCTGCTTCACTCTCATCAAGCATCTGTCTCCAAGCTTCACTATCTCTATCGCTGAATCCATCTCCGAGTACTTCCTAGCAACCGTTTCTATTGCTTTTTCTACATTTTCTTCCTTCTCTTTCAGAATCTTAGCTATTTCAGAGATCTTAATGGCCTCCGGGGCTGAGAAAAGGATCGCCTCAACAGCTTTTTCGATCATGTTCCAAATTTCTCGACCAGATTTAACAAGTCTAGCGCTATGTTCAGCAGATCTGTCCCTCGAATCCTGCACAATCCGCCTTTTGGAGCCCCAAACTCATTAAATGTCTTAACATCATCCCTTCTGACGTCTTCGTGAAGAATTGAAACGATCACCGGATCTGCCGTATGATCTCCAACCTATCGGTGTTGAATGATCAGAGGTAACTACCAGACAATTCTTCGAAAAATCAAGCTCAAGAAGCTTTGAAGCGTACGAATCAAATTTCTCTATAAAACCAACCTTACCTTCGAAGTCCCTGTCATGCCCGAGCTCGTCAAAAGCCTTTATGTGCAATAGGACTACATCGCTACTTTTCAGAGAATCCAGTGCCGCTTTGATTTTTGCCCCGATGTCGGTTTTCTTATTTCCGGTTGCATTTGGTGGGGTGAAAATTTCTCCCTTGACAAGTCTTCCTACCCCCTTTATAAGGGCGGTTGCAGATATAACTTTGAGGCTCAATCCATATCTCTCCTCAAAACTGGGTACTTCCTTCATAACACCTGCGCCTCTCAAAAGCAAAGCGTTTGCCCTTGGTAGTCCTCTTTTTTCCCTTTCCTCGTTTATCCAATGCTTTTCCAGAACCTCATGAGCCTTCTGCATGAACTCGTTCACCATTTCGGCGATTTCTTTATCTCCTTCGCATCTTTTCACTTTTGAGCCAACTGTCTTGGGATCCGTATCACTAACATTCGTTGAAAAATTGCCTCTAAATACTACCACAGCTCTGTGGCCAGTAGCTTTTGCCACTTCGAAATCAACAGGAAGGTCTATCTCGTTCAAAGCTTTAACAAGTTCTTCAGTTTCCTCAATTCTGCCTGCCCTCCTGTCCACAACAACTTTGTCGAAAATGCTTCCATTACCCTTCACTGTTGCAAAATTTGCCCTGAAAGCCAAATCTCCAGGATTCAGATCGATACCCACACCAAGCGCCTCTATGGCGCCTCTTCCAGTGTAATACTTTTTCGGATCGTAACCCAGCAACGCTAAATGACTCGTATCGCTCCCAGGCCTTATACCCGGAGCAATTGTGTCCATGATACCATTTATGCCCATTTCAGCTATTTTGTCAAGATTTGGTTTTCTTGCAACTGTCAGAGGTGTTCTACCATTAACAGGTCTGTCTGGAAGGCCGTCGAGAATTACCATCAGCAAGGACAAGCTACCACCTAAAAAGAAATTGTAAAAGAATTTATAAAATCATCGCCACTCTGCTTGTGATTTGCGTTGTCGGTGGGGGACTCGCTGGTTTATCTATTGGATATCTACTGAAGGATAAATGTGTCGTCTTCGAGGCAAACAGAATTGGAGGTTTGCTAAGAAGTGAAAAAATTGATGGCTATACTTTTGATACAGGAGGCTCCCATATCCTTTTTTCCAACGATGAAAAAGTTCTTTCGGAACTACTTCAATTTTTGGATGATTACATTGAGCATAGAAGAAGGGCTTTCATTTTTTATAAAGGAAGGTATGTGAAGTATCCATTCGAAAACGGAATTTTTTCATTAAGTCCTCACGAAAGGTTTGAAATTCTGAAAGATTTTGTGGAAAATTTACTAAAAGAAAAAAAGAGACCAAAAAATTTACTGGAATGGTTTCAGCACGTATTTGGTAACGCAATTACTGAAAAGTATCTAAAACCCTACAACGAAAAACTCTGGAAAAGAGATCTGAGAGAGATCTCGCTTGATTGGGTTGGAGGTAGAGTCCCAAATCCTCCTATCGACGATGTTCTAAAATCGGCAGTTGGAATAGAAACCGAAGGTTACGTTCACCAGCTAAGATTTTTCTATCCACTGAGCGGTGGAATAGAGATTCTTGCAAAGAATATCGCGGAAAACGTGAACATCAAGATGGAGGCTGTAAGGAGAATAGAAGTTGGGGACAAGATATATGTAAATGGAGAGGAATTCGAGAAAGTAATTTACACGGCCCCTCTAAAGGATTTGACAAAGATTATGAGAGATGCCAGAGAAATTCGGGAAAATATAGAAAAACTTGAATACAATTCCTTGGCTGTTGTGGGAATCGGTGTGAAAGGTAAAGTTCCAAACATCCATTGGCTTTACGTTCCCCAAGAAGACATAGTCTTTCACAGAATCGCTTTTCTAAGCAACTACAGCCCAGAGATGGCTCCAAAAAACTGTTCAACGATCATAGCCGAGATCTCGAATCCAGGGAAGATAAATGAAGGAGAGATACTAGAAGGTTTGAGGAAAGTGGGAATCGAGAATGAAGTAGAGATAGTCAAAACCTGGAGATGGGAGTTCGCATACATCGTATACAACCACGATTACAGAGAGAACGTTGAAGCTATAAAGAAATTCCTGCTTAGGAGGAATATAATCCCTTTTGGAAGATTTGGCCTGTGGGAATACCTTAACATGGATATGATATGGAAAAAAGCAAAAGAGCTGTATGAAAGCCTTAGTTGTGATATTGAACAAAGACAATGCTGAAAAACTTCAAAATTGTCTCCAATCGCTCCTCAGCCAGACATTAAAAATTTGTAGAGACTTTGATGTTCTCATAATGGATGGAAATTCAGGGGATTCTTCAAAAGAAGTTGCAGAGACTTTTGCAAAGGCTTATCCATGCATAAAGTTCAAAGTTCAGGAAAGGCTAGGCGGTACAGGATTTGCCAGAAGGGAGGCGTGCAAATACGCTCGAGAAAACGGTTACGAGGTAATTATCTGGGGAGATTCGGAAAATGTCTACAGCAAGGATTACATTGAGAGATTACTTGAAAAGCTGAGGATTTGCGATGTAGCAGGTGGAAAACCCGTTGTTACAGGCGGTTTTTTTGCCCATGCATTTGCATGGTATCATGCAATTCATATAATATTCAAAATCTGGAGATTTCACATCCCTGGGAACAACAAGGCTGAAAAAACAAAAATATATGAATTTTGCGAGTATCCGAGTAGCAGAAGGGCCGATGACTATGGATTCTCCCTAATGATGATTAAAAGAGGTCTAAGATTGAAACAAGAAGTCACTGACGCGAGAGTACTAGTTTCTGTTCCCAAAACCTTGAAGGAAGTTTTTAAATGGCAAAAAGCAAGGGTGATTGGTTGTGCGGAAGCTCTCAGGGAGGTAGGTTTTAGACCATACGACATGATCGCATGGTCCCTTCTGCTACCATTCTTTATGATTTCGATGCTACTCTCACCGATTTCTTTTTTTGCTTTAATATTTTTCCTTTTCTTCATAACCTTCTCAATTTACCTATTTTTAAAATCGATTCCTTTCATTGAAAAACCAAAATTCAGATACTTCCTTGCCCCATTAGTAGGCTTGATAATTCATTCGGCTTTTTCAATACTCGGACTCTATTACTATGTAACGCTAAAAAAAGACTACAAAAGCCTCAAAAAACAGCCAAGCGCCGGGGGTGGGATTTGAACCCACGCGGGCAATGCCCACACGCTCTCCAGGCGTGCGCCTTACCGCTCGGCAACCCCGGCTCAATGTTTCTTTGAGCCTCTGGGTATTTAAGGGTATACTGTCAATTCAATTTTAAACCATAAAACAAAATTTTTTTGAAAAAGAAAACTACAAATAGTATAAATACTTACATTCTACATGGACGAAAAAGACAGATTAATTTTGTCTTTAATGCAGAATAACGGAAGAATCAGTTTTTCCGAGATTGGTAAAGTTGTAGGATTAACTGCGATGGGGGCAAAAAAAAGGGTTGAAAAACTCCTGAAAGATAAAGTGAAGATAAAAGCTCTCTTGAATACTAATAAACTTCAACTGGCGATGATTGCAATGGAAGTCGAAAATTCAGATTATCTTAGAAAAATTCTAAACAAGTTCCAAAATTGCCCGAGAATAATAAGATTCTTTGTGACAACGGGAAGCTACAATCTCTTTGCGATAATTTTCGCAGAAGACTACAAGTCTCTCGAAAGTGTAACTCTCGAGAACTGCTCTCTGAGAGCACAAGAGGGAGTAAGAAGGTACGAAGTTTATCCAATTAGAGAAGTGTACTACGAACCATTTTTGGATATAAAAGTTGTTGCAAACAAGCAAGATGGTACCCCATGTGGCATATCTTGCAGCAGTTGCAAAAGTTACACCGAAGCTAGATGCCTTGGCTGTCCTGCAAGTAAGATGTACAAAGGAAAATTTTGATTTTTAAATCACATAAGATAATTTTCCATTATAACCAGAAAAATATCAACTTCTTCATCGCTCTTTCTTCAAGCGTAAACCCTTAACCTCTCTCCCTTCAAGAACTAAAGTTCCAGGGTTCTCCGCATACCTTCGCTATTCCATCTGCAACAGACTTTGCATCAGAGTATAGCCTTTCAAAGGCTTAACTATAGAAAAAGTGCGAAAAAGTGACTTTAAACATTTTATTATGTTTTTTTATTAGCATTTTATTTGGTCTCTTTAGTTTCAAACAATTTTGTTATTCACCAATCAAAAAAGAAAAACTTATTAGATAATGTTAACAAATGAAAAATATGAAAAAAGTCGAATTACTTTCTCCGGGAGGAACACTTGAAATGGTTGAGAAAGTTCTAGAGAACGGTGCAGACAGCGTCTTTGTTGGCGCTCTTGGTCTAAGTAGAAGAAGTGGTTATGAGCTAAAACATGATGAGGTTAAAAAAGCCGTTAACATTGTGAAAAGCTATGATAAAAAGATCTATATCGCTATGAATGCTGAGATCGAGAGAGAGATGATACCACTACTACTTGAAAAAAGGGTTGCTGATTATGCAAGCTGGGGTTGCGACGGGTTGATAATCAAAACACCAGAATTTATGAAAGCTGTTTCCAAGTCCTATCCAGACTTCGAGATTGTCGCTAGTGTAGGCTGTCACATTGATTCCGAAAAGAAATTGAGGTATTACCACAGCATGGGGGCGACAACTTTTGTATTAAGCACAGAATTGCGCAGAAATCATGAGAAGATTAAAGAACTGAAAGCAGTAGCTTCCCAGCTTGGCATGAAAACTGAGATTATTGTCAGCGGAACCGCTTGCTACAAAGGGGTTGGAAACTGCAATTTCTTCAAATATTTCAAAGATGCTTTCGAGAGGATTACTCTTGTTGATTCAGATGGATTCGTCACTGAAAAAGTTTTTGGTAACCCAGAAAAAGGTGGAGGTTGCTATAGACCATGTCTATATCTAGACGACCCTATTGTGCAACAATTAGTACCTAAAGACGTATTGATCGAAATTAGGAAAGAAAAGAACCTCAACGAACGATTTACTCTTGCAAAAGACGTTCCATCCTTAATCGAGATAGGAATCGATATATTTAAAATACAAGGAAGAGAATATCCTGTAGATTTGGTAGCGGGATTGACGAGAATTTTCAGACAAATAATTGATAAGTCGTTAAAATCCAAAAATCCGGATATAACACAGGAATTAAGAGAAATTGAAAAATTGGGGAGAGAACTAGATACCAGGAGAATGATCTATACTGGAAATCTAAGAGAGAAACTATACGAGAAGCTTGAAATATACCTAAAAACAAAATCTACTTCTTAATTTTTTAAATTTTTCAGTTATAAATTTTTCTAGAGGTGCTTAGGATGCCACGAAACACCTGTAGCGTATATTCACTTCAAACACCTTTCTGGGCTTCAATGTATTTCTCAACGGCCTCTTTAGAGACTGCGCCTACTGTTGAAACATAGTAGCTGTGCGTCCAAAGTGATGGCAGTTTCAGCAGTTCTGGGAACTCCTTTCTAAGGATGTTTGAGCTTCTGCCCTTAATTCTCCTCACAATCTTGTGGACTGGTATTGTTGGATGGGCAGATATGATCAGGTTGACGTGGTCTGGGTTTATGGCAAGTTCAAGGACTTTAATCCCCAGCTCATCTGCGACCTGATAAATTATCTGCTCAAGCCTCTCCTTGACCTTTCCTACTAAGACTGGCTTTCTTCTTTTCGGGCACCAGACTAGGTGGTACTGGATTAGGAAAACCCTTTTCCCCGAATGTTGATAGGCTTTCACATGTCTACATAACATGTCAATATTTAAACCTATCGACAATTCGCTCTACGTTTAAAACCGTAGGCTTTCTTGTCGATTTTCATGTAAATCTTTATATTTTGAAGAAACTCTGATCTTTCGGTGATTTCATGGTTAACATCCTAATCGAAGAACTAGTTCACACACCAATAGAGCAACAGAAAGTCGAACTCGTTGAGAGGAAGGGCATTGGACATCCAGATAGCCTTGCAGATGGTATAGCTGAATCGATGAGCAGAGAACTTTGCAAGGAGTACATTAAGAGATTCGGAGTCGTTCTACACCACAATACCGATGAAACGCAGATAATAGCTGGAAAGTCAAGCCCAAGATTCGGAGGAGGGGAAGTTGTTGAACCGATAAAGATAATCCTCGTCGGCAGAGCAACTAAAAGAGTCGAAAACGAGAGTATACCGACAGATAAAATCGCCTTGAGAGCTGCAAAGAGGTACATCTCCACAGCAATGAGGTATCTCGATCCGGAACTAGACGTGATCTTTGACGTTAAACTCGGCGAAGGTAGCGCCGATCTCCAAGATGTATTCAGGAGAAGAAAGGAAGTCCCTCTTGCAAATGATACCTCATTCGGTATCGGCTTCGCTCCGCTTTCCGAAACTGAGAGACTTGTTTACAACGTTGAAAGGAGAATTTATGAAGAGCTTAGAAAAAAAGAGAAAGCAATAGGCGAGGACGTCAAGGTCATGGGTTTAAGAGAAAAAGACGAGATAACGCTTACAATCGCGATTGCAATGGTGGACAGATTCCTGAACAACATTTCAGACTACGATGCCGTAAAAAAGGAAGTTGAGAGCTTTGTAAAGGAAATATCAGTGGAATACACGAGAAAAAAGGTTGAGGTTAACGTGAACACGGCGGACGATTATGAAAGGGGTTGCATTTATTTGACAGTTACGGGCACTTCAGCCGAGAACGGCGATGATGGAAGTGTGGGGAGAGGAAACAGATGCAATGGGCTAATAACACCCGGTAGACCAATGAGTATGGAAGCCACCAGCGGCAAGAACCCGATAAACCATGTAGGAAAGCTTTACAACATACTTGCGAACATGATTGCAAAGAGGTGTTACGAAGAGGTAGAAGGCATCGAAGAAATCTATGTGAGAATCCTGAGCCAGATAGGAAGACCTATAAACGATCCAAAATCTCTGAGCATACAAGTTATACCTAAGAAAGGCTACAGTGTTGAAAAAATGGAGAACAAGCTTAGGGATATCGCCGAGGAGATGATAGGTAAAATAACTGATCTAACCTCAAAAATTGTGAGTGGAGAGATTAGAACGTTCTGAATTTTTCCAAAATTCTGCGATATATTTTTTCAGCTAACAAGATCTCGGAAACGAAGACGAATTCATCTTCTGAGTGTAAATTTCCTCCTCCTGGACCAAGATAAAAGCAAGGAATTCCGAATTTTCTCACATGTCTCGAATCTCCAACTCCTAGCGAAAAAACGGCCTTAGGATTTTTCCCTTCTTCTCTTATCGCATTTACCATTATATTCAGCAACTTTAGGTCATCTTCAAGCTTTACTGGATCTGCAAGAATTCCATAGGCAGGTAAAAATCCAGAAACTTTCAATTCTACGTCTTTTCTCCTAAAAAATCCCAAAATTTCGTCAATACTTATCCAAGGAGCAAAACGAATGTCAGCAATTAAATCGCATTCCTTTGCGATTACATTCCTTTTCAGGCCACCCTTTATTATTGATGGATTGAATGCAGCCTCCCATGTCTTTATGACGAAATCCATGCCCAATTCGGCAAAGATTTGTCTGTAATGCTCAAAATTTCCCCGAATGCTTTTAAATTTGTCAACCATCTCCAGTATAAAACTTGCAGACTTGAAAATCGCACTCTCTCTCGCATCTTTGGAAGCTGTGTGACCATCTTTTCCATAAAATTTCAAATCAACAGCTAAAACATAGGCCTGCAGAACGTTTATAGAGTCGCAACCCGTGGGCTCGCCTATTATAACTGCATCTGCTTTTTCTTTTTCAAAAACAATTTTCAAACCGTTTTTTCCTCCAACTTCCTCATCAGCTGTGAATGCTAGCTTTAAACCGAAATCTGGCTCAAAACCTTCAACCGCTGAACAAATAGCTGCAATGCAACCTTTTGCGTCACAACTACCCCTTCCGTACAGTTTTCCGTTAACTATTACAGGATTAAGTAAACTATCTTCCCCAGGAACTGTGTCCAAATGCGATGAAAGCATCAATGTCTTCTTCCCTCTGCTAATCTCAATCACTAAATTCTCCTTTCCTTCCTTTTCGTAGATTCTTGTTTCATAGCTCGAAAAAAGCTTTTGGAGAAAATCCACAGCATCAGAAGTGTTGCCCGGAGGATTTCTAGTATCTATCCTGATTAATTCTTTCGCCAACTCTATCGGATCCATTCAAAACACCTCTTAAATGCAACTGGTAAATGCTCCACCAAGTGCAGGGCTGTAAAGTTGTATCCATACTTTTCGAAGCAAATGTCTCCAGCAAATCCATTTATAAATGCCGCAGCACAAGCTGAATTGAAAGCATTATCGTTGCAAAGCAATGCTCCGCAGATTCCGGCAAGAACGTCTCCAGTTCCTCCAACAGTCATACCCGCGTTTCCCGTTAGGTTAAATTTTACCCTGCTTCCGTCGGTTATCAAATCCTTCTTACCCTTAAGCAATATTACTGCACCAATTTTCTTTGCAACGCTAACAACTTCTTCTGGCTCAGCGTTTAAATGTTTCTTGAGTTCTCCCCTGTGAGGCGTTAATATAGCTTCCACTTTTTCTGGAATTTCGTCAGTTATCCCCTCAGCATCCAGAACGACTTTTTTACAGCTTTTAAGCAGTTCCTCGACAAAATCCTTGAATTCTGGATTCTCTCCGACTCCCATTCCGATTACGGCAACATCGCATTTCCTTACTATTTCTTCGGCTTCTCTAAGGTTTTTTAAACTTATCCTATCACCCTTCAATCCCCTTACAATAAAATTTGGGCTAAAAGATGCAACCACGCTCTTAATAGTTTCGGGCACCACTGTAACAACTATATCAGCCCCAGAATGATAACAAGCCAAGCTCGCAAATGCAACTGCGCCGGTGTATTCGCCGCCACCAATCACCGCAACCCTTCCATGCATTCCCTTATGCGCATCACTATACCTCTTGTAGGTTTCAACAACATCTCCAATTCCACACAGACTTTCAAATGCTCTAGGTATGCCGATGTCCTTAACCACTACCTCCCCGCAAATCTCCTTGGCCTTTAAAATCCCCGGCTTAAGCTTGTGAAAAGTAACGGTCAAATCTGCCTTAACAGCTACTTCATAAGACCCTGTGTCTGAGTCAAGACCGCTTGGAATGTCTACCGCCACCTTAAAAGCTTTTGTTGAATTTATTATTTCAATAGCTCTTGCATAATCCGCTCTCGGTCTTCCTTTCAGTCCTGTACCCAACAAGGCATCAACAATAATTTCGGCATCTGTTTCTCCTACTTCCCGGATTTTGTATCCTGCTCTCTCCAATATTTCCAGATTCCTTCTTGCTATCTCGCTCCTAATTTCTCTGCTAACGAGATAAACTTCCACGTCAAAACCCTCCAGGTGTCTAGCGCATACGAATCCGTCCCCTCCATTGTTTCCAGTACCTGCAAAAATCGCCACTTTACCGCCCTCAAATCTTTTCTTTATTTCCTCTGCAACTGATCTACCCGCATTTTCCATTAATTGAAGTCTGCTCAGCCCAAAATATTCACAGTTTAAATCGAGGACTCTCATGTCCCTTGAAGTTATTGTTTCCATGCTCAGAGATCGCGGAAACCTTAAATATTTTTATCCATTCACAAGAACATGTATTCAGAATTACAAAAAATCATTAAGGAACACAATGAAATGATGCGGAGCTCAATTCCGCTTATAGCGAGCGAGAACATAACATCGGCCCTCGTGAGAAAATGCTACCTTTCAGATTTCGGGCATAGATACGCTGAAGGGAAAGTTGGAGAAAGATACTATGCCGGCTGTAAGTTCATCGACGAAGTAGAAAAAATGGCAATCGATTTAACAAAAAAACTCTTCGATGCTGAACACGTTAATGTTCAGCCAATATCCGGAGTTGTGGCAAATCTTGCCGCCTTCTTTGCTCTTACAGAGCCGGAGGATATAATATTCAGCATCTCTGTTCCTTGCGGGGGACATATAAGCCACGACAAGATGTCAGCCGCCGGTTACAGAGGTTTAAAGGTCGTATACTATCCATTTGATGTAGAGGAGATGAACATAGACGTCGATGCAACCAAGAAGTTGGCTAAGGACGTCAAACCAAACCTGTTTGTCCTAGGTTCAAGTTTAATATTAAGACACCAGCCTGTCAGAGAAATAAAAGAAATAGCAGAAAACCTAGATGCATACGTCATGTTCGATGCGAGCCATGTACTTGGATTGATAGCAGGAAGGGTCTACAGAAATCCTATGAAGGAGGGGGCCGATGTGTTAACGTCCTCCACTCACAAGACATTTTTTGGACCTCAAAGGGGGCTTATACTTAGTAAAAAAGAGCTCGCAAAGAGAATAGACAAAGCTGTTTTCCCCGGGGTAGTCAGCAATCATCACCTTCACAGCCTTGCTGGTTACGTGGTTGCAACTATGGAGATGCTGGAATTCGGTGAAGCTTATGCAAAGCAAGTGGTCAGAAATGCGAGAAGACTAGCAGAGAAGCTTTATGATCTTGGATACAAAGTTCTCGGAGAGAAGTTCGGGTTTACGGAAACCCATCAGATTGCCATCGATGTAAGAGATCTGGGTGGAGGGGATAGAGTTGCAAGAAGACTGGAAGAAGTGGGAATAATAGTGAACAAAAATCTTATGCCATGGGATAGTGTAGATATAGCCCAAAATCCCTCGGGAATAAGGATAGGTGTCCAAGAAGTCACAAGACTTGGAATGAAAGAAGAAGAAATGGAGAGGATCGCCGAGTTCATGGATATGGCCCTAAAAGATAGGAAAGACTTAAAAGAAATTAGAAAAGAAGTTAAAGAGTTCAGAAAAGACTTTCAAACAGTTAAGTACTCTTTTGAGGAAAGCGATGCATATGAAATATGTTGAAGGAAATAAATCCAGAACTATACGAAAGGTTGAAATTAATCGATCCTTCAGAAGAGATATTTGATTTTCTTGAGAAGCCACTGAGAAAGAGTGTTAGGATTAATACATTAAAGGCTAGAACCGAATACGTAATTGGGAGGCTAAAAATACTTGAAGATAGGATTCCATGGTGCAACGAGGGGTTCTACGTTAATGTAAAAGATTTCTCAAGCATTCCAGAGCACCATCTTGGAATAATATTTCCCCAATCGGCCGTTTCAATGATCCCTCCCGTGATCATGGAACTTGAACCCGGTATAAAAGTGCTCGACATGTGCGCAGCTCCGGGAGCTAAAACGACTCAGATTGCTCAATATATGGAAAATGAGGGTTGCATAGTCGCTAACGATGTAAAAAAGGAAAGAATAAACATTCTTATATCCAACTTACAGAAATGCGGTGTTCTGATTGCAAAAGTTACGATGATGGATGGAAGAAAGTTTGCGAAGTTCGAAAATCAATTCGATGCCGTTCTTGTCGACGCTCCTTGCAGCAACATAGGAATGATAAGAAAAAATTACCGCTATGCAAAACTCTGGAGTTTAAAATTGAGCTTAAATCTATCCAAAATTCAGAAGGAATTGATACTGGCAGGTTATAAAGCATTAAAGCCGGGTGGAATATTGGTTTACTCAACGTGTACCCTTGAACCCTTAGAAAATGAGGCGGTTGTGGATTACTTGCTAAGGAACACCAATGCAGAGATTGAAAAAATAAATTTACCAATAAGGGCCATAGAGGGGTTTAAAAAGTTTGGGGATCTCGAATTTTTGGACGAGGTGAGAAAATGCCTCAGAATCCATCCACAGATGAACGACACGGAGGGGTTCTTCGTAGCCAAGCTAATAAAGTCATAGAATTTCTAAAAGAACAGTTTGGAGTCGATCTGGATTTTGAGTTTACAGTTAAAGGCAAAAGAAAAGTTTACGCTATGAAAAAATGTGATCTAAAACTGAGAAGTTTGCAGGATGGAATATACTTCGGCAAGATCGAAGAAGATGGCTTAAGACTTTCCATTGAGGGTTCTTTCCTCGTAGGTAAGATCGCCAAGAAAGGGATTGTAGAGGTAAACGACGAACAAGCGATTAGATGGCTAAAGGGAGAAGAGCTCAAAATTCCTTACAGGGGATACTGCATACTAAAGTGGGGTGAATACTTCATCGGCTGCGGAAAAGGAAACGGAAATAAGATCCTAAATTTCGTCTCAAAGGATAGAAGAGTGAGTTGCCCCACGACTGAAGTCGGGAGCTTCCGGCGTTAAGGGAGGGCTTTACACCTTTCCCCTCATCTGCCGGTTCAAAGCCTCATCTGTCAGATCCCCATCCAAACCTCATAACCTGCAATCGCACAGTTCTCTGCAATACCGTGTCCTATCTCCCCTGCTCCGAAAACAGCTACTTTTTCTATTTTTATTTTCATAAAGATTCACGGAATGGCTGCTTTTTAAGTTTGCCTACCCCGAAATCTCATCCCGGAATTCAGCGATAATGGGAAGATGATCTGAAGGTTTCCCTGCCAGCCTTGGCTTTATATCCACGTCACAGGAAATGCATTTCTCAGCTAGAGGTTTGGTCGCCAGAATTGCGTTACCCGCCAGCCCAATCCCTTCTCTATCGCTCCTTTAACGCGATAATCGTAAAAAGAATAGATTCTTTCATTGGGATGCATTTTTCTAAGGAGATCGATGAATCAGAGATCCAGTATTTTCCTGTAAGCCCTCCTTGCATCTCATGGAAGCAAACGTGGTTTTTCAGCTTTTCCGGGCTGTGCACGTCTATTGGTTCTGGCACCACATTCATGTCCCTGCAGATCAGAATTTTTTTCGCCCAGATCCAATCCCTTAAGCCACTGATAGAAATTTTCGAGCCATTTTTCAACTCCAGGGATCTTTGGAATTATGGAGCTTGCACCGACCGCGATAATAGCAACGTCAGGTTTTTCTGCCAAACCTTCTCCGCTGTTGCCGTGGTTCTGTAGTGAATCCTGACTCCTAGTTTGGGCAAAACATTCATGAAGTACCTCTCTACCTCGGCAAACTCATAGGGTTTTTCGCAGGATCTTTGTAAAAGTTTTTAAGCCATTTTCAAACCTCTCTCCGTGGATCTCGGGATAATCTTCAGCGGAAAATTTGGAGAAAGATTCGTCTGCAATATTGCCGCTCCCGAACTCTGTCCCAAGTTCGGTGCTTGCGGAATAGACGGATGTGATTTCTGCAAGAAATACGATTTCTCATCCCGAATCTCATTTGTTCATGAATTGCCAGATCCCTCTGCGATGGGGCTTTACATAGAGGATCCAGAAAACCATGTTCCGGAATTTTCCTGCGACGTTTTAATCGCAATAAACGTTCATCCGGACATTCTGACCTCCCTTACAAAAATAGGGGATTTTAAGGCTCTCCTAGTACCCGCCTGTGATCAGAAATGGTGCTCTCCAGGATTAAGAAGGCAACTAAAGGAAAAATGCGCGCAGATCGGTGTTGAATTCGATTCCCCAAAACCCTTCTGCAGTCTTATTCCTGAAGGAAAAATTCTGGAGAGGTTCTGCAACGAATTTTGTCTGGGGCGCCCGGAATTTTATGCAAAAATGGACGACGACGCAATAGAGGCTGTTGAAGTGCTCAGGAGCGACGCATGCGGTTCCGCGTATTACGTGGCAAAAAAGATGCGCGGTTTTGTGATAGAAGATAGGGAAGAACTTTACAAGGAGATTCACCAGCATCAGTGTGCTTATCCATGTATGGCGAGTATGGAGAGAGATAGAGAGCTAATAGAGGCTCCATTTCATCTTGCAGGCTACATAATGGTCTACAATTTCTGCAAAGCCTTGGGGATTGATGCCGCGGAGTTTGTGCCCGAACACTTCAGGAAAATTGTTTTGGTCTAGTTTTATAAGGGTTCCGGAAATCGTTGAAAAACTCTGGGAAAAATACGGCCTTGGAGAGAACGTAAGGAAGCACTGTATTGCAGTTGCAGAGATGGCCTTAAAGATTACTGAAAGTGTGGAAAGAAGGGGATACAGGGTAGACAAGGAAGCCGTACTTCTCGGAGCACTTCTGCACGATATCGGCAGAGCTATCACGCACGATCCATTCAAGCACTTTTTGAAATCTGCCGAGATTCCCAAATCCGAAGGACGAAAGGATCGTAAAAATTGCGGAAAGACACTTCAGCGCCGGTATCAGTGCAGAGGAGGCGAAAAAGCTGGGATTGCCAGAAAAGGATTACCTTTCGGAGAGCTTGAAAGAGAAAATCGTGAGCTTCACCGACAACATGATCTTTGGTTCAACAGTTAGGGACTTTGATAGCTTCCTCAGGAGGCTTGATAAGATCGATTCAGGTGCTCAAGGCTTATTCTCTCCTTTCTGTTAAGGCTCAGTGTAAGCCAGTAAGGAGTTAGAGCGTTGTTTGTTTTGGAAAAACTGTAGCACCTATTGTCGAAGCGGATAGAAATTCTTCTAAGCTTTAAAATGCTACTCTCTTTTCTGTTTTCTTCGAAGCTCTTCAATATCTCGACAGCCTTATCCCTTGCTGTCCGGATTAAGGCTGTGTTCAGATTGAAGAGCTCTTTGGCTTTTTCATAGCATTTCTCATGCAAAAATTTCTTCGATTTGAAATTGTAGCCAGATACCACTTTACAATTTTGAGATACTCGCTGAGCGTTTTATTTAAAGCTAAGACTTTTGATTTATTCGGCCTGAATACCTTGCCTACAACGCATATCTGGGCTTCTTTCTGCAAGGGAACATCCCCAAGGCTTTTTCAACACAGAACTATTTAAACCTTGCCCATTCATCCCAGAGCTAAAGCTCTGGGTTTTCTGGGCACCCATTTTTATAAGAGAAAAAGAGATATATCAACAGGAGGTCTAGGCCTATGTTCAAATTGGCTGAAAGAATGCAAAAAATACCCCCTTACCTCTTCGCCGAGCTAGATGCAATGAAAAAAAAGAGAATCGCTGAAGGTGCAAAGGTCATAGACTTAGGAGTTGGAGATCCAGATCTTCCAACACCAAGACATATTGTCGAAGCGATGAAAAAGGCTGTTGATAAAGTCGAGAGACAGAAATATCCGAGCTATGAGGGGATGTATGAGTTTAGACAGGCGGTTTCAGAGTTCTACAATAGGAGGAAAGGTGTAAAATTGAGCCCCGAAAGAGAGATAATCGCTCTCATTGGATCCAAAGAAGGGATAGCACATCTACCCTTAGCATTCGTAAATCCGGGCGACTACGTTTTGATCCCAGATCCTGGTTATCCGGTTTATTATGCGTCGACGATAATGGCTGGGGGGATTCCATACCAAATGCCCCTAAGAGAAGAGAACAATTTTCTACCAAAACTCGACGAAATACCTTCAGAAATCGCAAAAAAAGCAAAAATAATTTTTCTAAACTATCCAAACAATCCCACTTCTGCAATAGCGACGAAAGAGTTCATAAAAGAGGCAATAGATTTCTGCATCGATAACAAGATAATTCTCGCACACGACTATGCCTACGGTGAGATATGCTTCGACGGATACAGGGCTCCAAGCTTTTTGGAGTTCGATAACGCTTTCGACGTCACCATTGAGTTCAATTCACTTTCGAAGACCTACAACATGACAGGTTGGCGCATCGGATTCGCCTGCGGAAACGAAGAAATATTAAAAGGACTACTAAAAGTAAAAACAAACGTGGACAGCGGTGTATTCGAAGCTGTACAGGAGGCCGGGATAGCAGCTCTAAGGGGAGATGATAAAGTAATTGATGAGATTTGCAGGGTTTACAGCGAAAGAAGAGACATTTTAGTCGACGGGCTGAACAAAATTGGATTAAAAGCAAAAAAACCCAAGGCAACTTTTTACGTTTGGTGCAAAGTTCCAATGAAGAGCATAGAGTTCGTAAAGAAAATGCTAGAATCAGCTGGAATAGTTGCAACTCCAGGAGTTGGTTTCGGAAGTTTCGGTGAAGGATACGTAAGATTTGCGCTAACAAAGGAGAAAGAGATAATTAAGGAAGCCGTAGAAAGGCTTGAAAAGTTTTTGGGATCAAATTAAAGGTTTTAGCTTTTCGAATCAAAAAATAGAGTTAAGAGAGGGTAAAACGTAATCAGGCTTTATTTCAGCCCTCTCTATGTCTTTTTCTTTCGCAACTCCTGTCAAAACTAAAAGAGTCTCAGCCCCTATGTTTTTTCCAGCCAATACGTCGACCTCTATTTGATCTCCAACCACCACTACATCTTCTGGTCTTAAATTTAGCTTTTCGAGCGCTTCAAGCATTATTACCTTCGAGGGTTTCCCGACGATGACGTCTGGCAATCTACCGGTCATCCAATAGAGGGCGCCGATTATCATTCCAGTTCCGGGAGTAGGACCATTCTCCGAGGGGAATATCTTGTCTGGGTTCGTAGCTATATATCTTACACCGCGAAGGCAGCAACGAAGAGCTTTTGTCATAAGATCGTAGTCTATTTTCCTGTTCGATCCAACCACGAGGTAATTTGCTTCCTCATAATCCACTATTTTCAAACCTGCGTTGGCGAGTTCTTCCTTCAAGCCTTCTTCTCCGGTCGTGAAAATCCTTGCTTCTGGATTTTCTTTCGCTATAAAACTTGCAGTTGCATGAGTTGCTGAAACTATACAACTTTCGTCAACTTCAAGACCAAAAGACTTCAGTCTCTCCAGAAGAATTCTTCTACTTCTTGTAGAGTTATTGGATACAAACACGACTCTCTTGCCCATCTCGATTAATCTTTTCGCACCTCTCACGCCCTCTTCAATGGGTTCAACGCTTCTTCCAATTACACCATCTATGTCTATTATGAAACCCTTTTTCTTCAATAAGGGGTGCATCACATCAACCCAAGCATTTTGAGTTCTTGGGAAATCCTCTCCACTGCTTTTTGTGCATCATCGGGACTTTTTCCGCCAGTTACGACCATTTTTCCGGATCCGAATATCAAAACAACAACCCTAGGATTGTCAAGTCTATAAACAAGGCCGGGAAATTGCTCAGGCTCATATTCAACGTTCTCCAATCCAAGGCCTACTGCTATCGCATTCAAGTTCAGCTCTGTACCGAGATCCGCAGATGCAACGATGTTCTGAACTTTCACCTCTGGCTCATCGATTACCGGAATGTCGATTTCTTTCAACATCTTAACTATCTGCTTCACAGCCCTTCTTGCATCTTCTACACTCTTAGATCCCGTGCATACTATTTTTCCGCTTCTAAAAACTAGAGCCGCTGCTTTTGGTTCTTTAGTCCTTAAAACAAGTCCAGGAAATTGCTTTGGTTTATACTCCGAATCCTTTATCTCCTTTGCAATTTTTGGCAGATCGATGTTGTCGCCAATCTGTGTAGATGCTACAACGTTCTCAATTTTAATTTTATACTGCATGCCTAACCCCCGAAAAAAGAGGTATATAAAATATATAAATCCTACGAGGGCTCGATCTTCGTCAACTCTTTTCTGGCATCCTCAATCAGTTCGTTAAGATATTTCGCTACTGCTCTCTTTAAATCCATTGGATGGAGCTTCATTTCCTTAAAATCCTGCAGAAGCGAGTCTAAACTTTCATATTCAACGTCTCCACCGAATTTAGAGTCTCTTTCAATTTTTAATTTTCCAAAATATGGAAATACGTAATGCTTCACGAGATCTATTATTGGATTCCCATCCACCGTGCCCTGCGGACAGTAAGCTTTCATAATCTTTCTTTCAAGCTCTTCAGCAGAGTCGCGCAAAGAGATGTAGTTTCTCTTGGACTTACTCATTTTTTCACCATCTAATCCAGCTATTATCGGCGTGTGAATGCATATCGGTGCTTTGTATCCCAGTACTGGCAGATTTTCCCGCGCAAGCATGTGTATCTTTCTCTGGTCTATCCCACCAACTGCAACATCTATTTTTAGGTAAGCTATGTCCAAAGCCTGCATTAAGGGGTAAATCATCTGAGATACCATCGGATCCTCTTTTCTTCTGCTTACCTCATCCATACTCCTCCTAGCTCTATTCAAAGTTGTTATCCTAGCAAGCCTTAGAACGTCGAGAACGTAATCCCTGTTCAGCTGATAATCGCTACCGAGAACAAACTGCGTTTTTTCTTTTTTTAAACCATAAGCAATGAAAGTCTTCATATTCCTCTCTGCAAGTTCTCTTATCTCCTCAAAGCTACCCTTTTCATTAAGATATGCATGGATATCCGCAAGCAGGACAACTATTTCGAATCCGGCTTTTTGCAGATCCTTTAGTTTATTCACTGTGATCAAATGCCCCAGATGTATGTCGCCACTAGGCTCATAACCAACATAAGCTCTTGGCCTATCCTTTGTTTCGAGCAATTGTCTCAACTCTTCAACCGTAATGACTTCCTCAGTATTCCTCGTTATCAGTGCTATTTTCTCTTCGAGTTCCATAACATTGATTGACTGTGATTTTTAAATTTCTCCTTACTCACTTTTAAATTTAAATAATTTATAAAAAGATAATTTATGAAAAAAATTTAAGCGTAGAACCAGATTGAAATTATGAAAGTTGCAACGTTTAACGTGAACTCAATAAATTCAAGATTGCATATCGTTATTCCCTGGCTAAAGGAAAACAAACCCGATTTCGTATGCTTTCAGGAGACAAAGACAGAAGACAAAAAATTCCCTTCCGCCGACTTTCACAGAATCGGTTACCATGTAGTTTTCCGCGGTAAAAAAGGACAAAGCGGAGTCGCTATTGCTTCACTAAAAAAACCGGATGAATTTAGTTTTGGTTTAAAAGGAATTGACGAGGATAGGCTGATATTTGCTCGATTTGGAGACCTAAAGCTCATAAACGTTTACGTTCCTCAGGGCTTCAGAATCGACAGTGAAAAATACGTTTACAAACTTAAATGGCTCAAAATGCTCCACGAGTGGCTTAAGTCATTTGATCTAAGAGAGAAAATAATAGTTTGCGGGGACATGAACGTAGCTCCGGAACCAATAGACGTTCACAGCCCAGAGAAACTAAAAAATCATGTGTGTTTCCATGAAGATGCCAGAAATGCCTATAAAAAAATCCTTGAACTGGGTTTTGTTGACCTTCTCAGAAAGATTCATCCAAATGAAAGGATATACACTTTCTACGATTACAGAGTTAAAGGGGCCATAGAAAGAGGTCTGGGTTGGAGGGTTGACGCAATACTTGCGAGTCCCATTGTTGCCGAGAGATGCGTTAATTGCTATGTGGACATGAAGCCAAGACTTTCAGAGAAGCCTTCAGATCACGCTCCTTTAATAGCTGAGATAGCGGACTAAATTTCTCTTCCAACAATTATCCCATCCTCGTTCCTGATTACCTCAAACTTCACAATATCACCAATTTTTTTATCGCTTATCACCGCAACGCTTCTGTTTTTTGCCACGCAAAGCTTCTCTCCATACATCCTTCCCTCAGCGACTATTCGTCCATAACAAATTTCCCCCTTCTTGAACGGATTCTCGACAGATGGTCTCTTTTCTATCCCAAAGTCCTCCGGCCTCAGAACAAGCTTAACACCGTATTCTTTCTCAAGAATCCTAAGTTTCTCGTAAAATTCTCTAAAAGTCATGCTTTTCCCAACTTTTCTTCCAAAACGGTATGGAATATACTTCTGAATTCCAAGAGGCGGAAATTTCTTTCCAGCGCCTATTTCCAAAGCAAATTCTATTATCTTAGGAATTTCGTCATCGTTGTAACCGGGAACCCATACTGGAGCTATTAAAAGATCTATTTTACTATTGGCAATAATTTCAGCAATTTCTAGAACTCTCCTTAAAGGATATGCTCCATAAAGCTTTTTTGCCGTTTCCTCAGTAACTGCGCTGATCGACAAATTTATTCTCGTCATCTTTCCCTCCATTTCAGAAATTCTCTGCTCATTCAATGGAATACCATTTGTCTGCATTGATATGATGGAGACTTTCTTGATCTTGGAAACCTCCCCAACGAAATACTCCAAGTAAGGATAGAGTGCAGGCTCCCCTTGGCCATCGATGTGAACTTCAACTCCCTCCCCCTTAAAATCAATGATCTTCTTCAGTTCATCCAACATGTAATCCGGATCTACTATGTAATCCGTCTTTCTAGTTTTGCTTTTCCTTCCCTCATCTACGCTACAAAATATACAGTTTAAGTTGCAACCAGAGATGCACCTTACCTGAAGGAGATTCGTTCCACGATCGATTATCCCAAAGGCAGAGTGGCCCAAAAGAGGTATTCCACTCTCCTTCGTTACAAAAACAAGTTCTCTACCAGTAATTCTGTTCAGAATTCTCTTATTTTCATAATTTGAAATAATATATTCCTTATCATACTTCTTGCTTAATTTTTCAAATTCGTGTTTCGGTATCCTTATCTCCACTATATTCCGCAGGATAAAGACCTTGTCGTTTCTGTCCTCCCTTTCCTCCAAAATCCGTTCAGATCCAGCTTTTTCAGTAAACTCCGCCATTTAAGTGGGAGATTAAACAGAAGCTTTAAATTCCCCAATTTCTTTTATTGCCTTTTCACCTTTCTCACTCAGTTTATACACTTCTCCCTCCTTTATAATTAAACCTTCTTCCATTAGCTCCTCAAGCAGAGATTTAGCCGTTTGAACCGGCATCCTAATCTTCTTCGCTAAATTCTTCAAATTTTGCTCTTTTTTCGCTATTATCTGGATCAGCTTCATCTTGTTTGGATTCGTTGCAATTGAGCCATATTCCATACAGCCAAAACTTCGGAAAAATATTTAACCTTTATCCCGATTTGTCCGTGAGCTCTCTCTGTTTAAAGGCAGAACTTCGCCTTAAGCTGAGCTTTAACCTTTTCCCTCATCTCCAGCTCGAAAGCACAAGCTTTTTGTGAGCTACTGCCTTTAAAGCGATGTTTCCGCGTTAAGGGGGCTTTACGCCCTCTTTCATCTGCCGGTTCTCGGGATGCGAATGAAAAGCTTAAATAAATAGAAAGTCTGAAAAGAATGTACAAACAATCCGAGGGAAGTTTACTTGCAGAAGGAAGTCCAGATATGCGTTTTAGGCAAGGTATTCAGGCCAAATCAAAAGTTCTGCCTTTAATAAGCCGCTCGAAAAATGCTACGAAGATGCCAAGAAGTTCTTCAAACTTAATACAGCCTTAATCCAGATAGCTAGGGATAAGGCGTCGAGATCCTGAAGAGCTTTGAGGAAAATAGAAACTTTCTCTAAGGTTTTTCATAAATAATAAAGCATTATCGTACCTATAACTACTGTAATAATTGTCAGTGGGACGCCTACTTTTAGATATTCAAAAAAGCTGAGATTAATGCCGTATCTTTCCGCCACTCCGGCAACGATTAAGTTTGCAACACTCCCAATCAAAGTCAGGTTTCCGGCAAAAGTTGAGGCCATGGCAAGAATAAGCCAGAGCTCGCCGTCTGCTTTTGCAAAAGGTAACATCATCATTACAAATGGTACATTGCTCACTAAGTTGCTTCCCACAACCGTTATGAAGCTTACAAAGAAATAAGAAGAGAGATCTCTCTCCCACCTGATAGATGACAGCAAGTACTGGCCAAAGTCTCTTTCAAAGGCATGCATGATGATAAAAAGATTGCAGAAAAACAGCAAAAGGCCACCATCTACCTTTTCAAGGGCCTTTCTGGGTGGAATGCCTCCTATCAGAAACATTATAGCTGCTCCTATAAGTGCCGAAACAGATACTGGGTAAATTTCAAGCACGAAGAGGATTAGGACAAAAATAAAGACGGCTATGGTCTTAATTACCAAGTTCCTATCGAATTCTACCTCTTCCGTTGAAATTCTGAACTTTTTGAACTCTTTCCTGTAGATTAAGTAGATTATTAGAAAATTTGGAATCAGACAAACTGCGCTTATGGGTGCAATATTTTTCGCAAATTCAAGAAAATTGATCTTGGACACCATTCCAATAAGCATGTTTTGCGGATTTCCTATGATAGTGGCAGCGCTTCCGATGTTTGCAGAGGTGGCAAGAGCTATTAGAAGTGGAACAGGATTTATATTCGAAGCCAATGCCATCCTAACAACTATAGGGGTCATGAAAACACAGATTGTATCATTTACAAACAGCGCCGAAAGGAAAGCAGAAGTTGTAATTATAAAAAGGAGCATTCTGACATCTGTCTTCGAAAAGGAGAGAATTTTCATCGCAAGATAATCGAAAAAGCCTGCAATACCAAGATAAGCCGTCAAAATCATCATTCCAAGCAACAAAACTATAGTATGAAAGTCTATGGCATCTATTGCTTCCTCAAAACTTATAAGACCGAGCAAGAATAAAAGGGCAACTCCAACCGTTGAGGCTGCTGGTCTGTAAAGTCTAATTCTGCCTATGTGCTGAACAGATATTAGGATATAGGTTAAGATAAATACCGCTAAGGTTAGTATAGGCGATGAGGTCACCGAAATAGCAGCAACGTATTAAATTTAAATTTTTGGGAGGACTCAATTCCTGCTTCTTACCACCTGAAAGCCTCGCCCTTCAGGGCGGGGATGGCAGGAAAGGCTTATAAAGGCTCTAGTAGCTAGCGTATGACGAAGCTCAAGTGCCTGTCGAGTAGCATGCTGGGTAGTGAGGGCTTCCTAACCCTGACAATCAAGATGAGGGTTAGGCCCGAGCCCGGGTGCGAGGAAGAGCTCGCGGCCACATCGCTTTCTAGGGCCCACGCGCTCCTCTACCGGGAGCTCAAGGAGGCTTTCTACCTGCCCTCCAGGATAGCTATGGACTGCTACAGGGAAGCGCTTTCAATAGCCAAGTCCTGGCTCAGCAATCCGAATAAAGGGGCGATGCCGAAGGCGAAGACTTTGAGGCTCTGGCTAACGCCGAAGCTAAGCTATAGAATCAAAGACAACTATGTCGAGGTCCTGGGAGGCTACAGGCTAAGAATAGTAGGCCGGGACAGGAGGTACGACCAATACCCCAGCGGAGAGGCTAGGCTGATGTACAAGGACGGCAAGTTCTTCCTCATGATCTTCAAGCGAGTCCCAAGGCCTTCGAAGCCCCAAAAGGCGTTCTGGCAGTCGACGTTAACGAGAAGGAGATCGTTTTCGGCAATGGCGT
>Ga0272449_1000085_pt1 | contig 126920 bp, 134 predicted proteins | sample YNPCB0241_FD_198679 | JGI IMG/M metagenome (GOLD analysis project Ga0272449, IMG submission 198679) | Hot spring sediment microbial communities from Yellowstone National Park, WY, United States - YNP-CB-024-1 | ecosystem: Environmental > Aquatic > Thermal springs > Hot (42-90C) > Sediment...
CACCTTCCGTATTTGCAAAGCTCGGAAAAATCGCGATTGGTCTTCCTTCTATTAATGCTAGTACAACTTTTCTTCTACCACTTTTTAGCAGTCTCCAAACAGTACCTCTAGAGACTCCCATTCTCTTTCCAGCTTCCTCCTGCGGAAGATCCTCCAGATCTATCAGCCTCATTGCCTCAAGTTCTGCAGGATCTAGAAGTATTGGCTCCGGATTTAGCATCGGATTTGGAGCAAACCCCTGAATAGCCGGAAATGAGCTCAGGATTACAGGTTTTGGGCATCTGCCTCGTTTTCCGCATCTATGTCTTTTCTGCCACACAAAAAATTTTGTGCAATTGTCAGTAAAATTGAGAAAGCCCTCAATTAAACAGTTTTTTTATAAAATAATTTTGTGCAAAAATTATTAATCTCTCTCTTTAACAAATTGCATGGAATTTCTGAAGAAAAAAGCCCTCAGGTTCTATACAAAAGCTCTTGAAAGCTACGAAAAATGCGAATACGACTTTGCAATGTTCTTTGTGGAGCAGAGCATCCAGCTTGGCTTGAAATTTCTCATTTCGAAAAAATACGGAGAAATACCGAAAACTCACAGTTTCAGGATTCTTTTTGAACTTGCAGAAATGAAAGAGTTTTATGAAGAGAATCTTGATGTTTTAAGGGAAATAGAGTTGGCATATACAGCTTCGAGATACTTTGACGTTGAATACACGAAAAAAGCTGTAGAGAAAAGCCTCGAAGTTTTGAAAAAGTTTCTGGAAAGATTATGAACCGCTATTTTGAAATGCTGAAAAAGAACGAGGAATTCTTTTCAAAGGCTTTCGAAATTGCGAAGGATGTAAAAGAAAAGGCGAAAGAGATACTGGGAGACTGTGAGGTTTATATAATCGGCAGCTTTGCAAGAGGGGAGCACACACTTTCTTCAGACTTGGATATACTAATTGTTTCTGAACTTATTCCTGAAAAGCCGAATTTCGAAAAATACTGTGAAATCGTGAGAGAAATATCTGAAGATCCTAGAATAAACATTCATTTGCTGAACAAATCGAAATTCGAGGAGCTGAAGAGTTTCTACAGGCGAAGGATTGAAATATAACCGCCAAATTGATGCGGGGGGTGGGATTCGAACCCACGAACCCCTACGGGAGTGGACCCTAAATCCACCGCCTTTGTCCACTCGGCAACCCCCGCACAAAAAAGCCCTTTTTAAAGTTTATGAAGTTTTTGGTCTTTATTTGAACATTCCAGAAAAATCTCTGAATTTTTCTATTGCTTTCTGCCCTTTATCAGTTGTTCTGTATCTTGCATCTTTTCCGTTGACTTTTTCGAGCATTTCGAATTTTAAAAGCTTCTCTATCAAAAAAGAAGCAGATTTAAAGTTCAGATTTGCGGAATAAACGATTTTTGTTATATTTGCTCCTTCAGCGCAATTCGAAATTTCAAGTATTCTTATCATCATTTCCCCTTCGCTCCTCTTTTTCATAATCCCACAAACCTATTTTGGTTTGGGACATTTATATTTTTTCTTTGATATTGTTGTTATTGTTATCATAAAGATATACTGTCTCGCCATCAATCACAGCGTATTTCTCCTTTGCCTTGACTATCGGCTTTTCAAGCTCGTATGAGATTTTTCCGAGATCCTTCAAATCTTTAACCTTTATTGCGTTATTAAAATTGACTTCTTCAGCCAAAGAAACGATTTTGTTTTTGAATTTTCTTTCAAATACTCTTATCTTCCTCTTTCTTAGATAATCCGAAAAGTTTCTTCTCTTTCTTAAAGCCAAGAATGAAGTTGGAAAGATTAATGAGAAAAATAGCGTTCCAAAAGCTAATTTAAGAGTTTGGGATTCAATTTTAGATCCGAAGAATCCAATTTTGTTTGAGACGGTAGTGGTTGTATAATAAACTTCTTTCCCCTCCTTCGTGGATCCTGAAATCGCTATCGTTTTCCCATATGTTATATCCGATTCCTTTGACACTCTCCACGGCTAAAGCCGGGAGATTCTTGCTTCTAAGGCTCTCATCGGTAGGCTGTTCACAGCCCTTTTAGGCTCCCACCTCATCCCGTTCCACCTTAGAAGCAAGGGGTGTGCCACCACCCCGTTAACGCTACCTCCGTGGAGGTAGCCTATATTTAGAACCCCCACAGCGTCCCTATTCGCCTCCAATCCGCAGGAGAGGCATTTGAAGAGCCTTCCTCTCGTCACTATTTCCTCAGAGTGACAGCGCGGACATATGCTCGACGTCTTGTATTCGCTCTTCTCATCAACTTCCATGCCGTATTCTTCTGCCTTCTCCCTGAACCTTCTGATCATGTAGCTGAAGCTCCAGAAGTTGTTTATCATCGCGTTTGCTTTGCTATTATTGCGCCTTCTGCTCCTTATGCCCCCCAATCTTCCAAGGATTATCTTTGAAATGCCGAGCTTATATGCATATTCAACTATGGCCTTTACCATCGCGTTTACAGCATGCCTGAACCTCTTCTGGCGGATTCTGTACAGCTTTCTGAGCTTCTTCGAAGTCCTCGCTCTGTTAACCCTTGATAATCTGCTCTGCTCTTTAGCTATCTTTCCTGTCCAGTACCACCAGTCAGACAGAACAGCCCTGCCAGAATACGCTACCGGCTGTTTTAGGCCTTCAAACCATATCGTAGCGAGGTTTATCACGCCGAGGTCAATGTAGAGGGGCTTGCTGCCCCCTCTAGCGGGGGACTCCTCGACTTCAACCGCCATAAAGCCCCTCCACACTTCATCCACATCATCGTAGACTATTTCCAGCCTTCCCTGCTTTCCTTTCCACCTAAGCATACCTTTATATTTTAGCTTAAGCCCTCTTGGAAGGTATATGTATTCATCATCAATCTTATAGCAGTCTTTTCTTATGATTATCCTAAGCTCCCTTCTTCCGTTTCTCTTCCAGTATCTGGGCATTGAAACCTTCTTTACGTGCTCTGGAAGCTTTCCTTTAGCTTTAAGCCTCTTCAGCGCTAGGAAGCTCCTCCAAGCCTCGTTGTTCTTATTTATGATTTGCTGGGCTGTTGCCGAGCCTATAAGCGGGGCGTATTTTTCGTAGAAGTGTTTGGGGTACCACTCGAAACGCCTGTAGCGTATGTATGCCTGCCTCCTTTCAAAGTTCAGCTCATTATACAGCCTAGCACAATTATCTGCAAGTTGATATAGGGCGGGACAACCTTCAAGTATGAATGTGTTAACCCTCTTCATTTCAGACCCCCTTCTGGGGCTGAGGATGTTTGAGCTTCTACCTTTGGACACCAGACCAAGTGGTACTGGATTAGAAAGACCTTGTTCCTCGAATGTTGGTAAACTCTCACAAATCTACATAACTTGTCGCTATATTTAAGTTTATCGACGATTCATCCCACGGTTAAAACCGTAGGCTTTCTCGTCGATTTTATGTAAGAATTCCTGTCTTTTTCCAAATGGGTCTGAAATTCTTATGTATGCTTGGAACTTAATATTCGGATCTCCGAAATCGTAATTGGTCTCTTTTTCTATTTGTTTCCAGTCCGATAGTATTCTGTTCCAATCTAGGGGTATTTGAAGTTCGAAAGGCCCGTTTATCCTATTCTCGAATTTCGATATTTCTTTTTCCCAGCCTCCCTTAACTGGGCTGAGTTTGAGCGTTATGGCGTATTCTCCGCTTATGTTCTCGGCTGGGGAAGCGCTGTAGCGGTATGTGAGGTTCATACTCTCAAGAAGGGATGAGTAGAGAGTGTACTCTTTGTTTATTTCGTCTTTTTCGTAGATTAAATTCCTCTTCAGCTTAGCATGAAAATCAAGATCTCCGAGTTGCTTGAATTCGCCTGAAACTGTTTTTATCTGAATAGAATCTGGTAATAGGAGAGAGTATAGAAACAGCGTTCCAGCTAGACCGCAACATACTAGGAGGATTATTAATCCGAGAGTTTTTGCTTGTTTCATGGAATATAGAGAATCCTAGTATTTTATATCTTGCTAATCTCTGGTAAGAATTTCGGATGAGTATTTTAGACAAGTAGCAAAGCTTCATTTTCCTTTTATCCAATTAAATTCATTCTCTCAATGCTGATGTCACCGAGGAGGAAGTGCATAGTAGAGCATCTAGCGAAAAACGGTGGAGAGGCCGAAATAGAGGATATAATCTCTTCGATTTTGGATTTGGAAAACAAAGAAAGAAACCATAAATCAAGGAAATCCGTTTACGTGAGTCTTATGCAGACACACCTGCCCAAACTTGAAAAGGAGGGAATAGTGAGATACGACAAGAGGCTGGGAAAGTTGTATCTGGTAAACGTTCCGGAAGGATTTGAGCTATACACAGAAACTGTGGGAAAATACGATATTCCGTGGAGCATATATTATTTTTCCCTGTCAATTCTGATCGCTGCAATCGGTCTTTATTTTTCAAATATTTCTTCAGTCATAGTTTCTGCGGTGTTTGCTGCGAGTGCAGCTATAAATATATTGAGCCAGAAAATAAAAATTAGAAACGGTTAATGTTCCTTGAATTTTATTGAAAAGTCTTAACTTCAACATTGAAAGAAAATAACAATATGCTTTTGGATAAACGGAAATTTGCGGTCGAAAGATCGCAGAGAGGTGTTGAAAAATGTTTGAAAAGGGAATAGGAATGCTGCTGCTTGGTGCAGCAGTGCTACTTGCCCTCGGGATTGGGGCAGACTTCAGCGACTACACAGCGCAGAGAAGCGTGCACATAGCAATAGTCGCGGATGACCAGGAATTCATAAATCTAGAACCGATGCAGCCGTATGCATATATAAATAGCAATGGAATACTCGTTGTAGATTTCTCTGAAAACAATCCCAATTACGAAGGCGGAGGAAAAGGAATAAGCCCGAAAAGTGAGTACAACTTCGACAAGGTATTTGGAGTCTCGAACGATCTCTGGAGCAACGACTCTGAATACGGAAATATAATCGTTACCATACGCTCAGACAACACCGATGTGGAGCTTTACTGCAAGGATAATCCTGCAAACCCCACTGGAAATATCTGCTACAGCAACAGGATTGGCGGGAGAATAGCCTACAACTCCGACACGGCATCGACTTTCATCACATTCTGCCTAGCTCCGGGAGATGTAAAGGAAATAGGCATGGATCTGACTGGACCAACCTCAGTGTCGACGGCATGGCTTAACGGAACGCTCAGCATCCATGCGGAGCCGGATTACAATAACACTTGCGGCGGAGGTGTTCCGCGATGACGAAGCTTCTGTTGCTTTTTGTAAGCTCATTGATAGCAATTTCACTGCTCGGCCTCGGTGCTGATTTCAGGAGCTACGATGCCCAGAGAACCTTCACAGTCGCTGTTGTTGCAGACGATCAGGAATTCATCGATTTAACTCCGATACAGCCTTACGCATATATCAATGAGGATGGAAAGATATACTTCGACTTCTCAGCTTACAATCCGAACTATCTTGGCGGCGGCAGAGGAGTTAGCCCTAACACGACTTATGCCTTTGACGGGGTATTCAAGGTATCGAACGACCTCTGGCCAAATGACAGCGGATACAGCGGAATCTGTGTCGAGGTTTCGGTTAGCGGAAATACTGCAAGCATCCTGAAGCTCTACTCGTCCGACGACGTTAACGGTCACACAACACCAGACAATGCAGCCACGGCAATAAACATGTTCATTGAAGGCGGAACCTACGCGGAAGTTGGCTTCGTGATCACAACAAGCGGTTATACTGCTGGCAACACGGTTGACGGCCAAATCAACGTAGTAGCACACTCGGGCAGTTGTGTGTGAAAATGCTGAAAAAGGTAGCATCTTTAATTTTTTCATTTTTTGTTCTGCTTTCATTAGCCAGTCTCATCTTTAACGCTCCTCTTCTCATCGCTTACATCAAGTCGGACAGCATGAGTCCGACGCTGCAAAAGAACGACCTTGTTTTTATAAACATATTTGATAGAAATTTTAACAAGGGCGATATAGTTGTTTTCAAGTCCGATGGAAACTGGATCTGTCACAGAATTGTTAAGGAAACGGATGAGGGGTTCATAACAAAGGGGGATGCAAACATTGCAACCGACCAGTTCTCCGGGAGACCAGCGGTTAGAACTTCGGATATAATCGGTAAGATCGTAAATTTTGACGGTGATCCAGTAAACATACCTCTGGGTGAGGGTATAGAGAAAATGGAAAGCATCTTTGCGAAGAATAAACTCTTGATCTTTGCAATCCTAATGGCGGGCGGAATTTTTATGTTCAGCGGTGGAAGCAAAAGAAAAGGAAGGAAATACCTCAGGATAAAGGTCTCCACGATCTTTATTGTCTCATCTCTACTTGTTATCGTTGCTTTCTCCCTTGCAAACGTTATAACCTTTGAGAAGAGGGAGATTAGCTATGGAACAACCTCTGCTGGTGGGCTGAGGGAGGAATGGGTTCTGCCTGGCCAAGAATTTTCGAGGCAGATAAAGTTTGAGAACAGGGGATTTTATCCATATTATTACTTAATATCACCAGAAACAGCTAATTTGGATCTGGAAAGGCAGGGCTTTTTGTTATTGCCTGGCGAGAGTAGGGTTCTTGAGGTTCGCATAAATGCTCCTAGGGACACTAGTCTTTACACCGAAAAGATAGCTGTGACAAAATACATCCCTCTAATCCCTCCTCAGATAATAGATGCGAGTCCGCATCCATACATTCCGGTTCTGCTCATGGACTTGGAAATATCATTCTTTCTTGCAATCGCTTACTTCCTCGGAAATTTTGAGGGGGAAGTTAAGATAAGAAGGAGGTGGAGAAGTTGAAAATTTTTTTGGTTGGGCTGCTTTTAATTGCAACTCTGATGTTCTTTCAGCTGAATTCGGATTTCAACAGCTACACTGCGGAAAGGAATCATAGACATGCAGTCGTTATGCCGGAAGATGCATACATCGGCTACGCATGCAAGAGAGTGTCAGTAAAAAACAACGATTTGGTTGCAATCCTAAGCTTATACAATAATATGGATGAAAGCATCCTTGCGATAGTTGAGCCCCTGAACGTTAGCGGCATTGAAATCGGAAATCCATTCGAAATCGCTCCTCACAGCACAGGGGAAATTTTTGCAGAGGTTACACTTCCTCCGGGTACGTATTATGTTGTCTTCTTAATTACCGCTACTTTCCAAAACGGGAGCGCTGCGATATTCACACTTTGCAACTCCGAGATAACCGTGGAAACCGGGACTAGGATAACAAAAACTCTTTTGAGCGGAAACACGACAGTTTTTACGAATACAAGGGAGAGGTGGACTTTTGTTATCTCAGTCGAAAATCCGAGAGAAAACTCCACTGTGAAGGACACGATCCCGGGGGGTTCAGCATAGTTTCCTATTCTGCAAGCACGGGCAGCGTTAGCATTTCAAACACTGGGAAGGCAAAGCATGTACTCTGGACCCTTTCTGAAACCGGGAATCTAACAATAACAGTTGAAACATCCTTAAATCCGGCAGGAAAGCAGGAATTCACATCGTCTGGTGACTATTATTTAAACGAGGGAGCCGAACTGGACAATATAAAGACTTCGCCAATAATTGTCCACGCGATTTGTGGAGGATAATGGGAAAAGCCACGGCCGGGATTTGAACCCGGGACCACTTGCTTACCAAGCAAGTGCTCTTCCAGGCTGAGCTACCGTGGCCCACTTAATTTTTACTCTGAGAATTTAAAGGTTTTCGATTTCGTATTTCTCTGCCTCGCTGTATGGTGTCGTCATTAGAAGCTTGATCCTTTTCGCAGTTTTCTCCCCAACCTTTGGGACTTCCATGAGCTCCTCCTCACTCGCGGTTGCTATTCTTTCTATCGTTTGAAAATGCTCGAGCAGGTTTTTGGCTATTACTCCTCCTATACCTGAAATTGCGGAAACAACGTACTCCTGTTCCTCCTTTAAGCTCCTCTTCGTTTTATCTCGATGCTCTACTATTTCCCTCCTTCTCTCTTCCTGTTCCCTTTTTGCAATCGCGAAAAGTATTTCTGCTGTCTCTTTTTCATCCTTTGTCCTTATTATGGGTATTCCAAAATCCACGGCAATTGTTGCCATCGCCCCGCGAATTGCGTTTGGATGGAGTCTCTGGTAAAGGTTATCCCCTTCTATGATCACTATCGGTCTTTGGTATGCCTTAAGCTTTATCATTTGCTGGAAAAGTCTGTTCTCTATAATGCTATCGCTGAAATCCTCTACAGTTTTTCTCTCAACAGCAACTCTATCGCTTAGCACATAGTCCGCAACTTCTAGATTCTTAACCTCAATGGCTGCGCCCATGCTCCTGAGGTGTTTTACAACTTCACTTCTCATTTCCCTGGAATCGACTAGTATCTTGATACCCGATTTTAATTCAAGTTGTAGCTGTTCAGGAACTCTTTTTTGCTTTTCCAGTATTGCTTTAACTTCCTTAACCTTGTCGTACATTGCCTTCTCTTTTCTGAGGCTGAGGAAGTAGTATACCTCATCCCTTGTTCCCTTCGCCATCAGCACAACAATTCTTCCCTTCCTCCCTCTTCCGGTCCTACCCTTTCTCTGTATGGCCCTTATCTCCGATGGAATTGCCTCGTAAAACACGACGAGATCCGTTGAGGGTATGTCCAAACCCTCCTCTCCGACAGAGGTGGCAACCAAAATCTTGTAGATGCCTTCTCTGAACTTCTCCAAAACCTCTATCTGTTCCTTCTGCCTCATCCCCTTTTCATCTTCCCTATCAGCCTGGCCTATGAATTTCGACGTGGGGGCTATTTCCGAGAGTGCTGAAACCAGAAAATCTGCAGAATCTCTGTAGTTTGTGAAAACGATGATTCTGGAATTTGGATTGTTCTTTAGCTGTTCGGAAACAATCTCTTTAAGCTTTAAAATCTTGGGATGTTCCTTGGTTATTCTTAAGGCTAGCATCAAGGCCTCCCGGAAGCTAGGATCGTTGGAAATATTCTTCGAAGCTTTGCTACCCCCCTTCGAAGAGGCCTCTTTCAGTATTTTTCCAGCATAGCTTTTGAAGCTCTCCACGCTCTGCGTCTCTATTAGTTCAACAGCATGGGACAGCTTTAGTATCTCGGCAAGAATGGATAATGCCTCAAAAAGTTCTGGCTTCTGCGTTTTTGAGATTTCTTCCTGAATTAGCTGTTGAAATTCGAGAAGTTCCCTTTTTGTCGATTTTTCAGGGATTTCGAAGCCCAACTCCTTCAATCTTTTCAATCTTATTTTTATGCTTGTCTCCAGCTTCTCCCTTACGGCCGCTATTTCCCTAGGAATTTCAACTCTAATCCACTCTATTTCTTTTTCACCTATATACATCTTTACATCTTCATCGTGCTCGGTTCTCAGCTCTATTCCCTCAATGAACAGGTTTCTTATGATCTCCATTATTCTCTCCTGATCGCTTCCCGGTGAAGCTGTTAGGGCTAGGATTAGCGGTTTTTTAGCCCTCTGCATGTATTCCTTTGCGATAAAGACATAGCTGTAATTCCCAACGGCTCTGTGAGCTTCATCGAATATTAGAAGAACGAAATCGTCAAGCGAAACTCTGCCGGCTATTATGTCGTTCTCAACAACTTGCGGCGTTGCAACAACAATCCTCGCCTCTTCCCACATCTTCACTCTCTTTTCAGGCCCGTCCTCACCGCTCATCGCAATTATCTTATCCTCCTCAAGCTTCAGGGTTTTTCTGAGGAAGTTTGCATGTTGCTCAACCAGAGGTCTAGTTGGGGCCAGGAAAAGCGCCTTGCCCTCCTCGTTAAGCAATCTAGAAGCAATCACAAGTGCGGCTATTGTTGTTTTTCCCAGTCCCGTGGGAATGACGACGAGTGTATTCTTTAACAAGGCATTAGTTGCGATTGCTAGCTGGTAAATCCTTCTTTCTATTGTCCCGTTCTTTATCAAGGGATGCGTTATGAATTCCACGTTTTCCCCTCTTTGTTATTAAATAAATCGCTTTCGAATTTCTCAACAATTGCGATCGATATCTTTATTTACGCGAAATCGAAGAATGATCATGTCTGGCCAGTTTGGCAAAGAAGAAATTGTGCACATACATCTTCTGCTTTTCCATGTGAAGAAATTTTTCGAGAGTCTTGGAATAGAAAACGAATATTTTAGGGAATACGACAGCCTGAACATTTCTCCGGTGCAGATATTCAGACAGAAAACGGAACACAGGGAAGCGATATTGAGGCTGTGCTACGGGATAATGAAGGCCTTGGGTAGAGAGGAGGAGTTGGACAGGATCTATCAGTTGGTAAGGGGCTCCATGAGGGAGGTCAGGGGAAATAGGTGAACTTTGTTTTTTCACAATACTTCTTCCAGTCAGTATCCCTTCTCTCTCCCTTCAGAATCTTTTCTATAATCTCTATTGCTCCTCTCCTGTTCAGCGGTTTATTGTTGTTTCCACACTGGTAGCTGTAGGTACATTTCGGACAACCGTCGCTTCTGTTGCAGTTGCAGTTTTTCAGGACTTCTAGAGATATCTCAAAAGCCTTTCTAAGCCTTCTGAAAAGCAGTTTGCTTAAACCGCTCCCACCGATTACACCATCGTATACAAAAATATCCCCCTCTGAAGTCGAAATTCCGCCCATTTCTCTGCTTCCGCCTCCGGTTAACGCATTGCTAGATTCTATAAGCACGTGTTCAACGGCATGAAAGCTTCCTGCATAGAAATCCTCGTAATCCTCGCCCTCAGGGAAAGGACAGGAGAAAATAAAGCCCTTTGTTCTGAAGGAATAGTCTATGGGTTCCTCAAGGTAGAAGACATTCTTCTTTTCCCTGAAAACATCTCTTTTGATATACCCATAGACCGAGAGCGAGATTTCGAGTGTTGCATAGTGAGCATTCACGGGTTCATTGATAGAATCTTCTATGCTGGCAACCTTTGGAATTGAAACGTATAAAGGATCCGTTATCTCTTCCCCTCTTTCGGCCAATTCAACTTCTGCTACAAGCTCTTTTAGATCCAACCTTTTACATCTATATCTGGCGCCGTTGTGTATTATTATGGCTCCGGGAAACAGCTCTTTTACTGCAATTGGCAGTACTCTTTCGCCTATTTCTCTGCTGTTGTGAATTATTTTTACCCTCTCTCCGATTCCACGCATTGAAAACTGCTCCAAGTATCTGTAGCCTTTTTCGGTCACGCTGAGGACCGATCCAAGATTTACTAAACCTTCGGAGATGAGCATCTTTAGCGTCTCCGGATTTACTTCTTCCGGCCTTGTTGTTTTCTCTGCTATCATCGAAAGGAACTGGAATTTCATAACTTCTTCATTGTTCTTTTCAACGTAGCCGTTTGACTGATTTTTGAAGTACTCTTCCGGATTTCTTTTGTAATAAGCCGATATTGGGTCATCTGATCTGAGCAGAAGAATTCCAATGCTTTCCTGTCCCCTCCTGCCGGATCTTCCGACCCTTTGCAGGAACTGAGAATAGGGAACAAGTTCCGAGATGACTATGTCTACATCCCCGATATCTATGCCGAGTTCCAGAGTTGGTGTTGCGACTACAACCTTTATCTTTCCCTCTCTGAAATCCCTCTCCACTTCATCCCTTAAATCTCTCGTAAGCCCCGACTTGTGCACAGCCGATTTTACATTTGCCTTTCTCAGAATCCAATTTACAGTCTCTACAAACTTGTAGCTATTCCCGAAGATCAGAATCTTTCTGTTTGGGAAAGCCAAAACTAGCTCCCTTATTGCGGAATAGACATTTCCGCACTCTCTCATTATAAAGTTCAGGACAGCTCTCCTGTGCTCCCCGTGCACGTGGACAAACTCCCTTTCGAAAAGTTCTTCTGCGAACTCCTTAGCATTTGCCAAAGTTGCAGATGCGCATGCAATCTGAAAATCTGAAAATCTTGAAAGTCTTTTTATCAGGTAATGCATGTTGGAACCGAAAAATCCGGTATAGACATGTAGCTCGTCAATTGCAACAAAAACGACTTCTTTTGCGAACTTTCGAAAGGCCGGGGTATTCCTTAGATGATAGTCAACCATATCCGGATTTGTTAGGATTATGTCTGCCTTTCCGGAGAATACGGCTGTTCTCTCTTCTTGGGTAGAATCTCCATCGAATCTGACAACGTTTAAACCCAAGTCTCTTGCATAGTCCTTTATTTTTAGTTCCTGATCTTTTGCTAGGGCTTTCGTTGGATAAAATACAATCGCCTTTCCCTCGGAAGCTTTTAGTAGCATGGGTATTGCGAACGCTTCAGTCTTTCCAAAACCTGTTGGCGCGGTTATTACAACATTTTTGCCTTTCATCAGCATTTCCATGGCCTCTTTTTGGAATGGATACAGTCTCTCTATTCCCCTTTTTCTGAGAACATTGGCAATCGTTTCTGGCAGAAAGTCCAGCGGTTCGGTTGGGAACTCTTTGAATGGCTCAAAAACTCGATAATAGACGATTTCATCCTTGCTTTCAAAGATTGGTTTTAGAAATTCCTTGTAATTTTGCATCAAAAGCTTTAAATTCTTCTCATCTGGGCAAATGCATCTCTTTTTCAACCTCTTGCACTTTGGGCAGAACAGATCATCAAGCACGGAAAAAGATCGCATTATGGAAGATAAATTTGAGGTTTAAAAAATCAGAATTTTGAAAGCAGATAAAGACCGTAGAAAATTGCTATGAGCGCAGCTGTAACAATAACGGCATTTACAGCTCCCTTTTTCCTCATGCCTCCTTCTGTGTCCAGAATAATTGCTCTAAGACCGTTGAATGCGTGGAATGTTACGAAAATCAACAGGAGGGCGTAGAAGATCTTATACTCCATGTTTGTCATTCTGTACAAAACGCTATCATAGCTTAGGAGATCATGGGATGAATGAGTGAGAAGGAAATGCGTTGTTATGAGAAATACCATCGCTATACCTGAAATTGCCTGAAAAACCCATGCAAGGGGCTCAAAACCGCGCATTTCAATCACCCAGTGCCATGAATAGGATATAGCTTCCGATAATCCATCCCAGAATTGCTATAATTGCAGAAACTGCTAGAACCACTCTTCTGAGTTCATGGCCAATTCCTAGCTCGTGTATGATTATCCTTATCCCGTTGACTCCGTGGAATACCCCGCAAAGTATTAGGAGGGAATCGAAAATTATAAACTGCCTCGAAACCGTTATCGAGGTTAGCGTTTCATATAGCTCCCTGCTCTGGAGGGAAGTGAGGTAGCAGAGATGCAGGATTAAGTAAAAGAGCAGGATTATTCCGGTTATCCTCTGAAAGGCAAAGGCAAGACCGAAGGGTGATTTGTATTTGAACCAGGACATTACACCCATTTCTCTCACCTCAAAGTCTCTCTCCTCAGGAGTTGAATAGCTTTAGCTGGTTCTATCTGCTTCGGGCAGACCTCGCTGCACTCCATTGCAGAATGACACCTCCAAACTCCAAAGCTTTCAGAAACTATCTTAAGTCTCTCTTCTTTACCCCTGTCCCTACTGTCCGCATTGAATCTGTAGGCAGAAACTAATGCTGCCGGTCCGAGGGAGCTCTCTAGAGTTGCTGAGCTCGGACACACAGAAAGGCAGGAACCGCATTTTATGCAGAGCGTGAAAATATAGTACTTTTTCAGCTCTTCTGGTGTCTGTAACTGCTCTATCGGATTCTCGTAATCTGTATTTGCTATTAGATAAGGCTTCACCTTCTTGTGTTTTGCGAAGAAACCCTCGAATTCCGTTACAAGATCTCTTATAACCCTGAAGTTGTCTAGCGGTTCGATTTTTATCTCCTTTTTAAACTTCGAAAGCTGCGCCTCGCAGGCAAGCCTAGGTCTTCCATTTACCTTAACCGCACAACTCCCACAAATTCCCATTCTGCAAGAGGCTCTGAAAGCGAGGCTCGGGTCTATGTTCTCTCTTATGTAAAAGAGACCGTCCAGCAATGTCATCCCTTTTTTTACGGGAACTTCAAAAGATTGCCAGAAGCTTTTATCATCCTTAAAACGCCGAATAACGAACTTCATATTCCACCTCAATACTTCCTTTCCACGGGTTTCCACTTAGTTATCGTGACGGGCAAATACTCGAATCTGGGTCCTTCTCTGGTATAATAAGCTAGAGTATGTACAAGCCACTGTTTGTCGTTTCTCTCCGGGTAGTCGAGCCTGTAATGCGCTCCCCTGCTTTCTGTTCTAAGCAAGGCTCCCATAGCTACAACTTCTGCTAGATCAAGCATGTAACCAACTTCCAGCGTTGAAAGTAGGGCAACATTAAACTTTCTGCAATCGTCGGCTATTGAAGCTTGGCTGTATCTTTCTTTTAGTTCTTCTATCTTTCTGATTGCCTCCTTTAAACCATCTCCGTTTCTGAATATCCAGAGGTGCTTGTCCATTGTTTCGTTGAGTTCCCTCTTTATTGTGTGCGGGTTTTCGTTACCTTTTCCAATTTTGTCAAAAATTCTTTCCTCCTCCTCTTTCAAGAATTCCTGGTTGATTTTAACGTCCTTTACGTTTTCAATGTATTTCAGTGCCATTTCTCCAGCGACTCTTCCGAATACAAGGCACTCAACAGTTGAATTGCTACCCAACCTGTTTGCTCCGTGAATGCTGACGCAGGCACACTCGCCGGCAGCGAAAAGCCCCTTTACCGGTGTTTCCGTGAACATATTTGTATGTATACCCCCCATTGTGTAGTGTTGAACTGGCTTAACGGGCAAAGGCTCCTCAACTGGGTCTATGTCTAGAAACTTGATTGCTGCCTCTCTTATCATCGGTAGCCTCTGTTCGATCTTTTCTTCACCAAGATGTGTTAGGTCCAAAGCAAGATACGGTCCGTGTTCTCCCTCAAAAGCTCTTCCCTCTATTATCTCCTTCCACATCGCCCTGGCAACGACATCTCTTGGTGCTAGCTCCATTTTCTCCGGGGCATATTTCTGCATGAACCTCTCCCCAAACTTGTTTCTCAGGTATCCACCTTCTCCCCTGCATGCTTCTGTCATCAGAATTCCAGAGGGAACCAGTCCTGTGGGATGGAATTGCATGAACTCCATATCCTTTAGGGGTACTCCGCATCTGTAAGCTATGGCCATTCCGTCTCCAGTTACCTGATGACTGTAGGTCGTGAATCCATAGAGTCTTCCGGCTCCGCCGGTTGCCAATATTACGGCCTTAGCTTTGAAAAATACCAAATTTCCAGTTTTTAGCTCTATTGCAGAGAGCCCTTGAATTCTGTTATCCTCAATTGCAAGGTTTGTCAGGAAATATTCGCTGAAGAATTCCACGTTATCGTATTTCAGCAGTCTCTCGTAGAGGGTATGAACTTCATGGAACCCGGTTCTGTCTGCTGCGAATACTGTCCTGTTTACACTGTGTCCACCAAAAGCTCTCTGGGCTATGGTTCCGTCGGGGTTTCTGCTCCAGGGACATCCCCAGTTTTCAAGTCTAAGAATTTCTTTCGGGCATTCTCTGACAAAGAACTCAACAGCATCTTGATCTGCAAGAAAATCGCTCCCTTTTACAGTGTCCCAGGCATGCAGATCGAAGCTATCCTCCTTTCTAAGAACAGCAGCGCTTCCGCCCTCAGCACAAACGCTGTGGCATCTTATTGGGTATGTTTTTGCGATTATAGCCACTGAAACCTTGCTGTTTTTTTCAGCTATTGCAACCGCTGCTCTCATGCCTGCAAGGCCTGCACCAACGATCGCTATGTCGCAGTCGATCATCGAACCACCGTAATGCATTGGATTTTAAAAATATAGATTTTTCTAATAGCTTCTCTAATGCTAAATATGGAGATACTAATGGATTATCTTCAGCTTATACCGAAAATTTTAAAATTCAATCGAGCCACATCTTAAAAAGGAGGGTGAGATGTCGGAAATCTGCTCTAAATGTGGGCTGCCTAAAGATCTCTGCGTCTGCGAAGAAGTAGCAAAAGAACAGCAAGTCATTTCGATAAAGGTTGGAAAGAGGAGGTATGGAAAGGAAGTAACCATAATAGAGGGGCTAGATGGTAGTGAGATAAATCTGGAGGAGCTTGCAAAGTTTTTGAAGTCAAAGCTCGCCTGTGGGGGAACTATAAAAAACGGTGTTATCGAGCTGCAGGGAAACCATGTAAACAAAGTCAAGGAACTTCTGATAAAGAAGGGATTTAATCCCAACAGAATTAAAACCTGAATGCTTCCGGAGGAAATATATCTTTTAATTTTGGCTTTATTACTTGATTTGATCTTTTCCGAGCCTCCGGCAGCCCTTCATCCAGTAGTTTGGTTTGGGAAGCTGGTTTCGGTATTTGAAAAATTTTTTGAAAAGATAGAAAGATATAGTCCGGCAATTCAGTTTGTCTACGGCACTTTTTCGGCGATTGGTGTGATTTCCTTTGCAATCTTTCTTGTTTATCTTCCTTTTCCCGAACCCTTAAACTACGTCTGGCAGGTTTATCTACTTTTTTCATCCTTTTCGATAAAAAGCATGGTTCGGCATGCAAGCAATTGCCTTAAAACGAATATGGATCCGGAAGAAGTGCAGAAAATTGTGAGTAGGGACACAAAAAAGCTGAACAAATACCAATTACGCTCTGCTGTTATAGAATCTACCGCCGAGAACTTTGTCGATGGCGTTTTTGCTCCGCTATTTTACTTTTCCATCTTTGGAATTTTGGGTGCAGTTGTCTATCGCGCGATAAATACGTTGGATGCAATGATTGGTTATCGCGGAAAATACGAATTCTTCGGAAAATTTTCAGCGAAGCTCGACGATATTGCAAACTATATCCCGGCCAGAATTTCTCTGTTTTTCTTTGAATTTCTGAAGCGCGGAAGCTTGAAATATGGCTTAAAAAACAAGGTAAAGCTGAACGGAACAACTATAGCAGCCATGTCCTATGTTCTTGGTGTAAAGTTGGAAAAACCAGGATTTTATTCTTTGCCAGGTAGACCGCCGGAGGATTTGGATGTTAGGAGAAGTATAAAGATTTTCGAGATTATAAGCGCAATGGCTGTTGTTTTTGCAATTTTTCTGCTGTTTTTGAGAACTCTTTTGATGGAAAAGGTTTATATATCCTTTTGAGAAATCGAATAAGTTGGATGGTGGTTTGAATGATAAGTGAAACGGTTAAGGAGAAAGCTTTGGAGTTTGCGGAAGCCTTGAAGTGCCTCGAGGAATATAAGGAATTCTTGGAAATGGAAAAAAGACTCAAAGCAGATAACGAGGCGCAGGCAATGATAATGGAATTTCAGAAAAAGCAACAGGATTTTGTGACCAAGCAGATGTCTGGTATTTTCGATAACGAACTTTTAAGCGAGTTAACAGACTTGCAGGCGAAGTTGAATGCGAGAGAAAGTGTAGTAATGTTTATAGAATCTTATAACAGGTTGCTTTCAGTTCTTGGTGAAGTACTCGATCTGATAAGTGAAAGACTGGAATTGGATCTTGGGGAGGTATATAGAAGGTAAATATGCTTGAAGAAGCCCTAGCATTTTTCTTGGGCTTCTTTTCGATTTTTTCTCCATGTGTTTTACCGCTGATCCCAATCGTGTTCGGGGCTTCTCGAATGAGATTTTTGGACTCATTGGCTATCTTTCTTGGCATGATTATCTCCTTATTCCTTCTCAGTTTCATCTCAGTCTTTCTTGTTCCATTTAAGATCGTTGGCTATGTTTTGCTCTTCTTCTTGGCATTTTACTTGCTTGAAGAAAGAATAGAATTGTTTTTTAGCAGATATCTTGCAAGTTTTGACCTTTTAACAAAGCTGAAATTACCGTCATTTTTCTATGGTTTCGTAATCCCGTTCTTCTGGCTTCCCTGCATAATGCCTTTCTTAGGAATTGCAATTTCTGAAGCCGTGCTATCGGAAAGACCTTTTTCAATTTCGGTCTTTTATACAGCCGGTATAGCGGCTGCAATTTTTCTGTTGCTACTTGTTGGTAGGAAAGTAAATCTAAATTTTTCAAAATTAAGAAAACCACTCGGTTTAGCAGTTTTCATCTCAGCAATATATCTCACAACTGAAAGCCTCGTATTTCAGGGCGGTGTATAGAAACTGCTTCATTCTAGTTTATTACCTGCATAATTTCCTTAAATGGAATGCCAGAGAAGCTCTACACGACCGGTGAAGTTGCCAAGATATTCGGTGTATCTTACGCAAGTGTGAAGTGGGCTTACTCGGGGAAGATCAAGTACATTAAGGCTCCTCGGCGAAGCACCAAAAGGCAGGGTTGCGATTTATGCTAGGGTAAGGCAGAAACAAAGACTTATCGAGCTAAGAGCAAGGGGTTATAAGCCCGAATGGGTACAGGCGAATGAAATGCTCCGAATGCGAGCTGTGAAGAACCTGCTCCGCAGGTACCAGATGGATGCAGGAGCTTCCGTTCACCCTGAAGGTCCTCCCATGAAAAGAGGAGGGAAGGGATGAAAGTTAATGCTAGACCAGAACGGTAGATGGATCTGACAACTGAAAGCCCGCCCTGAATGGCAGGGAGGAAGACAGGTTTGGCACTTTGGATAAATTTTTTCAACCTTTTGAAATCCTATTTTGGATGAGATTGTTCGTTGCAGTCGACATAGATGAAGAGGTGAAGAAGAACATCGAACCCCTGCTTCTGAAGCTTTCGAAACTTCAGGGAGTGAAACCGGTTGAGAGAGAAAACTTACACGTCACTCTGATGTTTTTGGGTGAAGTGGATGAGTCTAGGGTGGATGAAATCGGTTCTGCTCTTTCAAAGGTTAGGTTTAGCCCATTCAGAATTTCCCTGAAGGGAGTCGGAAAGTTTCCGGAAAGGGGAGATGCAAGGGTAGTCTGGATAGGAATTGAAAAGGAGGATGATATCCGGGAACTAGCTGAGAAGGTTTATTCTGAACTGAAGCGACTTGGATTTAGAAGAGACAAGGAATTTGTTGCACATCTCACCGTTGCGAGAGTTAAAAGGAAGAACAGGGAAATAGAGGGCGTGATAAAGGAATTCGGGGAGAATGATTTCGGTGAAATGCTTGTCAGGAATTTCAAGCTCAAGCAGAGCATTTTAAAACCTACTGGTCCAGTTTATAAGGATGTCAGAATCTTTGAAGCAAGTTCTTGAGGAAGCGATCAGACTCTCGACTCCTGATGAATTCGAGGTTGAAACTGCAAGGAGAGCCGAGAGAATTCTGAAAGAACGTTTAGAAACGCTTGGTCTAGAATTTGTTTTTGTCGGGAGCTATGCTCGAAACACTTGGTTGAAAGGAAACTTGGAAATTGATGTCTTCATTCTTTTCCCAAAGGAACTTTCGAAAAAAGAACTTGAGGATAGGATAATAGGGATAGGCACAAAGGTTCTTGATGAAATGGAGTTAAGGTATGCTGAGCATCCCTATGCTCACGGGAAAGTTTTTGGAGTTGAAGTTGATCTCGTTCCCTGCTATAAGGTTGAGAGTGCTGAAAAGATAATATCGGCGGTTGATAGGACCCCATTTCACCATGAATGGCTTAAGGAAAGGGTAAAAGGGAAAGAAAATGATGTAAGACTCCTCAAAAAATTTTTAAAAGCCAATAATATATATGGAGCAGAGTATAAAGTGAGAGGTTTTTCTGGCTACCTCTGCGAGCTTCTTATAATCTTTTATGGCTCTTTTATCGAATGTCTGAGAAATGCAAAAAATTGGACAAGAAAAACGGTTATAGATGTGAAAAACGGTAGGATTAGAACTGGAGATTGCTTTTTTGTAGTGGATCCTGTAGACGAAAGGAGAAACGTTGCGGCAAATCTTAGCATTGACAATCTTGCAAAATTTGTTCAACTTTCGAGGGAATTTCTTAGAAAACCAAGTTTGGAATTTTTTGTACAAAAAAGGAGAGAAATTAGCGTTCAGAAATTGTCTGAAGCTCTGAAAAAAAGAGAAACGGAAATCTTTGTTGTGGAATTCGAAAGACCGAGAATAGTAGAGGACAATCTCTATCCCCAGCTTGAGAAGGCCAGCAAAAAACTCTTTGAGGTTTTAGAAAAGGAAAGTTTCCTCCCAATCAGGTTTGGCTTTTTTGCTAAGGAGAAATGCTATCTGGTCTTTGAATGTGCTGTGAAGGAGCTTTCGAGAATTGCAAGAAAAATGGGGCCCCCATTTGAGGATGAGGAAAATGTGGAGAGATTTTTGGCAAAGGAGAGGGAATTCAAACCATTTTTGGAAAACGGAAGATGGTGGGCTTTTGAAATTCGCAGGCACACAAAGCCTGAGGAAGCTGTTTTTGACTACATAAAGGAGAATTATCAGTCTCTCGGGAAAGATGTTGGTCTAAAACTTGCTGAAAGCTTCAGAATTTTGAAAGGAGAAGAAGTATTGAGAACGGAAATTGTTAATGAATTGGGTGATTTCTTGGGGGTGAGAGGGTGAAAATAACTTTCCTTGGCACAGGAGTCTCCGTTCCGTATGAGAACAGGGCCCAGAGCTCTATTTTGATCGAAGAAGACGTGAAGATTCTAGTGGATGTAGGAATAGGCAGTTTTTTGAGACTGGAGCAGGCAGGAATTTCACCTGAAGAAATTGACGCAATTTTGATAACCCATCACCATCTAGACCACAACGGAGATCTTATGAACATTCTGAAAGCGAGATGGCTTCTGGAAGCTGGAGAAATAGAGATTTACGGTCCTTCTGGAACTAAATTCTTTCTTGAATCATTCCTGAATGTTTATCCATATCTTAGGAACAAGCTTAAGTTCAAGATTTCTGAAGAACAGGATTTCAAAATTGGCAATTTGAAGATTAGGGCAGTAAAAACGATCCATTCAATCGAGAGTCAGGGATATCTGGTGGATGATTTCATCGCAATAAGTGGAGATACTAAGGCTTTTAGAGATTTTTTAGCATTGGATTGCTCCTACATTGTGCACGAACTATCCCTGCCATTTAATTACAGGGCAGACTACCACACCACACCTGAAAATCTGAAGGAATTTCTAGGCTTTGTCAAGGCTGAGAGGATTTTTCTAACTCATCTCTATCCTATGACGCATGCCGTTAAAGACGAGATACTTAGATTTCTGGAATTCGATGCTGAAATTGTTGGAGATCTTCAGAGCTTCAATCTGAAATGAGGTTTAAGTCTGAAAGGCAGTGAGTAGCTCACTGCTGATCCAGCTTTTTCATTATTTCTTTGAGAATACTGTTTCCTTCCTCGAATTTCCTAACAGCTTTTTCCAGCAATTCAGCCAGCTCCGGATTTAAGTTTTTTATCCATTTCTTGTAGCTTTCGATGTGTTCCTCGTTGTGCTCTATCCAGTGTTCAAGCAACTTTCCAAATTTTTCCATAATTTAAAGCATAGCTCCGTCTTTTAAAGATAGCAGTCAGCAATTAACTTCAAAATCAATCAACAATTCAAAAATAGAAATTCCTCCACGAAAACGCTGGAAGAGTTGTAGGTTCCAATCTGCTGAAGTCTTTAATTTAGCCGGAACTTTTGGTTTTTCTGCTGAGTATGTTGTGAAAAACAGTTTTGGAAATTCCCAACTTAAAGAAAAAAATTAATATATGATCCGATGCCAGTAAGGACGTGAAAGCCGAGAAAATAGCACGCTCTTTGGATAGTGGGAAGGTTATCGTCTTCGGGAAGGATTCATCCATATTGGGGATTGATGAAGAGTTGGCAGATGAGCTTCGCTCCTTCATAGAAAGCATAATAAATGAGGGGGAGTTTAAGGGGTACGCGATCATTAATGGAGAGAGCTTGGTGTTTAGGAAAAGGGAAGGGGAAATTTTAATCGCTTTTGTGGATGGCGACAGAATAATGGGTTCTCTGAAAAAACTGGGAGAATTATGATGGAATATGCATACTTTGACGGATTTTTTAAAGGAAACTCAAAAGAGATGGTCGAAAGTCTGGCAAAACTCAAGAAATTTTTTGATGCAAATGTTTTAATGGAATTTGCCTTACAACTGAAAGCCTCGCCCTTCAGCGCGGGGATGGCAGGAAAGGCTTATAAAGGCTCTAGTAGCTAGCAACTAGTAGCTAGCGTATGACGAAGCTCAAGTGCCTGTCGAGTAGCATGCTGGGTAGTGAGGGCTTCCTAACCCTGACAATCAAGATGAGGGTTAGGCCCGAGCCCGAGTGTGAGGAAGAGCTCGCGGACCTGTTGAAGAGGTACAGAGACGCGCTAAACCACTCAGTCGAGAAGATCGTCGAGGAGAAGGCCACATCGCTTTCTAGGGCCCACGCGCTTCTCTACCGAGAGCTCAAGGAGGCTTTCTACCTGCCCTCCAGGATAGCTATGGACTGTTACAGGGAAGCGCTTTCAATAGCCAAGTCCTGGCTCAGCAATCCGAATAAAGGGACGATGCCGAAGGCGAAGACTTTGAGGCTCTGGCTAACGCCGAAGCTAAGCTATAGAATCAAAGGCAGCTATGTCGAGGTCTTGGGAGGCTACAGGCTAAGAATAGTAGGCTGGGACAGGAGGTACGACCAATATCCAAATGGAGAGGCCAGGCTGATGTACAAGGACGGCAAGTTCTTCCTCATGATCTTCAAGCGAGTCCCAAGGCCTTCGAAGCCCCAAAAGGCGTTCTGGCAGTCGACGTTAACGAGAAGGAGATCGTTTTCGGCAATGGCGTGGTGAGGGAAAGGAGGGAGACAGCCGTAGAGAGAGCACTTCATTACAAAAAACTCGCTGAAAAGCTGCAGCAGAAGTATTCCTTTAGCAAGTACAACGCATGGCTGAGGAGAAAAGGTATTCTGAGGGGAATCGGGCATTTCCACAGAAAGGCTTGCAATATCATAGAAGACTGGGCAAAGAAGGTCTCGCGCGAGATAGCAGAACTCGCCAAACGGCATCAGTACGCGGTCGCCAGAGAAGATCTCACGGGCCTAATAGAAAAGCTTAGAGAACTGCCGGGGATCATAAAGTCGCCCTTCTCATCCTGAGCTACAGGAAGCTCTCCTTTTGGATCGACTGGCAGTGCGAGAAGCTGGGAATCCCAGTAGTTCCTGTGGAGCCTGAGCACACGTCGTCCATTTGTCCCAACTGCAGTTCTAGACTAAAGGGGAACGGCTACAGACGGCTCAAGTGTCCTAGGTGCGGCTTGGAGGAGGATAGGGACAGGATAGCAGTCCTGAACATTGAGAGGGGGGCTCTTGAGCAGTTGGAGCCCATATCTGGGGGATCTCTGACCGCCCCGACTGCCCCGCAGATGACAGATGTAACTCCGAACAGATGCGGGGAACCGAACCGCCCTTTCAGGGCGGGGAGGAGGTCAGCTCAAATAATACATCCGTTTTTGCGACAAAGGAGCCAGTACCTCTAATTGTCAAAGTTTCCGGAGACATTGGAGAGGCGAGATTTCAGGCTCTATCTCTTCTTAAGAACCTCGGATTTGTGAGAAAAGAGACAATAAATTTCGAAGATGCTTTTAGACTTGCAGAAAAAATTGAAAAAATGTCAGTAGAGAATCTTTTAAGGGAGCTTAGGAAGTTGAAATTCGATAAGTAATCACTCAAATCCTTTTAAAAATGCTCTAACGTTTTTTCCGAGAACTCTGTGGTTGTATCCTCCCTCAAGGACTGCAAATCTCCTTCCTCCCCCTTTCTCGGAGAACTCCTTTATAATTCTCCCAAGTTCTTTGTAATCCTCCGTTTCCAGAATTCCTCCCCAGTCCTCTTTGTGTTTATCGAAGCCAGCAGATACGGCTATTATATCGTATTCGCTTTTTTCAAGAAAATCTACCACACCTTCAACGTTTGCACCAGTCATGTGGTGGTATTTGACCTTTGTATCCCCTCTGAAGACATTTGCGGTGCCATCGCCGTAATGTAGGTCAAAATCTACGATTACAGCCTTTTCAATTTTTCTTTCAGCCAAAAGCTTCCTAACGGCGATAGCAACATTGTTGAAATAACAAAAACCCCAGGCACTGTCTGGACTTGCGTGATGTCCTGGAGGTCGGATCAGCGCAAAAGCCGGCTCTTTGAATGCTATTTGTGATGCCAGAATTGCTCCACCTACTGCAAGCATCGCGACTTCGAATACTTCCTCCTCACTTTTCACGTATTCATAGTGTCTTTTTGTATGAACAAGTAACACATCTTCTTCTCTTGCTCTTTCTGGTCTCACAAATTCGTAATCCTTGAGCTCATTGACTATGGCTTCCATTCTTCCGGCTTCGGCTGCCGGGTCAGATGTGTATACTTTATAAAATTCTGGATGAAATACTATTTTCATGCGAAGGAATCGGATTTAAGACTAAAAATTTTTCTCAAAAAGCTCCAAATATGCTTCGACATTCCGGTCTTTTAGAGAGTAGTTGATCTCCCTGTAGTTTCTTATGCTCTGCAAATCCAGCCCTGCAACAACGGCCTCTTCAACTTCTTCGAACTTGCTTTTGGCGATTATCCCCTCAAATGTTGCAATAAGACTTCTTCCAACCACCTCGCTTCCCGTGAAAGTTCTTCCAAATCCTCCTGCTTTCACTATTGCGTAGCAATTGTCGAAGGATCTCGCAAAGTATAAGCAGTGTCTCATATCTCTGCCTGGCAGTTCTGAGTTCTTGAAGGAGACTACAGGATTCAGAGCGATTTCAGCTTTCTTCAAAGCTGCAACTCTGCAAAGCTCGGGATATAGGATATCTGCGCAAATTAAGATGCAAAAATTGGCGCCCCTAATGCTGAAAACTCTTAAACTTTTTCCGGGCGTCACTCCATAGGATCTTTCAGTCCTTGTTGGATGAATTTTATCCTGGTGGGCAATCAAATCGCCTGAATCAAATACAAGGGCCCTGTTGTAGATTAATCCGCCCTCTTTAACTACAATGTTGCCACATGTAACTACTCCAAACTCTTTACTGGTCTCTTTCAGAAAATGCAAAGTTTTGTCTCCAATCTCTAGCGAGAATTCGGAATAGGAGAAATATTCTGGATAGAGAAGAACTTCAGCCCCCTTTTCTATTGCATCAATCGATACTTTCTTCGCACTTTTCCAATCGCCTATTCTGCACTGAATTGCGGAAACTATCAACCCTCCTCACCCCGCAGCAATCTATTTTTGCCTTAAATGGCTCTCCAAATTCTTTCAAAGCTTCAAAGCCTTTGTAGGCAAATACTGTTTTTCCCAGCATTGCCATGCTTGCAAAACCACCAATACTTTCCACGGCTTCAATTACATCCAACACGGGCTCTATCAAACCCGTCTCCTTTGCAAAGCCGTTTGAAGTTCTGAAGAGGTTTTCTAAGGTTACCTCTTTCATAAACTCTTTGAGCCATTTTCTACCGATTTTTGCTATTCTCTCTCTTTGCGTGGAAAGAACTTCCCTTGTTGAAATTGGTCCCATCGTTATAAAATCAAATTCGTAATTCCACACGTATCTTTCCACTATAGCCTTGGAAGGACAGGAAGCATTTTTTCTGATCACAAGTCCACAAAAAGCCTGAGTTGTTACCGTTCCGAGTCCTGTTAAATTCACGACTTCTGCTTCATGTGCTATATCAAAAATCTCGAATGCAGGATTCTCTGAAAGGAAACCCGCAGCAACTGCGCAGGCGCCGCTCAGTCCAAAGCCACAACCAAGGGGCAACTCGCTCTCTAGCTCAACACCCGGAACTCCAAGTTTTTTTAGCACAAATTCAACAGTTGGAAAAGTTATCTCTCTCCCGTTGAACTTAATTCCATCTGAAAGTTTTGCAAAAACACCTCTCTCTATCGTGAAAGCTACACCTAGGCTTCCGGAATTCATCGGATCGGATTTTACTTCTGGAATAAATATGCAGCTTATCGCTGCTGGACAGAAGATCATACGCAATCTTGAAGATATCTCTCAACTATTTTCCTCGCAACCTCACTCTTCATTCCTTCGAACCATTCAGATCTCTTCTCAGTAACAACTACGACTCTAGTATCTTCAGTACCCATTCCCCTTTCTAAGACATCATTTGCAACAACCATTGAAAGCGCATCAGCTTCTAGTCTTTCTCTTGCAATTCTTTCAAGTTCCTCGTCGCTGACACCGGTTTCAGCTTTAAAACCTATTATATCCCCGCTGTATATTTTTCTTACTTCTTTGATCACCTTTGGAGCCTCTCTGAGTGTAATTGTTATTTCCTTGGTAGTTTTTATCTTCTTTTTCTCCATTTCTACTAGGAAATCCGATGCTGCTGCAGCGGAAACAAAGAGGGAGCAGTCTTTAATTTCGTTCAAAACAGCTTTTAGCATATCCAATACTGAGCGAACTCCTATCTGCTTGAAGTTTGGAAGGCTAATTCCGAGGTCTTTAGAGCTTATGAAAACGACTTCTGCTCCCCTTCGCCACAGCTCAAGCGCTATTTCCTTGCCCATCAGTCCGGAGCTTTTGTTGCTTATGAACCTTATCGGATCTAGGTGCTCAAATGTTGGCCCGGCTGTCACTAGAACCTTTTTACCCGCAAATTCTTTTGGATACAGCGCTCTTTCCACATGAAGACAAATCTTCTCTATTTCTGGGAACTTGGCCTTTCCTTCCTCAAGTTTTGGCTCTATTATCTCAACTCCCATCCCCTTAAGTTTTTCGATATTCCTGATTACTAAATCGTTGTCAATCATTGCCTCATGCATTGCGGGGGCGATTAGCACAGGTTTTTTCGCTCCCAGTGCCGTGGTTGCAAAGGTTGTTACCGGTGTGTCATCGATCCCGTTGGCTATTTTTCCTATCGTATTTGCGGTCGAGGGAGCTATAAGGAAAAGATCTGCAATACCATCTTTTCCGAGAAACTTAACATGTTCTACTTCACCAGTTATTTCGGTTATTACTTTATTTCCGGTTGCAAATTCGAGTGCATATGGATGTATTATTTTCCTTGCAGATTTGCTCATTACTGCGAAAACTTCTGCCCCCCTTCTTATCAGTTCTCTTGCGAGCTTGACTGTTTCAACAGCTGCTATGCTTCCGGTAACTCCAAGGACAATTTTTTTTCCTTTTAGCCTTTCACTCTTTTTTCCCCTTATCCTCTCCACGTGCACGGGTCACACCCCTTTCGAAGACTTCTAGCTCTTTAAATTCTAGCGCCTTGCGGTATCTAACTCTTTTCAAAAGATCTTCAATTTTTTCCAAATTCATTTTTCTGAATTCTCCAGTTGTAACGATCTCCTCCTCAACTCTTGGAAGCTCGACCTCGGCGTACGATATCTTCTGGGGTATTTTTACTCTCTCTTTCTTTACTATTCTCTCTAAAGCTCTCTCCCACGAGCTTCTCCACGGAACATCTCTGGCAAGTTCTTTAGTAAAGTAATCCCTTCTTTCGACAATAATCAGATCATAGGGACAGGCATTCTCGCACGCTCCGCAGTAATTGCAGAATCTTTCGTTGAAGAAAACTCTTTTTCTGTCCTCTGAAACGAACCAGACTCTGTTATATCTGCATATTCTAAGACATGCTCCGCAGCCGATCGGATCGCATCGGTACATTCTGGCCTCAAAGAGACTTAGCCTCCCCTCGATGGGCTTTACCGTTTTTGCAGCGTCGTATGGACACACTTCTTCACAGTAGCCACAATTTGAGCACAATTCTTGATCTATTGCAATCTTTGCTATATCTTTTGGCATCTCAAACGGAACTCTTCTGCCATTTTCCACTTCAATTGCCTTCTCTGGACAAATCTCCTCACACAACTTGCAGAAGTCGCATTTGCTTTCATCAACCAATATGTCACTGTAGGGCATAATATCCATGGGATGAATCTCTTTCTCTACCATTCTGAACACTTCACAGAATTCTGCGCATATTCCGCATAAATTGCACTTGGTTCTGTCTATCTTTACGGAACCTTTGATCCCCTCATTTCTCTCCTTTATTTCACTTCTTTTTATGAGGACAGTTCTTTTTATTGCATTAGTTGGACAAACCTTATAGCAGAGCGTACATTTTCTGCAGTGCTCGAATTTATAGGTAAATCTTACTGGCGAGAGTGGAAGGGTGATCTTTTCAACTTTTTTGCCATCTATCTTGAATTCGTATGCATCGAATGGACAGAAAGAATAGCAAATTCCGCAGTATGCGCATTTCAGGTGGTCTATTATCACTGGTGGCATTTCGAGACCTTTTGCGATATCATGAACGGGTCCCAACTCTATCGCATTCACCGGACAGGCAAATACGCAGATTCCGCAACCATTGCATCTTTTGTAGTCAAGTATAAGTTCTCTAACTTCTCCATTTACTTCCTGGATGCATTTTATCTTTTCTTCAACTTCTATCTTCCTTTCTATCATACGAAACTCCTCGGAATAAGATGCTGGAGCATCATGCAGTCCACAATAACAAGGGCTGTCATTGCTTCAGCAACAGGAACGATTCGAGGAACTATGCATGGATCGTGTCTACCCTTGACAATCAGATCTACTTCTTCCATCTTTTCTAAATCCACGCTCTTCTGAACTTTTGCAATTGAGGGTGTCGGTTTCACAGCTATCCTCATCACTATATCCTCTCCGTTCGTTATACCACCAAGAATTCCGCCTGCATTGTTTGTTAGAAACCTTATTTTACCGTTCTTTAAAACTATCTGGTCATTGTTTTCGCTACCCCTTAGCCTTGCAGATTCGAAACCCCTTCCAATTTCAAAACCCTTAACTGAAGGAATGCTCATGAGAGCAAAGGCAAAATATGCGCTTATTTTTCCGAAGACTGGTTCTCCTAGTCCTGGTGGAACGTTCTTTGCAACTATTTCAACAACTCCTCCGACACTGTCACCTTCTTTCATTGCCTCTATTATCCTGTGCTTTGCAATCTCCTCCATTTCTGGATCTGGGCATCTTATATCGCTGCATTCAGCAATTTCAAATGCCCTTTCGTAATCTTCAACCCTAAACTTTACGCCCGCAATCTCCTTTGCGTAGCCATATATCTTTATACCATATCTTGATAGAATTTGTTTGGCAACCGCCCCAGCAGCCACTCTTGCAGCAGTCTCTCTTGCAGAAGCTCTTCCGCCGCCGCGCCAGTCTCGGATCCCGAACTTTGCAAGATATGTGAAATCAGCATGTCCTGGACGTGGAATTGACTTTATCTCTTCATAGGGTTTTGAGTCGATATCTATATTTCTTATTAGCATCGAGATGGGTGTTCCCAGCGTAATTCCATTGAGGACACCGGAAAGAATCTCTACTTTATCTTCTTCCATCCTTTTTGAAGTAAATGCTTTTCCTGGCCTCCTTCTCTCCATTTCTTTTCTTATAAACTCTTCATCTATTTTCAGACCGGCTGGACAGCCATCGATGATACAACCAATGGCATTTCCATGACTTTCTCCCCACGTGGTAACTCTGAAAGCGTAGCCAAATGTGTTCATTAACCCTTTTTGAACTCGATATTTTAATACCTTTCCCCAAAATGAAAAGATTGATTAGCAGAGATTGAGCTGTAGCTTCGATGAAAGCAAGAGACATAATGAACCCGAGAGTTATTTATGCAACTTTGCCGAGTAACAGGCAGGCAGTTTTGCAGCTTTTTAAAGAACACGGTATTTCCGCTGTCCCAGTTTTGAAGGGAGGAAAACTCGTTGGAATCGTGACTAGAAAGGATCTTTTGAGGAAAATAGACGAAGACCAGCTGGCGCTTTTAATGACTCCCAACCCTGTAGCTGTTAGCGTCGAGGATTCGGTTCAGAAAATTGCTACAATTTTGAGCACAACACCTTTCAGGAGACTGCCCGTGTTGGATGGCGAAAAGCTTGTCGGAATAATAACGGTGAGAGACTTGATCAAGGAAATAGCGGAGATGAATCTGGACATCCCAGTAAAGAAGTATATTAACCCCCAAATTGTCTGCGTTTGGGAAGAGACACCTTTAAAAGTGGTTGGAGAAATAATGAGGCTAAGCAATGCAGAGATATGTGGTGTTTTAAACGAAAATGACGAACTAGTTGGGATAGTGGATGAAAAGATAATGCTCAGCGAGGCTTTGATAGAAGATTTCTTGATGAAGTCAACTCAATCTTCTTCAAGTGATACAGATGACAAGTGGAGCTGGGATGGAATGAGAGATTTGGCTGTCAGGTATTTCGAGGTTAGCGTCGTTAAACTGCCAAAAGAACCGGTAAAGAAATTCATGAAACCCGCAGATTTTGTTTATCCGCAAACTGGAATTTCAAAGTGCGCAAAGAAGATGGTAAAGGATGACTTGGACTGCATCCCTGTGTTGGATTCATTTAATAGAGTTGCTGGAATTGTTAAGGATAAGGATCTGATCAGGGTCCTGGTTGATGTTCAGAAGTAAGGAAGAAGTTAGAGAATACGTTTGGAAGAAAATTGAGCCAATATGTCGATTTCCACCTCCATATGGAAGGATTCCGAATTTTAAAGGAGCGGAAAAAGCTTGCGAAAGGATAAGGGAGCTTGAGGAGTACTGGGAGTCGGAGTGCGTATTCTCGGCTCCGGACTCTGTTCTGCTAAGGCTTAGGGAGATAGTCCTCGAAGACGGAAAGACTCTGCTGGTGGCTTTGCCCGGAATTAAGGGCTTTGTCACTCTGAGGCAGAAGGTTAAGCCAACGATAGAGAAACTAAAAATGGCTGAAAAGGCTGATTTTGGAATTTTAAGACAAAAGGTGGGAGTTTTTGCACAGGGTTGTGTTGCAGTAGATTTGAAAGGAAACCGTATTGGAAAAGGCAGCGGTTTTGGGGACAGGGAATATGAAATATTGAAGAAGGAAAACGCTCTAAAAGAAAACGCCCTATTTGTTGTTGTTGCTCATGAAATACAAGTTTTTAGCGATCTCGGCTATCTAATGCGAGAACATGATGTTAGGGCTGATGTTATACTCACTCCGGAAAAAATTCTTAGGATAAAGGTTAAATCTGATCAAAGGTCAGTATCCTGACTGAAGTTGGTAACTTAACAACGTTACCCAATTTTACGCCTATTATGTAGCTTATATCCTTTTTGGCAGCTATATCTACAAGTCTCTGTGTTATTATTCCATCAAAGATTATAATTGAACCCTTTATGTTGTCGTTTTTCAGCGTTTTTACAAGATCTCTAACTGGAACCTCCTTCAGAAGGTTCAAATTTTTATCAAGGATTCTGGCAAGTAGTTTACCCTCAACTCTTTCCTTATGTGCCTTTAGAGATTCTGGGGACTCTTTGCTTTCCTTTTTGAGGACATGGAGCTGCTCTACGGGTATTTTGTTCCTTAGCGCCTTCAAAATTTCTTTTAATGTTAAATCTTCGACACTTTTTCCTTCTGGTGCTCTTGCAACGTAGTCTATGTCAGCTACTTGGAGGAGTTCTTTGAGTATCAGTTCTCCTCCTCTATCCCCATCGACAAAAACCGTTACAGTCTTTTTCTTGCTCAGCTCTATTATTGTTTTCGGAATGTTTGTGCCTTCAACCGCTATTACGTTCTTTATTCCATGTCTAAGCAAGTTTATAACATCGGCTCTTCCTTCAACGACTATTATCGCATCGCTTTCATCTACTCCAGGCCCAGCAGGTAGTTTCTCTTCTCCGTATTCTATTACCTCGTCAACTCTAAGAGATTGTTTCACAATGTCTGCAATTTTCTCAGATTCGATTTCGGGTTCCTCAAATAGTTCTTTCAGTATCTCTACGGATCTCTCCACTATTTTTTTTCTCTTGCTAGCTCTTATATCCTCTATTTTTTTAACCCCAATCCTTGCCGAGCAAGGTCCTACACGCTCTATCGTTTCCAGTGCAGCAGCGATTATCGCTGTTTCAACCTTGTCAAGGCTCGAGGGTATCTTTATCTCCCCATAGCTTTTTCCGCCCCTACTCTCAACCTTTACTTCGATCCTTCCTATTCTTCCAGTTTTCTGAAGCTCTCTCAGATCCAAGTCACTCCCTAAAAGTCCTTCTGTCTGCCCAAATATTGCTCCCACGACGTCCGGACGCTCTATCACTCCATCCGCTACTATCTCAGCATGAATGAGATACTTTGTAGTATCGGGAACTTTCATCATATAGCCTACCCCGCCCTGGAGGGCGTAATTCACGTTCGACTCCTTATCTACCTTTCCCGATGCTTCGGGTTTGTGTTCTCCGGATCCTGGCCCAGTTTTTTTGCGGTTATCCCAATCAGGCTCTTCCGGGAGTTTCATCCCACCCTTACCCCTTTCCAAGAATCAATTCCAAGTGCATTATATTGAAATCTTCCTATATTTCAATGAGTCAATTTTAATTTAGTTATCTTACCCTTATTAACTTTTTCGGAAGCAAAATTATAACCGAAAACTCCCTTCATAGCGGGAATGGAAAAAATTAATAAATGGAAAGTCTGAAATAGGATTTCCAAAACGATTCAGCGGAATTTCTTGCGGGAAAAAGTCAGATCTGTTATCGGAAAGGCATTCAGGCCGAATAAATCAAAAGTGCTTGTCTTGAACAGAACGTCCCCACGAAAAATGCTATGAAGATTAGCTGGAGAACGTCAATTGTCAGGTTTTTGTCATCTCCTCGATGACTTTTATTACTTCTTTTCTCGAGAAAGGTTTCCTCAAAATATAATCAACACCCGCTTCAATAGCTTTTTCACCTTTGGAGCTCGCGTATGCAGTGATTGCAACTATTTTTGCCTTTGGATTTATCTTCTTTATCTCTTTTATTGTCTCAATTCCACCCATTATCGGCATTATAATATCCATTAAAACGATATCCGGCATTTCTTTTTTGTACAATTCTATTGCCTCTCTACCATTAGAAGCTTCAATGACCTTGTAACCTCTTAGCATTATTTTCAGGACCTCTCGCATTGCGGTCTCATCATCCACAATCATTACACTTTTCATTATAACATCTTCTGAATTAGAAATTAAAAACCTTTCTCTTTCTCTCATAGTTAACTTTAGAAAAGCTTATCAAGGATGCTCATTGCGATTTTTATGGATCTTCAGAGTTTGCTAATTTCATCGCTTGGCATCTTAGCTATTGTATGTGCAGCTGGTTCATGGCTAACGAGAGACAACTTCTATTCAGCCCTTTACATGTCAGTTGCAATGCTTTTCGTTGCCGGAATATATGCATCCCTCAATCTCCAGCCAGCTGTCGTTCTTATAACGCTGGTTTTCGTGGGTGCTGTTGGAATAGTTACCATTGCGGTTGCTGCAACTTATAGGGCGAAAACTTCGAGAAGAGTTAGCTTAGTCTGGACTTTGCCCGTTTTGTTTGTATTGGGAATATTGGGTTACGCCTACATCGGAAAACCAATTGTTGAGATAGAATCTGCAGGCATGGAGTTTGTGGGCGAGTATTTTTTGGCTGTAGTCTTCCTGATTTCTATGATGGTTGTTGTTATGCTTTCGGCAATTCGGATTCTGAGGAGGGTTGGCCTGTGATAATCGCGATCGCCATTTGTTTGCTGATAATAGCGTACCTAATGGCAATATCAGCGAGAGATCTGGTCAGACTCCTTATAAGCTTGGAACTAATGTTTTCAGCAGTTTTTCTTGCAATAATACCTTTGTTCTCAATTTCGGCGCAGATGGCTTTCGCTGTTCTGGTTATTACAATATTCACAAGCAGCGCAGAGCTTTTAGTTCTTATAACTGCAATAGTTATCACGGACAGGCTCAGGAAGGGTGTGGAAATTGAAAAGGCCTCCGTTGGAGGTGATACGGTTTGACTTTCCTAGCCTTTCTGCTTATACCCCTAATTGTAACAATTTTATCGCCCCTTTTTGAAAGGAGGGTTGCTACATGGATTTCTGCTTTGGCCTTTATTTTGCCAATGTTCTCCAGCCTTTACGGTCTTTTGACTATGCACAGGGGCGAAGAAATCCTTTTCACACTACCGGAGCCTGTCGGCGACTTTTATCTGCTCTATGATCCGGTAAGTCACGCTTTTGGGTTTACTATTTGCCTGATATCCGCGATGGTCGCTCTTTATTCGCTACCCTACATGTCGCACAGATTTGAAGAAATGCATGCTAACGCTGAGAGGGAATTCAGAAAGTATTGGTTCCTTTACAATCTTTATGCAGTATCAATGCTCTGGCTCGTATACAGCGGAAATTTTCTCCTGCTTTATATATTCCTCGAAATCTCTCTTTTGGCCTCTTTCATGCTGATATACCTCTACGGCTATGGTAACAGGCAGTGGGTAGGAATCCTTTACTTTGTTTGGACCCATATTGCGGGGGTTCTGGCACTGTTGGGATTCTTAATGATCGCTTTTGAAAATCAAACGCTTGCAATTAATGCGATTAAAACTGTGGGCTTCATTCCTTGGCTTTTGATCTTTTTAGGTATGGTTGTGAAGCTTCCGGGTCTCGGGCCACATATATGGCTGCCTTGGGCACATGCAGAGGCTCCAACACCTGTTAGTGCATTGCTGAGTCCGCTGACTGTTGGACTCGCAGGATACGTGCTCCTAAGAGTTTATACAATTGATAGCTCTTTTATCGATACTTATAGGGATCTGATAATAGTTTATGCCTTAATCTCGAGCGTATATGCAGGTCTGTCTGTTTTCAAGCAGAGGGATTACAAGAGACTGCTGGCTTATTCGACAGTATCGCAGATGGGGTACGTTCTCATAGCTTTATGCTTGGGCTCTTATGGATTAATAGGTCTTGTAGTTCAGTACATGAGCCATGGTTTTGGAAAGGCGATCCTCTTTATGACTGCGGGTGCTATAATTGCAACTTTCCATGGACTTAGAAGCCTTGACAAGATGAGAGGGATGCACGAGTTCATACCGACTATAGCCAACGCTGCGCTAATAGGTTTCATGACTCTGAGTGGAATAATAACGATAGGCATGTTTGCGGAATTCTACATTTTGGTAGGTCTTACGCAGATTTACGGCTTTAATGTCTATCTGATAGCTGCAGTTGTCCTCGTGTTTGTTATCTCTGGTCTATACAGCTTCTATACTATGAAGTCGATTTACTACGGCACACCCCTGAAATACGAAAAACCAAAATTCAGCAAGCTTCTTGACGTCCCACTTTATGTGATTGCATTCTTTAGCATTGCATTCATATTCCCACCTCTTGCTCCAGCCCTTCTTGATGGGCTTAGAGTTGTTTTAGGGGTGATACCATGATAGAAGTTTTTCTTGCAATGCTTCTATCCCCGGTTCTTTGTTCCCTACCAGTTGCGTTTGCTTGGCTTATCGATCCAAAGCCCGAATGGGCTAGGAAATTACCAATATTGGCAGTTGTAGGACTGTTTATATCCCTCATCTGCGCTCTTCAGATTCTCTTTAGTCCTGATAGGCTTGTCAAAAGCGATTGGCTTCCGGAGTTCAACATAAACTTCGTATTCATCATCGATTATTTGAGCAAGATAATGGGCACTCTGACGGCACTGATAGCTTTTCTGATAGGCGTTTATGGCTTGGAATACATGAAGCATGACTATCGCTTAGGCTGGTACTGGTTCTTCTTCAATCTCTTTACAGCTTCGATGCTTCTGGTTGTTTACAGCGATAATCTCCTAATGCTTCTCATAGGCTGGGAAGGCCTTGGTTTGGCTTCTTGGGGATTAATTGGCCATTGGTTCAGGGATGATGACGAACTGAGCTATGTTGGTGAAGTAGGAAGAAAAGTTGCTGGACAAAACTACTTCTGGTCTCCGAGCACAGGCGGCTGGAGAGCAATTTCGACGATAAGAGTAGGAGACATGCCCATGTTCTTTGCAATCGCTGCGATTTACTTCTTTACGGGAACGCTTAACATAAGTGAAATTCACTGGGAGGAATTTGCAAAGGAAGTGGGATCGTTCGGGATCTTTCTTATCCTCTTTCTTTTCATGCTAGGACCATTTACGAAGTCTGCACAGCTTCCCTTTAGCGAATGGCTTATGACAGCAATGACCGGTCCAACGACTGTCAGTGCACTCCTTCACTCAGCAACGATGGTCGCTGCAGGTACGTACCTCTTCATGCGCCTTAGCTGGTATATAGAACCATGGAATCTGCACTCGGAAGGAATTGAGGCGATTTATATCATAGTCCTGTTCCTTGGTTTAATTTCGGCTTTCTATGGTGCTTCTGTCGCCTTGGGTTGCTTGGAGAGAAAAGTGCTACTGGCAGCTTCTACTATGTCGAGTCTAGGTTTGATGTTTGCATCAACCGCTGCATGTGCATGGGTAGGAAAGATAGCAATTCTCGTCGGTTTCTGGTACTTAGTGACACATGCATTTGCTAAGGCGACCCTGTTTCTCGTAGCGGGTCATTTGATTCACGAAACCCACGACCGCTTCTGTGTTGGTGGGAAAGAAGTCGCGAAACATCTCAAACTCGCTTTCATCGCAACCATCGTGGCAACCCTCTTCCTCAGCGGAATTCCACCTCTAACAGCTTATTGGGTCAAATCTGCAATGGACGGAGTGATGCACAGCCTTGAACACCACTTCGGCTATCTGCCGTTGTTCCTGCTTGTTGTAACATCCGCTATATATTCAGCTTTTCTTGCGAAGTTCCTCAGCCTTAACTTTTGGAAGGGCAAGGAAGTTCACATCCACCCACATGGTGGCGGTTTAATGAGCTTGGCCTATATCGCAATGGCCTCAATGCTAATCTTGCTCCTATACATTTACCTTACAGAAGAGGGCTTTACGAAATTGCATGAATTTGCGCATTTCGTTGAAGAAGGCTTCCTCACGAGCTCGCTGATGGTTGGCATAATAGTCCTTGTTACTTATCTACTGGCTTTGTACAAGCCGAGATTGGAGTCACCGATAGGCAAAGCTCTTGGAGATAGACTTTACATGCCATTCCTAAACGACTATATAGTCCCGAAGTTCGGCTGGTTCCTTGCAAAGATAGCAGATTACGGCAACAGATTGATAGACTTCACCTGTCATCAAGCAATCCCGTCGCTTTTCGAAGTTTACTCGCTTGGTGTTAGAAGCATACAGAGCGGAAGCATGGAAAGATACGTTAAGATAGTGGTTGCAGTCGTTCTGATAGTATTCTTGATCTCTGCTGGAATGGGGGTGACGATATGATTATTTTTTTAATAGCCATTCTGATTGCAGTGTTTGCTGCAGTTGTTAGCTACTGGAACCCGAAGATTTCGGCGGTCATGAGCGTTTTGGCTGTTTTGATGGCAATACCGTACTCTCCATTTGCATCTTTAATCCTAGCAATTGCCATCCTTAACGTCGTCTCATTGCTCGCCATCAGGAGGAATCAGATTGTAGGCGTTGATTACGCTATTATTGCGCTGATGAGTCTTGCAACAGTTTATTCATTTATCACTTCAAATCTGGCCGAGCTTCTTCTTCTGTTTGTCGTCGTCTCAACGCCGACCTATTTGCTGGTAATGATAGGTGAGGACAGATTAAACGTTGAAATTGGTATAAAATACGTCACATTCATGGTTCTGGCGACTGTTTTGTTTATAATTGGGGCAGTTACTCTCTATCATGCGCACTCAACTCAAGATCTGAGTTTATATGCGATTGGTTTTGTCGCCTTACTCTTGGGTCTAGCATTGGAGGTCGGAATAGCGCCGCTACATGAATGGGTTCCAGATGTTTTTGAATCTGCAAACCCCATAGCAGTTTCAGTAATTGCATCTCTTGCAAAATTCGTTCCGTTTATTGTTGCATACAAGGTTTTGATGGCCACTGCAACTCTGGCTGCAACTCAAATTCTGCTAATCCTTGCAGTGATCTCAGCGATTTCCATGTTCATAGGCAACATTGGCGCCTTAACAGCGAAATCGGCGAGCAGAATTCTTGCATATTCCACTATGGCTAACATGGGTTACATACTCGCAACATTTGCAGCGATTACGGCTCCCAAGGAATTCGTTTACTATGCAATCGCAGGTGGCCTTTTACAGCTGTTCGTAAATGCATTTGGTAAAATAGGATTTTTCAATGCTGTGAAAGACGGTTCTTCAAGCTTCAACGCTTATCTCTTAAGCTTCTCCTTTATCGGTCTTCCGCCTCTAATGGGCTTTTGGAGCAAGTTGTTCATAATCTACGCTCTAGTGTTCTCTAACTTCCTATGGCTGGCCATCATTCTCGTCTTGAATTCTGCGATATCCGTCCCATATTATCTCAGACTTGTAAGATTGGTTGGAACTGGCTGGAAGTTCTCAATAACGAATACGGTCACCCTTTTCTGCGCTCTTGCGATGCTTGTGACTCTTGTTCCTCCCTCATGGTTCCTAGAACTCGTTGTGGGGGGATTTAGATGATCGAAAGTGCTTTGGTTATTGCGGTGATAGTTGCTGTGGCGCTGATTACGGATTTGGCCATCTTGATTTTGATAAAGATACTGCCAAAATACAGGCCAACCGAAGTTAAGCTTCAGCGCTTCGAAGCTGGGAATATTCCAGTGGGGATTCCCAAGTGGACTTTACCTATGCAATATCTTGGCTTTGTCATAATATTCATGTGCTTCGAACCGGTGGTAGTTCTCCTCCTTCTTATTTCAGCGCTGCCCTTGCTTGAGAGCTATCTTTTAACTTTGATTGCTTTTGTTCTTCTGCTTCCGGCACTTTATGTCGGATTCAACTACTCCCTAGAAATTGCTGGATTTAGGAGGTGATAAAGATGGAAGAATTCACAAAATTTGTCCGTGGTGGAATTCTGGGGCCAATAAAGAAATGGGGAACTAAATGGAGTCTCTGGCCAGTTCATCTTGTCACAGCCTGCTGTGGAGCTGAACTCGCTCATGCTTTTGCTTGTGGATATGATGGAGAAAGGATTGGAGCCCTGAATTATGGCATCGCAAGGCAGACAAATCTGATAATAGTTGAAGGAGCCATAACTAGAAAGATGGCAAGGGTTTTGAGAATAACCTGGGAACAAATGCCCGATCCAAAATTTGTAATCGTTATGGGGGCTTGTGGTTTGAATGGCGGCATTTTCTGGAATGGCTACAATCTCGTAAAACCTTCTGAAGTTGTACCCGTCGAATTTTTCATTCCGGGCTGTCCGCCGACGCCTGAAGCTCTTTTGAGGGGCATAAGACAACTCCAGATCAAGCTCGACAAAGGCGTGGCCGAGAACTCTGTGAGCTTTTCTGAGGTAAAAGCTGAAAAGGGAAAGAAACCGAGAATTTTACCAAGGGGTGTAAAAAAAGTTTCTTTAGCTCCCTGCATAGTAATAGCGAGAGAAAAAGAAGTGGAGTGGGAATTGGGTAAGAATTTATGCGAAAAGCTCAAGGTTTTGGGGAGGGCCGTGATAACGGCAAGGAACAGAATAGCCCTGAAGGTTGACCCCGATAAGCTCAGAAGCTCTGCTATGAAGCTGAGGGATCTTGGTTTCGATCATGTTAAATCTGTAAACGTTGTTGATGTCCCCAATGAAGGAAAATTCATAGTAGAATACTGGATTTCGAGCTACAGCGTCAAAGAATTGATGCCTGTCCTCATAAATCTGCATTCAGAAATATCCAGAAGAGAACCGAAGATCAGCAGTCTTTCCGACATCTTCCCAAGTGCAGATTACCTTGAAAGGGAAATGCAGGACCTCTTCGGTGTTGAGTTTGTTGGAAATCCCTGGAAGGGGAGATTTTTACTAGCTCCAGATGCGCCCGAAGCTCCGCTAAGAAAGGACTTCAAATTGCAGGAGGAAGTTTACGTGGGTGATTGAGATGAAGGAATTTCACCTTGATATCCCAGTTGAGCCACCGAAAGAGCTGGAAAGTCTGTTTCTTCCAATTCCGAGAGAATACGTTGAAGATACGTATAAGAAAGATGAATTTCTTGTTCTAGTCGGACCCCAGCATCCCGGAAGCGGACACATGAGGTTAATTGTGAGGGTAAAGGGTGACATAATACAGGAGGTAATTCCAGATCCCGGTTATGTGCACAGATGCGTCGAAAAAATAGCTGAGAACAGGCTATACATACAGAATATACCCCTCGTTGAAAGGCCCTCCATAATGGATTCCGCAAACTTCAATTTGGGTTATGTTAGAGCAATAGAAGCGGCGATGGATATTGAGGTTCCCGAAAGAGCGAAGTTCATAAGAACGATATTAGCAGAGCTTTGCAGAATCGGAACGCACCTTTACGATGCAGCGATACTGGCAGTTTTCATAGGACACACGACCGGTTTTATGTATCCTTTCGGTATCCGAGAACTCATATGTGAGTCCTTGGTAAGAATGACGGGTGCTAGGTTTACCTCGTCATTCATCGTTCCCGGAGGGGTAAGGAGAGACGTTGACGAGAAAACTCTTAGATGGGTTTATGATGCAACATTTGCTATCGAGAAAAGGCTGAAATCGTTTGAAAGGATATTCATAAAGAATCCTACTGTTATAGCGAGGCTTAGAGACGTTGGAGTCCTTAGCAAGGAGGAGGCGATAAAATTCGGTGTTGTGGGCCCCTTCCTGAGGGCAAGCGGTGTTGAATACGACACAAGGGTTGTAGAACCCTATGAGGCTTATGAAGAATTGACGTGGGATATAGTGACGGCAGATGAAGGTGACGGATATGCTAGGTTTATGGTTCGAGTGAATGAAGTCTCGCAGAGCCTTAGCATAATAAGGCAGTGTATAACCTCAATGCCCGATGGCAGCTACATAAGCGAGCAGATAGGAGAAGTTAGGGGGAATTTCTTTGACAAGTTTGCAGACATAGTACTACCAGCGGGAGAGTATACAACACTCACAGAAGCCGCTAGGGGAACTTTGTTATTCACCATAGTCAGCGATGGAGAAAGCAACGTTCCGTATAGAATGAGAATCGTCAGTCCAGGTTGGCTTTATCTTAGGGGCTTTATGGAGGCTTTAAAGGGAGAAAGACTGGCAGATTTGCAGGCCATATATGGTAGCTTTGGCTATTTCCCTCCGGAGGCTGATAGGTGATGATTTCAACGCTTTTTGAAATATTTAAATCCAATATGGTGCAAATTCCGTTGATACAGCCAATAATCGATTATCTGATGCAAATTCCTTTGATAAATTTCATCGTAGCTTTAATACTTTGGCGCCCGTTTTTCGCTGTGGTTATAATACCAGGTTTAACTGTTCTCCTTCTGTACCTGTTGTACATAGTTTGGTTCGAAAGAAAGCTTACTGCTAGAGTTCAGTGGAGAGTTGGACCGCTTGAGGTTGCGAGACCTATAAGAGGAGCTATTCAGGCATTGGCCGATGGTTTGAGATACTTCTTCCAAGAAGCAATTGTTCATAAGGAAGCGCATCGTCCGTACTTTGTTCAGCTTCCGATATTAGCTTTCATACCGATTTTATTGCCGATAGCATTCATTCCGGCAGGTAACGTTGTTGGAATAAAGAGTCCTTATGCCGTACAGCTTGTGGTGGCTTTTCTGGCCTTAATACCCATAACAATAATAGCGATTGGGTGGGCATCAAACAACAGGTTCGCTTTCATTGGTAGCGTTAGAGAGGCGCTGATATACGTATCCTACGAGATACCATTCATCATAGCAGTGATTTCGATGATCTACCTTTACGGTAGTGGGGATCCCTACGTTGCTGTTGAGAAGCAGTCCATTGTTCCGGGAGCGATAATGAACCCGATTGCCTTCCTAGTATTTATAATTGCGATGCTAATGGCAACTTCCCGTTTGCCCTTCGAAATCCCTGAGGCGGACCAGGAAATAGCTTTTGGACCATTTGTAGAGTACTCCGGTATGCTTTTTGGGTTAGTGATGGTTCTAGCATATGAAAAGCTTTATGTTATGGCGCTGTTGTTCGTCATCCTCTTCCTAGGAGGTTGGAGTGGATTTTACTGCGAGCTTCTTGGCGATTTAAATGCCCCTCTTTGGCTTTTCATAAAGACCATAATAGTCATCTCGATACTCGCAATCGTGCGATCGATGTATGCAAGGTACAGGATTGATCAGGCAGTAAGATACAGCTTTTCTTGGCTTATTGCTCTTTCGATTGTTGCCTTAGTAATAGGAATAGCCGTGGGGTGGATTGTATGAAGGTTGAGAAAATATCCAGATCACCTTTAGAAGAGTTAAAAAGGCATGTTGGAGTTATTCAGGAGGCATTCAAGCAGGCTGTTATCCCGGACAGAGTCACCATTGAATATCCGAGAGAAAGGAGAAAATATCCCGAAAACCTTAGAGGGTTTATAGTTTTGGACAAATCGAGATGCATAAGCTGTTTCCGATGCGCTCAAATCTGTCCAGCAAATGCGATACAGATGAGCTATTTTGAAAACTTTTATCCCGGTATTGACTATACAAAATGCATATTCTGTCATTTCTGTGTTGAAAGCTGTCCAACGGGAGCGCTGGCCTCGAGCACTCTGCATGACATGGCTTTCAAGAGTCTTGAGGATATGAAAGTGAAGCCGAACCAGATGATGAGGTTGCCGGCAACGATTAGAGAAGACGTGCAGTCGGTTGAGTATGATGTGACAAAGAAGGGCTGGAGATTGATCAGAAAAATGGAATTGGAAGACATAAAGGTTGTTAGAATTCTTCCAAAGCTGAAACCTAGGAGGGCTTTTTGTTTAGAACCAGAAAGCTGTCTCGGTTGCAGACAGTGCATGGAAGTTTGTCCGCATGAGGCAATAGTAATGGAGAGATGCGAAATAACTTTGGAGGGGCAGATAGTAGGAAAGGGATGTGTTTTGAAGATAACGGAAAAATGCGTTGGTTGCGGGCTTTGCGTTCGACAGTGCCCAATGAAAATTCTGAGCTTGAAGGAGGTGGAGTAAAATGCAGGAATGGCAGTTTCTAGTGCCAGATAAAAAGCACAAGAAGAAGGTCTTCGGAAATCTAAAGGCAGAAGTAATTGACGCAAAACTTTGCTGTCATTGTGCCGCTTGTGCTGCAATCTGCCCCGTTGATGGTATAGTTTCTGGAGATCAGCCAATAGATTTCCCAAATTGGGTAGAAGAATGTGTTGATTGTGGCGCTTGCATAAAGGTATGCCCAAGATGGGAGTATAAGCCCTTGAAGGGAATTGGAAATTACATAGAGGCAATCTCGGCAAAGTCGAAGAGATTTAAGGGACAGGATGGAGCAATGGTAACCGAAATAACGGCAACAGCTTTGGAAATGGGGCTAATCGAGAAAGCGATTTTTGTTTCTAGAGATGAAGAATGGAGGACTAAAATAGTTACAATTCGATCTCCAGTGCAGTTGTACGACAGGAAGGTAACAGGAACGAAGTACAGTTATGCAGACGTTCTTCCAGCTTTGAAAGATGCTGTAATTGAATCAAAAGCCGTGGCCTTTGTCGGCACGCCCTGTATGATATCCGCAGTTAGGAAAATGCAGAAGAGCTTCAAGAAGTTCGAGAGGGTAAAGCTCGCAATAGGCCTATTCTGTACTGAGAATTTCTACCATCATCAGCTTTCGGAGTTCTTGGCAAAGAAGGGAGTGGATCTTAGGCTCGCGACAAAGACAGATATCAAGAAGGGAAAGTTCATAGTGAGATTTGTTGATGGGGGGAGAGTGAGCTTTCCAGTTAAGGAGTTTGAAGAAATAATCCCGTCTGGTTGTAAAGTTTGTCAGGATTTTGCGGCAGTTGAAAGCGATGTAAGCGTTGGAAGCGTTGGGAGCGAAAGCGGTTTTTCAACTGTTATCGTTAGAAGTGAAATTGCAAAGAAGGTAATTGATCAAATTAGGGAGAAGGGGACAGCTGAAATAAAGGAGCCAGATATACAGGCTGTGCAAAAGCTCTGCGAGTATAAGGTCAAAATCCATCCATATCCCCCAAAGGAAAAGGAAAAGACTCAGTGAATCCCTGTTCTTTCTTTTATTATCTTCAATGCCTCTTTCTCTCTTTCTCCCCCGCATTTCTCTATTATCTCGTAACACTCCCTAATTCTTTTTTCGAGCTCTGGATTGATTTTCAGTCTCGTTGCAGAAATCAACGCCTCAATTACGGCATTGAATCCACGGTTCACAGCTCTAATTTCAGTTCTCAAAACCTTTCCTTTCAAAAGTTTTAGGCTCGCATAGGGACCTATTAACTTCGCTTCAAACTCGCAGACCGAGAGAGTTCCCTTTATTATAGGTGGTTCCAGACTCTCGAAGTAATCTTCTTCAAGGTCATCAAAGGTGGAAATTGCAAATATAACAGGATCATTCAAAATATTTGCAACAAAAAAGCTCCCTTTTTCAACGTTTTCCCTAGTGTGCGACGGATAGAGCCTAGCTTTGGCGAATATACTATCCTCGTTTTCTACTATTATTCCTATTGGGGCCGTATTTAGCTTTTCACCTTTTGTAATAACTATGACTTCATTTATTCCATTTCTCAATCCGAAATCCTTTAGTCTCAAATTTCCACCCCTCAAGAAGCGCTAAAAAAATCGAGCTTGCAGTAAGATCTGCTATCGTTCCGGGATTTATATCGTTCCCTATTAAAAAGCTGTCTAGTTTTCTGAAGCCTTCGATGCCGTTTTCCAAGGCTTTTTCTGCTAGTTTCATCACATCCCTTGCAACCTCAATTCCCTTTTTTGCGATTATAAGGGTATCCGGATAACTTGCCAGTAGTCTGTGGTAAAGAAATACTATCGATTCCCTCCCATCTCTCTCCGATTCGAGTAAAAATCTTGCCCCCTCAACGCTTATTTTGTAGCAGTTTGTGAGTTCTGATGCTATTAGGTTTTCCTTTGGTGCAAGCATCATCCAGTCGTAAACGTTCATCCTCCGCTTTATAATTTCAATCTCGGTCTTTTTGTCGTGCAATGATAGCTCGCCTGTAGCCAAAACTCTTGCTTTACAAAGATTGAATGCTTTCAGGATTTTCAGAGAATCAGAGTAATCTGTGCTTTTTAGAAATTCTGTGGCTCTTTTTCCAGCCGTCTTCGAATCGGACGAATCCCAGACTACAGTTAAGGGAAATAGAAGCAGAAAAGCCCCAAAGTGTACGTTTGTTTTTACACCGTATTTTCGGGCCTTCTTGATTGCGTTGAGAATGTAAAGTTTCCTCTTTTTTGCAGCCCTAAAAAAGTATGGAAAGGCTGTTATTGCCGAGATTAGGAAGTCTTCGAATTTCAACTCTTCAAAATCGTGCCCTCTATCGACGTTTCCAGCCTTTGGATCGCTTGAAACTTCCAGCGCCAGTGCTATTGTTGCCGATATTGCTGCATCTTCTGCACTTCGAAACATAACCTTACTTGAGCCTTTCCTCTATCAATCTTGTGAATTCCTCGTAGCTTCTGTAACCGATAACCATGTCATCGTTGATGAAAAAGGTCGGTGTTCCCTGAACGCCGTACGATACTCCATCCATGAAATCTTTCTCGACTTCTTGTCTGTACTTTCCCGAGTCCAAGCATTCCCTAAATTTTTCTGAGTTCAAACCAAGTTCTTCAGCGTAATCCAAGAACTTTGATACGTTATTGTACCATTCTTTCTGCCTTTCGAAGAGCAGGTAGTGGTACTCCCAAAACTTGCCCTGCTCTCTTGCACAATTTGCAGCTTCAGCAGCTTTGTAGGAACTCTCGCCGTGAACGGGAAAATCCCTAAACACAAGCTTCACGGTGTTTTTGTAATTTTCTACTATCTTTTTTTCAACCTCAAGGGCAAATTTTGCGCAGTAAGGGCATGCGTAGTCTGAAAATTCAACAATCACCACTTTAGCATCTTTTGCGCCTATCCATGGATCGTCATCTTCGCTCACATGAATTTTTTCCAGGGAAATCATGTAATTTGCTGAAACAATCAATTTTCCATCTTTTGAAATATAGTACTTGTCTACAGATATTGTACCATTTTTATCGTAGAATTCAATGTTAACTATATAAAACTCCCCTGCTGCGGTATAATTTTTAACTCTTGCACTTACTCCTGGATAATTTATCTGGATTCTCCTGTTTATTTCCTGTAAAGCTTTTTCCAAGTTTTTTGAAAATTCTTTTTCATCGCTAGAAGCTTTTGGTCCTAAATTCGAAAATACTGCTGTTGAGATACCGAATCCCACAGCGATGCCTACTAGGAATCCTAACAGAAGAACTCCAATTGATTTTTTCATGAATGCAGTTTTTTCAGCTTTATATATAGCTTTGCCTTAGGAAATCTTTAATATATCCTAACAAACTTAAATCGTGGTAACTGGCATAATATTTCATCCAGAATATCTCGAGCACGAACAGAGCCCGACCCATCCAGAAAGAAAGGAGAGGCTTGCTTACACTATAGATCAATTGAAAGAAGAAGGAATTCTGGATTCACCGGACATTAAGCTGATAATTCCAGAAGTAGCAAGTTTAGAAGACGTCTTGGAGGTTCACACAAGAGAATATGTGGAATTTCTAAGAGAGGAAAGCAAAAAGGGAGGGTTAATAGATCTTGATACAAATATCCCTGTCGGAGTTTTTGAAAGAGCTTTGCTTGCAGCCGGCGGAGCCATAAGGGCAGGCAAGGCTGTACTTGAGGGTGAAGTTGACAACGCATTTGCTATGGTTCGTCCTCCTGGACATCATGCAAAATCTTACATAGGTGCAGGCTTCTGCTATCTTAACAACATAGCCATAATGGTGAAGTGGTTGTTGAAGAAGGGGTTGAAGAGAATCCTGATCCTAGACTGGGATGCTCATCATGGGGATGGGACACAGGAAATATTCTACAGGGACAACAGGGTCCTATTCATATCAACGCATCAAGTCCCTCTTTACCCGGGCACAGGTTATCCCCATGAATGTGGAGAGGGGGAAGGGCTTGGCTTTACCGTCAACATTCCTTTACCGCCGGGAACTGGGGATGAGGGTTACAAATTGGTAATAGATGAGATAATAGAACCAATATCCCTAGAATTTGAACCAGAGTTCATAGCAATTTCTGCTGGCCAGGATTGTCATTTTACCGACCAGCTTACAGGTTTAGCGCTAACCGCAAGAGGTTATGCGGAAATGGTAAGGTGGTGCGTCAACTTGGCTGAAGAAATATGCGAGGGTAGAGTTGTTGCCGTTTTGGAAGGGGGATATAGCGTTGAGGCCGCATTGCCATATACGAATCTCGGAATAATCTCGGCAATGGCAGGTTTTGATATATCGGCAATAAGGGAACCTGAAACTTATTTGGCTGAACTAATATGGAGGAAGAAGCCAGCAGCGATCGAAAAGCTAAAAGTAAACATAGAAGAGGTAAAGAGAGTTCATTCGAGATTCTGGAAGTGCTTCAGATGAATCTGGAGGAATTGAAAAAAGAACAGTTGAAAATTGCGGAGAGGGTCGATCTTAGGGACAGATACAGGATAGAAGAAGTTAAATTTCTAATTGGAGTCGATCAAACCTTTCTGAAGGATAAGGTAATATCTTGCGCCGTAAAATTTGAATTCCCTTTGTTGAAAGAACTTGAAAAGACTTTCTCGGTGGATGAAGTTACCTTCCCTTACATTCCAACCTTCCTGATGTTCCGAGAAGGAGAACCCGCGGTTAAGGCGGTGAGAAATCTGATTGAGGATAGAACTGTGATAATTGTGGATGGAAGCGGAATAGCTCATCCGAGGAGATGCGGATTGGCTACGTATATAGCGATAAAAACAGATACACCCACTATCGGTATTACTAAAAGGAAGCTTTTTGGGGACGTAGTGGGGGAGGGGGAGATTAGAGAATTGAGAAGTTTTAATGAGCTCATCGGATTCTCTTTAAAGTGGAAAGGTAGTGAAATCTACATTTCACCAGGCAGTTACATCTCCCCGAAAACTGCGCTAGAAATAGTGAAGATGTGCATGGGGAAAAAATTACCCGTTCCGATTGAAGTTGCACACAACTTTGGACAAGAAATAAAGAGAAGAATGGCCTAAAAATATTTTGAATTCATCCGATGGCCGCAAATTGAACCAATTTTGCTTCGATACTATTATCGGCAATGAGAATATTCCAATAAGCATGCTAATCTTCGGTTTCATGCATTTTATTCTTTCCGGATTAATAGTAATTTATAATTATTTAAAATTCCTACAGAAAATTTTAAATAAATGGTTTAGAATTGAACTTTGTGAACATTGCTATAATAGGCGGTGGGGCTGCTGGAATGACTGCCGCTTCTCGAGTTAAGGCTTTGAGGCCAGATTGGAATGTAATGGTCTTCGAGAAAACTAATTTCGTAAGTCATGCGCCGTGTGGAATCCCATTTTATGTTTCCGGGATTGTGGAATATTTTGAGGAACTATGCACGTACGATGTTGCGTATTTCAGAAGCGAAAGGGGAATTGATGTTCACACTAACGCAAGAGTCATAGAAGTCGGCGATGGTTATCTGGTAGCCGAAGAGAATGGTAGGGAGAGAAAGTATGAGTGGGATAAGCTTCTTTTTGCAACTGGATCAAGGGCAAAAAGGTTGAATGTAAAATACGAGGAACTTGAAGGAGTTTTGTGTGTAAACGATATAACAAATGCTGAAAAAGTGAAAAAATGGGCTTTAAAGGCCGAGAATGTAGTGATAATAGGTTCGGGATATATTGGGGTTGAAATGGCTGAAGCGATGACTAGGCTTGGGAAAAAGGTTACCGTGGTGGAGATGGCTGAAAGACCTCTTCCAGAATACGATGCCGAAATCGCTGCGGTTTTAAAGACGGAAATGGAGAAGTTCGTAAATTTGAGGCTTGGAGAGAGAGTTGTCGCATTTGAAGGCAAAGACAAAGTAGAAAAAGTGATCACAAACAAAGCTGAGTACAGGTGCGACATGGCGATAGTTGCAGTTGGGGTGCATCCGAATACTGAAATCGCAAGAAATTTCGTCGAACTCGGAAAAAGTGGGGCAATAAAAACCAACAGCAGGATGGAAACCAGTCGGGAAAACGTTTATGCTGCTGGGGATTGTGCAGAATCGATAAACGTTGTAACAGGTAAGTCCGACTGGATCCCCCTCGCTGCTCCGGCAAATAAGATGGGTTATGTAGCCGGAGTGAACATGGCTGGTTACGAGCTTCATTATCCTGGATCTCTAAAAAGCCAGATAACTAGCTTTTACGAGCTTGAAATAGGAAAAGCCGGTTTGAGTGAACACGAGGCGATAAGGGAAGGATACGAAGTGGTTTCAGCTTTTGTAACAACAAAATCAAATGCAAGATATTTCATTAACGGCTTGGTGCATCTAAAAGCTGTTGCCGACAGAAGCGGAAAACTGCTGGGGATTCAGGCAGTCGGAAAAGGTGTTGCGATGAGAATTTATGCTGCCTCAGCCCTTCTTTACAGGGGTGCAAATGTTAGGGATCTCTTCTTTGCAGACTTTCCGTACTATCCTCCTGTATCGCGAGTCTGGGATCCCTTGGTTGTAGCAGCAAGAAATTTATTCAGAAAGCTTGGCATTCCATAATGGAGATCAAAGTACCGAGTAATCCATGGTATGGGGATGAAAGCATTTCGCTCGAGTTTCCAGAGAGCTGGGAAGTCAGAGTTTTTAGAATGAATGGTGAGAACAGTCCAAAGATTGGCAAAGATGAGATAATTAGGGCTTTAAGAAATCCGGTGAAATCTGAACCTCTAAATGAGCTCGCAAAGGGAAAAGACTCGGCAGTTATAATCTTTGACGACTTAACAAGGCCAACAAAAGCTGGAGAAATAGCAGAAGCCATTCTTGAAGAGATAAGGCTTGATGATGTAACTTTTATTTGCGCAAATGGTGCTCATGGAACTTTCAGCCGCGAGGACTTTGTAAAAAAACTTGGAGAGGAAATAGTTGAAAGCTATCCCGTTTTCAATCATAATCCCTACGAAAATCTTCAGTATCTGGGAGAGACTAGCTATGGTACGCCAATAGAAGTAAATGCAGAGGTTATGAGTTATCCGTTGAAAATAGCGATTGGTTGTATACTACCCCATCCGCAGTATGGGTATGGCGGCGGAGCTAAGATAATCCTCCCCGGAGTTGCTGGAATGAGGAGCATAATTTATAATCATGGAATCCTTGCTGGATGGGGGTATGCGATGAAGTTCAGAGAGGTTCATCCGAGTTGTCAGATGGCATATGGCAGAGTGGAAGAAAACATTCAGAGAAAAGATGCCGAGGAGTTTGCAAGTGCGGTGAACTTGGACTTTATAGTGAATGTTTTAGTAAATCTTAGAAGAGATTCAACCCATGTTTTTGCTGGACATTTTATTGAGGCACACAGAAAAGGCGTTGAGGTTGCTAAGGAGCACTACGCAACTCCGGTTGATTTTAACTTTGACTTAGTTGTTGCAAATGCTTATTCTAAGGCCAACGAAGCCAAGCTGGCATGTTGGACTGCAATGTGTCTTAAAGAAGGAGGAACGTTTGTTTTAATCTCTAACTCGAAGTGGGGACAGATAACGCATTTTCTGCACGGTAGGTGGGGGATAAAGAAAAGGGGCGGTACATTATACCTTCCACCTCCTGAGATTTTGAAGAGAGCCGGTAAAATAATCTTTCTTTCTCAATTCCACGAAAGGCAGCCCAGTTTTGAAGTTCTCGATGAAAGGGCTATAAAAGTGAAGAGCTGGGATGAAGTTTTGGAGGAAATAGAAGCTGGAGATAAGAGGGTTGCAGTATTTCCCGATGCAACGATTCAGAAACCCTTCTAATTTTTTTAGATTTCTATTGTTATTTTTTCTTTTGTCGCTGAAATTGCCTTTATTTTCTTTGCTATCTCAAATCTGACCCTCTCTCTTTCTCCCTGAACTTTCAAAATGTGTAACAAGAAGCTGATGAGCAAATTGCTGTTTGAAAAAAGAAGGGTTGCAAATCCAAGGCTTAGAAACGCCCTAAAATTCTGCTCTCCCATCATTTTATCATATCCGCGGCTCCTTAGCCATTCTTCAAATTCTGAAATATTAAGGTCTATATTCATAGCTTTCTCCCGGCTTTAAGATGACAACTCTGCAGAACTTCTCTGCCTCTTGTTTGAAGTCTTCGGGATTCTTTTCAATCGGCGGGAACGTATTGTAGTGCATTGGAATCGCAACTTTTGGTCTAACGAATTCAACAGCTTTTACAGCTTCTTTTATTCCCATTGTGTATAGATCCCCAATTGGTACCAGCATTATATCGGGTTCATAGAGCTCTCCTATGAGCTTCATATCAGAGAAAAGACCGGTGTCTCCGGTATGGTATACTTTTACCCCGTCCATTTCGACTACGAATCCCACTGGTGAGCCTGAGCTAACTATTTCTCCGCTTTCATCTTCGAAGTCTGCCGAATGGAGAGCCGGAACCATCGTTATCTTAACCCCCATTGAGTACGCTGAGCCGCCTATGTTCATGCCAAGAACTTCCACATCTCTCTTTACAAGGATTCTTGATAGCTCATGAATGCAGACAACAATGGCATTATTTCTCTTTGCAATCTCAACGGTATCACCTAAATGGTCTCCATGGCCATGTGTGACTAGGATCAGATCTGTTTTAACATCACCCGGCTTTACAGGAGCTAGAGGATTTCCGGTAAGAAATGGGTCTATTAGGATTCTTTTACTCCCCTCAAGCAAAAAGCAAGCATGACCTAGCCAAGTTATTCTCATATAGAATTTTCCTAATTGGCTGAACTTATGTTTTTCGGTATAGCTTGCTTTGTTTTTAGGTAGTTTTGGCCATCTTTTCAATTCTTGCTATAAATTGTGACTTTTTGTTAGCTTTTCCAGGCATTCAGTTAAAGTCAAAGCAATTAGCAATTAAGTGAGCTACCCCGCCCTAAAGGGGAGCTTCCAGCGTTTAGCTGGGGCTTTACGTCGCCAACCTCATCTGCCGGTTCGGGGGGCTCACAGCTCCCCCATCCCGCAGATCTCATTAACCTGCGGGCTATGTTTATGCACACATTTAGATCCCTATCGTATTCCATCCCACAGGTTGGACATTTGTAGATTCTGCCTAATCTATTTGGGCAACATGCCCAGGACTTTTGATTTATTCGGCCTGAACACCTTGCCTACAACGCATATCTGGGCTTCTTTCTGCAAGGAACTTCCCCAAGACTTTTTCAACACAGAACTATTTAAGCTTTACCCATTCATCCCAGAGCTAAAGCTCTGGATTTTCTGGGCACCCATTTTTATAACAGCTTCTTTTGAGTCTCGCATCGAAATCGAAAATTTTAAATTCTAGTTATCGAACAGTTGTTCGATGAGATTGTTTGAGGCTTTGGTTGTTATAATAGCCATGTGTGTACCGTTTGTCGCAATGAAAAGTTCGGATTTGACAGCATACATTTACTGGACTTTAGTTTCTGCTGCATACTTAATCTTTATAGCTTTGAGGAGGTGGTGAGATGTTTATTTACGCCCTGATACTCTATCTGATAATTGGGACAGCTATAGCTTTTTTCGCGACAAAAAGGATCTCTACCGATGAGGAATATTTTATAGCTGGTAGAAGAGTCGGAGGGATAATTTCTGCCTTAACTTATGCCACAACAACGTATTCTGCCTTCATGATGATTGGATTGGTGGGCTTGACGTATCTTTCTGGAGTAGGAGCGCTAGGATTCGAGCTTTTTTATCTTGTAGGAACTTTAATGCTTCTTTCCTATTATGCCCCAAAAATATGGAAGATGAGTAAAGAAAAAGGCTTGGTTACTCCGGGAGATCTGTTTACCGTCAGATATGGTCCTAGGGTTGCGAAGGTTTTAGCAGTCGTTGTTGCTTTGGCATTGATACCCTATACTTCTCTTCAATTCGTAGGTATCTCCTTATTGCTCAGTAGGGAAATAGATTTTGCGAGCGGAATCATTTTTTCAGCCATAATAACAGCTCTGTGGGCATTTCTAGGTGGAATGAGGAGCGTTGCTTGGACTGATGCAATTTCTGGAGTTTTTATGATGTTTATGGCAATTCTTCCAACTTTTTATGCTTTTCAAATGCTGCCAGATCGGGATTTTTCCAAGCTTGGCGAATTACTCTACGTTCCGAACAGCTTTTGGAGATACGACATCTTTATTGCCTACACGCTTCCTTGGTTCTTTTTCGCTCTAACAAACCCACAGGTTGTCCAGAGAATCTTTATACTAAAGGATATCAAAAGCCTGAAAAGAATGGTCATTCTTTTTGGATTCTATGGATTGTTTTACACGGTTTTTGTTACCTTTATCGGCCTACAATTGAGGCTTCTAACCGAGTACGGAGTTTTTCCTAGGATATCCGATAGGGATCTGGTAATGCCAAAATTCCTAGAACTTTTACCTCCTTGGCTTAGCGTTCTTGTGGCTCTTAGCATATTTGCAGCAGCTATAACCACCGCGGACTCGATTGTTCTGACTCTTTCATCGATGTTCACTAGGGATCTGCTGAATAACAGAAGCGTTCTCGCCGGAAGGATACTTGTGGTTCTCACAACTGTCGCAATTGCAGTATTCGCGATCCAGAGACCAGCTTATATTGTTGATCTTGCAGTTATGAGCTCAACGATCTTGCTCTGCCAGCTACCCCTAATATTGGGAATATTTCACTGGAATTTCGGGAAGGAATTTTCTGCGATTGTTACTCTGATAACCGGATTCTTGATAGCTATTTTTCTATACTATACAAAGCTAACTCTTGGAATTCCAATACCTGTGTGGGTGTTAATCTTCTCTTTTGCAGTATTTTTCCTTTCAGCAGAGATTGAAAAAAGATTTATTGCCCATACATAACTTTTTTCATGACTCGAATAGAGGACATTTACTGTGCAAGATGCGGTTCAGAATTCGATCTTGAGGTGAAGAGAACGACAAGTTATTCGGCGCCTCTGCATATTCCAAATCTTTACTGTCCTTTTTGTGGTAGCAGAAGACTTATGAAAAAAAAGGGAGTATTCTCAAAGATCTAGCATGCTCTCCACCTGCATTCAGTGTGGCGTCTGTTCATCGTCATGCAGCATGAGATACAACATGAATTTGAGGAGAGTTTTAGCGCGCTTTCTTAATGGAGAAAATTTCTGGAGCGAGGAACTCTGGAACTGCACAAATTGTTTGATCTGCCAAGAAAGATGTCCAAGGGGGATAAAACTTGTTGAAAAGATAAACGAAGCAAGAGCTTTGCAATTGGAGAAGGGTTATATCCCAGTGGAGCTTAAAAAAATGCTAGAAAATATCCAGAAGTTTTCGAATCCCTTTGGTCCGCTCAAGAAACCCAAATTTGATGCTAAAGTTGCGAAGAGAGGGGAATTTGAATTTTTACTCTTTCTGGGTTGTTCTGTCTACGATCCGAGAATACAATCAGTTGCAAACAAAGCGATAGAGTTGCTTAAGCTTGCAAATGTTGATTTTGCAGTTTTGGAAACGGAATTTTGCTGTGGAAACGACGTTCGAGCAATCGGGGAAAGCGGACTTTTTGAGGATCTAAAAGAAAAGAACATGGAGAAATTCCGGAGCCTTGGAGTGGATAAGGTTATAACAATTTCTCCCCACTGCTACAATGCCTTCAGAAATTACTATGGTTTAAATGTACATCATATCTCCGAAATACTTCTCGATAAAATAAAAAAGGCGGAGCTGAAGTTTAAGAAGGTTTTTGAAGCTAGAGTTACGTATCACGACCCTTGTTATCTTTCGCGCCATAATAGGATAATCTCTGAGCCAAGAGAACTGATAAATTCGATTCCAGGAATAGAATTCGTCGAAATGCAGAGAAATGGGGACTTATCCCTGTGCTGCGGCGGTGGAAGCGGCGGGATAGTGAGAAATTTCCCTTGGAAACCATCATTGGAGAGAATCCGCGAAGCCTCTCTCACTGGTGCTGAATATCTGATAACTTCGTGCCCATTTTGTTTGATTATGCTTGAAGATGCTTCAAAAGTCAAAAAAACTGAGATAAAGGTTATGGACATCGTGGAAGTTTTGCACAGTGTAGTGTTTTAACTTTTTGCTTGAGTATTCTCTGCTGGAGAAGAGCTTTGCTCGGTCACCTCTTTTTTCGCCTCTTCAACGGCTTTAGCAACCTCTCCTTTTTCGAATCTCTCTACTATATCTATTTCCTTGAGATTCAGATGTCTGAAAGCATCCTTTATAACCCTGTACCTTCCGATTAGGAATATCTGATTGAGATAGGCATCAGTTGGGACTTCTACAATCGCTTTATCGTTTTCGAGAACAACTTTTTTGACATCTACCCCCGTATGAATCACAAAGAGTGCTTTTAGCTTATCCTCAACTTTTTCGAGTTTCTCTTTTATCTCGTATTCGAAGGTAATATTTTTCCCAGCCAGCGGATGATTGAAGTCCACTATAACTCTTCTGCCCACTATTCTTTCAACAGTCCCCACTTTGTCCCCCACTCTCACTCTCTGTCCGACCTGTGGCCTCTCCCTAAACCTTGTTATGCTAAATGAATCTTTCTTGCTTGCATCGTAGTTACCAAAGCCCTTTTCTGGTGGTACAACTACAACGCCTTTGTAACCGACTTCCTTTCCTATTATGTCCTCTTCGAGTCCCTTCAGAATATGTCCTTCTCCTAGAACGGCGTATATGTCGCCGTATCTGGCATTCTCGTTGAATATCCCCTCCTTTTTTGCTATTTCTGGGTCCGTGGTGTCGATCACTTTCCCATCTTCGAGTTTTGCCGTGTAGCTTATTCTAACAAAGTCGCCCAACGCTAGCATACGATCACCTTCACGAAATTCTAAAATGACTTATATCTTTTTATAAAACTATTGCTGAAGGCTAAAAATCTTAAATTGTGAATAATGGAATATGGTATTTGGAATCTCTGAATTCAAAACAAAGGCAATCTGTATTCTTCAGCGAATTTCATGGCTTCACTATGACACTTTAGCTGTATAGCATCTGACTCCAATACTTGTTTTTTTAATCCTCACTAAACCCTACTAACAATTAATAGAAACTATTTTTAAGCTGAGAGTTACTTGAGTGCGATGGGTTTGTTGGTATATTTAGACGGAAAATTTGTGCCAGAAGAGGAGGCAAAAATAAGCATCTTCGATCACGGATTTCTGTACGGCGATGGCGTTTTTGAAGGGATAAGAGCTTACAACGGAAGAGTTTTCAGGCTTAGAGAACATATGAACAGGCTATATGATTCTGCAAAGGCTATTGATCTCCAGATTCCGATAACTAAGGAGGAATTCGAGAAAATAATACTGGAGACTTTGAGAATAAATAAACTCCGCGATGCCTATATCAGGCCAATTGTAACCCGTGGAGTTGGAGATCTTGGCTTGGATCCGAGGAAATGCAAAAAACCGACAATAATAGTTATAACAAAGCCTTGGGGGAAGTTATACGGAGATCTTTATGAACGCGGGTTGAAGGCAGTAACAGTCGCTGTGAGGAGAAACCCATGCGATGCTTTACCTCCAAACATAAAGTCGCTGAATTATCTCAATAACATCCTTGCAAAGATTGAGGCAAATGCAAAGGGAGGAGATGAGGCAATATTTCTCGACAAGCTCGGATTCATCTCGGAGGGGAGCGGCGACAACGTATTCATAGTAAAGAACGGGTCGATCCTGACACCTCCAACGATAAACAGCCTTCCGGGTATAACGAGGGAGGTAGTTATAGAGATTATTAAAAAGCTTGGAATACCGTTTGCAGAGCGAAACTTGAGCCTCTATGATCTATATACCGCCGATGAGGTGTTTGTAACCGGAACTGCAGCAGAAATAGCCCCAATAGTCGAAGTGGATGGAAGAAAAATAGGGGATGGAAAGCCGGGAAAACTAACTAAGAGATTGATGGAGGAGTTTGAGAAAGTAACACAGACAGAAGGAGTACCAATCTATGAGTGAGCTCTTTACGCTTGTTGTGGAGCTTGAAGACAAACCCGGGCAGTTATTGAAGGTTTTAGAACCAATTGCAAGGAATGGTGGAAACATAGTTGGAATAGTGCATCAGAGAGGAAAAAAGACCCCCTTGAGCAGGGTTCCGGTTGAAATATCTTTTACTGCCGATCCAAAAAAAGCTGAGAGAATATTTGAAGAACTTCAAAAGGAAGTGGTTGTTAGAGCGTTTGGAAAAATAAGGACAGCAACTGTTTCTCTGCTTCTCATAGGCCACATAATTCACACGGATTTAAGCGATACGATAAGGAGAATAGACAGCAGCGAAGCAGAATGCGTGGAATTAAACGCTACCATGCCAGAGATTAACCAGCCATCAACTGCAATGATGACGATTAGCGCGAAGAGCGATGAAGCTCTTGAAAGGGCTCTGGAGAGGGTTAGAGAGATATGTAAGGAGAAGGGAATAATGGTCATTGAGCCTGTTAATGAGATATGATCAAAATTGCGATCATCGGTTTTGGGACAGTTGGTCAGGGAGTTGCGGAGCTTTTGGCTAGGAAGAGAGATGAAATAGAGAAGAAAATAGGGCGTTTCAAGGTTGTTGCAGTTGCGGATCTTACTGGAGCGATGACTGGAGAATTTAGGCTTGAGGAAGCTATAGAGCACAGAAGAAAAGGTGGACTGCCGGAGAAAAAGAGTGCAATGGAGATTGCAGAAAACGAAGATTACGATGTAATGATAGAGGTAACGACGACAAGACTGGATGAGGAAGGAATAGCTTACATGAAAGTCGCTCTTGAAAGAGGGGCCAGTGTAATAACGAGCAACAAGAGCATTGCAGTGGCTCTAATGGATCTTTTAAGGCTTGCCGAAAGAAAAAACGTAAAGCTTCTTTACGAAGCAACAGTAGGCGGAGCGATGCCGGTTATAAAGCTCCTCAACAGTTATCTGGCCTTTTGCGAGATAAGAAGCCTTAAAGGGATTCTGAACGGAACATGCAATTACATTCTCACTAGAATGGAAGAGGAAGGTTTGCCCTACAATCAAGTTCTGAGCGAGGCGCAGGAGATGGGTATAGCTGAGGCTAATCCTACGGCAGATGTTGAGGGAATAGATGCCGCTATTAAGCTTGTAATTCTCGCGAACACGATTGGCTATCCGGCGAAGTTTGAGGATGTGAAGAGGGAAGGGATAACAAAGATCACACCTCAAGCGTTTAAAGTTGCTATGCAGAAGGGATACACGATAAGACTTATTGCAGAGGCCAGCAAAAAGAGTTTGAGGGTATCTCCCAGGCTTGTGAAGTTGAACAGTCTTCTGGCCATAAAAGGCACCCTGAACGCACTCATGATACAAACAGATACGGCTGGAGGGATTTTCGTTGCGGGCAGGGGAGCAGGGAAATACGAAACTGCAAGTGCAATTCTTTCCGATCTTTATGAATTATACAGGGATCGCTGAAATTCTGAAGATTTTCCTAGTTTCGATTTTTTTGCTTTATGCATGCCACTTGGACATAAAAACTAGAACCGTACCGAATAAAGTCTGGAAAGCCATGCTAGCCTTAATTTCCCCTTTTTTGGCTTATCAAGTTTATCATTATCTAAACTTTCCATTCTTGCTCATTTCATCCTTTGCAGGCGTGATTTTCATGGTCTTTCTTTCCTACTTGCTATACGCAATGAACGCCTATGGTGGTGCTGATGCAAAAGCTCTGATGTGTCTTTCGATTGCCTTCCCTTTTTATCCAGAATTGAGTCCCTTTTTGCTTAACCGAGGTATAGGGGTTTTTTCGTTCTCTGTTTTAGCAAATTCGGTTATTTTTGCCCCATTTATTATGGTGGCAATACTCTTCAGAAATCTGTTAACCGAAGGTTTCAAAGGTTTTTTTAAGCATCCGATTTACTATGTTGCCGGCTACAGAATTCCCGTTGAAAAAATCGGATTTCACAACCTTTTTGAATTCGTCGACGAAAATGGAAAGCTTAGAAGGGTTAGAAGGGCTGTTGAAAGTGATAGGGAGAAAATATTAAGACTAAAAAAGGCGGGAATAGAAAAGGTTTGGGTGACGCCTGCATTGCCTTTCATAGTCTTCATAACATTCGGATTTTTTGTTGCCATCTTTTTTGGCGATCTGGTTGTTGCACTTATCTTGACATTTAGCTGAGCTTTCTCAACTTTTCTAGGATCATTCTCTGCTCAACTCTAGCTACGACTTCCCTTATCTTGTTCACCATGTCTGGATTTGCAGATATGCTGTCAATTCCCATTTCAACTAGCTTTTCTACAACTTTCGGATAACTCCCCGCCTGTCCGCAAATCGATGTTTTTACTCCATGTTCTTTGCAAATCTTTACCGTCCTTTCTATGAGTTTCATCACGGCCGGATGCATTTCATCGTACAAATATGCAACGTTCTCGTTGTTTCTGTCCACTGCGAGAGTGTACTGAGTTAGGTCGTTTGTTCCGAGGCTTATAAAATCTATGCCTTCTTTTATTAGATCCTCGATTATTAGGGCAGCGGCCGGAGTCTCGACCATTATTCCGAACTCTATTTTTTCCAATGGAATCCCCTCTTCTTCAGCAATTTTCCTCGCTTTTCTAATCTCTTCTGGTACAACAACAAGCGGGAGCATTATTCCAATGTTTGTATAGCCTTCATCTATTAATTTCTTTATGGCTCTCAGTTCGGCCCTAAAATGCATTTCCTCGGCCAGGTCCCTTCTAATACCCCTGAACCCCAGCATCGGATTTGCTTCTATTGGTTCATCCTCTCCACCTTCCATTGCCCTGAACTCATCGGTTGGTGCATCAAGAGTTCTTATCCAAACCGGTTTTGGATAGAAAGCTTTTACGACTTTTTTCATTTCGTTGTAGAGAAGTTCAATGTATTTTTCGATCTCTCCGTCCCGTATATATTTCATGGGATGCTTCTCGAGTGAAAGGATCATGTGCTCGATTCTAAAGAGCCCGACTCCATCCGCTCTCGTCTCCTTCGCAACTTTTTCGGCCATATCGGGTAATGATAAGTTCACCTTTATCTCGGTGGCAGTTATTATAGGGGCGCTCACGAATTTTGGTTCCTCTTTTTCAGCCTTTGTTTCGAGCCTCCCTAGGTAAACCACTCCCTTCTCGCCGTCGACAGTTACGAGCATGCCGTCTTTCAGGACTTTAGTGGCATTCTTCGTTCCAACTACTGCTGGAACTCCAAGCTCCCTTGAGACTATCGCAGCATGACAAGTCATTCCGCCCTCGTCCGTGACAATTGCTGAAGCCCTCTTCATTGCTGGAACCATATCCGGAGTTGTCATGACGGCAACAAGAATGTCACCTTGTTCTACCTTTGTTATATCCTTTGTTTCCTTCACTATCTTGACATGACCACTGGCAACTCCCGGAGATGCTCCAAGTCCTTTAAGCAGTATTTTTCCTTCTTCTATAACCTCTTTTCTCTCTTCTGTTTCCCTTATCGTTGTTATGGGTCTTGATTGGACTATGTAAATCTCCCCATTCTCTATTGCCCATTCTACGTCTTGTGGTTTTCCGTAGTGCTCTTCTATTAGCTCTCCGAGGCTAACAAGTTTCTCAATTTCCTGGTCGCTTAGAACTCTCTCTTTGCCCTTTTCTCCTAACTCAACTTTCTCGTTTCCGTTTTTTCTGACTATCATGAATTTCTTCTCGGAAACTTTGACTTCTACAAGCTTTCTCGAGTTCCTATCGTAAACGTAAGTATCGGGAGTTACGAGACCTGAGACTATCGCTTCTCCAAGGCCAAAAACTGCCTCTATTATGCACTTCTTCTCACCAGTTACGGGGTGAGATGTAAACATAACCCCGCTCTTTTCACTGTTCACCATTTTTTGTACGACGACAGCGATACTGACATCCTCGTGTCTATAACCCTTCTGAACTCTGTAGTAGATCGCCCTTGGTGTGAAAAGACTGCCCCAGCAGGCCTTCACTTTCTCGACCACTAGGTCTTCCCCTTTAATATTGAGATAGGTATCCTGTTGCCCTGCAAAGCTTGCATCTGGCATATCTTCCGCTGTCGCCGAACTTCTTATTGCCACAAAAACTTCTTTGCCGTTTCCAAGTTCTCTGTAAGCTTTTCTTATTTCCATTTCTATTTCTGCCGGTATTTTTGCCTCCTCTATCATTTTTCTGATCTCTTCTGAAACTCTGTTAAGTTCCTCGGTATTCTCAACATTCAAGTTTCTGAGCTTGGGATAGATCTTCTCTTTCAGGTTTGCTTTGTTGATAAAATCTCTGAAGGTTCTTGCATCAACGACAAATCCATCCGGAACCGGAATTTCGATTCTCATTAATTCTCCGAGGTTTGCAGCTTTTCCCCCGACTACTGGGATATCATTTTTGTCAACATCGCTAAGCCAAACCACGGGCATAGACTACATCTATTCTAGATTTTAAAGATTTTTCAGTAGCTGGAGTAGCTGTACTTGAACCTCGGGAACAAATTTTTTAAAGATAGGTAATGGGCTTTTTTCTGGTGATCAAATGATATTAACAAAGACTGCGGAAACAGTCCTAAGAAAGAGATATCTTCTGAAGAACGAAAAAGGTGAACCAATCGAGACCCCTGAGCAGATGTTCTGGAGGGTTGCAAACGCTATAGCTTTGGCAGAGGAAAGATATGGAGGAGATTCGAAATATTGGGCAAAGAAGTTCTTTGAGATCATGTGGAATCAGGAATTCATGCCAAACTCCCCAACCCTCATGAACGCGGGAACTCCTTTGGGTCAGCTCTCAGCGTGTTTTGTCATTCCGGTTGAGGATAGTATAGATGGGATTTTCAAGGCTTTATGGGATATGGCGAGAGTTCAGAAGAGTGGTGGCGGAACGGGATTCAGTTTCTCTAGACTGAGACCAAAGGGGGATATTGTAAAATCAACAATGGGAGTTGCCAGTGGCCCTGTAAGCTTTATGAAAATTTTCGATGCTGCTACGGAGCAGATAAAGCAGGGCGGGAAGAGAAGAGGGGCGAACATGGGAATACTGCGATGCGATCATCCGGACATTGAGGAGTTCATAAAGGCAAAATGGGAAGAGGGGGTGTTAAGGAATTTCAATATAAGTGTTGCCGTTACCGATAGATTCATGGAGGCGGTTAAGAAGGACGAGGAATACGAACTGATAAATCCCAGGACTAAACAGGTTGTGAGAAAAGTTTCTGCGAGAAAGATATTCAATCTGATTGTTGAGGGGGCCTGGAGAAACGGAGAACCCGGACTGGTTTTTATAGATGAAATAAACAGACATAACCCCACACCGCACGTCGGAGAAATTGAGGCAACAAATCCCTGCGGTGAGCAACCCCTGCTACCGTATGAATCTTGTAATCTTGGAAGCATAAACCTATCAAAATTCGTGAGAGGTAAGGATTTTGACTGGGAGAGATTGAAGGAAGTTGTCTGGATCGCGACGAGGTTTTTGGATAATGTTATCGATGTTAACGATTATCCGATTCCAGAAATCGAGGAAATGACTAAGGCCAACAGGAAAATTGGCCTTGGGGTAATGGGATGGGCCGATGCGCTTTTCCTGCTAGGCGTACCTTACGACAGCGAGGAAGCAATTCGATTGGCTGAGAAGGTCATGAAGTTTATCCAGGAAGAGTCTCACAAAGCTTCTCAGGCTCTGGCTGAGGAAAGAGGCGTTTTTCCGAACTGGAAGGGAAGTGTCTGGGAGAAGAGGGGAATAAAAATGAGGAATGCAACAACGACCACAATCGCGCCGACTGGGACTATAAGCATAATAGCAAACTGCAGCAGCGGAATTGAACCTGTTTTTGCGCTTGCGTATAAGAGAACAAATGTTCTTGACGGCGAAGAATTCTTTGAGGTGAATCCTATATTCGAAAAAGTCCTGAAAGAAAGAGGGCTTTACAGCGAGGAACTGATTGCAAAGGTTGCAGAATCGGGAAGCATTCAAAATCTGGATTTACCGGCAGACATTAGGAGAGTATTTAAGACTGCCTTGGAAATAGCTCCGGAATGGCATGTAAGAATGCAAGCAGCTTTTCAGAAGTTTACCGACAATGCTGTTAGTAAAACAATTAACTTGCCCAACTCCGCAACGAGAGCGGATGTTGAGAAGGCATTCATGCTGGCTTATGAACTGAAATGCAAGGGTATAACTGTTTACAGGGATGGGAGCAGGGAAGAACAGGTTTTGGTTACCAAAAAGACCGAAAAAGAAAAGCCGAGAAAACCGGCAAGGTTCATTGAACCTCGACCAAGGCCAAGGGTTACAGTGGGTAGGACAATTGAAACAAAGACTGGATGCGGATCTCTTTATGTTACTATAAACGAAGACAGCGAAGGAATTGCTGAAGTCTTTGTACAGCTCGGAAAGAGTGGAGGCTGCGCCGCCTCACAAACAGAAGCTATCGGAAGACTGCTGAGCGTAGCTTTGAGAAGCTGGGTGAATCCAGAAGTCCTTGTCAAGCAACTTAAGGGCATTAGGTGTCCGAGCATCGGTTTTGACAGTGGGGAAGTGATAACGAGCTGCGCGGATGGGGTTGCGAAAGTTTTGGAAAAGTGGCTGAAGGGAGAATACAGGAAGATAAGATTTGAGGTTGAAGGAATAAAACCCCTTACAGAATTTGCAGAGGAGAAGGAAGAGGGTAGCAAAATGATTGGCGGGGTTTGTCCGGAGTGCGGCAATATCCTTGAATACGGCGAGGGATGCGCCACATGTAAATTCTGCGGCTTTACAAAATGCATGTAGTCGTGACAGCTCGCCCTGAAGGGCGAGTAGTTCACTCTATTTTTCTCAAAAATCTGATCATGTTTACCCAGTGACTTCCCATCCAGTAGAGCTTTTTGCAGTTCTCACAAAACCACAGTTCGTATTTTTCGAGCATATCTTTTCCTAGGTTCATCTCCTTCAAGGCTGCTAGGGCCTCATTTTCAGTGGGCTTTCTGAGCGGGGTATTGCAAACGCTACATCTATCCATCACTATTTGAAATTTCACACCAAGCGCCTTCAGTTCCTTCATTTGTTCTGCAACATTGTTGGATTTTACTAAAAATGCTTCTCTACCCATTTTTTTGGACTTTGTGAAGAGATCCCTGTCTTTTGTTATCAGCACCCTGTCAAGGTAGTTTTTGAGGAGAAACTCATCTTCATCATCCACCCTGAGATCGCCTATATACAGCGTGTCGTAACCCGATATCCTGAGCCATGTAGCCAGCTTTCCCAGCATTCTGTCGCAAATGAACTTCATCTCCACCATCTTGGGTCTCTTCTCTTCATCAACTCTTCATATATCTTTTTGGCTTTTTCTGTTTCGAATTCTAAATTCTCCGCAAATTCGATGGCAAATTCATTCAGAACGGAGTATTCTACGGCCTGAAATGCAAGTTCAAGTTTATCTGCATCTCTTACAAATTTTTCCACATCATCGCAGAATTCGGTTTTAAAATCCAGTTGGTCGTTCCTAGCTCTCTCTTCATCAACCCTCACGTATTTTTTTGCCAGTTTGTGCAGGTCAGTAGTTCTTGCTTCGTGCAGGTCATGGATCAATGCGCAGAATGCCGCTTTTAGTGCTTTCTCGATTCCAAAATCTTTTGCAAGAAGAAAGGCTATTATTGCAGTTCTAAAGCAATGCTCTGCAACGCTTTCAGGATTTCTTATCCCCAACTTTAGCCATCCCGATCTCGGGATTAGCTTGAGCGAACCCACTTCGTGAATGAACTTTACTGGATCCATAGCTTTAATAGTTTCTCGTTGAATAAAACTTATGAAAAACTGGAGGATCGCCGGAATAGATGACAGTTTCTCGGGTGATTTCTGTTGTCTTGTCTGCTGCGTTATGAGCGGAAAAACGGTTGAGGGTTTCATGTACGAGGAAATAGCAGTTGACGGACTCGACTCGACTGAGAAAATAATATCAATGCTCAGAAGGTCGAAATTTTACCGTCAGCTTAAAGTTGTTTTTCTGGATGGCATAACTTTTGGCGGATTTAATGTTGCAGACATTGAGAAAATTCACGAAAAAACTGGAATTCCGGTTGTAGTAATTATGAACAGAATGCCAAATGTTGAAGAGTTCGAAGAAGCTTTGAAAAATTTTGAAGACTACGAAGAAAGGCTAAGAATTGTGAGAAAGGCTGGGGAGATAAGGCAGGCTGGGGAAGTATACATCCAATTTTATGGTTTGAGCTATGAAGAGGCTCTCAGACTAATGAAAATGAATACTATTCACGGAAAAATCCCTGAAACCCTTCGTCTAGCGCATCTTGTCGCTTCAGCCATAGTTCACGGCGAATCAAGAGGATGAAGTTGACTCTGGGATGAAAGACACCGAGTTAGCAAGATAAGCCTGTCTCTCTTTCGCCCTGAAGGGCGGACGAAAGACTTAAAAACTCAAAAACAGATAATCGACAAGCGTATTTCGAACTCGGTTGAGCAACTCGTCTGCCGGGGTAGCCTAGCTGGTTGGGGCGACGGACTCATAATCCGTAGGTCGCGGGTTCAAATCCCGCCCCCGGCAGATTTTAATAGTTGGCTACTGGAAAAATAGCATGGAATTTGAGGAACCTTTCAGAAAATTCCTTGGCTGTGAGGTTGAAGAAATAAGGGAAGGCTATGCAAGAGTTAGGGCTGTTGTTAAAGAAGAATTTCTAAACATGCACGGTGTAGCGCATGGAGGTTTAATTATGGCTCTTGCCGATTTCGCATTTGCTATTTCAGCGAACACTGATGCCAGGAGAGTTGCAGCTCACATCTCAGTGAATTTTTATGCTTCTGCGAAAAATGGAGACACACTCGTTGCCGAGGCTGAAAAGGTTAGAGGAAAACGGGTGGGCTTCTACAGACTTAGAGTTTTCAGGGGCAATGATTTGATTATGGAGGGATCCGCGATTGCGGTTGAACGATGAGACACTTAAGTCATTGCTTAGCGGAGAATATGCAAAGATTAAGCCGAAACAGGCCTTTAGGTATCTCTATAGCTCCGAGGAGTTGCTTAGATTTAAGGCTGCGGAAGCTTTGGGCATACTTGCAAAATCAAATGCTAGAAATTACATTCTGAGACTTTTCTGGCTTTTAAGCGACGAGTCCGGAGCCTATTGCATCGGAGCTCCTTTAGCCATTGCAGAGATAGGAAGAAATAACCCGGATATTTTTCAGAGCTTCAAATTAAAGTTTTTGTATTTGCTCGAAAATGAAGAGGTCGAAAGGAGCTACGTGGTATATGGAATTTTTAGAAATTCAGAAATCTACAAAGGGACGGAGGCAAAAACATTACTTGAAAAAATGGCGTCAAAGTTCAGAGATCAGAAGTTCTTGGCGTATTCGGCTATGGCGATTTGGAAACTTGGTGGAGAAGTATCTTGGATTCTTGAAAGAATCTCTAAAGTGCAAATCTACGACGGGAAAGATTTCGTGGAACTCGATGGAAGAGGCTTGAGGGAACTCATTGAGAGAGAACTTTTTTATCCCTGACGAGAGATTGGAATTGTGAGATGGACAATACTAGCGTTGGCAATCTTGTTTCTTGCAATCTTCGCACTAAGCCTTAATGCAACGCACTATGGAGCAGTAGTTTTGATAGGGCCTATACCCATAGCTGTTGCCTCGGATGTCGCGATAGCCACTTTCCTCATCCTTTTAACATTTGCAATTCTCGTGTTACTCCTTCTTTTCAGTTTTCTTTCGAAATTTCCCGAAACAGAAGAGGTAAAAATTGAACCGAAAACTGAGAAGAAATTTGGGGGAATTGTGTTGATCGGACCCTTGCCAATCATATTCGGGGAGGCGAGAATGGCAATAATAGCGAGTATTTTGGCCATTATTCTCATGATCCTCGCTTTTGTGCTATTTCTTGGGTGGTTGGGATGATTGAAAGGAAAATATTTTATTTCGAAAAACCCGGACCGCAAAATACCGAGATAACCCTCAAACTTGCCTTTGAAAGGGCGCGAGAACTCGGAATAAAATACGTTGTTGTTGCATCATCGTATGGTGAAACTGCCAAGAAGGCGTTGGAGTTCTTGAACGGAGACATTAAGCTTGTTGTTGTGACCTATCACACCGGTTTCATCGAGGAAGGCAAGAATACGATGGACGCAGAAACCGAGCACTTCTTGAGGAGCAGAGGCGTGACAATTGTAAGACAGTCCCACGTTCTTTCAGGAATTGAAAGGAGTATAAGCAGAAAACTCGGAGGTGTAAGCAGGGTTGAGGCCATAGCCGAAGCCCTTAGATCTCTGTTTGGGCATGGATTAAAGGTTTGCGTTGAAATAGCGATAATGGCGGCCGACAGTGGCGCAATTCCAATAACCGAAGTAATTTCAATTGGAGGTAGAGCGAGAGGGGCGGATACCGCAGTTGTGATCCGTCCGGCCCATATGAACAACTTCTTCGATGCTCAAATAAAGGAGATAATCTGTATGCCTAGGGAAAAACGCTAGTCGTAGTCGTAAATTTTCATCTCCTCTTCTACCACTTCTTCATATCCAAGTCTTTGCTTTATTACGATATAGGCCATTTCCGGGGGTATTGCACCTATTTCCGTTATTATGACATCGATGTAGTCTCTAGGAGTAACATCAAATGCCGGATTTCTTGCTTTTATTCCTAAGCTGAGCAGATCTTTGGGCAAGACCTCTTCTTCAGCCCTTTCTTCAATCAATACCAGTTCTCCAGCCAGAGTTCTGGGACTGAATTTGTATGTTTCGGCAGCAACAACAAAGGGTACTCTCGCTTCCTTTGCACAAAGGGCAATCTGTGAGGTACCTATTTTGTTTATAAGGGCACCATTTGCGGTTATCGTATCCGCTCCGACTATTACCATGTCTACTTCCTTCATGAAAAATCTCACCGCTGAATCGACGATAACGGTGACGTCGATTCCGCATTCTTTTAGTTGTCTAGCCGTAATGTGCCCCTGCCATCTCGGTCGCGACTCAGTTGCGAAGACTTTTATGTTCTTTCCCGTTTCATGCGCTTTTTTTATAACAGCGATCGCTGTTGAGGAATTGCAGTGCGTTAGCAGAGTATATCCATCTTTTATCCTTTTTTCTCCAATCTCAGCAATTCTTCTCTGCGCACTCTCGACCCAGCTTATAAACTCTTCAGCCCTTTTTATTAGGTTTTCCCTTTTCTCTTCAACGTTTTTTCCTTTATATCTCATTATGTAATTTATCGCGTTGTAAAGGCTCACAGCAGTTGGACGAGTGTTTAGCAGAATCTGAGCAGCTCTCTTCATCTCTTCATCGAAATTATCTCCTACCCTTGTAGCATAATCTTTAAGAACTTCGGCTGCAAATTTGGCAATTCTTGACGCTCCCCGAATTTCCATCGATCTTATTTTCTCAGCAGCCGCTGTAATGTCCATAGAAAATTCCCCCCGCAATCCCTTAAATATCTTTGCAAACTCTTAATATGGAAAAGATCTGCATAGTACACTATGGAGAAATCGGAATCAAGGGAAAAAACAGAGATTTCTTTGAAAGAAAACTAGTCGAAAACATAAGGAGATTTGCAAAGGCGAAGAGAAGATATGGATGGATAGAAGTTGAATACAGAGATGGAATCGAGGAGAGACTCAAGAAAGTTCCCGGAATAAGATACTTTGGTATCGGGTACAAAACTGAACTCGAAATCGAAGCAATTAAGGATGCAACGTTGAGAACACTTCCCGAAAAATTCGAAACTTTCAAGATTTCTGCTTCCAGAAGGAACAAGAAATTTCCTTTGAACTCTATAGAGGTTAACAGAGTAATTGGAAGTTTTGTGGTCGAAAAAACTGGAAAAAAAGTGGATTTGGAAAATCCGGATGTTACTGTTTGGATTGAAATAGGAAACGAGGCTTTGGTTTACTCACAGAGATTGGAGGGAATTGGCGGTCTTCCGGTAGGAACTGCAGGGAAAGTTGTATCTCTAGTTTCGGGCGGAATTGACAGTCCAGTAGCGAGTTTTTTGGCAATGAAAAGAGGTTGTGAGGTTGTTCTGGTGCATTTCTTCAATAAAACCCTCCATTCCGAAAATGTCAGGAGGAAGATTCATATGATTGCCGAAAAACTTGCAGAGTACCAGGGTTCAATTAAGCTTTACATGGTACCTTTCGAGGAAGTTCAGCTCGAAATAATCCGTATAGTTCCAGCAAAGCTTAGAATGGTCGTTTACAGAAGGAGCATGATGAGAATGGCAAATGCAATTGCCGAGAAAGAGGAAGCGAAGGCCATAGTTACGGGAGACAACATTTCGCAGGTTGCAAGTCAGACGTTGGAAAATCTAAACGTTATATACTCTGCCTCGAAACTCGCGGTTCTCCCGCCCTTGCTCGGATTTGATAAGGAAGAGATAATCGCGATAGCGAAAAAGATAGGAACCTATGAAATCTCAATTCTTCCTTATGAGGACTGTTGCTCGTTAATGGTGGCGAAGCATCCCGAGACTAAAGCCAAACTTGAGATTGTCAAGGAATTTGAAGAATTTGAGGATTTAGAAAAAAATGCAGTAGAAAAGGCAGAGGTTTTTGAATTTCATTCATAAACTTTTTCCCATTCCTTGTACCAGTCCATTGCATCTTTTTCGCAGTCTCTGTCTTTCGATGGTAGACCCATTAGCTTGTAAGTTTCATGCTGAATTAGCACCTTCATGATTTCGTTGCTCCCTGTCCATATCGGTGCCAATCTGGCATCCCTGAGCATTCTTTCGATTGGATATACTTGAGTGTAGCCGATACCACCCATTATCTGCATCGCTTTGTTCACAACATCCCAGAGGACCTCGGTTGCGAATAGTTTTGCCTCGCTAACAAGTCTTCTTGGATCTTGGTTGAATTTACCGGCATCGTACAAATCAACAGCTTTTGCAGCATTATAAACCAGAGCTCTTGCAGCATCTATCATCGTAACGGCTTCGGCCACCATAAAATTGACTCCCTGAAATTCCCTTATCTTTCTTCCAAATGCCTTGCGTTTGTCGGAATATTTGATGGCTATCTCTATGGCAGCCCTTGCACCACCTACTGCGCCGGCCGCGGAAGTCAACCTTTCAGGAATCATCATCCTATTGAAAATCTCCCTGGCTCCATTGACTTCGCCTAGAACGTACTCTTTTGGAACTTCGAGATCTCTGAAAACTATTCTTGCCGTGCCCATTCCCCGAAAGCCAAGCAAATTGTAAACTTCTTCAACCTCAACACCCATTTCTCTTTCCACTATAAATGCCGTCAAAGCCCTATGACTCGGAGCATTTGGGTCAGTTCTTGCATAGATTAGATAAAAATCTGCAACCTTCCCACCAGCTATGAATCTTTTCGAACCGTTGAGAACCCAAACGTTTCCTTTTTTCTCAGCCTTAGTAGTTGTTCCAAAAAAGTCACTCCCCCCTCGGGGTTCAGTTAAACCTTCTGCCGATATTTTTCTACCCTTTATTATTGGTTTTAGAAACTCCTCCTTTTGCCAATCGTTTCCAAATCTATACAAAGCCTCGCCGACTATGCTTACCATTGAATACGCGCATCCAAGCCCTAGGCCAAGGATTCCGATTTCTTCGAGCGCAACACTTTCCGCAGACCATGTCATTCCCCTGCCTCCGTATTCTTCTGGAAATCTGAGACCAAGTAATCTCTTTTCAGCACAATTTCTTACGAATTCGAATGGATAGTCTATTTCATTTCTGTCCATTTTTCTGAGCAATTCCGGATCAACGCTGGCGACGAAGCTCTTAACCTCTTCTCTCAACCTCGCCTCCTCCTCCGTTAGAAGGCAGTCGTTTTCAAGCATTTCAGCATCACCGATTTTTAGTTTAATTTTAGCTCTAAAAAAATTTCGCTACCCATAGAAGGCTCAGACGCCTCAATGCTGCTTAAAAGATGAGAGGATGAGATAGCTATCCTGAATACAGAAAAAAGGGCTTTGGAGAAGTTAGGCTGTATTGGAACATCTCTTGCTCAGTTAAGGTTAAAATCTGATCCTGATCTCTCTCTTTATGCGATCGGCAGAGATATCTCCAGAGATGGATGGGAAAAAAGTAACGGTCTTCGGTTGGGTTCATGAGGTCAGAGATCTTGGAGGACTTGTTTTCATAGTTCTCAGGGACAGAGAGGGTTTTATTCAAGTTACGCTCCCTAAAAAAATTATCGATCCAGAAACATTCAAGAAAGCGAAGAAAATCAGCAGGGAAAGTGTTTTGAGAGTTGAGGGAACTGTAAAGAAGGAAGAGAAGGCACCCAATGGATTTGAGATAATCCCTGAAGTGATTGAGGTTCTTAATGAGAGTCATGCTCCACTACCCTTGGAAGTTACGGAGAAAGTACCTGCAGATCTGGATACTAGGCTTGAAAACAGATTCATGGATCTAAGAAGACCAAAAATCTTTGCGATATTCAAAATAAAGTCAGAGATAACAAAAAGTATTAGAGATTTTTTAAACAGGGAAGGATTCATAGAGGTTCAGACACCGAAAATAGTCTCTACGGCAACGGAAGGGGGTACGGAACTTTTTCCGGTTAGCTACTTTGAAAGAGAAGCTTTTTTGAATCAGAGTCCTCAACTTTACAAGCAGATTTTGATGTCAGCAGGATTCGAAAAGGTTTTTGAAATAGGGCCGATTTTCAGGGCCGAGGAACACAACACAACGAGACATTTAAACGAGGCAACTTCGGTGGATATAGAGGTGAGCTTCGCCGATCACGAAGATGTCATGAAAATTCTGGAAAGATTAATTGCTAAAGTTTATTGTGACGTTTTAGAGAACTGTGAGAAGCAATTGGAAATTTTGGACGTAAAGCTTGAAGTTCCGGAAATTCCATTTGAAAGAATAACTTACGATGAAGCGCTTGAAATGCTTGGTGACCAGATACCTTGGGGTGAGGATCTGGACTTGCAGGCTTTGAAGACGATAGGGAGCAAGATTGAGAGTCATTACTTCATAACAAACTGGCCGATAAAAATTAAGCCCTTCTACGTGATGGCGTTGGATGAAAAACTTAGCAAGAGTTTCGATCTTATGCATGGTTATATAGAGCTTGCAAGCGGTGCGCAAAGAGAGCACAGATATGAAAAGCTTGTAGAGAACATAAAATCCAAGGGACTGCATCCGGAGAGTTTTGAGTTCTATCTCAAGGCTTTTCGCTACGGAATGCCACCGCATTCTGGCTGGGGGCTTGGGCTTGAAAGATTGGTGATGTCCATGCTGAACTTGAACAACATTAGGGAAGCAATGTTATTCCCAAGGGACAGAACCAGACTCGTACCATAATTCAATTTTGCAAGAAAAAAATAAATAGATTGAAGTTTAAATTTTTTGAGAATGCTTGAGAGATATAGAATACTTAGAAATTTTGCAAAGGCAGAGGTAAAGGAAGAGGTAACATTTCAGAATGTGGTTAGCGAGTATTATGTTGCCGAACCTTTCATAAAGGTTGTCATCTACGAGGACCCGGAAAAGAGAAGGCTGGTATACCATGTTGTGGAACCTTCTTTGAGCATAGAAGAACTTCAGATAATTTCTTCGATTATCGGCGATTTAAGAAGGATCTTATCGCTGCAGGATCTATCTCAGGATTTAGAAGAGCGGGCCAAAAACTTAGTCAGGACGGTTGAGAAGTTATTAAAAGAGTTTGGAATGGAATTGGACCAGGATTTTTACACGAGAATGCTTTATTACCTCTTTAGAGAGTTCTTCGGTTTCGGTCCAATTGAAGCCTTCATGCTCGATCCGAACATCGAAGACATATCCTGTGATGGATACAATGTTCCCATTTTCGTTTATCACAGAGAATGGGGATATCTTGAGACAAATATAAGGCTTCAAAAGTCTTTTTTAGACAGATTTGTCGTTCTGCTTGCCCAGAGATGTGGCAAACATCTCTCGATTGCAAATCCCATCATTGACGCAACCTTACCGGATGGTAGCAGGTTGCAGGCAACCTTTGGAACCGAAATAACGCCGAGAGGTTCGAGTTTTGCAATAAGAAAATTCGCAGCAGAACCTTTGACACCCTTGGATCTTATAAGATCTGGAACCGTTCCAGTCGAGCTTATGGCCTATATTTGGCTTGCGGTGGAGCATAAGCTTTCGATTATGGTTGTTGGAGAAACTGCAAGCGGAAAAACAACGACACTAAATGCAATTCTAATGTTTGTTCCTCCGGATGCGAAAGTTGTTTCGATAGAAGACACGAGGGAAATAAAGTTGTATCACGAAAACTGGCTAGCGCAAGTTACGAGAATTGGTATAGGAGAACAGCAAATAGAAATGTATGACCTTCTAAAAGCAACCCTGAGGCAAAGGCCTGACTACATAGTTGTTGGGGAGGTTAGGGGCAAGGAAGCCATGACACTTTTCCAAGCCATGTCGACGGGTCATGCAAGCTACGCGACCTTTCATGCCGGAGACGTAAACCAGATGATTTACAGACTTGAAAACGAGCCGTTGAATGTACCGAGGAGTATGATACAGTTCTTGGACATCGTTTTAGTTCAAGGTATGTATCTTGTGCAGGGAAAGAGAATTAGGCGAACAAAGGAAGTGAACGAAATACTTGGAATAGATCCCGCGGATAAAAACATTCTCGTGAACCAATTCATTAAATGGGAGCCTAAAAGTGATACCCATGTTCAGATTGGTACACCAAAGAAGCTTGAAAAGATAGCATTGGTTAGGGGGAATGAAGTTTTTGAGGAGTTAGAGAGGAGAAAGAAATACCTTGAGTGGATGGTTAGGAAGGATATCAGAGATTATAGAGAGTTTACAAAGCTTGTGCATACTTACTATTACAATCCCGAGCTGGCCTTTTCGGGAATATGACCCCGATGAAATTTAAGAGTTACTTTAGGAAAAAATTCGAGAATAGACCGGATAAATACAGAGAGCTGAAAAAAGCTTTAGAAGCTTCCAGGCTTAGGATAACTCTGCCAGAACTTTTGGCAGCGGCTTTGTTTTATCCATTGATTTTGATGCTTCTTGTCTGGCCTCTCTGCTTTTTGCTTTTAGGCCATCTATTTCACGGTATTGAGTCGGTGAGGTATCTGGGTTTTGAAGTTGAGTTCTGGAAAATTCGCATCGCAATTTCGACTTTGATTTCCATCTTGGTCTTCACCATAGCCCGTTATTCAATTTTGGCTTATCCCTATTACTTATCAAATTTTCGAAAAGGCCGAATAGATTCAGCCTTGCCGCATGCTGTTAACATGATGCTCGGCATGATGAAGGGGAATGTACCGTTAATTTCGGCCTTTAAATACATTTCGGAGAATAAGGCTTTGTTCGGAGAGATAAGCGTCGAGTTTGAAAGAATATCCGTTCTTGCTGAATTCGGGGATCTTGAAAGCGCCATGAAATATGTTGCCGAGACAACTCCTTCCGAAAAGCTGAGGGTATTTCTTGAAAACCTCATCGAGGTTTACCGTGGTAGCGGAAATGTTTTGAACTACCTTAAGGCAAAATCTGAACAGTTCTTTATGGAAAAGGAAAGGAGTTACATTCTTTTTATCGAAACGCTCCAGATTCTTGCCGAAATATACCTGGCTTTGTTCATCGTTGCCCCCCTTTTCCTGCTGATCGTTTTAACTGTCATGAACATGCTCGGAAGCAACACCTTGAATCTTTATCGCGTCATAATTTTCACTTTAATTCCGTTGGGCTCCTTTATAGTCTTCCTGATTGCTCAATCTTCGGCTTTAGGGGAAAACAGGGAGCTGGGCAAGGTGCTCAGGGAATTTGAGCTTTTTTTCGCTCCTTTATCGAAAAGAAAAGCTGGAATTAGATTCAACAAATTTAGGAAGATTTACGGCTCACTTAAGAAGTTTTTGCTTTATCCGATCTATGAAGCACCCTATGTTTTGGGGCTCAAACACATTGCGATCTACTTCCTGACCCCCGGGATCGTTTTCTTTGCAGCCTTTTTCGGGAAGATGGAATTTGACTATCTTGTATTTTCATCGATGTTGGCGATCGGCATTCCTGCGATTTTGTTTATAGAATACAGGGAGAGATTGATAAGAAGGGCGGAAAAAGAGCTTCCAGACTTCTTGAAACAGCTGGCTTCACTTAACGAAGCGGGGCTAAACATAGTGGAAGCTTTAAGAAACGTCGGCGAATCTGAGACGGGTGTTGTTAGCAGGGAGATTAAGATTGTTAAAAGGCGTGCGGAATGGGGAGAAGTTATTGCACATGCTTTTTTGAAGCTTGAGGAGAGGATTAGAAGCGGATTATTCCAGAAAGCTATTTCTACGCTCGTTAAAGCAATAGAAGCTTCTCCAAGCATCAAAGATGCTCTCTACGTGGCTTCGGTCTTCTCAGAACTCGAAGTGGAAATTAGGGAGAGAATAAGGGGGGCTATGAGCACGTATTTGATCGTAATTTACCTAGCGTTTGCAGTATTTCTTTACACTACTTATGTCCTCTTAAAGAATCTCCTGTCAGTTGTTTCAGGTCTAAACTCAAATCTGGTCTCCGTAAATATTTACGAAATTGAAAGCGTCTTTATGGAGACGTCTGTAGTTGTGGCAATCTTTTCCGGTTTGGCTGCGGGAATTATGGGCGAGGGAAGAATTGAGGCAGGATTGAAGCATTTGTTCGTACTATTGGTGATCACGTATGTATTCTTCAAATTCCTTATTTAAAACGAGAATTTCGGCGCATTTGCTTGATGCATTTGTCTCTGAAGGGGAGAAAGTCACCGTAGAAGGGTGGCTGACATTTTACGATGAAAAGGAAATGACTTGGAAACCCTTGGATGGTCTTTTAACTTTTTACTTAAATGGAAGGGAAATTGGGAAAGCAAAGGCACAATACGGGCTTTTTTCCTTTACTTTTCCATCACCATCAGTTGGTAAGCATAAAATCGAAATTAAATTTAAGGAAGAGGGATACGAGTCTAGCTACAAGTCTTTATTCTTTGAAGTTGTTGAGAAAAGAAAGAAAGAGAGGATATCAAGGGTTGCGAGACTAATCTTCTTTTTAATCCTATTCCTTTGTTTTATCCTATTTTTGTCAATCTTTTTGTCTAAATTATTTTTACGCTCCTGAACCTTATTGCCGGCGTTAAGGTATTCTCAATCTGGACTCTATCCGAACAATAACCTTGGATTTTGCTGAGCAACTCGAAGATGTTTCCGTAGATCATTGTACCTTTTATAGCCTTTTCTTCAAACTCGGCGTTCAAAGTTTCAACGCTGAAGTCGCCACTGACAGAATTCGCTGTGTGCGCACCTAGAAAGTTGTGTATGATCAGAGCTCTACTTTTGTCAACTCTTTCCTGCACTTCGATGATTAAGTTGCTAGGCATGGGAACCGGAGGTGAATCGATGCTAATTCTCAATCCATTGCCGGTTAGGCCAAATTTTTCTGCGTTTTTCAAATCTGAATAAAAACAGAGAACTTTCCCATCTACTAGAACTTTCCTTCTTGCCATGACTCCCTCATCGTCGAAAGAATAGCTTGCAAAGCCGTAGGGTAGAGTGGGATCGTCTAGGATCCTTATATTCCCCAGATCTGCTCCAATATGGAGTCTACTTCTTCCTCTTGCAACATTCTCGGCTGATAGAGATGGGTAGAGGGTATGGGAAAAGAGCTGATGTATCGCTTGTGGCATAAGGACGAGATCGTAGTAACCAGAATCAATTTTCTCAGCTTTTGCAGATTTCAGGGCAAGCTCTTCGGCATATGTTACAGTTTTTTCAATATCCAGTTCAATTTTCCTGCTTTGAGTCTGCGCAAATCCGCTTCCCCCGTTGAATACCGTTTCAACTGAAAAGAAGGAGAAAGTTCCCTTTTCTGTGAGTTCCGCTCCAGAAGAATTTCTCAATTCAACCTCTACGATCTCATGAGCTATGAGTGCATTGGCTATCCTAGCCTTTTCTATCGAGCTCGTAACAATTTCATATTCTTCTTTTATATAGTCGTTGCTTATATTTTCAAACCTTGCATCATATAGTCCGTCGACTTTTGCTGCTTTTTCGACGGGAAATTCTTTGAGCACTTCCTCAGAAATTTTAGCAATCTTTTTTGCAGATTCGATTGTCTTCTCCAAATCCCTACCGGCAGAAAATCCAACTCTGCCGTTCTCTATTACCCTAACCGCATAAGCCTTGTCTACAACTTTTTTAAGAATTTTTAGCTTTCCGGCCTCAATTTCTGCAGAATATCCAACGATTTTTTCGCTGAAAATCTCCCACTCCATTATTCCCCACCTACCTTTGCTCTGCAGAGAATTTCTGGACTACCGTCTGCAACGGGAACCGTTTGCGATGCTTTTCCGCAAAATCCGGGATCAAAATTGAGGTTTCTGCCAATCTTTATGTTGTTTAGGATTTCTAGATAACCCATCAGCCCCACATCTCTTATCATCTCCGAAATCTCTCCGTTTCTTATTATATATCCATATTGAGCGCTGAAGTGGAAATAACCTGTTGCCGGATTTGTTTCACCGCCTTTTGAACCAATTAGATAGACACCATTTCTACAAAGCTCGAGAAGTTCATCAAACCTGTAATCCCCGGGCATCAGAAAGGTGTTGCTCATCCTAACTATCGGAAAATCAATCCCTTCACTTCTGGCATTCCCCGGCTTTCCTTTCAGTTTCTTTGCAGTCTCTCTGCTGTGGAGATAGCTCTTGAGAATTCCGTTTTCGACCAGTATTTTTCTTTCAGCCTTTACACCTTCATCATCGAATGGAAAGAAGCCGAACTCTTCTATTGTCGGATCATCAACTATTGTCACGTTTTTGCCAGCAATGGTCTCTCCTATTTTTCCGCTCAAAATGCTTGATCCCTGTAGCACGTGATCCGCTTCGGCTGCATGTCCAAAAGCTTCGTGTATGAATACCCCTGCAAGTTTGGAGTCCATTAGAACGTTCATCTCACCAGCAGGTGGCGATCGCGCATCAACGAGTTTTGGAAGGATCTTGTTTATCTCTTCTGTCAATTTGAAAACCTCCTTTAGTTTTTCAAAGCCTCCAACTTTCATCAGCCTTTTTGATAAAAACTGGAGCGTTTTTCCTTTTTCAATCGCAACAATCGAAATTCCAAGCCTCGGGACGGTGTACTCGACTTCACTCCCGTCGGAATCCCTGTAATAAAACTTTTTTATATTTTCCATATAGCTTATCTTAGCACTTCTAACTTTCAGACTCTTGTGAAGATCCTTGAGCATGGCAATTTTTTCTTCGACATCCACATCCCATGGTGGGATCTTTGGTTTCATTTCGTATTTACCTCTGCTGGTAGATCTTTCGACTTCCGAATCTCCTCTTGCAACAACGTTTCTTTCAGCTTCCCTTAATCCCTCATCATCTTTTACATCTCCAATAAAAACCCCCCAGAATCCGTTTTTTAGCACTCTGAAGCATTTGGACTTGATATTTACAATCTTTGGTTTTTCAACTGCTCCATCTTCTAAAGTGATCGTAAAACTCGAAATATCGACTTCTCTAATATCGTAGAACATCAGTTACCACCAAGGATGCTTTCGGCAGCAATCAATCCCGTAACAGCGGCCCCTACAATTCCGCGGCTTATCCCAGCTCCGTCGCCAATTGCGTAAATGAAGGGTATGTTTGTTCTCATATGCTGGTCAACCTTCAATTTTAGCGAGTAAAACTTTACCTCTGGGGCGTAAAGTAGTGTTGAATCGTCAGCCACTCCGGGAATAACTTTGTCAAGCCTTTCTAGGGCATCTAGTATATCGTCTATAACCCTCCCGGGATATGCTAAACTTATGTCACCCGGAATTGCCGTTCTTAGGGTTGGTTGAACTAGGCGGTTATTTCTTATCCTGTTCTCGGTACTCCTCCTTCCTAGGCGGAGGTCTTTCAGCCTTTGGACAATCGGATTTCCACCTCCAAGTTTTGTGGTTATTCTTGCAAGATCCCTCCCCCACTCGTTTGGCTCTTCAAACGGCTCCGTGAATTCATAATGCCCAAGCAATGCAAAATTTGTGTTTCCTGTTTTTTCCTTGGACTTGCTGTGTCCATTTACGAGGCAGAAGTCGCCATAATCCTCTCTTATAACCCAACCTCTTGGGCATGTGCAAAAGGTTCTCATGTAATCATCGTGCCTTCTAGTAATCACCCTCAGTTTCGGATCGTATATAGTTGAAGTTATGTCGCTCATTATCGATGCAGGGACCTCAACTCTCACGCCCACATCTATTGCTTTTGCGTTCTCGGCCACTGCTATTCCGTATTTTTTAACCCATTCCTCAAGCCAGTTTGCTCCGGCTCTCCCTACGGCTATTATAAGATTTTCGTATTCGAATTCTGAGCCATCTGACGTTTTCACGGCTTTCTTTCTCGGGTCTATGTCTACCACAATTGTTTCGGTAGTTATTTTTACGTCTTTTTTCTTTAATTCATGCTCTATGCTCTTTATAACCTTTGGAAGTTCGTCGCTGCCTACATGCCTCTGTTTTAGGGGTACGAATTCTATACCGGCCGCATTTGCCATTTTTAGAAACTTGTTGATTCTCTCTTCATCTGTCCCGTAAATTTCTCCCTTTACACCATGTTTAAGAAAAATTTCGTCAACTTCGTTCATTTTTTCGATAAGGTATTTAGGATCTAGGAAATCAAAGTCACCACCAACTGAAAAACTTGAAGGGTACTTTGGATTAACGTAATTTAGTTTTCCATCTGAAAGCCCTCCAGCTCCTCCGACACCGCATGTTATATTACAAGGATCGCATTTCTTGCAAAAGCTCTCGGATAAATCACTTGGACACTTCCTTTTGTCTATTTCTCTTCCCATTTCGAATATTGCGACCTTCTTTTTTCCTGCGAGTTTATAGGCAGCAAAAAGCCCCCCTGGTCCAGCGCCGATTATTATGACATCGAATTTCATACCTCTAAACTTTTGTCTGTCTATCATTTAAGTTTTGTCTTTTAATTATAACTGAAAACTCGCCTTTTGCGGCGAGTGGCTCACAGTCTCTTTGCAACCCAGTTTCTCAGGCGAGGGAGTTTAGAAAGTTTTTTTAAAATTAAGTCAATCTTTTTATCGTGAAAGTAAAGGAGGCCCCAAAAACAGCGACTTCAGTAATAGTACGTTCTACAGCTACTGCGAGGGTCTCTCAATCGAAGAATCCCATGCTGGAGCTGATGAGAAGGATTTTCAGAAAGGAAGAAGTGGCTTTAAAGGCTGTCAAGTTTTTGAGCATAGTTGAGGAGAGACAGAAAAGCGGAAAACCTCTAAGGATTGAGGAATGGGAAACGGTTGCCCAGGAGCTAAAGATGGTAAGATCCTCTTTTTATTCAATGCGAAACAAGTTGCTTGCGGCTGGCCTAATAGCAATAAGAGACGGAGAATATACTCTATCGGGTGCGTTTAGCAAAGATCTAGTTGATATGGCAAGATGGTGGTGGGTTGCAGTTCTTGGATACGATCCCGAGAGCCTTTAGTTTAATTTTGCGGAGAAGTCAGTTTTCTAATCCTCCTCTCTATTTCTTCGAGCATTACGGCATCGTTTAGAACGAGAGATCTTGCCTCCTCAAGTTTTTTGATATCTCTTTCCTCCTCTCCCCATTCCATCAGGAGTCTGGCGAGCCTCTTTTCAACCCCGGGTTGATCTTTTATCGTCTTGTATATCTCATAGGCTTTTGCATAATTTCCGAGACTCTCGAAAATTTCCGCTTTGATTAGCTTAGCAGACGGCACGTCGCGTATCTTCAGAGCCTCTTCTATTTTGCTTAAAGCAGCCTCCGGATTGCTTGTGGATATTTTTTTACCCCATTCCACGAGAATATAGGCTTTTGCTGTTAAAACCTCATCATAGCTGGGTAGCTGGTTTAGAATTCTGACAGCCCTAGCGTGATCTCCGCCGTCGGCTATTTCCATCGCGTGGAAGATCAGTTTTTTTATGTAATTTCTTAATCCTAAGTTCTGAAAGAAGTTGACAAGTTTCGATGCGCTTTCGTATTTTTTCATCGAAATTCTGCTCTCTATCGCTTCCTTGACTATTTCAAAGACGTCATATTCCACTCTTTTATCTTTGAAATCTCTTAGGTGAGAAAGGCTTCGAATGAATATGTTGATGCACTTATCCTCGTCTTCACCGTTCAGATACCTTCCAATACTTTCGGCAAGCTTGGCTGCGATGAAAATTGCGTGAATATTGTCTTTGATCAATACCAGATATTTCTCAGCATTTTCTGGATCCCCGAATAGTTTTTTTAATACCTCCAAAGCTATCGGGTCCTTTATCACTCCTCTGAATATTCTTTGTTCTCTCTCTGACAAGAACTTGCTCAAGGCATCAACATCTTTGTCCATGCGTAGAGTTGAATATAAAAAAATTAAAAAGCTTTTGTTTAAGAGGAATGAAATTCGGAGTCGAACCTTTCTAAGTTTAGTTGCACCTTCTTTGCAGCCCACAAACTCCGCATCCGAAGCATTTCTCAGCGATTTACTCTTGCTTTATATTTTTCGATCCAGCTGGTTTGTAAAGCTCGATGGCATCGAAATGGCACCTTTCTAAACAGGTTTGACAAGCTTGTACTTCTCTTCGTCAACTAAAGCTTCTTATCTGCTCTTTTCCGGTAGGGATTCTATTGGAACGCCTGCAAACTTTGCGGAGAGGAAGAATTCGCAACAATCGCCGCAACAGTTGCAGTTTACTAACCTTGATCGACTATTTTTGCTGTGTTTGGCCATGTATGAACCAAGTTCTCCTCTATTTGGAAATCAAGTTTTTATATAAGCAAATCGTAGCTTATGGGAATTTAGTAAAAATTTGGAATATTTAAGGTTTTGCAATTAAAAAGCACAAAGCTTTTAACCATCCTTTGAGATTTCAATCCATGAAGGTGAATGGTGTAGAAGTGGAGGAAACTTTTGCTGAAGCTTTTGACATAAAAATTGCGCGAGTTTTGATTACGGCATACGACTACTATTGGGCTTGGGTAGCTGCGAATGAAGCAACCGGATTTGGAACGTCTGTTATCATGTGTCCGGCTGAGGCCGGTATTGAGAAGAAAGCCCTCCCGAGTGAAACTCCTGACGGTAGACCCGGTTACTATATACAGATCTGCCACATGAGCAAAAAAGGTCTAGAAGAGCAGCTTTTAGCGAGAATTGGACAATGTGTGCTGACAGCTCCGACCACCGCTGCTTTTAATGGATTGCCTGATGTTCAGGACAAATTTGATACAGGATTTAAGCTTAAATTCTTTGGAGATGGTTATGAGAGAGAAGTAGAGGTTGCAGGTAGGAAATGTTACGCAATACCAATGATGCAGGGTGAATTCATTGTAGAAAGCCATTTTGGCTATGTAAGTGGAATAGCCGGTGGAAACTTCTTCATTCTTGGCGAAAATCAACCTGCAGCATTAGCAGCTGCCAAGGCGGCTGTCGATGCGATTGCGGATGTTGAAGGCGTTATAACACCGTTCCCGGGTGGAATAGTGGCTTCCGGATCGAAGGTTGGTGCAAACAAGTACAAGTTCCTGAAAGCCTCGACGAATGAGAAGTTCTGTCCGACACTGAGGGATAAAGTGGAAGGTTCCCAAATCCCGCCTGGAGTAAAAGCGGTGTATGAAATAGTTATAAACGGTCTGAACGTAGAATACGTGAAGAAAGCGATGAAAGTTGGAATTCTTGCAGCCACAAAGATTCCTGGTGTTGTGAAGATCACAGCAGGAAACTATGGAGGAAAACTTGGAAAGCATCTTATATATCTGAAAGATCTATTCTAATTTTTTATGAAATTTATTCTGACAATATCTGCCCTAGATCCGACAGGTGGTGCAGGAGTTTCTGCAGATATAAAGGTTTCAAAGGTTTTGGGCTTTTTTCCGTGTTCAATAATAACTGCGTTAACAGTTCAAAGTAGTTCAAAGCTTTTTTCGGTTCACCCGGTTGATGCTGGAATAATAGAGAGGCAATTCGATACATTAATTTCAGATTTCGAATTTTCTGCTGTGAAAATAGGCGTAGTTCCAAAATTGGAGATGGCTAAGGTTATTTCGGATTATTTGGAAAAATTAAAATGTCCGAAAGTTCTCGATCCTGTTATTGAAGCAGGAGTTGGAGGGAAGCTCGGAGAAAAGGAGGCTTATGAGGTTTTGATGAAATCGGTTGAAGTTGTAACGCCCAATTATACTGAAGCTAGGTTATTTGGTATGTCATCCGATCCAGAGGAACTTGCGCTAGAAATTCACAGAAAATATGGGTGCAACGTCGTCATAACGGGCGGTGAACTGAAAGGGAGAGATGTGATTTGCGAAAAAGGGAAAATTTATTCCGTGGAAGCAGATCTTATTCAAGGTGATTTTCACGGTACAGGTTGCGTTTACAGCACGGCGCTAGCTTGCTATCTTGCTGAAAACGATTTTGAAAATGCTGTTAGAAAGGCGAGAATATTTGTTTTGGAGAGTGTTAAAAGAGGATTCAAGGTTAGACAAAGACTTTTTACTAACCCCTGACTCAATTTGCAATCACCAACAGTTTTCCAAAATCTTCTTCTATTCCAACTTTAAGTCCTTGGGCTTCAAAGACTTAGTATGGTGAAGTTGAAATAGGTTGACCCATAACGAGGCATTGCGGCACTTTTTAAATGCTGGGAAATATTGGTTTGACTTTTTAAATAGCCAATAAATTGAACTTCAGTTGCAAAAATGCAATTAGCAATTGATATATCACTTCTCATTTTTTCTTAAACTCATGGAATTGCTAAGGATTTTGAAAAACTGCGAAAAAAAGAAAGCGTTAGTCTTTGGCATTGGAGGAGGAGGCGACATTGTGAGCACAGTTCCAGTCTCAAATCTGCTAAGGCTCTTTGATTTTGAGGTGATCAGAGGAGGAGTTATTTGGGATAGACTTGTTGTGGATCCGGAACCCGGGCCTAGGAGCATTGAAGAACTCCTTAATATCGAAAAAATAGCAGAGACTCTTGCTTTAATAAAAGAAGAAACGAGAACTCACCAAGGAGTTAAGCCAAATCTTGCAAGGGCAGCTAAATTTTTTGGCAAAGTTCTCGGCTTGGATATAACCAAGGGAGTAAAGCAACTCCGTGAAGACTTGGAGGATTTTGCAGAAATGGAAGGGATAGGGCTGATCGTAGGAATTGATGCGGGGGGAGATGCCATATCTGTTGGCTATGAATCGGGAGTAAGAAGCCCTCTTGCAGATGCAATAAGCGTCGCAGTTCTGGGTTTACTTGACGGCATTGTGGCGGTTTCTGGCTTTGGTAGCGATGGGGAGCTCAAAGTAGAGGAACTGCTTTTGAATATGTCAGAATTATATAAAAATAAGGGTTTTTTAGGTTGCACTTCACTTAGCCAAAACGATTTTGAAGAAATGCTGAAAATCTGCGAAGAAGTTGTTACCGAGGCTAGCAGAATTCCGCTGCTAGCTTATCAGGGAGATTTTGGTATCAAAAAGATAAGAAAAGGTAGAACGGTCCTAATAACTCCTTTATCAGCGCTGATATTCTATTTCAGGGCAAAAAATGTTCTTGAACTGAATGAATGTGCCAGACTCGTGCTGAACTCAAATAGCATCGAAGAGGCAAACGAAATCTTAAATAGAAATGGAATTATGACCGAACTCGACTATGAAAGGATGCTCAGAAAAGATCGTTGAGGTCTAGGATTTCCTCCTCAATGCTCTCTTCTATGCTCTCTTCTCTTTCCTCTGAAATTTCTACTTCCTCCTTCAGCCTCATCAGGGCTGATACTACCATTTCTTTGTACTCCTCGAGATTTGGATTGTATTTCTCTCTCGCAAGCCTTGCGAGTTCTGAATCTCCCTTCATCATTTCAATCCTTTTCATAGTAGCCTTTGCGGTTTCGAGGATCCAGTAATCCCTACTTTCGAAATCTGATAGGTTTATAGTTTCTGGTCTTATGAACGGAATAACTCTCCAGCCTCTCTCTAAGAGTCTCGCTTTTGCGGTTACGGCAACCGTTGATGGAATGTCAATTTCTGTCAACGAGACTTTGGCCTCGGGATCGAACTTGCCAACGAAACCCAAAAAAGAGCCCGTTGGATCTGCTATCCTTATTCTAAGGACTTCCGAATCCGGCTTAGTTTCTTCCTTTTCTATTAAAGCTCCGATGATGAATATTCTGTTGCATTTCAAACCAAGGGGAGTCAAAACGTATACGGGTTCTTTTTCAGCATTTCCCCCAAGCTTATATCTCGATGAATTGAATTCCTTGGCGAAAACCCTTCTCGCTACCTCTCTCCTTGTTCTCACAATGCTTTCACCTCTTCTAAAACCTTGTCGACTTCCTCTCTAACTTTTGTTTTGAAAAATTCCGCCTTTTTTACATTTACCGTTCTGAACTTTAGATCGCCTGAGATTTTAAGATATCTTCCCAGTAGTTTCTTCTTCAGTTCAAGCAGAACAATTCCGCGATCTAGGTGTTCAAAAGCCATTTTCTTGGCAGTTCTTAGATCTAGCCCCGTCAACTCTTTTATACAGTTTTCTTCCATCTCTACATCGTAAGTTCTTTCCCCGTCATCTATAACTCCGCGAAGGCGCAGGACTTCGTTCCATTCGACCTTTCCGTGTTCTTTGCAAATCCCGGCTTCGATTACCTTACCACAGATTTTGCACACCTGAACGAGACCGCTGTTCTGGGAAATGGAGACGAGAGCGCCTGTTATCTCTATCTCCCCCCAGTTCTCACTAACCTCAATATCTTCCTCTATTTCCCTAACTTCGCTTATGCTAGTTACTTTTATGCTTTTAATTCCGCCGAATTCGTCGACGAAAACTCTCTCGAAAATGTAGTTCTTTCCCTCTTCGACCTTCCTCTTTGCAGACTTAGCCCAGATAACGAATCTTGCAGTACCCGTTTCATCCCCTATTACCCCCCACTGCGCGATTGATTGACTAGTTGGTTCCCAGAGCTGGATTACCTTCGCCTTCACACTCACACCTTTTCCCGGCTCAAGATCTGCTATCTTTGTTAGTGGGAATCTGAGGGCCTCTCTTGAGAGATTCAGATCCCTTCTAAGTCCGTTTATTATTGTTCTTTTTGCCTCATCTTCCGGAACCTTAAACTCAAAGATGAGCAGCTTGAGCCTTTTTTCTATTTCACTCTTGGAAACGTTATAATCCTTGAATATTTCGTAAATTTCGTTCACGATGGATTGGATTTTTTCCATGTCCAAAGTTCTAGAAAACTTAAAAATCTTTTCTCCAATCTGTTTCCGATGGAGCTACTGCATCCGGATGAAAAAGGAATCAGGAGGGCTGTGGAAATACTTGAAAGAGGTGGTTTAGTTGCCTTTCCAACGGAAACTGTTTACGGCTTGGGATGCGATGCGATGAATGAAAAGGCTTTGGAAAGACTCTTTGAGGTAAAAAAGAGGCCCAGAAGCAAGCCTTTAATTGTTGGAGTCTCGAAAATAGAGCAGGTTTACGAAATAGCAGAAGTAAACGAGCTCGCGTTAAAGCTTATGAAGTTATTTTTCCCTGGTCCGCTTACGTTAATACTGAAGAGGAGAAGAATTCCGGATCTTGTTACTGGAGGAAAGGATAAGGTTGCGGTTAGAATGCCGGGGCACGAAATTCCCCTGAAGCTAATCCAAGGACTGGGAAGACCGATAGTCGTCCCCTCTGCAAACATCTCTGGAAAATTCACCCCAACAAAGCCTGAACATGTTATTGAGGAGCTCGGTGATAAAATAGATGCAATTTTGCTCGGGGATTGCTACCTGGGTTTGGAGTCCACAATACTGGATCTAACAGTTGAACCACCCAGAATCGTTAGGCATGGGGCTTTAAGCGTTGAAGAACTCAGTAAGTTCTTAGAGGTTCAGTATGAAGAAAAGATTGATTTTGAGGAGAAATTTTCGAGTTCTGCGGAGATATATCTTTTTATTGGAAAAGCAAAGGAAAAAATACCAGAATTTTTGGAAAAAAGACCCGATGCTATTGCGATCGCAACTAGGGATTACGGTAGGACAATAGTAGTCGGGAAGACCGCCGAAGAATATGCGAGAAATCTATTTGATGCGCTGATCAGGGCTGAGAAGATGGGGGCAAAGCTCATCCTTGTTGAGGGAATAGAGGAATTTGGAATTGGAAGAGCCGTTATGCACAGACTTTACAAGTCGGCAAGTAAAATATTTCGCTAGATCTCGGCTTCAAAGTCCTCGATACTGTATGTAAACGGTTCTCCCCTCGCTTTCTTTATTTCCCTCGCTATAAGCCAGTAAATCAGTGCTAGGGCCTTTCTTCCTTTGTTGTTCGTCGGTATGACAAGATCGATGTCTGCAGTTGAGTTGTTCGTGTCACAGAGGGCAATTACAGGTATTCCGACTTTTGTAGCTTCTGCTATGGCTTGCTTGTCTATAGCCGGATCGTTTACAAAGACTATATCTGGCTCAATGTATTCTTTCAGATTTGGGTTTGTTAGAGTTCCTGGAACGAATCTGTCTATTATGTATTTTGTCCCCACGACTTCGGAGAACATCTTAACAGGTTTGTGTGCATACTGTCTCGCCGCGACGAGCAGTATTTTCGAAGGCTCGTATCTGAGCAGGAGCTTCACACAGGCTCTGATTCTTTCGTCGAACTTCTTTATGTCCAGTATATATAATCCGTCCTGTCTGACCTTGAATATGAATTCTCTCATATCTCCAGTTTTTACTTGGGTTCCTATGTGGACTCCCGCTGCCAGATATTCTTCAGGCGGTATCAGATATTCGTAGCCGGTTTCGATCATATTTTCACCATTTTCGCTTTTAGCATTTCTTCAATCCTTATCATTTCATTTAGTTTGGATATCCTCTCCCCTCCGACAATCCCTGTCTTTATTAACTTTGCGTTGAAGGCAACAGCAAGATGGGATAGATAGTTATCCTCTGTTTCCCCGCTCCTGTGGCTCACGACTATATCATACCCATTATTTTTTGCAATCTTTACGGCTTTGAATGTATCCGTTAAAGTCCCGACCTGATTTGGTTTCACGAGCAAAGTGTTGCCAGCCTTCTTTCTTACCCCTATTTCGACTCTTTTCCAGTTCGTGACAAACAAATCGTCTCCGCAGATCATGCAATTTGCGATCTCGGTAAGCTTTGAAAAACTATCAAAGTCATCCTCGTGGAAAGGATCCTCTACAAATAGCAGCTCGTATTTTTCTATAAGCTTCACTATGAAATCTATCTGCCCCTCTCTGTCCAGCTTCTTATCTTTGTAGACATATTCTTTACCATTCCAGAGCTCTGTTGCTGCAAAGTCAATACCCATGCGTATTTTTGTTCCCAGCTCCTTTTCCACTTTTTCAATGGCCTTGGAAAGGATCTCCAAGGCAATTTCATCGCTTATCTGGGCAGCCCAGGCTCCTTCATCTCCTTTAGCTGCAAAGAAACCTTTAGCCCTTAGCAGTTTTCCGACCTCTCTATGGACTTCTGAATTTATCCTTTGGGCCTCAAAAAAGTTCTTGGCACCGACTGGTATTACCAGAAACTCTTGAATGCTTGTTGATCCCTCGGCATGCTTACCTCCTCCGATTACGTTTCCAAGAGGGAAGGGAATCTCCTTTGAAAGCGCCCCTCCAAGATAGAGACACAGAGGCTGTCCAAGAATCAGTGAAGCGCATTTTGCAACTGCAATGCTTGCAGAAATTGCGAAATTTCCGCCAATATTCGAGAAATTGTCTGTGCCATCTATTTCCTTCAATTTCTCATCAACTTCTTCTTGGTCAAAGACACTTATTCCTATCAGCGCTTTTGCAACTTTTTCCTCAATTTCATCGCATTTTTTGGGATCCACAACGGCAGCTTCTTTGCTTCCCCTTGAAGCCCCGCTTGGGGCTGATGCAATTGCTACAAAATCGCCAGCTTCAACCTCGCACTCAACCGTTTCTCTGCCCCTACTGTCAAAAACAATCCTGTACCTGACATCTTCAATTATCAAGCGATCACCTCAAAACATATCATATCTTTCGAGCCAAACAAATCTGTTGGCCCTTCTTTTGACCGTTATCGGGATAACACCGCGTTCAAATTCTTCCATCGCTATTTCAAGGGGATCTTTTTTGTTTGTCTCAATCAATACGGGCGCGCCCATTGCTATTTGGAGCGCCCTTGCCCCTATTATTCGAGCCTTTTCAAATCTCGTATATTTGAAGGGAAATTTAATGCCTCATCACCCCTCAATATGGGGCCGCCGAGATTTGAACTCGGGTCTCCGGCTCCCAAAGCCGAAAGGATATACCAGGCTACCCCACGGCCCCATGATATTTTGCGATCTCTTCAATTAAAGATTTGTGGGATATGAACATTCTTCTGCAACAGTACCTAGTTATACCAAGAGCATCAAGAGCATCTTTCGGACTTTTGCCCTCTTTCAACATTTCAAGATATTTTGCATAAATATGGCCTATTACGGCACCACAGGAAAAACATCTTATCGGAAAATCGCCTATCTCGTGCAGATACATCACCTGTAAGAGGTCTGTCTCCTCTTTCTGGCCCCTCTGCCTCCCTGAACTTTCGGTAATTTTCTCCTAACGTCGTTCACGAGCAGTGTCCTGTCGTACTCGAGGAACGCCTTCTTTAGTTCCTCGTCTCCAAAGAATTCTACCAGTCCTCTTGCTATAGCGGTTCTAACAGCCTCACTTTGACCCATTACTCCACCGCCTGATACCTTCACGTCTATATCCACTTTGTTTGCAAGCTCGCCTGCAATTTTCAGAGGTTCTAGCATGACCTTTCTTGGCAACTCCATTGGCCAGATTTCGATTGGAATCTTGTTTATCCTAACTCTCCCGATACCCTCCTTTATTACTGCCTTGGCAACAGCGGTTTTTCTCTTCCCGGTTGTAATAATAACCTTCACTTGGCCCACCCCAGATGTCTGCTAACCTCTTCTAAGAGCAAAAACTTCTCTGTTTTTGAAACTTTCTCAAACAGTGCGGATTCTATTTTTTCGAAATTAGCATTTTTGAGCTCTTCTGGAACTCCTATGAAAACCCTTAACCTTTTGAAGGCTTCCCTACCTCTTCTGCTACTCCAAGGAAGCATTCCTCGAACGGTTCTTTTGAATATCTTTTCGGGATGCCTTGGGAAGTATGGGCCTTTCTCTTTGCTGCCCCTATCGTATTTCTCCTTGTATCTCTGGAATACATTTGCCTTGTTTCCCGTTATTATTGCCTTCTCAGCATTTACCACAACAATTCTTTCACCGTTCAACAATCTCTTCGCAATTATGCTGCATAATCTTCCCAATATGTGTCCTTCGGCGTTTATAACTTTATAATCTCCCCCAAGTTTTTCTAGAGCTCTTTTGACATTAACGCTCATAGATATACCACCTAGACGAGAATTCTAACCCCACTACCCTTCGGGTTCATTTTTACGAGATCCTCTATTTTTATACATTCTCCACCAGCTTCGAGTATTTTATTTTTTGCACTTTCGGAGAAACTAAAGGCTGCAACCTTTACTTTCTTTTTTATTTCTCCTCCAAGGACTTTTCCGGGAACAACGACAGTCTCCCCATCTTTTGCATATCTCTCTATTTTGTTCAAGCTGACTTCGGCCCAGCTCCTCCTTCTTGAAGCCAACATTTCGGCTACTACTTTCCAAATTCTTGCGTTATTTTTTGCACTCTCACTCAAAAGTAAGTCGATTAAACTTATGAGCCTCGGGTTAGTTTTCCTCCTCTGCATTTTCCTTATCTTCCCCATATTTAGCACCTCTAATTTTGACTAAGCAGCTCTTTTGGTGATGTGGTAATCACTTGGTTGTCATGCGGAATTTAAATTTTTGTGCTTGGCAAAAAACTTTAATTTTTTAGACAAACAGTTGTTATGATTGAGAGTTATGAGTTCGGAAAGATAAAGATAGCCGGAAAAGTTTACACGTCCGATGTTATCGTTTTTCCAGAAAGAGTTTTGTCAAATTGGTGGAGAAAAGAGGGACACAGGCTGAGCGTTGAAGATTTGAAAGAGATAATTGCCTTCAAACCCGAGGTTCTCGTTGTCGGGACTGGATACTACGGTAGAATGGAGGTCCCGGAAGAAACGAAGAAGTTCTTGGAAGAGAATGGAATTGAGTTGATCTACGCCCCTACCCAACAGGCTGTGAAGATATTTAACGAGATAACCAAAAAGAAAGCGGGAGCGTTTCATCTCACCTGTTAGTAAATCTTTTTAATCCGGATAAAAGCTAAGGGCATGCTTCCACAGAGATACTCACCGAAAGAAATCGAAGCGGAGATATTCAAGTTTTGGAAAGATAACAAGATTTATGAAAAATTGAAGCGGAGGGAAGGAAAGAAGTTCTACTTTTTGGACGGCCCTCCATATACAACTGGCAGGATTCATCTGGGAACCGCTTGGAATAAGATCATTAAGGATACTGTTCTCCGCTACCTAAGGATGTGCGGTTACAGCCCTACCGATACACCTGGCTGGGACATGCACGGCCTGCCAATCGAAGTAAAAGTCGAACAGGAGCTAGGGTTTAGAACGAAGAGGGACATAGAGAACTTTGGAGTTGAAAAATTCGTTAAAAAATGTATGGAATACGCCTTGAGGAATAAAGATGCGATGACAGAGCAATTCAGGGCTTTGGCTGTATGGATGGACTGGGAAAACCCGTACATGACCATTAAGGCAGAATACATGAATTCAGCTTGGTTTACCATAAAAAAAGCTTACGAGAAGGGTTTGCTCTCAAAAGAGGTTATGGTGGTGAACTGGTGTCCAAGGTGCGAGACAGCTTTGGCAGACGCAGAAGTTGAATACGCTGAAAGAGAGGATCCATCTATCTATGTGAAATTCAGAACCAAGGACGGCCGCTTCATACTAGTTTGGACCACAACCCCTTGGACGATTCCGGCGAATATGGCTGTTGCTGTCAATCCCAGCTTAGAGTACGCTTTAGTAAGGGCTTACAGGAATGAAGTCTTTGAGGATGTTATCATAGCAAAGGATCTTGTTCAAGTGCTCAGTAAGGGCTATGAAAGATGGGAAATACTTGAAGTATTTCCCGGAAGGGATCTTGAAGGATTGGAATACGAACATCCCCTGTCTGAGGAAATTCCAATGCAGAAGAAATACAACCATAAAGTAATCCTTGCCGACTTTGTTTCTGCTGAGAATACCGGATGTGTCCATATCGCACCCGCACACGGCCTGGAAGACTTTGAAATAGGTAAAAAGTATCAGCTGGAGGTTTTCAATCCAGTCGACGAAAGGGGTTACTTCAACGATTTGGCAGGAAAATACGCTGGCATGAGCATAAGAGAGGCAAACGATGCTATAATAGAGGATTTATACAAAAAAGATCTCCTTCTGGCTAAGGAGAGGATATTCCATCGCTACGGCCATTGCTGGCGGTGTAAAACACCAATAATATTTAGGGCTACAGAGCAGTGGTTCATAAAAATCAGCCAGCTGAGAGAAAAAATGCTGGAGGAAATAGAAAAAGTTCGCTGGGTTCCTGAATGGGCGGGTAGTGCGAGGTTTAGGGACTGGATAATGAATGCAAAGGACTGGTGTATAAGCAGGCAGCGCTACTGGGGGATCCCCCTTCCGATATGGATATGTGAATGTGGAAGGATGAAGATTGTTGGAAGCATAAATGAAATCCCTTGGCAAAGCGATCTGGATCTTCACAGACCCAGAATAGACGAGATAACTTTCAAGTGTGAATGTGGAAAAGAGATGAGGAGAATTAAAGATGTATTCGACGTCTGGTTTGACAGCGGTGTTGCAAGCTGGGGGAGTATAGGTTATCCACTTTCAGAGGAGAAATTCCATTTATGGCCTGCAGATTTTATAACCGAGGGCCATGACCAAACTAGGGGCTGGTTTTATTCACAGCTTGGAGCCTCGATGATCTGCTTTGAAAGAGCACCCTACAAAACAGTGCTCATGCATGGTTTTACATTGGACGAAATGGGAAGAAAGATGAGCAAAAGCCTGGGAAACGTGGTGGAGCCTGAAGAGGTTGTTGAGCAGATTGGTGTCGACTGCTTCAGGCTTTATGTATTAAGTTCCGCTGTTTGGGAAGACTTGAAGTTCAGCTGGGACGAGGCTAGGAATGTCTTGAGGAACATGAATATTCTCTGGAATTCCGTGAGATTTGCATACACTTACATGAGCATAGACAATTTCAGGGCCGGCAGTAAAATAACGACTTTAGAGGACAAATGGATCCTATCAAGGCTTGAGAATTTCAACAGAGAAGCTGTTGAGGCTATGGAGAGGTATCACCTTCACCGGGTCGTAAAGGCCTTCTTTGATTTCATAATTGAGGATTTCAGCAGGTGGTACATTCCGCTAATTCGCTCGAGAGTCTGGGAAGAGGCTGAATCTGAGCAGAAGCTTTCGACCTATGAAACTATGCTGAGGGTGATAGATAAATCTATAAGGATAATAGCGCCCTTTGCCCCCTTAATAGCTGAATGGCTGTATCAGAATTTTGTAAAGAAATTCAGGGAAGGAAAAGAGAGCGTATTTATGGAAAGCTTTCCAATGCCGGAAGAGAGCTGGATAGACAGAGATCTTGAGGAGAAGATGAGGATAGCTAGGGAAATAGTTGAGGCTTGCAATTCCGCAAGGAACAAGGCGGGAATAAAGCTGAGGTGGCCCCTCAAAGAATTGATAGTTGAAACTGAAGCTGAAGTCAGGGAGATGAAGGATTTAATAGCTCGGATGTGTAATGTAAAGAACGTAAAATTTGAAAAAATAAAAAAGGAAATCGTTATAAAACCGGATTACAAAAAGGTAGGGCCGGTGCTTAAGGGAAAGGCTAAAGCTTTTGCAGAATTTCTCTCAACTCTGAGGGAATTGCCGGCTGAGCTCGAATTTCAGGGAATTAAGATACCCAAAGACTGGCTCATCGTTGAAGAGAAAATACCCGATAACTTCGTCTTCCAGGACTTCTCGCTTGGGAAAGTCTATTTAAATGTCGAAATTGATGAATCGCTGATGAAAGAAGCCTTTGCAAGGGAATTCGTTAGGAGGATCCAGTTTATGAGAAAGGAGCTTGATTTGAGGGTGGATGAGTTCATAGAAACTTTCATCGAAGCGGATCCTAAAATCGTAGAGGGCTGGATTGATTACATAAAGAACGAAACTAGATCTATGAAACTCAGTTTTTCAAAGGCAGAAGGATTCGTAAGGGAGTGGGAGGTTGAGGATTTGAAGGTGAGGATAGGGATAAGGAGATGGACCTAGAAAAGTGGATGAAGATATACGAGCAGATATTAGCAGACTTCGGATTTTCAAGAGAGAGGGATGAGGAATCGGCGAAATTGCTGGCCGAACTTGGCAAGGAAAAGCTCTTGGACTGCAGCGTTCTTAACTTCCTCAACGGAAAGGAAGTTGCGGTTATCGGCGGCGCCTATTGTGGTGAGAAAATTTCTGAAGAAATCATCATAACAGCGGGAAAAGCAGTTGAAAGATTTCCCTTAACGCCATCAGTTCACGTCACGGATCTAGAGGAAAGTGCCGAGACATTGTTGAAACTTGAGAGAAGTGGGTGTATCCTCGTGATACACGCTCACGGGGACAACATGCACAGGATAAGGGAGATTGTTCCAAGGTTGAAGTCTTTTGTTGCAACCACCCAGAGCTATCCTTTTGACAGAGTCTACAACTTCGGGGGCTTTACAGATGGGGACAGGGCGGTTATAATTGCAAAGACGTTTGGTGCTAGGAAAATAGGAATTTACGGATTCGATTTTGAAAAGGCAGAGGGTTTAAAGCTTAAAAAATTAAGATGGGCTAGAAAAATACTCGAGATGGAAGGATGCATCCCGCAAAAGTCCAGCTAAGGGGATTCGGGGAAAGAGAGATCGAGAATGTATTGAAAGCGACTAATGCGGAGGTACTGAAAGTTAAAGAGGGAGTGGATCTGTATTTCTCAGACGTTAACGATGCGAGGTTTTTTATCTCTAAGCTCAAACGCATTTTCAGGGTTAGGATTAAAATGAGTACGGAGTCGATGGGATTCAAATCCAGAGGAAAATACCTTTTTGTCTACTGCCTGAGGAGGGAAAAATGATAGATTTCATATTGAAAGTCGTTGCAATAAGCTCCTCCGGAGCCCTGGCACCTGGACCTTTGAGCGCCGTTACAGCTGCAATAGGTACTAAAGAGGGCTGGAAGGGTGGATTTAAAGTATCTGTTGGTCATTTTATTGTTGAAGCCCCACTCATATTTTTCATCGCTTTTTTGCTATCCATTGTAGCCATTGAAAATGTTATGAAGCCTTTGGCAATAGTTGGGGGAGCTTTCCTTCTTATTTTCGGATACCTTACAATAAGGGGAGCATCTGAAAATTTGGAAGCTAGAAAATCTAATTTCAGCCCTATGTTTACTGGGATTCTATTAACAGCATTTAATCCGTTTTTCCTCGTATGGTGGTTTAGCATCGGCGGAACACTAATTGCGGAATCTATAATCCTTTTTGGAAAGCTTGGAGCGCTTTTCCTTCTTTTCTCTCATGTTTGGATAGATTTCGTTTGGCTTTCTGCAATAGCCTATTTTACATCCCTCAGTAGGCTCATTAGATTTCAGAAAACTATCTTGGTAATCTTGGGGATTTTTGTTATACTCTTCGGTTTAGACTACCTTTATTATGCCTTCTTTGATTCTCATCTGATTTAGAAATATTGCATCCAAAAATTATAAAAATGTTGCCAGAAAAACCCAGAGCTTTAGCTCTGGGATGAATGGGCAAAGCTCTGTGTTGAAGAGGTCTTGCAGATGCGGGCATGCTGCCCAAGTCAACGGAAGGGAATTCAAATGCCCGAAATGTGGGCTTGTTTACAACAAGTATAGCCCATGCCTTAACGAGAGACATGGGATGGGGAGCTTGGCTTTGAACCGGCAGATGAAAGATGGCGTAAAGCCCCAGCTAAACGCTGGAAGCTCCCAGCTTTAGCCGTGGAGCGGCTCACTTGGTATTTCTATCCAGATCTTTAATTTTTAGCTAATTAAAAAATAAAAATTTAGAAATTTAAACGTGTGCTATCATCGACCAGCTTACCCAGTACAGTATACCAAGCAGTATTATTGCCAGTATTATGCTTCCTGCAACGAGTTTTCTCTCGATCGGTAGTATTTCTTCCCTTACTGCGAGCTCTTTCTTCAGTTCACTCTCTCCCTTGGCTTCAGTTGCCATTCATATCACCTCAGGAAGAACACATGGATGTCGTGGAAGAATAGCCAGCTTATGAATAATCCTATCCATATTATGAAGCCGAAGAGCGCAATGAAGTACACAACTGCAAGTTTGCCTATACCCTCCCTTCGCAGCGTTGAGAAGTCCGAAATTAGGCCTATGCTGAAGAAGGTAAACGCGAAGAAGAGTTTTCTGAAAACATCCATCTCGCCGGTTGCAAGGCTGAAGGGTTTCAGCGCATTTGCTGTGGCTTTGGATATTGCAGTCCAGTCAGTCAAACCAGCAGTTGCAGCTGAGACGGCTGCCGCGCAGACTGCCCAGAGTAGGAAGAATGTCAGGAAGTATCCTATAACGAACTTGGGAAATCTGTACCAGATTTCGATTTTCTGAACTTTCTCCCCTGGTCTTTTGTCTATGTAATAAACCCAGATAACTGCAAGTAGAAAGGCCCAGACACCGATGAAGATATCGATGAATATCTTTGTCACAATGCCAGCATTCAGAATCCATCCCTTTAATGGCGCAAACTCTGGATGTGTGCCCGTGATCAGAGCATCCACTATCGCACCGCTTGCAGCTGCTGCACCATCTGTTTTAACCGCTAGACCCATCCACGCTCCAGCTACCAGTGGCTGATGCCAGAGGAAATAGGCTGCTGCAAAAGGCAATATCAGGAGCTCCACAACAGCGAAGACGATAACTAGGGAAGAAACCATAATCGGAACTATGGGTCTAGCTCTAATTGCTGCTCCAGTAGCTATTGCAGCGGAGACTCCGCAGATCGAAATTCCCGATGCAAGTGGGGCTGCCCATTCTCTTGTGAAGCCGAAGTACCTTCGGGCAATCCAGTAAACGAGTGCCCAGTATATCAGATAAGCCTCCACTATTGCGCAAACGCCTCGGAAGAGGAAGTTTGCCAGAACTCTTGGGTCAATAGTCACAGCCTTAATTCCAACTGTAGCTCCGAGAAGGACAATGGCAGTTTTTATGTACCATTCCGGTCTGGCAGCCTCTTTAAGTTTTGCGGCAAATCCCTTTGCGAAGTTCCCTATAATCAGGCCGAGTATTAGCGCAAATATGAGTCCCGCTTCGCCTGTCATTCTAAGGGACCAAGGAATTCCAGCTTTTGCTGGATCCGTTGAAGCTATATATGCATAGTGACCAAACCACCAGCAGAGCCATGTTAGGAAGTATATCACTGTAAACCCGGCTGCGTAGCTCTTAACATTCCAGCCCATTGCCTTCGCTCCTATGCTCAGCAGAATCAGGAAGACTATGTAAGTTACGATCAGCGAGCCAACCGGGCCAAGGGCGGCATAGGCACCAGATGCTGGAACAATGGATTTCGCCGGATCAAGCCATTCCTTAGCACTTGCTGCCCAGCCCATAATGTCAGCTCCATAGGCAGCGGCGAGGCAGAGGAAGAACAATAGCATCCCTAACCAGAATGCCCACCAGTCCTCTTTTTTCCACAGCGAGCTCCAATCCACTTTCGCCATACCACCACCAAATGAATGTGGGATTTCATTAAATATGAAAATGTTGTCACGAATACTGTCAAATCTATCAACTATTATTAAATATGAATAAATTAGATGGCGTCGATCACGATGGCCTTCCCTTCATCTGTAATCTCTATAACTTTCTCCCTTCCCTCCTTTACAACCCTTATCAAACCCTTCTCAGTTAGATAGGAAAGTCTTTTCTTTATCGTATTGCGAGTTACGCCCAATTCGATCATTATATCCTTTATTGAAAGTTTTTCCCCAAATCTGGCTTTTGTGTACACAAGTTTCAGAATTTCGAAAGCTTCCGGAGGGATGGCTGAAGCCTTTGCTTTTATCTCCAGACACTCGGCTCTCAGCAAAGCTTCCCCCTCTTTCGAAATAACGGCTGAATGAACGATTATAATTCCCTTGTTTAGTATATAATAAATATCCCTAAGTTTCTGTATTAGCGTGAAAGCTTCGTTGAATTTGCCCTTGATAAGCATGTAATCCAGATCGATGAGTACCGCATTTCTCCAGCCTTCTAGTGTGGCTATAAAGTCGTATATCCCCTCGAAATCCATGGATTGATCTGAAAGCCAATAAAACCTCGCGTCTATTTTGAATTCTTCGGGAAACCTCCTGCTAACTATGACGGCATTGTAGCCAAAGCTTTTTAGATCTTTTAGAACTTCGATTGCCTGATAGATATCTTTTGTAAAGTAAGTCCTTCCACGCTCAACGTTGAATCTAAACATTCTTTTCTCTAAACTGTCGGTAATAGGTCTAAGAATTACTGAAAAGCCAGAGTTGTCAAGGGGGGAAACTGTTACATCAACGCTTATAATCTCGCCCCCTTTTGTTAACCTTCTGGTCTCAAATCTGAGCTCTCTCTGCCCATCTCTGATCCTCTGCATTATCACAGCGGTCTCATTTTTAATCTCTTCTGGGAGAAGAATCGAGGAATCTTTGCCTATTATTTCTTCTCTCTTCCATCCTAGAAGTTTTTCAGCTGTTCTGTTCCAACTCTTTATTTTTCCCTCAGCATCAACCGAGTATATTGCATCATTGGAAGTTTCCACTATTCTCGCGAGGTATTCGAGCTCTCTTTGTAGAGAAATCAAATCATTTGTCTTTCTTTCAAGTTCATCGCAGGTTTCTAGTAGCTTCATCTCCATCTCCTTTCTCTTTGTTATGTCCCTCATTATAGAAACAAAGCCTATTAGTTCGCCTTCATTGTAAATGCTTGTGAGCGTTTGATCTACAATTATCTTCTCCCCGTTTTTTGCAATTCTTATCGATTCTATGTCCTTGGCGTAGCCTTCAAGTATCGCTTTTTTGAAGTTCTTTCTGCATGTTTCATGGAATTCTTGAGGTACAATAATAGTGAAAGGCTTTCCTATAACCTCTTCCGCCTTATAGCCGAACATCAATTCGGCTCCTTTGTTCCAGGAGACAATCTTTGAATCGAGGTCTAGGAGGACGATTGCATCAATTGAGTGCTCGAAAACTGTCTTGAGTAGCGCAAGTTCTCTTTCCAAATTCTTTCTTCTTTCTATATTCCTTGCGATGAATATGTTGCCTGAGGATTTCAGTTCTACGATTTTTACTTTTCCTCTTACTTCACTCTCTCCGTTGGGATTGAATTTAACGAATATATCCTCTATTTTCTTTCCCACAGTTTCCGAATCCTTGATTCCGAGAATATTTTCTGAAAACATCGATTTAACTATCTTATCTCCCTCAACTTCAAAAATCCATACGTCGAGTTCACTGATTGCACTTAAAATCGATTTAAAGCTATTTTTTGTTTTGTCAAGCTCTTCTATCAAATTCTTTACTGAAATCTCAATTGCCTTGAGCTCGTTTTTGCTGCTTATCAGTAAATTTCTGTTCTCGAGAAACTCCTTTATTTCAAAGTAATGTTTGAAAGTACTTCCGAAAGCAAAGAAACCTATTCCAAAGGTTATTATAATGACGTAAATGAGAAAAGAAAGTGGAAGATTGTTTGAGAGGATTACATATGTCATGAGTATAGAGATGGAGCTTGTTGCTACGAGTATGGGTGCAATTCGGGATATCATACTACACCACCCAGCCATAGGAGTATAAATATGGTGAAAGACGTTATGGCCCCTATTGAGACAGCTATAAGCGGTTTTAGACCGACTCTGTATATTTCCTTTAGATCGACAGTCATTCCAATTCCCGCGAGTGTTGAAGCAAATAAGGTGGCTGAGAATATTCTGAGAAATTCGGCGGTTCCGAAATAGGAGCCGAGAAAAGCTGTTGTAAGAAAAGCCACTATAAACCAGGGAACATAAAACCTTTTTTCGGAATATATAAAAGATATCAAAAAAGCTACGACTGCAATCATTGCAATTCTGATGGATTTTATGCTTAAGGCCTTTTCAACTTCCTCGTTTCCAAAAACAGAGGATGATATTTTAACAAGCCCTGTTTGGGGCAAAGTGGAGCCAGCTAGAAGGTATAATTTTTCAGGAAATAGGATCTTTGCAATTACTGGGTAAAAAACTGTGCATATCAATCCTACCACTGTTATCGCAATTATTGCACTAGAAAACTCGTATTTTTTTGGTTTCATTATCGAGGAAATGATTGCGATTGCCGAGAGTCCACAGATACCAGTCCCGCAGGATAAGAGTATTGAGAGATCCCTAGTGTTTCCGAGCTTTAGTGAAGATATGTAAACGGATAGGAATATTGTCAGGCTTATTGCAATTGTAATTAATATTTTTTCGGGATTTATGCTAAGCATTGGAGTGTAAATGTTGAATCCGTACAGTGCAATTGCAATAGGCAGCATTATCTTCAGAATCCGGTTTACACAATGCCTTTCTTCATTGCCCGTAAAGTGTCCCAAAACAATTCCCAGAAAGAAAGCTATGAAAAGGGCATCAAGTCCGCTGTCTATAGTGTTTACGGCAAATCCAATCGCGCCCAACATTATTAAGAGTGCTAGTATTTTTATGTCATTTTTTGCGTATGTGAATTTTTTGACGTCAATTTCAAATCTCACAATAAATGTTTATTTCAGAATTTAAAAAACTGTTGATAAACGCTCTGCAACTCACTCTGTTATTTTGAAGCTCGCATTTAGATACATAAATGGTGTATCCAGCAACGCTATGACGAACTTCATCGCATATGAGGTTATGAATATGTCGAATATCCCCTTCCATCCGAGTGTTGCAAGAAATTCGGGATTGAAGACGACAAAGAATAGGAGAGTGAATGTTACATTGTCTATAAACTGCGAGACCATCGTTGAAGCGTTGTTTCTTAACCATAGAAATTTACCTTTTGTTCTGTGCCTCCACATCTCAAAGGCCCAAACGTCGTGCAGCTGCGAGATAATATAGGCAGTTAAGCTCGCAACCATCGCTGATGGCATGAACTGAAAAACCACCGCCATTGCCCCGCTTACGAAATCGCTTTCGTGCGGTTTGAATAGTAGGGTTATTTGCATTATTATTGTTGCAAAAACCATTGCAAAGAAGCCTATGAGCACCGCTTTTTTCGCCTCTTTAACACCATGTTTCTCGGTCAGAATATCGGTAACGAGGAATGTTGAACCGTAGATGACGTTGCCCATTGCTGTTACTAGGCCAAAGACCTCTATGATCTTTGTCACCTGTATATTGGCTATTATTATCGCCATTGCCATCCATGCGAACAATCCGGCTTTTCCAAAAAACCTGTATGCTAGGGTTACTCCGGAGAAACAGGCTAGAAGGAGTAAAAATCCCAGAATCTCGTTCAGCATAGCACGAAGACAACACTATTCTGCGTATTTATTATTTCAGCTTCAGCCCCTTCGACAAACCTTTTAACTTCGAAATCGAACCATTCTGGCATGAGCGTGATTTTATCACCGCCAATTTCAACTTCCAATCCCTCTTTCTGAAGTCTTAGCTTCTGATCGTTGCTTAAAGACTCCACTATTTTTGACACTTCCTTCGCTCTCTCTTTGAGCATCGGTCCAATTATTGCAAATCTTGGTTTTACTTTTACGACTTCTTCCCTTATCTCTGGGCTTTCCGCTGTGATTTCAACCTTGGAATTTGTCGCAAAGCTCAGATCGAGGGGATCTATCTTAAGGTTCGTGTAGATTATTACCTTTTTCAGGGGTGCATTCAGAGCCATTCCCCTGTCATGTTTGAGCTTTCTGATGGCAGAGAGTATTTCTTTCATCTCCTCTCCAGCTCTCTCAGCTTCATCATCGATGAATTTGCTCTCAACTGTTGGATAACTTTGCAGATGAATGCTGCCGTTCCTGAATTTGCTCCAAATCTCTTCCGTAATAAAAGGCGTTATTGGTGCGAGAAGTCTCAGTATTCTATCTAGGGCGTATTCCAGTGTGAATTTCGCTGATGCTGCTTCTTTACCCGAGTATAGCCTTCCTTTGACTAACTCTATGTAGTTGTCTGCTAGATCGTACCATACGAAAGTTCTTATTGCTTTTAGGGCTTCATCAAATCTGTATTTTTCCATGCTCTCTCTTACGAAGGCTATCAGCTTGTTCAGCTTCGAGAGAATCCATCTGTCCGCAACCCTAAGATTTTCAGCACTGCCGTTCCCTATGTGCATCAGTGCAAATCTTGCAACGCTCCATAGCTTTTGTTGGAATCTGCTCGATGCAACTACCTCCCTCCAGCTGAAAATGAGGTCTTCCCCAATTACTCCGCTTGCAGCCCATTGCCTTAACGCATCGGCTCCGTATTTCTCAACAACTTCTTCTGGGCTGATGACGTTTCCAATGCTCTTGCTCATCTTTCTACCATCTTCTCCGAAAACGATGCCGTTTATTACTATCTCTCTCCATGGAATCTCGTTTACCAGTGCGATTGAACGGAGAATTGTGTAGAAGGCCCAGGTTCTTATTATATCGTGTCCCTGTGGCCGGAGGGAAACGGGATATTCCTTCAGTTCTGGCCAGCCAGCTATGAAGAGAGGCGTTATGCTTGAATCCATCCATGTGTCTAAAACATCTTTTTCTCCTTCGAATTCGTCGCTTCCGCATTCGCATCTTTTCCTCGGCTTATCTTTTGTTGGATCTACGGGTAGCCAATCCTCTTCTGCAACCATTATTCTTCCACAGTTTTTACAGTACCATGCGGGAATGGGGGTAGCGAATATTCTCTGCCTACTTATTACCCAGTCCCATTCCATTGCTTCAACCCAGTTCTTCAGCCTCTCGAACATGTATTCCGGAACCCACTTTATCTTTGCGGCCATTTCCAGTATCCTTTCCTTGTCGACTTTAACAAACCATTGCTCGGCTGGAAATATCTCTACAGGAGTTTTGCATCTCCAGCAAACACCAACATTGTGTTCTATCTCCACACGCTTCAGCAACCTCCCCTCTTTCCTGAAATCCTCGATTATTTTCTCCCTGGCCTCTCTTATCTTCAAACCTTTGTATTTCCCAGCGAGTTCATTCAGAGTCCCGTCTCTGTTAATTACCACTCTTAAATCGAGCTTGTGCTTCTTCCACCACTTTACATCTTGTCTATCCCCAAAGGTGCAGATCATCACAATTCCGGTACCGAAGCTTGGGTCTACCGCTTCGTCGGCGATTATTTCGACTTCCTGCTCCGATATCGGTACTTTTACTTTTTTCCCGATCAAGTTCGCGTTTCTTTCGTCTTTAGGATTAACAGCCAAAGCAACGCATGCTGGAATCAGTTCGGGACGAGTTGTTGCGATTACAACGTCATCCGAGAACTTTATGAAGTTCAGACTTGTTTTCTCTTTTCGATACTCAATTTCCGCAAGCGCAATTGTTGTCTCGCATCTGGGACAGATGATAACGGGATGGTAATCTCGGTAAATTAACCCTTTTTTGAACATTCTCACAAAGGACAGCTGAGTTTTGGAGTAGTATTCTGGGTACATCGTAATGTACTCCTTGCTCCAGTCTATGCTGAATCCCAGTCTTTTCGCTGTAGCTTTCATTTTTCTTATGTTCTCTTCAGTGAATTTTATGCAGAGCTCCCGGAATTTTTCTCTGTCTATCTCGTTCTTTTTTATTCCATACTTTTCCTCAACCTTAACTTCTGTCGGCAATCCGTGGCAATCCCAGCCTTGAGGAAACATGACTTCATAGCCGTTCATTCTCTTGTAGCGCGCTATAAAATCGATTATACACCAGTTTAGCGCATGGCCTATGTGAAATGAGCCCGTAGGATATGGTGGTGGTGTGTCGATGATGTAATGCGGTTTCTTTGAGTTCCAGTCAAAATAGTACATCTTTTCATCCCACTGCTTTAGCCACTTTTCTTCTATTTCGATGCTTTTGCACTCTTTTTCCATGCCCTTGCATATATTCTGTGAATATATCTTTTGCCCGCGGTTGGGGCGACAACAGCTTTCCTTTAGCGTAACTTTTATAAACTTTAATCTATTTTCAAGCCTGTTCCGATATGTGGGAAAAGCTAAGCCCGAATGTGTAAAGATTTATAAAGATGTATGTGGGAACATCCGTTCATCCGAAAACTCCCCCATGAAATTGGAAAAAGCTGGACTGGGACTGTTGATTACTTGAGAGAATTTTTATTTTTAAAAAATTTTAGCTTAACTTTTTGGAGCCTCTAAATCCAAAAAATTTTAAAACCCCAAATCCATGGCTTTTGTGAAAAAAGTGGCTATTGTGCTGATCTTCATAGCAATTCTCACAAGACTGGCCTTTCTAGATCTCCGGCCTATGGATCACGATGAAAGCGTGCATGCATGGATCTCTTTGAAAAACGTCGTCGAAAACCCTAGCTACAGGTATGATCCAGCCTTTCACGGCCCCTTTATTTATTTCATAATTTCCACTTCTTTCATGTTGTTTGGTGACAGCGACTTTTCTGCAAGACTTCCAGTTGCGCTTTTCAGCATTCTTGGAATTTATTTTGCGCTTAAATTTGAAAGATGGTATGGAAAATCTGCATACATCTTGGGCATTTTCATGTTAATTTCTCCCTCAATCCTTTACTATTCCCGATATGCTAGGGATGATGTTGTGGTGGTATCCTCATTCTTGGCATTCGCTTACTTTTATTTTTTATATAAGGAAGACACAAAGCTTAAAAACGCGCTCATGGCAAGTCTTTTCCTCGCTATAATCTTCACTTCTAAGGAGAATTGGACGCAGTATTTTGCAGTTTTTCTGGCATCCGTTTTGCTATACAGACTTTTGCGGAGAGATTTTAGTTTTGACAGGAATTTTATTCCTTCTGCGGTTTTGTTCATCTTTTTCTCGTCATTCCTTTACTCTTCAGCCTTTGCCTATGTAATTCACTTTAAATGGCCAGAAGTGATGTTCAGTTTCGATTGGATAGCGAGATTCTTTGAGAAGTCTTTACCCTACTGGCTCTCTCAGGGTGTCAGCTCACCACACGAGAAACCAATTTATTATTACTCCAACATTCTCCTTAGATACGAATTTCTCCCAATTGCTTTTGCTGTTGCAGCAGTCAGAAAGAAGAACCTCGGTTTTCACGAAATATTTGCAATCTGCTGGCTGGTTTTGGCATTTTTATTTTACCATGCAATGGCTTACAAAACGCCTTGGCTTGTAGTTCATCTTGCAACTCCGCTTTGCTTTTTTGGAATGGTTTTTATGAGAAAAGAGATATTAGAAAAAAAGGAGATAAAAGCTGTACTCGCGATCGGCATTGTTGCGACTTCAGTTGTGTCCGTCCATGTTGTCTACTTCGATTACGACAATGTCGGTCAACCTCTTATATATGTTCAAACCCAGAGAGGGGCGATAGAGATGGCTGAAAAGATAAAAGATCTGCTCAATCATGGATACAGAGTTGCAGTTTATGCCGCCGATGGTCATTACTGGCCGCTTCCTTGGATTCTGAGGAACGAAAATGTTTTCTTTACAACTCAGTGTCCTCAGGGTTACGAATATGTTTTTGCAGTTTACAGGGATTACCAATGCCTTCAGGGATACGAAATGGTTGCGAAATACGAGCTAAGGAAATACTGGGATTTTTATGAGCTGAAGAAATTATGATATTTAAAGTTGGAGGAAGCGTCGCTGGAGAGTTGGGAATAGTATTCGAGGCCTTGGAAATTCTTGATGAGGCGAAAGTAATTCCGGGAGGATGGATTTTTGCGGACATCGTCGAAAAATTGAAGCTGAATGATGAAATCTCCCATTGGATGGCAATTCTTTCCATGCATCTCTACGGCTACTACATGCTGGGCTACACCAAAAGTTTTGCGCTCCTTGAGCCAGAAAACTTCGAGGAAATCAAAGAAAGGGGAAGGTTTATAGTACTCCCCTACAGAATCCTTAAAAAATACGACGAGCTGCCGCATTCTTGGGAGGTTACTTCTGACTCGATTGCCGTATGGCTTGCCGGGAAAATTGGGGAAAAGATGGTTGTCAAGGTAAACGCAGCGGGCGGTGTAATAAGGAGTGGCAAAATCGTTGAACTCGCGAGTTCTGAGGAAGCTGTAAGGGCCGGAATTATCGATAGCTATACGCCGATACTTATGAAAAATCATGGTATAGATCTCTTTATTTGCTCGCCAAAGGAGCTAAAAAATTATATATTGGGAGGGAAGGCACTGGGAACATTCATAAGAGGTGATTAGATGGTAATCGCAAGATGCATAAGCTGCGGGGCCGTGCTGATGGGCACGGAATATGTTTCATTTCCATGTCCGAACTGTGGGGAGAGAATCTATCGTTGCAAGAAGTGCAGAAGATTATCGAACAAGTATCGGTGCTCCTGTGGTTTTATCGGACCGTGAGGTGGGAAGAATGGGGAGAGTTTTCGTTAAACTCAGGGTAATGCCGAGCGATGTTGACGTCGATCTAAACAGGGTGAAAGATGAGATTGCAAGGATAAAGATTTCGGATGTTGAAATCAAAGACATGGCAATAAAGCCGATAGCCTTTGGACTGAAGGCAATAGCTGTTCTTGCGGTAATGTCGGATGCTGAGGGTGTGATTGACTCTTTCATCGCTGAAATTGGAAAGATCGAGGGAGTAGAGAGCGTGGAAGTTGAGGATATGGAGTTACTATGAAGCTAATTCGTATCGTTGCCCCTCCGCTAGCTGCGAACTGCTATCTGATAATTGACGAAAAGAGGGCAATAATAGACGTTGGAGGGGATCCGGAGTTTATAATAAGGGCGATAAGAAAATACATGGATCCAAAGGAGCTAGAATACGTTTTTCTGACACATTCTCACTACGATCACGCGTCTGCAGCGGGCTTTTTCAAGGGCATTGCGAAAATTGCGATACATGAAGATGAGCTAAATCTCATGAAAATGCAGAGCTTTGCATCGGTTTTCGGTTTAAGATTCAAGCCTTTTGATCCGGATATTGTTCTGAAGGGCGGCGAAAAATTTGAGCTTGGGGAAACGGTGCTTGAGGTTATTCACACTCCCGGTCACTCTCCTGGCAGTGTATGCTTTTACGAGCCGAATAAGAAATGGCTTTTTAGTGGGGACACGGTTTTTGCCTACGGAAGCTTTGGTAGGTACGATTTGCCTGGGGGTAATGCGCTGGAGCTCCTGAAATCGCTGGAAATGCTCTCGAAACTTGACGTCGAGAACCTTTATCCCGGGCATGAGGATGTGGTTGAGGGGAATGCAAGGGAAAGCATTCTTGAATCGTTAAGAATAGCAAAAATGTTCATCTAGTGAAAGATTTATATGCACTTCTTAGAGTTGTTTGTATCAAAAAAGGGGTGGTAATATGCCTAAGGAAAAGGAACACATCAACGTTGCCTTTATAGGGCACGTGGATCATGGGAAGAGCACAACAATTGGAAGACTGCTTTATGAAGTTGGAGAAATCCCGGAACATATTATAGAAAAGTACAGAAAAGAGGCTCAGGAGAAAGGTAAGGCAACCTTTGAGTTTGCATGGGTAATGGACAGACTGAAAGAGGAGAGAGAAAGAGGATTAACTATAGACGTCGCTCACAGAAAATTCCAGACAGATAAGTACTACATCACAATCGTCGACTGCCCTGGACACAGGGACTTCATAAAGAACATGATTACAGGCGCTTCACAGGCTGATGCGGCTGTATTGGTAATGGATGTAGTCGAAAAAGTTCAGCCGCAGACAAGGGAGCACATATTCCTTGCAAGAACACTAGGAATAAACCAGCTGATAGTTCTAATAAACAAGATGGACAGGGTGAATTATGACAAAAAGGAATATGAAGCGGCAAAGGAGGCGCTATCGAAGCTTTTGAAGGGTGTTGGTTACAAAGTTGAGGAAATACCCTTCATCCCAATATCAGCTTATTATGGAGAGAACATAACAAAGAAGAGCCAGAAGATGCCTTGGTACAACGGGCCAACTCTGCTTGAGGCATTTAATTTGCTTAAACCTCCTCAGAAACTTGTAGACAAACCGCTCAGAATCCCGATTCAGGATGTTTACTCCATAAGCGGTGTTGGAACCGTGCCCGTTGGAAGGGTAGAAAGCGGAGTCCTCAAAGTTGGAGACAAGGTTGTCTTCGAACCAGCCGGTGTCAGCGGTGAGGTTAAGAGCATAGAGATGCACCACGAACCAATTCCAGAAGCTTATCCGGGGGATAACATAGGCTTTAACGTGAGGGGTGTGGCGAAGAAGGATCTCAAGAGGGGAGATGTTGCGGGACATCCGACCAATCCTCCAACAGTCGTGAAGGATTTCACAGCGCAGATAGTCGTTCTGCAGCATCCAACAGCAATTGCAGTTGGCTATACCCCAGTTATTCATGCACACACAGCTCAGGTGGCTTGTAAATTTGTTCAGCTGATAAAGAAAATAGATCCAAGGACCGGACAGGTTAAGGAAGAAAATCCGCAGTTCCTGAAGACCGGCGATGCTGCAATAGTAAAGCTGGAACCCACAAAGCCAATGGTTGTTGAGAGAGTCAGAGACATCCCGCCCTTGGGCAGGTTTGCGATTAGGGACATGGGAATGACAATCGGTGCCGGAATGGTTCTTGAGGTAACTCCTAAGAAGTAATTTCTATCTATTTTTTTGGTGGTTTTATGGCTATAAAAGGGCCAAAGGCGAGGATAAAACTTTCGAGCCTGAATCCGGCTGATTTGGACAGGATATGCAATCAGATAAAGGAGATCGCAATGAAAACGGGTGTTGAAATAAGCGGACCAATTCCGCTGCCAACAAAGAGGCTCGTCGTTCCCGTAAGGAAATCCCCGGATGGGGAGGGTAGCAATACCTGGGATCACTGGGAGATGAGAATACACAAGAGGTTAATCGACATAGCAGCAGACGAAAGAACTTTGAGACAGATAATGAGAATCCAGGTGCCGAGAGATGTGAACATAGAGATAGTTCTTGAATCCTGATGCTTAAAATAGTTTTTCTCGGAACGGCTGGTACTGTTCCTTCAGTAGATAGAAATACTTCTGCTGTTTTTGTTCAATATTCTGGTTATAGATTCCTTTTCGATTGCGGCGAAGGTGCGCAAAGACAGATGATGATAGCAAGACTTGGCTTTAGGAATCTCGATCACATCTTCATCACTCACATGCACACGGATCATTTTATCGGAATTTTTGGTCTGATCGAAACACTTTCGTTGAATGGCAGAAAGAAGGATCTGAATTTTTATACGCCAAAACCAGATGTCCTCAAGGCCCTTTTCGAAATATTTGGCTATGAAAATCTGGACTTTGAGCTTAAAGTTAAAAAAGTCTCTGACGGGGATGAAGTCGATTTCTCGGATTTTAAAGTAGTTGCATTCGAAACCGAGCACATAGTTGAGAGCGTTGGCTATGCGCTGATCGAAAGGGATAGCAGAAAGTTCGATCGAGAAAAGGCTTTATCCCTTGGAATCCCCCCGGGACCCATTTATGCTAGGCTGAAGAGGGGAGAAACTATTGTCTGGCAGGGGAAACTAGTTACACCTGAAATGGTTCTGGGGGAAATAAGGAAGGGGCGGAAGATTGTGTATACCGGAGATACTAGGCCGTGCGAAAAAACAGTTGAAATCTCGAGGGATGCAGATTTACTGATACATGATGCTGCTTTCAGCGAGGAATTAAAGGACCGGGCAGTTGAAAGCGGGCATTCGACTGCTAAGGAAGCTGCAGAAGTTGCTCGGAAAGCCAATGTAAAGAAACTTGTGCTAACGCACATAAGTGCGAGGTATTCAAAGAATCCCGAAATACTGCTCGAAGAAGCTAGACCTATTTTTGAAAATGTCGAACTAGCCCGAGATTTTCTGGAGCTAAGGGTCTAAAAATCAGATAAATGCAAACTGAATAGCTAGTAAGAGTAGGGTTATTAACGTGAGCAGGACTATATCCAATCTATCTACCGCAAGTCCCATGATGATAATGTCGTGACACTCTATATAAAGCTTTCTCTTATGTGAAAAAATTTATTGTTACAATCATCATTATCATGTTCTATTTATGGATCAAGGGGTTGGATTGGTTCTTGTTTGAACAGCCTTCCTTGCGAAAGTTTTTGAAAAATAATATAGAAATAATAGAAATAATTATAAAATATATAATAACTCATAAAAGTTAATGCTGAATCGGAAAGGATGTCGCTAACCCTCTTCAGCCCTAAGGCTTTTAGTTGTAAAAAACCAAAAAGCTAATATAATAAACTCCATAACTCCGTTAACATTCCACTAGGCTTGTTTAAGGGGGATCAGTATGATTTCAAGAAGGAGATTTCTAGTGCTAGTTGGAGCAAGCGCCGCAATGGCAATGCTACCTTTGCAGATTTCCGCAAAGAGCATTGGAAGCGAAGCGAAGAATGAAGCAAAGAGAAGATGGGCAATGGTGGCAGACATAGAGAAATGCACTGAATGCATGAGGGAGCTGATTAAAAAAACTGGAAACGAAGAAGTAAAACCCCCATGTGTTGTTGCATGCGATAGGGAGAACAATGTACCGGAGTTTGAGGAAAAGGAAATTGATCCTCAGTGGATGAGAATTGTGAAGTTCAAAAATAAGTTTGGTGAGGAGTTCTATGTCCCATTGCTCTGCAATCACTGCGAGAATCCACCATGTGCACAAGTTTGTCTGACTCAGGCCACTTTCAAGAGGAGCGATGGCATAGTAGAAGTTGACATGCATCGCTGCATAGGCTGCAGATACTGCATGATAGCCTGCCCTTATGGTTCGAGGAGCTACAACTTTAAGGATCCTAGGGAAGGGCTGAGGGAGGTGAACCCGAAGGTGCCCATGAGAACAAAAGGCGTTGTTGAAAAGTGCACTTTCTGCGTCCAAAGGGTGGACGAAGCCATTGCAAACGGAAGGGAACCGGAGCCAGCTTGTGTCGAGGCTTGCAGAAAATATGGAAAGAACTCGCTCGTTTTTGGTAATGTGAATGATCCAAATAGCGGAATATCTAGGATTTTAAAGGAAAGCATTGTCATCCAGCTAAGACCTGAGCTGGGCACAGATCCCCACGTTTACTACTTACCGAAGAGGTGATTCTATGCCGGAAAATTTGGAACCTAAAAAGATAGAATTCAAGAAAATTGACGGATCATCTTTCGGCTATTTTGCATTAGTTGCCATCTTAGCGCTGCTCACGGCTGCAGGGATTGCTGCATACGCTCTGGATCGAATGTATCATTTGAGCGGCCTGAGCAACAGGGTGCCCTGGGGAGTTGTGAACGCGGGGATCCCGTACTTCATAGGCCTAAGCGCAGGATCTCTGATTGTATCCGCTTTGGCGGGAGTTTTTAAGATAGAAAGGTTCAAGATCTTCAGCAGAATTGCAGCATTTTTCGCGGCTGCGTACATTGTGGCTGCAATTTCCAGCATCGTATTCGATATAGGGAAACTGTACCATTTTGCAAATGCTATAGTTTACTTCAACCCGACTTCAATCTTCTCTTGGAACGCCTTCTTTTACTCGAGCTACTTCGTAATCTGTGCGCTTTACCTTCTTACTCAGTTCGAGGAAATGGAGAGACTAACAAGGTTCTTTGCCTGTCTGGCTGTTTTCTGGGCAGTCCTCGTCCACAGCGGAACCGGGGCTATCTACAGCTTCATGTACTCTAGGGAACTTTACCACTCAGCCCTCACCCCGCCGATGTTCATCGTTTGCGCGATAACTTCCGGTTTAGGACTGCTCATAGCGACGCTTTACTTCACCTTCAAGTTCACAAAGCGCGATCTGGAGATAAGATTACTAAGGGAGCTTGGTTTAATCTTTGCAGGTTTGACAGCTGTTTTAGGATACATGCTGGCCGTTGAAGGGCTGGAAAAGGGATACATTCCAGCTTTAGCTCCAGCCACCCAGTTTGTTTATCTCAATCCGTATCATGGAATCTTCTGGAGTTTCTGGTTGCTAGTAATCTTCGGAATAATAATACCGTTTCTGATAGTCATCTACCCAAGAACGGGTTTCGATCCGAGGTTCTTGAGCCTCGCTGGAATTCTGCATGCTGCAATGGTTATGGCGGAGCGCTTCTTCTTAATAGTCCCTGGCCAGGTTTATCCGAGTGAATACCTTCCGGGATACGAGATTGAGTCACTCCACACGCTTGAAGGGTACATAGTCAGCTACACGCCAACGATATTCGAATGGCTTCAGGTCATCGGATTGCTTTCCGGGGTATTTCTGGCCTTTGTTGTGGCCGCGAAGCTTTTGCCAATAATACCTGAGAAGGCGGTGGTGGTGGAAGAATGATCGGGATAATCTTCGGCGTAATTATTCCGTACATAGCGTTTGCAATATTCGTTGTCGGAGTCGTTTACAAGTTCATCTACTGGGCAAAGAGTGCTGTTCCCTTAAAAATTCCAACAACGAGCGGACAGCAAAAATCGCTGAAATTCATTAAGCGCACCATTTACGACCGTTTCGATTCCCCATACACAAAATGGGAAACAGCGGTTAGAATGATTTTGGAGATCTTTGCATTCAGGAGCCTTCTCAAGAACACCCGCTATTATCTGGACAGGCTATCGCAGAGGGATGCAAGATGGCTCTGGCTCTTCGCAATCCTCTTCCACTACTGTCTGCTTCTCGTGCTGATAAGGCACACAAAGTTCTTCCTAGAACCCGTTCCGTCATTTGTTGAGATGATTTCAGAGTTAGAAGCGTTTAAGGGCGTTTTTATACCTTCCGTTTACGTTTCGGGAGTAACAATAATCGCCGCCCTGTTCCTTCTCTGGTTCAGGAGAATATTCCTTTCTAGAGAGCGCTGCATAAGCTTGCCGAGCGATCATTTCGCCCTTTTACTGCTACTTGCAATCGTGATATCGGGAAATGTGATGAGATACTTCATCAAGGTTGACATCTCCGCGGTTAAAGGGCTTCTGCTGAGCCTTATGGCCTTCAACATTCCCCAGGCGTTGGAATTTGCCAACTCAATAGAGCCGATGTTTTACATACATTTTGCGCTTGGGAGCTTTTTGCTTGCCTATTTCCCCTTCAGCAAGCTGATGCATGCCGGTGGCATATTCTTCTCCCCGACTAGGAACATGCCGAACAACAACAGGGCTGAAAGGCATGTTAATCCTTGGAATCCTCCGTACAAGGGAATAACTTGGCAGGAGTACTATGAAGCATACAAGGATCAGCTTGATGAAATTGCTGAGAGCGGATACAAGGTTAAGCCGGAGGTGTTGTGATGGAAAAGCATGTTGCTGAAAAAGTTAGGATCGAGCAAAGATTTCCAAGCTGGAGGGAGTTGCTGAAGCCAACTACTGAATTCAAGCCCGGATACTATCACTACTCATTCCGCATCAGCGATGCAAAATACTTGGAACTTCCCTTTGTTAGGGAATGGAATCCGCTGGATAAGGACTGGAAGCTGCCTCCAAACTGGAAGGAGATATTCCTTACGAAGATGAAGGAATATCTGGAGAAGTTCAGGAGCTTCAAGCTCTTCATGGACATATGCGTCCGCTGCGGAGCCTGCGCTGACAAATGCCATTACTACATTGGCACCGGAGATCCCAAGAACATGCCCGTGGCAAGAGCGGAACTGATAAGGTCGGTTTACAGGCGCTATTTTACACCAGCCGGAAAGCTAGGAAAAATTGCTGGAGCAAGGGATTTAACTGAGGATGTCATAAAGGAGCTTTACTACTATGCCTATCAGTGCTCCCTTTGCAGGCGCTGTAGCGTTTTTTGCCCGTATGGCATAGATACTGCGGAGGTCACATGGATAGTAAGGATGCTCCTCAAGGAAATAGGAGTCGTTCACAGGTTTACGCTGATATCGATAGCGAGCTCTGCCAGAACAGGAAACCATCTTGGACTTCTCCCCGGGGGTATAGCTGGGGCTCTGCAGAGTGTTGTTGAGGACATCTACAACCTTACCGGGATCGAAATAGAGGTTCCGATAAACAAGAAAGGGGCGGAGATTCTCTTCGTTGCACCCTCAGCCGACTTCTTTGCAACTCCCCACTGGTATGTATGCATGGGCTATCTCATGCTCTTCCACGAAATAGGCCTTGATTACACATGGTCAACTTATGCCAGCGAAGGCGGCAACTTCGGCACATTCATAAGCTATGAACTGGCGCAGAAGCTGAACGCAAAGATTTACCAGGAGGCAGAAAGGCTCGGGGTTAAATGGATTCTCGGCGGAGAATGCGGGCACATGTGGAGGGACAAGCATCAGTACCTTGCAACGATGCACGAACCTCCAAAAACGCTCGAGGATCCGGTAAGTCCTATAACCGGAACATATTTCGAGAATGCTGCCAGCACAAAAATGGTCCATATAGCAGAATTTGTTGCAGACCTGATTGCGCACAAGAAGCTCAAGCTCGATCCTAGGAGAAACGATAAGTGGATAGTAACTCTTCACGATGGGTGCAACTATGCTAGGGCAATGGGACTCCTTGAGGAGCCGAGATATGTGATAAAGAACGTTTGCAGGTTCTTCTACGAAATGCCAGAGCATACGATAAGGGAGAAAAGCTACTGCTGCGGCAGCGGTGGCGGTTTGCTAACCGAGGAGGTCATGGATCTCAGGATGAGGGGAGGAATGCCGAGGGCAATGGCGCTGAGGGAGGTGCACAGAAAATACGGTGTAAACTACCTTTGCACCCTGTGCGCGATAGACAAGGCAGCATTTCCGCATTTGCTTGAGTACTGGAGGCTACCAGTTGCGGTCGGTGGAATGATGGAGCTCGTCGGCAATGCGTTGATCATGAAGGGAGAAAAGGAAAGGACAACCGATCTTAGGGGAGAACCCCTGATAAGGAGGGATTGAGATGTACCACAAGAAATACGTTGTCCCGCTTATAGTCGTTTTCCTTGCACTTGCTTTCAGTCCCCTGATTTACAATGCAATGGCCAAAAGCCTAGGGCATTATCCGGAGATAACAAAGCCGAAGGGAGAATGCGTGGAGAGCGCGGAATGGATGAGGGCAAACCACATGCTTCTGCTTCAGGAATGGAGGATTAACGCCATAAGGCACGGTGCCGAGGGGGGAAGGATTTACCACAGCTTCACGTACGGCAAGGAATTCCATGCTTCCACCAACACCTGCTGGGAATGCCATCAGGATAAAACAGTTTTCTGCGACAAGTGCCACAATTACGTTGGAATAAAGCCGGAATGCTGGGACTGCCACTGGAATCCAAGCCTTGAAATACCGGTTAGATAATTTTTAAAAATTTTTAAGCTTTTTCAGCGCGAAACTCTTTTCTATTTCCCCTCCGTGGCCGGGGAAAGCTGTTTTCCACTCAAGATTTAAAAAGGTTCTGACTGAATCCAGATATTTTCCATAGTCGCTGCAGAAGCTTTTGTGCGATAACTTTGCATTTCCTCTCAGCAAGTCTCCGCAGTAGACCTTTTCACCCTCGAAAATGCAAATACTTCCCGGCGTATGGCCGGGGGTGTGCAAAATCTTTATCTCCTTCAAATCCAGAACGCTTTTCAAGTTTTCCGGAGGGCTGAACTTGGTCATTTTCTCTACAAATTTTACTATTTTCCCTAAAATACCGGAATAAGTGAAATCTTTCTCCCTTAGTATATATGGGATATCATCGGGATGAGCAAAAACCGGACAGCCGAACGTTCTCTCTATATCTCTCGCTCCTGCGATGTGATCGAAGTGAGCATGCGTAATTATTATTCCGTCAAGCTCTTTTATCTGTTCTGCAACCATTTTTCCATCCATTCCAGTATCTATAAGGAAAATCCTTTCATTCAGTCTTGTGAGATATACGTTGCAGCCCTTGGATTTCAGCTTCATCATTTCACGCAAACAACAGGTTTAGTTGCGTGCAGAATCACATCCTGAGCAACGCTGCCGAATAGGACTTTTCCGGCAGGTCTTCTCTTTCTAACTCCGATCACTATCATGCTTGCGTTTATCTCGTCCGCAAATTCTATTATGTCCTCTGCGGGCTGCTTTCCCCTGACAAGGAGCTTTGTTTCGAATTCGATTCCCTCCTTCTTCGCAATCTCTTCCGCCCATTTAAGAAGTTTCTCCCCCTCCTCTATCTCCTTTGGACTCGTTTTATCCCCTCCGTAAAGCGAGTGAACGAAAATTATTTTTTCCTTTCTGAGTTTCGCTTCAGATATTGAAAAAGCTATGACTCTTTCGCTTCTGTCTGATTTTGCGTCCAAAGCAACGAGCAATACCATGCTTTAAAATCAAGCATATTTTCATAAACTTTTCGATGGAATTTCGACAATCTCGTCTGCTGTGAGGATCTCAACTCCGGCTGCTTTCATCTTTTTAGTGCTTACAACCTTTGCCCTTATTTTTTTTGCACCTGCAATGGCATAGGAAAGTTCTTCGCCGAACTTCGCATATTTTTCGGCCTCCTCTTTGTCAACCTCGATTATCTGAAGGTTTGCCCTGAGGCCAAATTTTGGCGGTATCCTTCTGTAGGTTTCCCTTGTCACAAAAATCCTTCCACTGTATCCCTTTTCAAGCAGTTTTGCAATTCCTTGGGAATCCGCAACAATTCTGGGCGGAAGGGGGGGAATTGGTATGGATGTGAGCAGGTAAATTCCGGAGATCATCAAAACCCATGCCAGAACTAAAAGAAAGATAGACACGGCCGTTTTGAATGCTAGGGAAACGAAGATGACATCCAGAAGGATTAGTATTAGAATTCCGAATGCGACGAATGCCGTTGAAATTGCCACCGCAGCAACTGTATCCCTGAACCTTATCTTCCTCAAAACCTCTTCCATCAGCTCATCGATGTTTTCCATACAGTATCACCGGTATGCCAAGCTTTAGTGCAATTCTGGCGACATCTTCCCTTTCTACAATCAATGGCTTTTTAACTTTTGCCGCAACGGCTATCGCTTCAGCATAATTCCTAGGAATTCCATTCTCCATCAATGCCGAAACGATATCTCCGTCTGGTTCAACAACTATTCCGAAGCTTATCGGACTAGATGGCGGACAGTAAACGCGGAATCTCGGTGAAAAAATTCTCGCTGCCTCTTCCTGATCTCTAGTTGCAACTACACCCCTTCTCGATCTTATCGGGAAGAAAACCGTTACAAAGAAGAGACCAAAGAGGGAAGGGAACATTGCGACAAAATAGGGGATCACGAGCTCTCTGGGAACCCTTTCGAAAGGAATCCTGAATTCCAGAGATATCCTTTCCTCTCTTTTGGCAGTAGTTGCGGGTGTCGGGATTGTTGTTGGTGGAGTTGGCAGTACAGGAGTTTCCACAGATGGCGGCAAACCAGCCGGAAGCGCAGCTGGAAGCGGAAATGCGGGATGATAGCTGAATCCCTTAAGCAGGGCCTGGCCTATGATGAATCTTCCCTCAGCTTCGTAAGCAGGAAGAATCTTTAGCTTGCAGAAATCCGAAACCCTTGCGCTTATCTTGAATATGAATATCGGAACCTCCTCGCTCTCTATTTCCACGTATCTGCTGAAATTTTCGCCTTTTTTCAGAACAAGGGTTTCTTTGAACAATTCACTCCTGCTTCCGTTCTGGAAATCCGCAAAAGCCGCAGCCCTGACCTCTATTTCACGGTCGATCGTGTTGGTTACGTTGAAGAACCCCATCCATTTGTCCGATCTTCCCTTTACAACGCTCACCGGTATGTTGGCCGTGAAGTTCAGGCTGAAAGGTTCATCATAGCTGAAGCCGATCGTTGCATCTGGAACTGAAAAAGCTCTGTTTGTGATCAGCCTGAAGTTTGCCGTCTCATTTTTTTCCAGAATTTTCCTGAATATTATGCTACCGTTTGAAATCTCGCAGTTCTCGCAGGATATGAGATCGCTGAAGGCCGGGAAGGATATCTCGATCTCGGTCGAATTCCCGAGATTTGTAACGCTGTATTCTATTTCGCTCCTGTCCGCGAGAACACGGGTGCTCGCGCTTATGGTTATCGGGAAATTCTGGGGTGTGACGATTCTGTATGGATCTATTCTCACCCTCTCCCCTTTTTTGATAACGGGAACGTGTGCGATGTCTCCGAATTCGACATCGAACAGATCGTAACCGTAGCTGTTCTCGAAGTCCACAATCAGCCAGTCCCTGCTTATTTCCTGCGTTCCATTTGGATAGAAGACAGCGCTCCTTATCTCGAAAACGCAGGCCTGCGATACTGCGATAAGCAGTAGCAGTAAAACGACTCTCATAGCCTTCTAATAACAAAGAGAACAGCCAGCGCGAGGGCTAAAACTGTTATCCAAAAGAGAACATAGCCGCGGGTGGGGAGCGATGGAAGCGGCAGCATGGAAAATTCCGCTGTAAAGAATGCGATGTGGTTGGCCGGTATGGATTTTGCATCCCCTTCCCTATAGCAGAGATTCCAGTCGGATGAAATCGAGATCTGCAGGTTCCTTACTTCGATATCTGAGCCGACCGGGAAGGTGATACTCTTGAAAAGCAGTCCTTTTTCAACTATGTCTGCATCGAATTCCACAACAACTGTTCTCTCCCCAAGTGGTTCTATGGGATACCAGATCTCGTAGTAAATTGATGAATAGTCTCCGTGCTTCTCATAATACGATTTGAAGTTCATGTTTCCGGAATATGCTTTCAGATTCTCTACATCAACTTCGCCCCTTCTCTCTCCGATGGGTATTGGAAAAATGAGAAACTTCGGATTTTCAACTTTCTGAAGCCTCAGTTCGGAAACTCCGGGGACAAGCGGTTTATCTATCAAATTCCTGAGGGTTATCTCGTATTTGAAGTGGGCTTTTTCTGCGACATGAACTGTTATCTTCATATCTGAAATCTCCAACACCGCTCCTTGGGCTGCAGGGATGAGAAGGAGAATTAGGAGCAGTATGAGGAATCTCATCGATTTTTCAATGAATCCGATTTTAAAAACTTGTCGATGATGAACCGACTAGTTATAATTACCATAAAATCCAAATCATTCAAATCGCGAAAAATTTTATATAGCGTTTGGCTGGAATTTTGGCCATGAATGGAGCCTTCGAATTGGCAAAGAAGGTAGGGATAGTGATGTTTGTAGTAATAACAATAATAACCATGGCAAGTGCAGCGCCGCTGGAAATAAGGATAGAAGAGAAAGTGAACACAACCGTTGAACCTGACGAGAATAGACTAATGGGGGGAGAAATTCAATTTACATATAAAACAAATGTTACCGGCTACGTTAACATCACAAACACTAGAAGCGACCCGATTTACGATGTATGGATTGCCTTGAAACTAACAAATGTTACGGGCAATTGTGTTCTTTTCGTTAACAATACGCCTTCCGCTGTTAATGTTAGCAGTTCGGCAAGCGGTTTTGTTCCCGACAGGATAAACAAAACCGGAGTTTTCAACACGAGCGGGGCGAACTGCTTTGTCCACATTCCGCTGCTCAACACCAGTGATTTTGTTTCCATTTTCTACGACGTTAACGATACTTTAATGGGCATTGACAATGGAGCGCTGTTTGACATCAGCGAAAAATATAATCCACCAAGGATACCTGCAAGGGGCAACTACACATGGACCGTTTACTTTAACGTTAGCCTCAACAATACATGGTGGGCGAAGACGGCGCTTGGCAGCTTAGGCGGTAACAACGTAATGCTGAACATAACGAAGTACCTGAGCAACAACAGTAGCCACTACGGAAGTCCATCTTGGACATATCTGAATTTAAGCTCTTGCTCTTACAACACAAATGGAGGTGAAGTCTCTTGTGAGATCTTTAACAGCTCCTACAGCGCTGCAACGGAGACAGACGCTTTTAACGTGACGAATGTAGTCCTCAACGCCACGAACTCATATGTTAACATCACTTTCAGCGTTACAGGAAATTACACGAACCAAACTGCGGCCCCATACTACATCGCGCCATTTGGCTTTGCAGTGTTTAAGTTCAACCTCAGCTACGGAAACATCAGCGGAAGCTATGTCGTTGACGTGTTTGCAATAGGAAATGCAAGCATCAACGTTACGAAAGACGGGCCGTATTATGAGAGTGGATATACTTGGTGGAGGGGGAATGTAACGATAACGAACAAAGCTAGTGGTCTGAGTTATGTTGTCACAAACGTTACGATGTGGGCCACGAATCAGAGCAGTTTTGGCAACTATGTTTACGGAACCTTCAAATGCAATGACTCTACTTCTGAAATTATTACTGGTAATGTCATCTGTGAATACAACAGCTCAAATTCAAATTTGCCCCGGGAGCTCAACAGCACAAATCCATCAGTCACGCTGCCCGGTAGTAGCGATTGGATGAAGTTCAGCTATGACAAAGTCCCGATAATCTGGGCAAACGCAACCTTCAAGCTCATTCAAAACTCAACTGGAGGCTGGGGAACAAACAACACGACATCCAACGACTACAACGCAACATACGGAAGCAACTTCATCGTGATAGAGAAAATCTACGTCATAGGCACATACTTGGTCAAGGTCACGAAGCACGTGAAGTTCAACCAAACCGAAAGCACTGGAAGCAATAACGTTTTCGACGTCTACCTAGTAGTTGAAAACATCGGCGGAAACGAGTCGCCTTACGTCTACGTCTACGATCTCATTCCGGAGAATTTCAGCAAATTCAACTGGGACTACAACTGGTCTAGCGAGGGAGATGGAGACTGGGTGAAACTGCCCTCAATGCTGGCAGGAAACGGTAGCGTGAGCAGTCCTTTGAGCGGCTACATAGAAGGGCTATACTGGCGGCTTAATCCAATAAAACCGGGAGCCGTCGGAGATGGAAATTACACCAATGAAACTGCCATCAATAACAACCAGACAGTCGTCATATTCTACCAGCTAAACGGAACCGGTGACTTCAGAGTCCTTGATGCGTTCATAGTTGGCATAGATCCAATGTATTCGCTCAACGAGCAGACATCGCCGAAGATAACGCTAGTTAGCGGTGTAAAGGCCACAAATTACGAGAGCACATTAGCTGCAGCTGTTTTTGCAGCGATAGGAACCGCTGCGCTTATTGTTAGAAGGAACGGAAGAAGGTGAAATTTTTTAATCCACCTATCACAAATTTTTTGTGGAATCGATGAAAAATTTGGTTCCATTCATCCTTCTGATCCTCATCCTTCCCTTTTCCGCAGATCTTGAGCAATATTCGAATTCAACAATAGAGCTTGATGAATTCTATTCTCCAGGGGATACCGTTTTCATAAAGACGAATTTCAAGCCAGAAAAAGCTTTCATAATTTCACCCGCAAACGGAACCTTCGAGCTGAGATTTTTCGGAGATAACGGCTCTTATTCTGCGAAATTCGAGTTGAGGGAGAGGGTTGTCCTCGGGGAATACAGGGTTTTCATCGATGGCATGGGAAGGGGTTTCATCGTTGACCAATGCAATCTAAGCTTGGAGTATTCCGAAGGCGTTCTTAGAATATCGGCAAAAACTTACTACTTGGAGCCCAGAATAGAGTACTTCCTGGATTCGGAGCATGGAAAAGCGGTTGGAGAAGCTTTTTTCAATCTCTCGCCCGGGAAGCATGAGATATCCGCCTCATGCCTTAAGTCGAGGATAAATGAAACCGTCGACGTTGACTTCAGGATTTCATACAACGGATCGATTTTCGCGGAGCTGGATGGGAAGTTCGTTAATGCAAGGCTTAAAGTATTCGCAGACAGGGAATACGAATTCTCTGGGATTTTTGATCCTAGAAAGATCAATGCAACGGAATTTTCTGTCGAAGCAGAATACGGGCATTTAAGGACTTCAAAACACTTCAACTTCAGCGTTGATATAGGGAAGGTGCACTTCCCGGGAGAATCGATCGAGTTGAGTGGCAACTTCACTTCGGGCAAGCTGGTGGATCCCTCGGGGAGGGAATATGAGATCCGCTTCGAAAATGGCCTTGCAACTGTTGAGCTGAAGAAAAACGTGATCCTTGGGAAGTACAGATTGATCCTTGACAGCTTTGAATTCGAATTCTTCGTCGACAGCTACGAGATAAACGCAACTTTCCTCGAAAACGAGATAGTCGGGAACGTTAGCTACTACTTCTTTGAGCCAAAGGAGGTTTTCTACACAGTAAACGGCACGGAGGGGAAAGTAAAAGTTGATAACGGAACTTTCAGAATCCCTCTGAACTTGAGCGAGGGGAATTATACCGCAAAGCTAAGGGCTGGGAATGCTGAGTTCTCTCTCAGCTTCCAGATTTTGGAAAGGAAGATATACGCTGAGAAGCTTTACTTCCCCGGAGAAAAAGTAAAGGCCCAGATAAGTTTTAAGCCTGAGAAGGTAATCCTGGAAAAGCCTTCAGGAACTTTTGAGCTCAACTTGAGCTACGATAAAGACTACTTCGTCGAGTTTGATGCGGAGGAAATAGGAAAGTACAGGATCCTCGCAGACGGTGCGGAATTCGAATTCTTCGTCGACAGCTACGAGATAAACGCTGAATTCGCGGAAAAGCTGGTCGGAAAGGTAACATGGCATGTTTTCGAGCCTAGTTTTATTGAGGTCTTCGATGGAGAATGGATAAAGCTCCCGCTTTTGAATGGCAGCTTTGGGTTCTATCCTAAAAACAGTTTTGTTATCCTGAAGTGCGGAAATGCGGAAATAACCGTGATTAGGGAACCAAGAAATTACTACTTCGTCGGTGAACTTGTTGAAATATTCTCGAAGGAGAAACCGCTGGTCAGGCTCAATGAATCGGAAATAGAAGTAAACACAAGCAAAATAAATGGGGTAATACATTCCAGTTTTCCTGCAAAGAGGGCGGGAATTTACGAGGTTCAGATTGGAGAGAAGAAGATAAGCATAGTCGTGGATGAATGCAGAATCGAGGCAAATGTTGGAAATGTGATTGAGGGCAGAATTTTCTGCCTTTTCAGGGAGCCGGAATACATCGAGGTTTGGAGGGTTAATCGGACGGAAAAAATCCCGCTCAGCAACGGTAGCTTTAGCGTTGAGGCTGAGAGAGTTCTTAAGCTCGTCTATGGAAACGCCGAGCTAGTTTTGAAGAAGCCCGATTTGAGGGATCTGTACTTCGTTGGTGAGAGGCTTGAGATGGAAATCAAGGGAGCGAAGGCAAGGCTTTTCACACCATCAAGCCTTCTGGAATTTTCCAATGAGGTCGAATACGTTTTTAAGGAAATGGGGAAATACAGGATAGAGATTGGAAGCTTTTCAAAGGAGTTCTTCGTTGATAGCTACGAAATCGAAGCTTCAGTCAACGGCAGCGTTTTGAAGGGGAATGTGAGCTGGCATTTCGTCAGGCCAAATTCTTTAAGCTACAGGACAAAATTAGCGGAAGGAATGCTTAATCTTTCGGAAAACGGAGAATTCTCAATAGCCTTGAAGGATGGCTGGGAATTCATTGAGCTCAGGTGCGGAAACGCATTTCTTAAGCTGATCGAAAAGAGGATTGAGGTTGGAAGGATTTACTTCGTCGGGGAAAAAATTTTGATAAAGGCGAACTTCAGGCCTGAGGAGAGTTATGTCCTTTTCAATGGAGAAAAGATCCCTATCGAGTTTTACGAAAGGAACGGAAGCTGGATATGCGATTTTCTTGCTGAAAAGGTTGGAGCCTACAGGCTTTTTGTTGACGGAATTGAGAGGGAGTTCTTCGTCGATTCATGCAGCCTTGAAGCTTGGATTGAGGGGAAAAAGGTTTACGGAAAAGCATCGGCAAATTTCACCGATGCCGAAGTTAGCTTCTTAATTCTCCCATCGAATTCGAGCGGATTGGCTGCCATGAAAAACGGAACTTTCGAGCTAGATCTGCCAGAGGGGGCTGAGGAGGTCATTCTGATATGCAATAACTCTGAAATTAGGCTCAAGCCCGCAATTTCGGACTTCAGAAGCATCGAGTTCGCCGGAAAGATCTTCAACATCTCCCTCAGCAAGGGAAAGTTCGAGGAGCTAAGCTTCGACGGTGAAAACGCAAGCCTGAGGATTTCTGGGATAGGCATCGGGGAGAAGGTTGAAGTTATTATCGATCTGCCCTTCGAAATCCCGGATGGATTGCATGTATACTACTGGAAAGAAATCAACGGAAGCTTTGTTCCTGTGAACTATACGCTCAGCGAGAAAAGGAGGCTGACTTTCACGCTCCAGGATGGCGTGATCGACGAGGATGGAGAGGCAAATGGAGTGATAGTAGATCCGATAAAGCTATACATCCCGAAATTCAGCGTTGAAAAGGAGATTGAAGCGAAAAAGGGGAAGCTGAAGGTCAAGGGCGAAAATGATTTTGAAATCCGTGTCGAAACGGGCGGAAGACTCGACTACCTCGCCTTCGTGGATCCGGAGAATCTTCCATCTAGACCGGCTGAGTTTCCCTACGGGCTGATTAAGTTCAGAATCGAAGTCGAAAAGGGCGGAGAAGCTGAAGTGAGGATTCTATATCCCTCCCTTGAAGGTCTTCTGGACGATGAGGGGAATGCCACGTTTTTCAAGTTCAATCCGAGAACTCTCGAGTGGAATTCGTTCAAGGCCAAAGTTGAGGGTAGCTATGTAGTTCTGCATTTTAAGGACGGCGGATTCGGTGATGAGGACGGAGAGGAGAACGGGGTAATTTCAGACGACGGCGGAGTCGGGTGGGTCGGCTTCATAGGAACCTACGGTGCGGGGATTATAAAAGACAGTTCCCCTCACGTTTACTGGCTCTACGTCCCTTCTGGGAACTATTTCAATATAACCGCAAATGCTTCTGAGGGTGGTATAACTTTGGGAGTCTACGACCCAAGCAATAATCGAGTGCGGTCTTACAATTTACCACGTTCTACATCAAATTTGCAAATCTCAACCAATAACACGACGTTTGGTTGGTGGAGGCTTGAATTTGATACAACCGCCGGTTCATGGAAATATTACGGTCTCAACGTAACAGGGGCAGAGGAGATAAACTTAAGGGCGAACACAACACATATTATAAGTAACGAGACATTTTACGGTACCAATAGCTCTATGATAGTGAATGCAAGCAGCAACGGTGTTTCAAAGAGCAGGTATTTTTATGTCTATGCCTGCAACTTCAAGCTCGCAATCTACGATCCCGATTCGAATCTCAGCGTGATGGTAACGGCCCCCGACGGAAGCCGGAGTGTATGGAATCCAACTGGAAATGATGCATGGAATATAACTTCTTATTCTGGTGATTGCGGGGTCTGGGAGATAAACGTAACACAGCTTTCAACTGTAGGACAGGACTATGAATACGGAAATCACTTTAGAATTGCAGTGAACCTCAGCGAGGGGCTTTACTTCAAGCCGCCGCCGGTTGTTCTCAACATAAAAGGCAGAGTCTTTCACGATCTATTCCCGCTGGGGAGAAACGATGGCGAAGACATGCCGATAAGCGGCGTGGAAGTTCTGTTAGTTGAGGACATGAACGGAAACAGAATTCCAGACAGCGGAGACAGGATTGTAGGAGGAAAATTGACGGATTCAAACGGTAACTTCAACTTTATGGCCGTGAAGGACATAACGAGGACCTACTTCGTTGTTGTGAATTCAAGGAGCATAAACGCAACAAATGCGAGCCTTAATTACAATTCAGGCTACAGCATCGGCCACGTATGGGCGGAGCAGACTTTTCAGACGAACGAAAGCAATTACTCACAGCTGATCCCATTCTTTGGAGGAAGAAGCGAGCTTAGCGACAACGTGAGCTACAGCGGAAACATCTTTGCTGGCAGAGCGGAGCATTTCATCACGATAAACTGCTCGAGCTACAACAACGAAACCCTCTACTTCGGCTTCAACTTCAGCGTGGTCACAAATACAAGGGATGCTGACGACGATGCAGCCAATCCTAGATCCTGCCAGGGTTGCTTCAGGCAGTTCGTGCTCAACTCAAACGCGATCAGCGGGAAGCAGAGAAGCTACTTCGTGATGAGCGTTCCCGCAAATGCTTACGATTCAAACGGCTCTTGGTGGTTTATACCCCTAAACGCAAGCCTTGGAAGCTTAGACATTTCGGATTCCATCGAGATAAACGGAACCTTGCTTAGGGTGGATATGAGCGTCAATGATAGCAACCAAGGCTACGTGAGCTACGATTACGAAACGAAAGACCTTAAGAGCGTCGATTCGCGGGAAAGCATCCCCGTGGGTGTTGGCCTTGATGGAATTCCTTTCAGCGGAGATGAGGTGATGCTTTACGCAATTCCAAAGCCAGAGGTTGAGATATACGGATCAAATCTGAATCCCGTGCTTAATCTTAGCTCTTCAGCTTCGAATTCCGAAATCCGGAATATTTCGATCTTCGGAAGCAATTACAACCAGTATCCAGGAATTCTGCGAAGCTATGCAGAAAACCTAACGATCGAGAATGTTTTCGCCGGCTTAAGGGCGAATGGAACAGATCCGAAATCCACCGGGCTGAACAGAACTGGAGGGGCAAATCTTTGGCTTGAAGGAAACAACACCACCGTCCTAAACTCGATTGTCGCCTTTGCAGAGCGCTACGGATTGCTCTTCTACACTAGCAGTGTCAAAGCAGGAAGGGCTGAGAATGTGATCGCCTTCAGAAATGCCCTTACTTTCGCGGGGGGCGACAACATAGGCATGGAAAATTCCGCATCGAATGTAACAATCGAAAGATGCGTTTCGGCAAAGGCTGCAGCGCAGGGGATAGAGAGCTGGTATGGGGGTAAAGGGATAAGGATTCTTAACTGTTCCGTGGAGGCAAACGCCTTTGGAAATGAAACTGGTAGCATAGGCGAAACTGCTGGAATAAGGATACATGCGAACGACAGCTTAGTTGCCTACAGCCTGATAAGGGATAACTTCGGCCACGGAATTGCTGTTGTGCGCTACAACAAGGACGTTTTCAACGTCACTATAACGAGGAACTCGATATACAACAACACAAAGCTCGGAATAGATCTGGTGAATGCAGATAATCCGGAAATTGCGCATCGCGGGGATAACGTAACTCTGAACGACGAAGTGCTGAACTGCAGCATGGCCAACTGCGGTGTGGATTATCCTGTTATCACGATTTCCGAGCTGGACGGAGATCAGCTTTATGTTGAGGGCTTTATCGGAAATGAGAGCATTGGAGGTAGCTCGAATTTTGCAAATGCAAGCATCGAAATTTACCTGGTCAGGAATTCAACAAATGGAGACAGTCTTATCGGAAACAACTGGAGCAACAGCTCGCAGCTTCCCAGATACTATGGAGAGGGATGGATATACCTTGGAAGCCTAAATGCAGACAGCAGCGGATACTTCAGCGGATACATCAATGTTACTAGAAAGGGTGTGGACAGCGGTTCGATTATCACAGCTATGACAATCTTCAGAGGCAACAGCTCAGAATTCGGGCCAAATGCGAGGATCTCGAAGAAGCTAAACGTTTCCGCCGAAATTTCGCTTTACGGAATGAATGCAACGATAAAGGTTAGGGCCCATGAAAATGCGAGGGGTGTGACTGTGTACTGGATCAAGCCCTACGGACTATCTGTAACCTTCAGCGGTGACTATAACAGCAACGGCTCAAGCGGGAGTGTTTACTGGTGGAAATTCAATTCGATAAACAGAGGTGAGGAGAAGTACGTCAATCTTAGCTTTAGCGGAACCGATTTCATGCTCAGCGAATCTCTGAACATCGGCTTGGATCCGGATTGATCATTTCTGCAAT
>Ga0272449_1000086_pt1 | contig 126023 bp, 100 predicted proteins | sample YNPCB0241_FD_198679 | JGI IMG/M metagenome (GOLD analysis project Ga0272449, IMG submission 198679) | Hot spring sediment microbial communities from Yellowstone National Park, WY, United States - YNP-CB-024-1 | ecosystem: Environmental > Aquatic > Thermal springs > Hot (42-90C) > Sediment...
TGCCGTCCTTGCAGGGCTCGCCCTCTTTTGGCGCCTCGGCACAAAAGCCTTCAGAGCACACCAAGCCAACCTCACATTGCTCGGCTCCCTCGCAAGGTGCTCCGACACCACCTTTCGGCACACACCTGCGCTCAACATTATACAAGCAGTTTGTCCTGTTCCCGCATGTGTCAGCCCAGCGACAAAAAAACTTGACATCGTGTGAGAATTGATCCAAACTTCGATTCACCCAGCAAACAGTGGTTTGCTGGTAGGTTTGTTTTGTAGGCTCAAACAAGGAGGTACTCAACATGAGAAACATCACAGCACTACTAACCACTGTGGCCGCGATTACCGTTTTGGCCACGACCGCGTCAGCGAAGGACACGGACGGGAAGTTCGGACTCGGCTACGACCAGAGCCTCGGTGGGGTCTCCGGGCTCACGGCGCGTTACTGGGTCGGCGACTTTGGGATCCAGGGGACGCTCGGCGTGGACTTCGTGAAGCCGGATAGCGGGGACTCGAAGATGGCGTTCCTGTTCGGTCTTGCCGGGATCTACAACTTCGCCAAGTCCGAGAATGCGAACCTCGGCGTGGGGCTCTACATTGATCTCGGTTTCGCGAACAAGGCCATGATGGGTGGCGAGGATTCGTCGTTTCAGTTCAACTTCGCGATCCCGCTGCGCGGCGAATACTTCTTCTCGGACCACTTCGCGGTCAACCTGGCTACCGGTCTCACCATCGCGATCATCCCAAAGAAGGGCAGGGTGCTCGATGCCAATAACAGTGCTTCCAGTCCGAAGGACTTCGGGGTGAAGTTCGGCGCGGGCGGCCTGTTCGGCTCCGCGGGCTTCACGTACTACTTCTGATTCGAATGAATTCGCCTGTCGATGTGCGTCCTGCCTGACATCACCGGTCTAACGGTATTTCCAGAAAGTGCCTCTCGGCCCTAGAGTACCGCTTGTGAATCACTGTGTCGCACTCCGTGAACACAGACTCTCGGTCGTGGGAGGTGAGCCCCTTCGTACGGATCGGCGCCCCGACAACGACGGCCCCGCGACTGCCATGGTCGGGACCTGGGCCTCGCTCGCGAGCACCGTTGCAAGGGTCATAGCCTACAAAAGAAAAAGAGAGCAAATCCCGGGAAGGCATATCCCTTCTGCACTCACATTTTTGCAAAAGAGCCCTTCCCCGCATGTATCGTAACATGGCTCGGATACAGCGGGAATTTTATGGCAGGTAAAACCTAAGTCTTTATCGGGAAAGCAGGTCAACCCATCCGCGCATTCGTTCCCCATCGCACATCCGGCACCTTCAGTTCGCTTCTTCGCACACTTGCCAACAGTAAAATCGCAGAACAATCCTTGTGCACATGTTCGGTCTGCTTGGCAAGGCTCGTCCAGAAGGTGTGGGTTGTCACAGAAGCTACCGTCTGGTCTGAAGTCACAAACAAGCCCCTCAGCACACACCGCATCAGATGCGCACTCTAAGCCCAAGCCAGGAGGTTCAACACAGACACCGTTTTTACATGCAAGTCCCTCTTTGCACACAAATGGACCGAAAGGGCCAAGCGCACATGGTTCGCCATAGTCTGGCAAAGGTGCACAGGTTGCAGTGTGAAGGTCACACGCAAGCCCGATTGCACAATAGATGCCGTCCTTGCAGGGCTCGCCCTCTTTTGGCGCCTCGGCACAAAAGCCTTCAGAGCACACCAAGCCAACCTCACATTGCTCGGCTCCCTCGCAAGGTGCTCCGACACCACCTTTCGGCACACACCTACGCTCAACATTATACAAGCAGGTTGTCCTGTTCCCGCATGTGTCAGGAGCAAATGAGCACGAGGAAGGTCCGGGCTCGCATCTTTTGTTATTACATATTTCGCCATATCCACAATCATCATTCGTTTCGCAGTCTGTCCCCTTATCAGGAACCTGCTCGCATCTTCCGTTTATGCAAACAAGTCCCATCTCGCACTCGATGTCTTTCGAGCAAGACCCCCCCTCCCCTTCTATCTGTTTGCACACCCCCTCAAGGCACACAGCGCCTCGTTTGCACAGGCTTTCGCATCCCTCACCAAGGTCAGGTAATGGCTTGCACGACCCTGAAAAACATAGTCCATCACCATCAGCGCACATAACCCCTTCGAAGGAACATGGCGAACCTAAGGCGACTTTTTCGACGACAATATCTGAACATGCGGAAGTTAGGGCAAGAGGATTTGGAACTTCGCACGAGAGTGATGCCTTCTGGATTATATCTGCGCATGCCTCTAATCTGTCTTCTTGCAATGCTAGACTCCCAGCCTCGATTCCCTCGGCGATAAAGGAAATGCGTCTAGCACATTTTTCTTCTAAGGCACTTGTGCACGCCGTCTTTGATGGAAAACCATCCCACAAGTCGCAGTTGCATTTTTGTGCGGCTTCGCAAAAGACCTCTCCAGCGAGTTTGCAATAGCGTTCTTGAAGAAGCGAAAAAGGCTCGAAAGTTTCATCAAAGTCTCCTTTGCCATCGAAGACATCGCTTATGTAAACTTCCTGAACACCTTCAATGCCTTTGTCCACTTGCGCATCCTGAATGCGAGAGGTCTTGTTATTATCTGTGCAAGCAAAAAGCGCGGGGACAAACAAAGCCACCAGAACTTGCTTAGAAAACTGTGACGAAAAAGTTGTTATCATTACAGTACCTCCCAGCACCCAAAAGAAAATAGCAATGCAATATAGTTTATTCCAATACTCCAGGCGAGCGCGTGTAAATCTCGTAACTCACGGTAAAGTCAAACAAAATACGAACACTACGAGTCCCGATCCGCGTGCTAACATGATTGGAAAAGGCGCACACCATCGCACCAAAGGCAACTTTATGGTTACTTCAGTCCGAGCCTTACTATAAGATGATGGAGGTTACTGCGGTGCATGCCTAGTACCAAAGCAGCCTTAGCCCAGTTGCCCCCGCTTTGTTCAAGCGCACGGCGGATCAATGCCCGCTGGTATGCCCGTGTCGCTTCTCTCAGATTTACGCCTACAGGTGCATCGCCTTGGCTTGTTATGGGACCGCCTTGTGCCCCTTCTGCGGGGATTTCAAACTCCGCACCAAGATGATGAACAGTGATTACCACAGGCTCACTGCGACTTGCAGAGGCAGATGCCTTCAATGTGGCGCGCGAGATCACATTTTCGAGTTCACGCACATTTCCAGGCCACCCATAGCGCTTGAGTGCTGGGATCGTTTCTGGCGCCAGCCAGACAGGTCCTAGACCAAGAGGGCGACGGGCAAGTTGGCAAAAGTAGCCTGCAAGGAGGGGAATGTCCTCGACCCTTTCCCTAAGCGGAGGCACGCGAAGCGGATACACATTCAGACGATGGAAGAAGTCTGCCCTGAATCTCCCTTCCCTAACCTCCTGCTCTAGGTCGCGGTTCGTGGCGGCTATCAAACGGACATCCGCCCTGATGACCTTGGCGGAACCAACTCGCTGGATCTCGCTATATTGTATCGCAGGCAAAAGCTTTGGTTGCACAGAAAGCGGTAAATCGCCAATCTCATCCAGAAACAGTGTTCCACCTTTGCCACTTCGAACTTGCCGGGCTCGGCTGCATCAGCGGTGAACACGCCTATAAGACTGTCTCCTACCCAGAGGGGACAACCAAGACAGGCATGGACGCGCATGAAACTTCCCTGGTCGCAAGCCAGAAGACCATCAAATGGGTCAGGCAGGGCACAGTCGCTGGGAAAAACCACAGGCTTTCTGGAACGAGAGATAATCTGGAGCCGTGGGTAGTCCTTGATAGGAAACCTGCGCCCCATTGCGTCATCGCTAAGCCCAACTGAGGCAACCGGAACAAGGACATCATTATCCAGGCGATGAAGTGCAGCAGCGTCAAAATGGATCACCCTTTGGAGCCCTTCGAGCAAACAGCGCTGTTATGCAGACAACGCAGCAGTTAGGTCGGAGGCAATCGCAACGATGGTTTCTAGTTGCGTCATGGTCATCAAAGATACAACATTGTTGTCAATAATGCAACTTTCGTGCGTTGTCAAGGGGACAACGCCAAGACCCAGAATCACAATAATCTCGCAGGGTTTCCACATGGCGCAACATTTGCGAAAAACGAGAGATGGGTGCTTCGAAGGAAGCGCCTTTGATAAAACTTTCATGGAGGTTTACAATGGTGACAAAAGACAAGACATTGGCTCAAATCGTAATGGAAAACCCTGCTTCGGCGCGTGTGTTGCGCAGGCTAAGGCTGGATTTTTGCTGTGGCGGCGAGCAAACTCTCGAAAAAGCATGTGCCGATAGGGGGATAGACCCTGAGGTGGTGGAAAGGAAGGTGGAAAATGCGGCTAAATCCAATGAGGGCGATGGAACGAACTGGATTGAGCGACCCATCCCAGAGTTGGTTCAACACATTCTAGACCGTTACCACGCCCCATTGAGGACAGAAATATCAGACCTTGTTGACCTTGCGCTCAAGGTCGAGCAGGTGCACCAAGATAAGCCAGAACGACCAGAAGGCCTAGCAGATGTGCTAAGCGAGGCCCGAGAGGCGATAGAAAGTCACCTCGAAAAGGAGGAAAAGATCCTGTTCCCACTTATCGTCTCGGGCGGAGGGCAGATGGCTTACATGCCGATAAAGGTGATGATGATGGAGCATGAGGACCACGCAAACAACCTGAGTCGCATTCGTGAGATTACTAAGGATTTCACACTCCCAGATTACGCATGTGCGAGCTGGAGGGAACTTTACAGGGCACTTGAGGAACTCGAAATGGATCTCATGTATCATATCCATTTAGAGAACAATATCCTTTTCCCACGAGTGCTTGGGGTTTGAAGTCACAAAGGGCGTGGCGCAGGCCTAGCCCAGGGTTTGGGAAAATAGCGCAAGGAGGATACTATCGGTCTTCTTGCTGGGCACGGCATTCTAAAATCTGCTTGGGGCCGCGTCTTTGATCTTTTACACAATCCTCCTATTGCGCCTTACAACACAATGAACACGAGTCTTGCCTTGATGGTCATCCTAAGCCTCCTCCCAGTCGGTATTGCGCAGGCTTTTGCGAGTGTCAGGCATAGGCTGTGGGACGCGGGTAATACAATGGACTTTCCCAACTTTCAGAGGAAGAAGGTATCAAAAACATCTAAAAACCTGCTCGACCTTCCTGCAAGTGATTGCGCCAGTTGGACATATGCGCAGGCAAGCGCCACATCTTATGCAGTTCTTGTAGTCAATATAGACATAGGTCGCATCTCGAGGAAGCTCCGTCTCGATATAGTCCACGATGTTTCCGTCTTTGTCATGAAAAACCCTTGACACTTTCTTGATGCAATCTCGAGGTGCTACTTTTATGCACCAGTCGCAATGGATGCATTTGTCCTGATCGATCTCGTAGCGGTACTGGCACAAGTAGCACCTAAGGGCATTTAGCCTTGCCTCTTCTGGACCATAACCCAGTTCAACCTCGCCATGTGGTGAGCGCCTTTCTGCGCTAACAGTCGGCATTGGAGGGGGAGTTATAAGGTCGTGGTCTCTCACCCTTTGAGTCCAGCCAGATTCGTGCGGGACAACTGAAATGGCAGTGTCAATGCGTCTTTTTCCCATAAGGAACTCGTCAACCTCCCTTGCAACCGCCTTTCCATGCGCAACAGCGTGTATCACATCACGGCTTCCATAACTAAAATCGCCAGCGACAAACAAACCTTGAAGCGATGTCCTAAGTCCTCGATGTTCAACGCCTTCTGGCAATAGTTTTAGCGTGCGCCGTTGCCCCACCGCAGCGATAAGCGTTTTGCATGGCAAGAAGAATCGCGATGATGGGATAGGCTCGAACCCAATGCGCCCTGTCTGGGGGTCTGGGGCAGTAAGTCTGTTGCGCTCGAAGACCAAACCCTCTAGTTCCCCGTTTTCGACCTTTGCTTCAACGGGAGACACAAGGGTCTCAATAGTAATCCCCTCACGCCTCATCTCTTCGAGCTCAGCGAGGCTACATGACATCTGTGCCTCGCTCCTGCGATACATCAAGAACACATCCCCGCCCCCTAAACCTAGCAACCGTCTTGCTGCCCTTGCACAATCCACTGCGGTGTAACCGCCCCCAATCACGACCACAGGCGCTTTTGGCACCCCCGCCTGATCAAGGTTAAATAAACGCATAAAAACAACACCTGGAATCGCAACATGTGGTGGAAGCCCAGGAATCTGAAAATCTGCTGGTTCGATAGCACCCGCAGCGAGTATTACCGCATCGAACAGATTTAGCAAGGCTAACACCCTTTCCTGGTCAATCTCTTCGCCAAGCCGAACTTCTATTCCAGAGTCAATGATCGCTTTTATCTCTGCATCGAGGACATGTCTTGGGAGTCTAAATGAAGGGATTGCTAGACGCATCATCCCCCCAAGGACCTGTTCACGGTCAAAAATAGTGACATCGTGCCCAAAACGCTTGAGTTCCCTTGCTGCACTAAGCCCAGAAGGACCAGAGCCTACAATGGCAACCCTCTTCCCACTTCTAGAAAACAATGGTGGTAACACCTTTGGTTCGGGGATTTTTTTATTGTCCGCAGAAAAGCGCTTCAAATGACATATCGCCACAGGGCCATTCGTGCCTGTCCAGTTGTGACGGCAAGCCTTTTCACAAGGTCTTGAACAGATGCGCCCAAGAACCCCTGGAAATACATTGTCTTCTTGATTAATTTGGTACGCCAGGTCAAGGTCGCCTTTTGCAATCGCCTCGATGTAGTGGGGAACCCTTGTCCCTGCTGGACACGCAGACTGACATGGGATGTCCAGCTCATATGTCTTTCGGTCCCGCACCTCGCTTGCAAGCCCCTGAGCCGTTGAAAGCTCTGAAAGTGGTGGTGCCTTCTTGTAGGAAATGTTTAGCGCCTCCAATGCCTTCCTATAAGGCTCGACCCCTTCCCTCTCAACATGGTCACTCAAGGTTTCGCCGTCCTTCCTTCTTTCCATGAATGTATCTAAGATTGTGCGAAGCACTCTTGGACAATCTTCAAGTTTGAACTCGCCAACTGGGACACCGTGCCTTTTTTGTGTCCCTCCAATCGCCACTTCGTAACCCTCAACCGACCCAAGGTCTTCACGAATCCTCTCACCTCTGAATCCAATGTCCACAATGCGATAAGGAGAGCAGCTGTTCGGGCATCCAGTAATGTTTATCTGAACAGCATCGAGGATCTCGTCATATTTTGGGTCTTCTACAACAGGCACTAATAGCTCAAACAAGTCGTGAGTCTTGGTCACTGCAAGTGGACAGTAAGATGTTCCAACGCATGGCACTATGTCACGAAGCCCTTCCACACCATCGGTCGCAAAACCCACCTCTCGAATCGCATCCTTCAAAGACCCGATGTTTTTTGGGTCAACGCCATGAAACTCGACATTCTGACGCTGGGTTATATACAGATGTTTGTCGCCAAAGATCTCGGACAACTCTGCAAGTCTTGCGAGTTGATGAAAGCGCACCTCGCCTTTTGGAACTCGTGCACGGACAATGGCAAACCCGTATCTGTCAATCGGGTCATTCTCTGTCAAAGGACGCTTAGGAACATGCTGTTCCACTGTCTCTATCGGCTCCAAACAAAAGTTTTTCATATCCACACCACGACCCGACAAAATCTCGCCTATCTTGCGCCTGCACTCATCTATCCCCATCCTTTCAACTACGAACTTGAGCCTTGCCCTTGCCCTGTCAAATCTATCGCCATGATCACGATAGAACTGGACAATCGCCTTGCACACCTCTGAGGCTTGGTTTTTAGGCACAAAAGAAAACAACTCTTGAGCCACCACAGGTTTCCAACCGTGACCGCCACCTATTACTACCTTAAAGCCTTCATCTAGAGCACCATCATGCTTGCGCACCACCGCAACAAGTCCAATATCATTCATGTATGGTTGCGCACAGCCAGCACTGCACCCAGAAAAACTGATTTTGTGCTTTCGTGGCAGGTTGTCTAGGTCCCGCTCGTTCAGTATTGCACGGGCGGTCTCGACTGCATAGGGATACACATCGAACCTTGCATGGCGACATATCTGCGCCCACGGACACACGACCACATTGCGGTTCACATCCCCGCATCCATGAAATGTAGAAAGCCCTGCTTGATGCAAGTCACGCATGAAATCGGGAAGCCTTGCGCATTTGAGCCAGTGCATCTGGCAGTCCTGCCTTGTCGTAAATGCGAGTCTTCCTTGTGCATAGTTTTCTGCAATCCTTGCAAGCGCACGAGCCTGCATCGAGGTCAAAACCCCGCCTGTTATAACAACACGAGCCATGTGGTTGCCAGGCTGTCGCATGTTATAGATGCCATAAAACTTGGCAATCACCGCTTCGTCTGCGGACATAGCACCACGCCTGGCAATCTCGTCGAAATCAAGCACAAGACCCGCTTCTTTTATGTCTTCATCGTGGCTTCTTACACGAAAGCGAAGAGTCCTTTGCATATGAAACTCCTATTTTTCGAAGAAAAGAGGGGTGCTTAGGTAGCGCTCGCCTGTATCAGGAAGGATCACAACGATCCGTTTGCCCTTGAACTCAGGGCGCCTCGCTATTTTTAGTGCTGCACAGGCAGCAGCGCCCGAGGAAATGCCAACTATCAGCCCTTCTGTCCTAGCGATCCTTCGAGCGGTGCGAAAAGCCTCGTCATTTTCAATCTGTATGACCTCGTCCACAACCTTTGGGTCATAGTTATCAGGGACGAATCCAGCCCCTATGCCTTGAATCATGTGCGGACCTGGCGGTCCCCCAGAAAGGACAGGAGAACCAGCAGGTTCGACAGCAAACACTCTAATATTTGGATTGCGACGCTTTAGTTCACCTCCCGCACCCGATATTGTCCCACCAGTCCCTACGCCTGCGACAAATGCGTCCAGTTTGCCTCCAGTGTCGTTCCATATTTCAACTGCTGTGGTCAGACGATGGACCTCTGGGTTCGCTGGGTTCGAAAACTGCTGAGGCATGAAAGCGCCGGGGATATGTGCAACCAGTTGATGCGCTTTCTCTACCGCCCCTTGCATGCCAAGGCGTCCATCGGTGAGCACGATTTCAGCGCCAAGAGCCTGAAGCAGAGCACGGCGTTCTGCGCTCATGGTTTCAGGCATGGTAAGAATACAGCGATAACCCTTGACCGCAGCAACAAGTGCAAGACCTATGCCTGTATTTCCAGAGGTGGGCTCTACGATAACGCCACCAGGCTTCAATCTTCCGTCACGCTCCGCTGCCTCGATCATAGATAGCCCGATACGGTCTTTCACACTCCCCCCAGGATTCCATGCCTCGAGTTTGCCAATGATTTCTGCATCAACATTTGCGTCCCTTGCAAATCTGGACATCCTAACGAGCGGAGTGCCACCTATCAGGGCTAAGGCGCTTTCCGCGATCCGTTCAAAGGTTTTTTCTGCAACCCGTTCCACATCCTTTGCTTTCATTGTTCCCTCCTTGCCAGGAACATGCCTTCTTTTTCGTTCATGGCAACCTAGATTCCATCGCCCCCCACATGTATGCCACACTCCTTTGTCAAAAAGCTTTCCCAGCGCCAGCGACCTGCCCTCGGGTCCTCCGCTGGTAGCACAGGCGTCGTGCACGGAGCACATCCGATCTGTGTATAACCCCGCCAATAATAGCGGTGAAATGGAATCCCACGCTCTCGAATATAATCCCAGACCTGTTTTGTTGTCCAGTGGACGATAGGGTTGTATTTGCGAATGCTTCCATGCACTTCATCTGTTTCGACCTGTTCTACCTTTTCTCGAGTTGGAGACTGTTCTCGTCTCATCCCTGTGACCCATGCTGAAAGGCCATTTAGCGCCCTCTTCAGGGGCTCAACCTTCCTGATTCTACAGCATTCTTTTCTATTTTCTATGGATTCCCTAAAGGAATACAGCCCTTTCATACGGATCATTGTCTCCACCTCACGCCAATCAGGGAAGACCCATTCGATCACGATTTGATAGCGGTGTCTTATTTTTTCTGCTAGCTCGTAGGTCTCTTCAGGAAGGCGACCTGTGTCGAGCGAAAATACCCGTGCCTTCGGCTCGATCCGCAACATCATGTCGAGCACAACAAGGTCCTCCGCTTGAAATGAACAGGCAAGCGCAATCCTTGGATAGTGTTCGGATAAAGCCTCCATCAATACCCTCATTGGGTCTCGTTCAGCGTTGCTACTCATCTTTCAACCTCCTGCAAATAACTTTTTCCAGCATGAGCCGAGGCTCACCTAATGGCTACTATTTTAGTAGAAATAATCCAAAAAATTCAAGAGTTGCCTGGCTCCGTTTTCTTGGGTGAACAACACTTTCGAAACGCAGTCAAAGCCGTTTTCCTGTAATCGTTGACTTTTTGCCGTTGGGTGAAGATTTGACCTTGCATATTGCTTGCAGGTCAGCCTCAATTATACTGCAACTTGGCGAAAAGCAGGCGAGCCCCAAGATGTAAGACTTTCTACCAGCAACTTTGGCTCTACGACAACTCTAGAAATTCGGTAGATTTTTTTATAAGATGCGGAGACTTTTTTAGCGCATTTGGAGAAATGAAGGGCTTAGCGAACAAACACTATGTAACTCGCATTTTCTTGGTCTTAGCAGTTTTACTTGGGCTCGCGCTTGTTGTGAGAAGGTTGTTGGTGCCAGAAGGATTTGGGGAGACGGGCTTTTACAGGGCGCAAGCCCCTGACGAGGAGGCACAAAGAGAGGTAGTCCATCAGGGCAAGCAGGTGTGCGCACGATGCCACGAGGAACAGTTTTTGATGCACGAACACGATGTTCACAGGACAGTGGAATGCGAGGTGTGTCATGGCAATGGGGCTGAGCATGTGAAGGCACGAGCGAAGTCGCTCCCTAAGGAACAAGGTTATATTTTCAAGGAGCTCGAGCAATCTACCTGTCTCAAGTGCCACGAAAGGATTTATGCACGACCAAAACTGTTTCCCACGATCAGGGTGGATGAGCACTATGCACTCGTTGGCGTCCAAGAAAGCGCTGTCAAATGTCAGGAGTGCCACAGCCCCCACAAACCCCTTTTCCTTGGGAAACCTGCTGCGGAGGCTCGTCTTCATCCATTGATCCATCAGTGCAGTGAATGCCACGAAGAAAAAACGGTCGAGACAAAAACCCGTCCTTCTGACCACATAGTAGTTTTCGAATGTCGTGATTGTCACGGGGTGCTTGCTTCTGACCACAGTCAAAGAAAACATGCCTCTCTTAGGTGCACTGCCTGCCACCAGGTGCACAAAGAGTCCGAGTTTGCAACACGCATCTACAAGAACTCCAGCAATGACTTTTGCCTTATGTGCCACTTGAAAAAGGCATTCAAGGCAGAAGGTAAGATACCCCTCCTAGAATCGTTTGAAGCCCACATAGATGATGTTTCGATGACTGATGAAGACAAGGGCAAGAGATGCGTTGATTGCCATCTGAACGAGGCAATCCATGATGTAAAGACATTGCCAAAGGTTTCTTCGCAAAAGGTGGACAAATGAAGGAAGACAAAGACACTATCGCTACAAAGGATTTTGACCCAGAAAGGCGTGTTATCCTGAAAGGCACAGTGGCTACTGCTTTAGCCATAGCCTTTGGTTCCTTGCCAAGAAAGGTCGTGGCTAGTTACAAGGCTCAGGACCACTGGTATGGGTTTGTGGTTGACCTTACCAAATGCATCGGCTGCGGTGCGTGCGTAAGGGCTTGCAAGGCAGAAAACGATGTGCCAGATGGCTTTTTCAGGACATGGGTAGAGAGATATACCTTTTTGAAGGACGGAAAGGTCATTGTGGACTCACCTGATGGAGGATTGAATGGTTTCCAAGACAACCTCAACATCCCTAAATCTGTGATTGCAAAGACCTATTTCGTCCCGAAGCTCTGCAATCATTGTGCCACTGCCCCCTGCGTTCAGGTGTGCCCCGTGGGTGCAACATTTGTCTCGCAGGACGGGGTCGTGCTTGTTGACAAGAAGCACTGTATTGGGTGCGGTTACTGCATTCAGGCTTGCCCATACGGGTCAAGATTTCTGAGTCCGCATGGATATGCAGACAAATGCACCTTGTGTTATCACAGGATAAGGAAAGGGGATAAACCAGCGTGCGTGCTTGTATGTCCAGTGGGGGCAAGGCTCTTTGGCGACCTTAAAGATAAGGAAAGCAACATAAACAAAGTTCTTGCTGCCACGAGGCATGGAGTTCTGAAACCCGAACTGGGAACAACCCCAAAATGTTTCTATATCGGGCTAGATCAGGAGGTGCGCTGATGTTTGAGTTCGAGACCAATGGCTTTGTATTCCCCAACGAACTGCATGTGCACTGGACGGTCATGATCGTGCTTTACCCTTATATTACTGGGCTTGTTGCAGGGGCTTTTATCGTATCTTCCCTTTATCACTTATTTGGGAAGGAGGAGCTTAGGAGCATTGCAAGATTCGCCCTTGTCGCATCTTTCGTTTTTCTTCTTTTTGCGCCACTTCCGCTTTTGATGCATCTAGGGATGCCAAGTAGGGCTTTCAATATCATGATTACGCCTCACCCCACATCAGCGATGGCGGGCTTTGGCGTGGTTTATTTGACTTATCTGGTTATTGTGGCTTTAGAAGTATGGTTTTCAATGCGCGAGGATATCGTGCAAAACGCCTTGGAGGGCGGGCGGGTCAAAAAGGCATTGTTCAGATTGCTGGCTTTCGGAGATCTAAGAGTGGACGAACAAACAAGGGCATTCGACCACAAAGTTGTTCGGGTGCTTGCAGGCATAGGCATCCCCGTTGCCTGCTTTTTGCACGGTTATGTTGGGTTTCTTTTTGGCTCTATCAAGGCAAACCCGTGGTGGTCAACGCCACTTATGTTTATCATCTTCCTTCTATCCGCGATAGTGTCTGGGATCTCTGTGCTATTGTTTCTATTCTATTTGATATCGTGGCTACGAAAAGCACCTTACGAAGAAGGCGTGATGCGCACTCTCGCTGGCTATTTGTGGGGGTTTTTAATCATCGCCGTAGCACTGGAAATCATGGAGGTGCTATCCATCGCTTACGAACAGATGCCCGAGTGGGAGGTTCTTTCGTTCCTCATCTGGCACAAACTGTTTTTCTCTTACATCATTGTGCAAAATGTTGTAGGTTCTTTCATCCCCTTGATATTGCTAGCCCTAGTAAACCTTACAAACTTGAAGCCAAGAATCGCACATCTGTTTGTGTTTGTCTCGAGCGTCCTCGTTCTCATTCAGGTTCTTGCAATGAGGTGGAATGTGGTTATAGGCGGGCAACTTCTGTCTAAGTCTTTCAGAGGCTTTACATCGTATTTCCCGGGACTTTTCGAAAAAGAAGGGCTTATTACTGCCTTCGTGATCTTTACCCTCCCGTTCCTTATCCTTAGATGGATTGACAAAAGGATAAGCCTTTTCCCCCTCGATTGCCCAATAGGACAAGCAAGACGGTAGTCGGGACAGAAAAGTCGCCTCGGGGTAATGGGGTTTCACCCGCTTACCACAGGCTCTGAGCCCCCTGTAACACCCGGGTAACCCAGTCCTGCAAAATCACCACTGCTCAGCCCGGTGGCACGCAGGGTCACAGGTCTTGGTCTGTGGGTTCCAAGTGCCTCCCAGTTTCAAAACCACATCTTTTGTCTGGTTGATGTGTTTTGTTGGGTCCAGGATCTGGGTAGCGCCGTTATTTGCGATTCCATTATGGCAGTTTGTGCAGTCTTTCCCCATAAAGGAATGCTTTGCAAAAACAGAAGGATGGCGACCAGTCGAGGGTGGCAAAGCATGGCACGACCCACACTGTGCCTGCGAAGAAGCAGTCCATTTAGGCTTGTTCGAAGTATTTCCTCCAATGAAGTTGCCATGACAATAGGCAGTCGCACAAACCGCTGCTTGCCTATCCCATCCATTGCTCGCCAAGACCTCGGCAGGCGAGCCGTCTATGTGGTCTGGGTCGAGGGCACTTGAAGGCTTCTTGTGGCAAACAACGCAATCGAACGGCACTGAAATCCCCGATTTTGCACTGACATGAGCGGTGTGAGCACCCACAGTAACGAGCGTGGTGTCCGCTCCATCGGATATGTCCACAGGTGGTGCGCCCGTTTGATTGTCCTTACCACCATGACAAAATACGCAGTCCGTCTTAAAACCTTGATGGCACGAGTCACACGATACCTGAACAGCGCCTCCAGTCAAGTCCGCACCGTGACATGTCGTGCACTGCGAGATACCTTGTTTTGCAGCCTTGCCGTGAAAGTTCGCACTTCCAGGCGTAGCCCATCCCTCGGGGTGGTATCGCTGCCCAGTGTCTTTTGAATCCGAGGGAGGGACATCTATGACATCCTCTTGAACCCCTTGGTCAACAGGCTGGACATCTTCTGCTTGCCCATCAACGCCACCACCTAAATCATCGGTAGTTGGAACAGAGTCCTTCGCATCAACTACATCACCGAGCTCTTTGTGACCTTGGTCCTGCCCCGTGTCCACAGCGCTTTGGTCCTCGCCCGCATCCCAAGCATCCACTTTACCACCACTATCCACACCACCTCCACCTCCGCCACCACCGCAAGCCAGAAACACGACCATCAGACATGAAATACTGGTGCGAACCATAACATGACCTCCATTATGGAACCCAAGCCACGCTTTTGCACCCGCACACAGCAAAAGCAGAGATACTATACCTTATCACTAGACGAATCTCAAATGTATTTTCGAACTCGAGATTTGTCCTCAAGCAGGGACGATGAAACGAGAGGGGGCAAATGGCGTAAGGAAGGGGTATACGGGAGAATGAGGCGAGCCACAATCCTCAGAATTCTATTAGTAATCTTCGGTGATACTTTGGGGTCGCGGACAACAATCGACCGAAGCGGCATGTCTCCAAAACGCTAATGTTTCTTTGCTTCTCGCATCTTCGAAGCCTCGTCCTTTATCCTAACAAGACCTTCCTTCAACGGAGCCCAACCATACCAGTGCATATAGTCGGGGTTCATGTGGAATGCGCCCTGGAATGCTCTCATCCTGTATTCCAAAAACATCAAGTAAAGTTCTTGCTCAACAGCGCTCTTAGCCTCGTAGAACTGAAGCAAATCAGGGGCATATTTCCAGTTTTCAGGTTTTCTAAGCAGTCCTTCATCATAAAGTTTTTTCACCTCTCTTATTGCCTCTGCTAACACATGGTCAGCCTCTTTTATAATGGCATCGCCCGCCTCGAGTTGCCCTTTTGCGTAAGAACCAGAATGACATTGCGAGCATACTTTAACCATTTTCTCTCGTTGATAGTCGAACTCTTCTTTACTGAGCCTCGCGACCTTCGTTGCCTTGACTGCCTCAAGCCTCTCGGTGGGGTTGCCCTTCTCGTCAAGAACTCCTAGCGCTTTCAGGATCTCGACCCTATCAGCAAGCCACTCCTTGTCCTCCTCTGGCAAACGCAACGCCAAAAAACCCCATCCTGTCATGACAGCATGGTCGCCGCCCTGCATGTGACATGTCTGGCAGGTTGGCGCTCGTCCACTGTTTCCTTCAATCTGCCATATCGTTCCGTGCTTAGATGTGGACCACATCTCCCACTGGGGATGGTCAAAACCCATGTGGCAGGTCTGACAAGCCCTTGGGTCCCTTGCTTCTTCCTTCGAGAACGAATGCCTCGTATGACACGAATCACAAGAGCCTGTGCCATACCTCACCTGAGCCTGCTTCGTGTCCTTTAGTCCCACTTTATGGCATCCCGCACACCCCTTGTATCCTTCGCCTCTAATAGGCAAAGGCTGGTGATTCAGCATGGGCATAGCCTCCGTACTTACCCACGCCAATGAATGTTTTCCGTTCTCAAACTGAGTCACTTGTTCCTCGTGGCATCTTTTACATGTGGCTGGTGACGGTATTTCTGCAAGTTGCGCATCTTCTTTGCCTTTGTTGTGCGCACTGCCATGACAATCAGAACAATCTACGCTACCCGACTTACCCATTTTTCCGCCAAGAAACTGTTTTACTATGCCTGGTGTAACTTTCTCATGGCACTCCACGCAGGACGACTTGCTTTTTTCGCCTATCTTGTTCACTTTTCCAGGGGCAAACTTCCCCAAAGAGATGAGCCCCACCGAGATCAGACACACAAACAAGATTTTTTTGAATATGCCCTTTCTCCTTTCCCAAAACGATTCAGACAAGCTCTGCCATAATACTAGACTTTTTCTATGATTTTTGTCGTATCGAGCGTGCTTTGCTAATAGCCGGTAAGCCGTTCAAAACAGCGCAAAAATGTCGTTGCGACCCATGCCGAGCCGAGAAACCGCGTGTCTCCAGTCCATTTTTGCAAAAGCTGACAAATCGCAGACTTCATTGGATTTGAAGCCCATCGTGGGCAAAGTTACCATAAAATAAATCGCCTTACTCGATTTTCGTCTGAGGTCTCTTTTATGGGAACATCCAAACGAGCCCTTTATCAAAACTTTGTCAGCTACATTGGTGCATTTATATGCGGCATCAGCACGCTTTTGATCCTTGCCACAGTGCTCTGGAGCTTTGGTATCAAGAAGCCAAGCCCCTACATGGGGATTTTCACATACCTTGTATTTCCATTCATGTTCATGGTGGGGCTTATTATCTTCCTCTATGGCATGAGGAGGGAAAGCCTGAGGCGGAGGCGCACAGGACGGGAGGAGGCGCTACCATATCCCAGCCTTGACCTGAACGACCCTCGCCAAAGAAAGGTCTTCTTGTGGGCAGTGACTTTGGGTTCTCTGCTTGTCATCCTTTTTGCTTTTGTTGGTTACAACGGCTTCGTTTTTACAGAGTCTGTCACTTTTTGCGGGAAGATATGTCACGAGGTGATGGAACCAGAATACAAGGCATATCTGAACGGTCCTCATGCACGCGTCCCATGCACCGAATGTCATGTGGGCAAAGGAGTTCCATGGTATGTCAAATCGAAGCTTACAGGACTTTATCAGGTCTATGCGGTGCTCGCTGATGCATATCCTAGACCCATACCTGTTCCCATCAAAAACCTGCGCCCTGCCCGAGAGACATGCGAAGAATGTCACTGGCCTCAGAAGTTTTACGGTGCGAAACTCGTCCAGAAGCCCCACTTCAGGTACGACGAGCAAAACACCGCAGAGCAGATAACCGTGATTCTAAAAACAGGTGGAGGTGACCCGAGGCTTGGTCAGCGGGCTGGGACTCACTGGCACATGATGATCGAAAACGAAATAGAGTTCAGGGCGTTGGACCGTGAGCTTCAAAACATAGTGTGGGTCAGGGCGAGGCACATGGATGGGACTTCAACCGAGTATTTTGACAAAAAGACGAAGTTGTCAAAGGAAGAGATTTATGCTTTGCCCTTGCGCCAGATGGACTGCATGGATTGCCACAACCGTCCAGCACATGTGTTTCTTTCTCCAGAACAGGAGGTGGACATTGCCCTGGCATCAGGCAGTGTTGACCCAAACCTCCCATGGATAAAGAAAGTGGCAGTAGATGCGCTAGTGCAAGACTACCCTGACAACGAAACTGCAAAGCAAGAAATAGCAAAGAGGGTGACCCGTTTTTATGAGGAAAGATATCCCGAGGTCGCAACTTCAAGCGCACATAAGATTAAAGAAGCAGTGGAGGTTTTGAAAGCCATATACGACCGCAATGTTTTCCCGAAGATGAATGTCAACTTCCAGACCTACTGGTCAAATGTTGGGCATCGCACATGGCCTGGCTGTTTTAGATGCCACGACAATGAGCATGTCTCAGACGATGGGAAGGTCGTTTCGATGGAGTGCTCGGTTTGCCATACACTGCCACAACGGGGTCCACTGACACAACTAGGCGCACTACCGCCCACAAGCGACGAGGAATGGCACCCGCTTCCGCTTTCAGGAAAACATCAGAAGGTGCTGTGCAACAAGTGCCACGGCTCTTTTCGCCCCCCACCAGACTGTGCAGATTGCCACAAACTTGATAAGAAAGCCCCGATGATGAAGGATGGATGCGACCAATGTCATCAGGTTGTCGGTTCGGTGCGTCCTTTAGTGGATTGCACTGATTGTCACGGCGAGACCAAAGCGTTGCACGAGAAACATTTAGACAAGGGGTGCACTGCCTGTCACATCCCTCACAGGTTCAAGGTCGAAGGAAGGGAGGGATGCTATTCATGCCACAAGGACAAAGAAGACCATTACAAAGACGAGTTATGCACAAAGTGCCATGAGTTCAAATGAAGGTGTGTCAAGGATTGTGTCAGGCTATGAAGAAAGTTCGTTCCATATCAAGGAACAAGAATGTCTTTGTTAGGAGTTCTGGCTTGAAACTTTGGCGAAGATTTTTGGGTAATGGAAGACTTGCACATTTTCTATCGCAATGGTATAGATTCACCTGCGTTGAGGAAGGAAAGCACAAAAGGCTTGCTCAATGAGAGTTTCTAGGCAGCACTCGTTGTATTTGAGGGTATCGGTCACCGACCGCTGTAACCTCAGGTGCTTTTATTGCTCCCCCATGAAGACAAGAAAAGGTGCGCCAAAGGAAGAGATTTTGCGTTATGAAGAGATAGTCGAGCTAGTAAACGCCTTCATCCATTTTGGGGTTCGCAAGGTGAGGATAACAGGTGGGGAGCCACTTGTAAGACCGAACATAGATTTTCTTTTGACGAATCTCAACAGCCTTTCTAGCGTGCCTTCCCTGGGACTTACAACAAACGGCACAAGGCTAGAGCATTTCGTGACTGTGCTGGCTAAAACAAGATTCAAAGTGAACTGCCATATTGATACGCTTGATAGTGTCAAATATAGCCAGATAATGGGGGGTGCTGACATAACAAGGGTTGTTTATTCACTAAAGGCTTTGGTAGATTGTGGTGTCCCTGTAAAGATAAACTCGGTCGTGACTAAAGAAACCACTTACGATGACTGCGATTCCCTTGTGGCTTTTGGTGCGCTTCATAAAATCCCTGTGCGTTTCATCGAGATGATGCCTGCGTCTAACTCCGTCGTCGAAGAGACTAGCCCAAGTCACATCGAGACCTTGAAGAGGCAACTAATCGAAAGATGGGCACTATACCCAGTGGGGCGGGATGGGGTAGCAAGTATGTTCAAGGGATTGGGGAGTGAGGCTCTTGTGGGTTTTATAATGCCAAGCGATTCGCACTTCTGTGACAACTGCTTGCGTTTTCGTCTTTCTGCCAGGGGCATGCTCAGGACATGTCTCTACTCGAGGGACGGAGTCGACCTTCGTGCAGTTCTGAGGGAAGGCGATCAAAAAAGGCTCTTTGAAGCCATCGAGATTGCAATCGCTCGTAAATGCCTTGGATTCGGGCGAGAAGGAAAAAGAGTCGAGGCTATGTGGGAGATCGGAGGATGACCGTGATGACTTCACCAAAAACCATGCGGGTTGTGGCTTTGAATATCTCTGAAACCAAAGGTGTGCCCAAAAATCCCATCCCTTCCGCTACTTTTGTTAGAAACCACGGGATTTTGAAGGACGCCCATGCTGGTGACACAGCTAGGCAGGTTTCACTTCTATCGCTTGAAAGCATAAGAACGATGGAGAAGCGCCTGAATACCACTCTAGGTTTTGGGCGCTTTGCTGAAAATGTGGTAGTGGATGGTTCTTTGCATGGCATACGACCGAAAGACATAATCGCTATCGGCAACGATGTGGTGCTGGAAGTGACAGTGATTGGCAAAGAATGTCACAATGCATGCCCTATAAGATTGCAGACAGGTGACTGCATCATGCCCCGTGAAGGCATATTTGCAAGGGTCGTAGCCTCAGGAACGGTTCGACCAGGGGATGAAGTTAGAATCTTCAGGTCATCCGACCTTGCTGTTGTGGTTCTAGCTGGGGGGAAATCCACTCGCTTTGGCTCCGATAAGCGTTTTGCTCTGTTGCCCGAGGGAAGGACATGGCTCGATTCAGCAATCTACAAGGCACTGGAACTAACTGAAGATGTGTTAGTCTCTGTTGGTGCACACGAGATCGAGAAGACAGATGGTAAAGTGCGCTTCATACCTGACAAAGTTGCATCTAGAGGACCGCTAGGTGGGCTTGTAACCTGCCTCGAGCGGTCTTTGGCAAACTTTGTAATCGTGTTTCCTGTGGACCAAACCCAGATCACGAGCGACCTTCTTCGGATCCTCGCCACGAAGTTGCGTGGTGCTGGCGTTTGCTTTGAGCAAAACGGCGTTATAGAACCATTCCCTTGCGTGCTGAATAGAAAAGCAGTGCTTAGTGGCTTACAGCACGCACTGGACGAAGGCATACTGTCTATGAAGGATGCTATGAAAAGCGTTGGAGTCGCCCTGTGCTCGACAGAGAGGCTTAGGGAACTTGGTGACCCTTCGAGGCTATTATCGAACTGGAACACACAGGAAGATGTGGCACTTGGTCTTCATCACGGAGGCACACTATGAAAGATGTATCAAGAAAGCCCAAAACATTGCGTGAAGCAGTTGCAAGCGCATTTGTGAGGATGCGCAAAGACACAGTCTCTATGGTAGTCGAGGGAAAAAGCCCCAAAGGAAATCCAGTTGAGGTGGCACGGGTGGCTGGAGTGATGGCTGCGAAAGACACACAAAGGATCATCCCATTTTGCCACCCAGTCCGTGTGGATTTCGTTTCTATTGATTTCGAAGCCAAAGATGATGGGGTCACTGCGACTTGCACTGTCAAGGGAGTGGACAGAACAGGCGTCGAGATGGAGGCGCTGTGTGGTGCTTCTGTCGCTGCCCTTACTTTATTTGACATGCTCAAAGGCGTAGATGATGCGCTTTCTATTTCGGACATATCCGTGGTTCGCAAAAAGGGTGGGAAATCGGACTTTCTGGAAACCTTCGAAAAACCCCTCAAAGGTGCTGTTGTGGTGGTCTCTGATTCTGTCGCTCAAAAAAAACGCAAGGATACATCGGGGCAGGCTATCGTGCGCAGGCTCGAAGAAGCGAATGTAGAGGTGTGTTCATTTACAGTGGTGGCAGACGAGATAGACACTATCGAAAGGGAACTTCGGATGCTGTTAGACAAGGGCATAGATATTATCTTCACTACTGGTGGAACAGGGTTGGGACCCAGGGATGTAACTGTAGAGGCAGTAAGGCGCATAATCGAGCGAGAGGTGCCAGGGATTACGGAAGCGATGCGCATACACGGGTTCGAACGGACTCCGTGGGCTATGCTTTCCAGAGGGATAGCGGGGGTAAAAGGAAACACCCTTATCGTGACTTTGCCAGGCTCCAGCAGAGGGGTAGAGGAATCTTTGGACGCCATCTGGCCTTCTGTCTTGCATATCTTCCCCATGATGTGGGGGGGTGGTCATCCAGGAAACAGATGAACTTTGTGAGATGGGTGTAAGATGAAAGAGGACAAGTTGATCTCGTTTGAAGAAGCGATTGATAAGGTGCTGGAATCTGTTCGACCATTACCTGTATTTGAAGTCTCAGTGCAAAACGCCTTTGGTTTGTTTGTGGCTCGTCCTGTGCTTGCGCCTGAAGATATTCCCGCTGCCCCTATAAGTGCCATGGATGGTTATGCTGTGCCACGAGCCATTTTCGAGCAATTAGGAGAGAATGGGACGGCTAGTGCGAGGGTTATAGGCGAAATCCTTGCAGGACGCCCGGGATTTGAAGAAGAACCGGGTGGCGATGAAGTGGTTAGAATCTTTACTGGCGGCGTAGTGCCTTCGTGGGCTATGGCGGTGATAAAGCAAGAGGATACGAGGCTAATAGATGGCAAAGTAGTGTTTGAGTGCAGACCAAAGGAGCATCAATATATCAGGGACAAAGGCAGTGATGTCCGTCGTGGGGATGTGGTGATTGCTGAAGGCGAGCAGGCAACACCTCAGGCGGTGGGACTCTTGTGTGCCCTTGGTATCGAAAGAGTGCTAGTTCGACCAAAGCCAAGGATAGGCATATTGGTTACAGGGAGCGAGGTTGTGGCATCAGGGATGCTAAACCACGGGCAGATACGGGATTCAAATGGACCAGCACTCGAGGCAATGGCTTTTGCGCTTGGGGCAAAAGAGGTTTTTAGGGACAATGCACCAGACGATGTGGATGCGATAAAGAATGCAATACAAAAGTTGCTTGGAAAAGTTGACCTGCTTGTGACCACGGGGGGTGTGTCGGTCGGAAAATACGACATGATGCGAGATGTGCTTGAGTCCATTGGTTTCAGGCGTATTTTCTGGCGTGTTGCCCAGCGCCCAGGGATGCCCATTTTCGCTGGCGAGAGGGATGGACTGGTTGTGCTTGGCTTGCCTGGCAATCCTGCCTCTGCCCTTGCCTCGTTCTTGTGTTACGGGTGGCCTGCCATACGAAGACTTCAAGGCGCCAGAAACGAAAGGGTCAGGCTCAAGGCAATCATGAAGGAACCTGCACGAAAACGCCGAGGCTTCACTGCAATGCTTAGAGGGAAGCGAAGTTATGAAGGGGCAACGATTTTTGTCGAAACTACAGGACCTCAGGAGAGCCACCAGTTATTGCCTTTTGTTCAGGCGGATTGCCTGATCCTTGGACCTCCAGATAAAGAGGTCTTAGAACGAGGCTTTGAGGTAGAGATAGTGCCCTTTCCTTGGGCAGTATGAACACCCGAAAACGGATGTTTGGGGGGAAGAAACAGCCTTCTATCGTCTGGGGTGCGAGAGGACCAGCGAATTCAAGGTTTCATTAGGTTCACAATGAGGTCATTGGCGAGACCGAAGTTACCTGCGCCCTCGCACTCCAAAAGGTCGTCAGGATTCAACCCCTCCCGCTCCAGTTCCTGCCTGTAAATATCTGTCCATTGTCTCACCATGTTCTTGTCCACCTCGATATGAAACTGCAGTCCTACCGCCCTATCGTAAACAAATGCCTGATTTTCATACTTCTCTGAAGAGTAAACCCTAACCGCACCCCGAGGTAGGTCGAATGTATCGGGCATATCCTCCCTGCCCTGCCCCTTGCGTCCCTCTCCTTCCCATCGTCCTCGCCCGTCCAGATTGCACAAAAGACCAAAAAACAACCTAGTGTTCCGCATCCCTTCACCGAACAGGTGAGGCACTCAACAAACATCCAACCTATGAAACACAAACACTTGCCCATGCTCATCTTGTCCTAACCGCAAATCTCGGAAATCAGAAGCTTGCCTTTGAACGCGACCAACTCAATGTAACTATATCCATCGTATTGCTTGACATTTATCAATAATGTGTTTCTCGCAAGTTGACAGTATCCATCCATAGGTGTAGAGGTTGTACCAACATTGGAAAGCCTTTATGTTTTCTTGGAGGCGCTCATGAGTGAAAACAAAGTTTGTTGGTTCGCTGGACTAGTCTTGTTTTTGACCCTGTCATGCCAGGGACCGACTGGGAAACAGGGCGAACCTGGCAAGGATGGGGCACCTGGGTCGCCCGGAGTTTCATGCTGGGACCTGAATCAAAATGGGGTTTGTGACCTGGATCTCGAGGATACAAATGGCGATGGGCGTTGCGATTCGCTGGATTGTCGCGGAAAGGATGGGCAGGCAGGCACACCTGGAAAGGATGGTTCTGCGGGCATCTCGTGCTGGGATCTGAACCAAAATGGCGTCTGCGACCCGTCTTTGGAAGATGTAAACCAAGATGGGGTCTGTGACACCTGGGATTGCAAAGGAAAGGATGGAGAACCTGGACAGATAGTGGTTCCTGAAATCCCGCCAGACCTCCAGAACATGAATATGATAGCATTCCACGCTAGCATAAATGATCAAACACCCGATTCCCTGTGCCGCACCTGCCACGGGACGATGAGAAACCTTTATAGTTTAGACCCTTCGATAAAGCAGTTCCATGCTCGCAAGTTTGAAATCCTTGGGGATACTCAGTGCACATTCTGCCACGGCAGTGTTGACCTTTTGGAGAAATCGGGCGCTACTTTACGCAAACAGGTGGATGTGAAGGGCAGGTGTGCTCCGTGTCACACCGAGGGCTCTGGGTTTAAAACCTTCTATATGGGACAATAATGGAGGTTGCCACATGAAGACAACACGAAGACAGTTCCTAAAAATAACCGCTGTGGCTTCTGGGACATTAGCAGGAAGTGGAATCTTTCTAAAAGACCTTTATGCTGTAAACGACGAGATACATCCTGATCCAGCCTATGACGATCCAACAGTCAAGGTCTTACGCACTGCATGTATGATGTGCAATGCTGGGTGCGGTATTCAGGTGCGAGTGAAAAATGGACAAGCACTGAAGATAGAAGGCAATCCCTATTGTCCACATACCAATGATTACAACGCCAGTGGAACGACTGTGGTAGCATCGGACATCCCTGACCCCGACCACAATCCTGGTAGGATCTGTGCGCGAGGCAACGGGGGTTTGGCTACTGTGTATTCTCCATATCGTCTGATGACACCACTAAAAAGGGTTGGTCCACGAGGTTCTGGACGGTTCGAGGCAATTTCATGGAAACAGGTGTTTGATGAACTTGTAAATGGGGGTGTATTGCCTAATGCGTATGGCACAGGAACTTATAACTTCGAAGGGCTTTTAGCCATAAGGGGGGATTTAGCACCTTATGCCCCTGCCTCTGGCAATATTGATGCTTCGGATACAAGGTTCGGCTCGGAGGCAAAGGGTGGTGACCCTAAGAACTTCGGGCGTAAAGCGAATCGTTATGTGTGGATAAGAGGTCGTGACCAGATTGCCCAGATCACGAAGAGGTTCAACGACTCTTATGGAACTGTGAATCACATAGAGCATTCCTCCCTTTGCAACACCGCATGGGTAAAGGGCATGAACCACACATTCTTCTCGTGGCATGAAGGCGCTTACAAATATATGAGAGCAGAACTAACCTATGTGAATTACCTTGTGCTTCTTGGAACTAATCCCGCAGAGGCGAATGTGGGAACGCCTTACTGGATCAGAAAACTTACTGACCTGAAAGCAAATGGAGGGAAAATAATATGTGTTGACCCGTTCTACACGCCTACTGCGAAACTAGCTGACAGATGGATTCCAATCACTCCTGGAACAGACATGGCTTTCGTTTTTGGGATGCTGAGGCATTTGATCGATAATGGAAAGATAGACACTCAGTATCTAAAGGTTACAGGACCACATCTTCTAGGCAGCACATATAAAAACTGGACAGGTGCTTCCTACTTAGTCAAGATCGAAAACGGGCAAGAGGAAGGCTTTTTGACGGACAAAGAGGCTGGGCTAGGTGTCCTTACGACGCTGTATGAGGCAATAACAGACAAAAAGGCTTCGACGATAAAGGTTCGAGATGCCTCGGCACTGCCTGATAGTGGTGTGATTCTTATTGGCTCTGAGTTCATTTATTATGCACAAAAGACAAACAAGGGCGATTACTGGGAACTTGGCGGATGCAAGAGGGGAATAGATTCATCCGCTGCCTTTGCTCCTGTGGATGCAGAAGTATTGGTGCCGTATATTGTGCGGGCGGGCGGGGGGTTCAAAAGATACTTTGAGGTTGCGTCACTGGACGAAGTGGATGAAGAGTTTGAAGGCGAGGTCAATGGACACGAGGTGATGACTGCCTGGGCGCTGCTTTTAGAAGAGACGAAAAAGAAGACAGTTGGCGAGTGGGCACAGACCTGTGGAGTCGAAGAATCGGTGATCCGAGAAGTGGCTTCCGAGTTTGTGAAAGAAGGAAACCGCTCCTGTCTCGAGGCATATAGGGGTGCATGCGGACACACAAATGGACAGATGACACAGGCTTTGGTGAACATCTTTAATGCAGTGACAGGTCGCGTGGATAGGATTGGAGGATACTGCACATCCAAGCGATTCGGGGTGAAAGAACCAGCCCGTGCTGTGGATACAAAAGGCGATGACTCTGTGAAGCTCACAAGCGGAGTGCGCATTGACCGTGCGGGGTCGAAGTATGAAGGCACAAACCCAACACCTAGCAGAATGTGGTATCCCCTTGCGCCTGTTGTAACTCAGGAAGCGATCGTAAGCGCTGCAGAAGGATACCCTTACAAGTGCAAGGCTTTGTCGTTCTATTGTTACAACCCTGCTTATACCACCCCAAACAATGCGCCTGTCATCAAGGCACTCTTGAAGCATGACGAAAACGGCGAATACGCAATACCCCTCGTGTTTTCATACACACTCTTTCTGGACGAGACCGCTGCGCTTAGCGACTATGTTCTGCCTGATTCCTCTTATCTGGAACGATTTTCGTGGCCTTTCACAGGCTATCCAACTGTCAAAACAAAGTCTGCCACAATCAGGAGACCAGTTATAGGTTCTTACAAAGATATAATGATCGAAGGGAGACCTGCTCGTATCTATATCCCTGCGTTTGCAAAACTTGAAGGAAATACATTCGACACGGTGGATGACCTGATACAAGCATGGTCAGGACCTATGCCTTATGACGAGTTTTTGGTGCAGCTTGCGAAAAAACTTCAACTTCCTAACTTTGGGCGGGACGAGGTAGCAACTGGGAAACCAGGACAACACATTGATACTGCTTATCAGTTCTGGGACCTTGCGTGCAAGGCTGGAGACTTCCCGAACGGGCTGGACAACGAAGGAAAAGACGGGTTCCCTGGCTCTTTCGATACCCCTGGCGGCTACATGGAGATGGGAGGAAAGTGGGAAAATCCTGCCGAGGTCGAAGACCCATCTGCCCCTGGTTGGTGCAAGGTTCGATACGGGTCTTGTATCCAGATCTTCCGTGAAAAGAATGTGCATTACAAAAATCCTTACACTGGGCGAAGTTACCCAGGCATTCCGAGGTGGGAGGAGCCCTTAACTGGGATTAAAGGGACGAAATATTCCATCAGTCGGGGCGATTTCTGGTGCATAACGGGCAAACGAGCATGGCATGTGCAGTCACGCTCGACCAACAACCAATGGTTACTGGAGATCGAGCCAGAAAACTTCCTGCTGATGAATCCTTCAGATGCGAGCAAAAATGCGCTTCAGACAGGGGATAAGGTTAGGGTTGTTTCTGCCTCATACCCTGAAGGTGTGCTTGCCAAGGTGCGTGTGACCCCTACCTTGCCACCTGGAACTACGCAACTTTATTTCCACTTCGGGAGACAGTGGTTTGGCTCTGTCCCCATTTACATTGACGGGAGTGCGACCGAGTTCGACAAGGCTGTGGGTGCTGGCACTCCTGCAAACCCTGTGATGTTGGGCGACCCTGATTTTCCTGAACTGCCATTCACTGACCAGTTGAGTGGGCAGGCAGTTTATGTGGGAAGAATAACTGTTGCAAGGATTTAGTTTTTGTCAAAAGGAGGATTGGAATCATGCTTGGCTTTAGAATCAACCTTGCTCGGTGTGTTGGGTGCCGTGCTTGCGAGGTGGCATGCAGGCAAGAAATGAATACAGTAAAGGGGGTGCGTTATCGTGTGGTTTTAGAGCGTCAAGGTGGAGGATTTCCAACGCCCAAGAGGCTGTTCGTCAGCATCTCTTGCAACCACTGCAAAGAACCAGCGTGCATGAAGGCCTGCCCGAAGGGCGCGATTTCCAAGGACCCGATGTGGGGGATTGTGCTTATAGATCAGGAAAAATGTGTGGGTTGCAGATACTGCGCAGCGGTTTGCCCTTATGGTGCCCCGCAGTACAACCGCGCCACAGGAAAGACAGAGAAGTGCACCATGTGTGTCCACAGGGTGCTGACGAAAGACAGGAAGGCTCTCACTGGATACAAGCCCGCCTGTGTTGCCACATGTCCCGCAAAGGCGCTAGAGTTTGTAACTGACATAGGCGAACCAACAGAGCCCGATCCATCGCATTTTGCCGACCGAACCATTACCAAGCCCGCAGTTGAGTTCACATGGGGCTGGGAAAATCCCTGGTGAAGTATTATCGCTTCCTGCTTGTAAACTCATCGCTATGTGCCATAGTCCAGAGCCCCAAGGCTTTGTGCAGGGCATGTCTTGATATTTGCCCTAAGCGTGCGGTTGTAATAACAAGCGACATCGAAGTATTGAGTTCTTGCGATGGATGCGGTCTTTGTGTGTCTTTGTGTCCAAATGGGGTGTTTCAAACACGAAAAGGGTTGGATATTGTTCAAAGGTTGCAGGAATCTGGGCGAGATGTCACTGTTGTTTGTGCTGCACTCGAGCCTATATTGAAAAATGTGCTCTATGTCCCTTGCATGGGTGTCATAACCGAAGAGGTTTTGCTTTTTGCAGTTACAAGAGGGATGAGGCACCTAGAAGTGCTTCATGGAGATTGCGAGAGATGCTTGAGGGCTAATGGAAAAGAATTGTTCCTGAACGGATTAGAGCGTGCTTTGTCTGTTTTAGCGGAGCCTTATTCCTTGAGAGTGATCTTCAAGAAAGTAAAGGAAGACATAATCTCTCCACAAAGAGAAGTCCTTTTTTCCAGGCGGGAACTTTTTTCGTCTATGATAACAGGGCTTCAAAACATGAACGAAGAAGAAACGGACGCTCAGAACATGCGTCGAGCCCTGCTCCTTTCAGCGTTGAAACTCCTTGGTATCAACTCAGTCCCGCAAGTATCCAGCCTATTTTTCGAAATGAAGATTCTAGAACAATGTACAGGCTGTCCTGTTTGTGAGGCGGTATGTCCGATGGGTGCAATCGTGCGAACTACTGGGATGAATGTTGTAACCTTGTCGTTCGACCCTTTGTGGTGCACAGGTTGTAGGAACTGCGTAGCTGCGTGTCCTGAGCGTGCTATTGAGCTAAGTCCAGGAAAGTTTTGTTTTGAGACGCTTTCTGCCAGTAGTGCACATGGATCAGACAAGCGACTTACCGCTTTCAAGACCGTGGCACAGATCAAGATGCATTCCTGCCCGTCTTGCGGGACAATGATATCCATACAACAAGACCTCTGCATAACTTGCAGAGCAATCAAAAAGAGAGATTCACTAATCGTCGAATAAAGTTCTGTTCGAAAATGTCCAGGTTTAAATGGATTTTCGGACTCCTCACATGATGACTACATAATGGCAAGCGCAGTATAGACAGGAATGCCAGCACAATGGACTACTGCAGTCCGTGGACCACCTGGATATCTGCCATTTTGCCAGGTCCGTGACAGACCGCACAGGTCTCGAGATTGGAAGAACCAATAGACTGGCGTAAGTCCCATATGGCGGCGCCGTTTTGTTCCATGTGCGCCCTTGCTAACGCCGAATCGTGGCACGCAAAACATGCAGATGCAAACGGTGTGGCAACCACATCCTGTGCGTTAGGCACGGTGTTTCTTGCAGCCAGTATGTTCGTTCTGTCATCAATCCCGTTAGATGTCCGCCAGTTCGTAACAGGGGCACCCTCAGGCACAGATGTGAAGGTACCGGGCTTGTGGCAAGCCAAACACGCATCCTTGTTATTAGGATATGTTACGAAGCTAAAGTCATAATAAGCCACCACATTCATAAACGACATGTCACGCACCTCTCTGAACGGTGTTTCCCGAACAGAAGCGCCATGTATCGCGTGGATCATCTCCTTGAAGTTATTGGTAACCTCTGGGAAGGTCAAAGGGTTCGCTGGGTCATAGGATGCAAGCACCATCCCGTCTAGGACATCGCACTTGCCGTCAGCATAAACATCCTCTTCAGGGTCACATACGCCATTGCGGTTCAAATCCCATATCAGCGAGGTGTTCCCCCGAAGCCTTGCAAGCACAGTGGCTGGGTCCGCACCCCTTCCCGAGGTGGTTAGATTCGGGACATGACACGCCGCGCACACAACCTGACCCTGAGTGCCAAGCCCTATAACTCTGTTACCACCATGCGCCTCTAACCACTCGTGACATGCGCCACACTTTTGGGGGTCAACAACCTCTCGGCGAACCTTGTCTGAAGCCACTGGCACAAGAACTGAAAGCGCATGTCGCGCAAGCGGAGTCGAATACCCAGGAACACCTGTCTGGCTGAAATACCCCTGCAAAGCAACTGCACGCATCTTCGCATTAGAAGGGAACTGATTCGTCCCTGTAAATGTGGCGATGTAATAACCTGGTCTTGTAGGGTCGGGCGTAAGAGTCCCAGCAGTCCCATTCCTCAAGTTCGCCAACGAAACGCTAAGAGGCTGACCTGCGCTACGAGGATAGTTGTTCCAGTCAACTGGATCGAATGTCGCAGGGTCTTGACCAGGCTCTGGTGCCGCCCACACAAGCAAGAAAGATGGACCTCCCGTCAAATCACTTGGCAGGGTGGTCACATCCATTGGTTGACCGTCGCGCAGGATGCGGAAGGTGACCTTTGGATGCGTTGCATCTGCCATCTCGACGCTAAGAATTTCGTATTGAAACACAGAAGCCCCGCTCACAACCCCTGTTGCATTCGGCGTAGGGACCTCGCTTGCGTGGACTACTATTATGTCCTTTGATGCACCACTGCCGTGGCAGTACACGCATACCGAGTTCTCTTTGTCTGACACATGGTCATTGAACCCATCGCTTTCGTGACACCCTCTGCACGACTCCTTCGTGGGATAGAGCGCAAAGTTGCCCCCGTCTCGCGACTTTGTCTGGTCATGGCACTTTCTACAGTTCTTCGGAGACTGCGGATATGTAACTTCAGAATAGTCTTCGTTCCCGATCTTATAAGGAGGAGCCCCATTTTCGTGTCTGAACTCTGCAGAGTGAATGGCGTGAACCATGGTCGCCAGGTCAACATTCGTTCCTTGCCAGACAAGTCCCTTCGAGTGGCACATCGCACAATATGACACAGAAATACTCGAGCCGTGCAATCTCAGTTGTCCGTGGCACTCGTTGCAAGCAGAGGTTGTAGCGACCTCGTGCGTGGTCTGCACATCCCCACCCGCGGGGACAAAATCGTAAAGGGCATTCACATAAGGCAAGTTTCCAGCAGGGGTGGAGCCATAAACCTGAATCGCAAGGCGATGGGTTAGCGCAGGCTCCCAAGGAATCGGCTCTGGGGTTGTCACATTTGTGACATCGGTAGCGAATGTATAAACATACGAGCCATCTCCGTTGTCAACCAGTGTCCCATTCCTCTCCGCTGTTGGAGTTCCGTCACTCGTCTTTCTGGTGTAAGTCACCCAGTAAGCAGGCTCTCCATTGACAGGTGGCACGAGCTTCGCCAAAGCAAATCTAAGGTTTCCACCGGTATTGCCTACTTTAAGTCCAACCGCACCACGACCGATGCCGTCTTTGACTGTGAACTTCACGACAGGCTTACCATCTTGTAAGGTTGGAGGCTCTGTTACCGCGACGATAAGTGTCTTAGGAATCTCCGCAGCGACATTGAAGACATATGCAGCCGATGGCCCTTGGGGACCTTGAGGACCTTGGGGACCTTGAGGACCTTGAGGACCCTGCGCGCCGTCGCTTACGACAATAGAGGTGCCATCAGTACACGAAATGATATGCGTTCCTGGTGCTCCATCAGAGACTGTGCATGATGTTCCTGGCTCTCCTTTCTCGCCGTCTTTAATTGTGACACTTGTCCCGCCACAGGTCACAGTCTTTGTGCCGTCGCCGTTATCAACCACTGTGCATCCTTGACCAGGCGCTCCATCGTGGAGTTCCACCGATGTCCCATCTGTGCATGTTATCACCTTTGTGCCTGCCCTCTCCTCTTTCACCGAGCATGATGTCCCTGCAGGTCCTGGCTCGCCCTTTGCGCCGTCCGATATGGTGACGCTTGAATCGCCACAAGTAATGGTCTTTGTCCCATTTCCGTTGTCGGTTACGGTGCAGGATTTGCCAGGCTCGCCTTGAGGACCCTGAGCGCCCGTGGGTCCTTCGCACCCTACGACGAACGCAAAAACTAGCATGAATCCGTTCACCAAAACTCGTTTCATATCTTATACCTCCAAATAGTAGCCTAAGGCATCCGACATTTTGAAACCCTTCAATGGGGTTTCTTCGACCAAGATGCTGGATTATAGCGTCAGTGTCAAGAAGCCACCTATGAATTGATGATTTTAATCATCCGGTACGGCGATACGGTTATTGCACGACAAGCACGATAACTTTCACGCAGTATCACGCGAAGAGGTGACAAGCCTTATTGCCATTAGATGACCTCGACACTTGCACTCCGTCGGCTTATTACTTTGCCTCGTAAAACGCCAACTCCCGCAAGTTCAGTCCATGCTTTGCGCTTTGGTTCATGTCGTTGCAAAAATAATCAATCGCGCCACTAGAAAAAAATCTTGCACATTTTCTCGGATTGGATAAAATCGTGGCATGTTGTGGACCTCACGACAAATGCTACCAAACTTATTGAGCCTGGTTGGAGTTGGCATAATAATCGGGTGCACAGACTATCGTGCAGTTTCTGGCGATGGGGTTGTTTCAGATATAGACAGGTCTGAATATTGCACCTATTGTCATGGAACCAAAGGTATTAGCATCGCTCCCCCGCCAGACACAGAAGGTAACAAAACTTCAACAGCCAGGGGAGTCGGGGCGCATAAAAGGCATGTGGTCGAGAAGGGGATTTTGTGCGAGACATGTCACAAGGTGCCACAAAGGCCGGAGGACGAGGGACACATGGATTCAAAGCCTCCAGCAGAGATTGTCTTCAATGGTCTAGCGGTTGCACATGGTGCAAAGCCAAGTCTCGAGTATGTGAATGGCACCACAGTAATGTGCAAGAATGTGTATTGCCACGGCGCTGTTTTGAATGGTGGGTCGAACACAACACCAAAGTGGAATGGCGAGGAAGAGGAACTGAAAACCTTTGGTGCATGTGGGGCTTGCCATGGACTCCCTCCAAATACTGGAAAGCACTGGATACATTCTGTTTTGCGATTTGACTGCTCTATGTGCCACAAGACTGTTTATCAGGACGGAAAAATCGTCCGAGAGGACTTACATGTGAATGGGAACAAGGATGTAAGTCTATCTGTCGGAACTTATAACTCCTATCTGAAAAGGTGTTCAGGGGTATGTCACGAGGACAGGTCCTGGCAAGACTGAAAGGTTTGTTTTCGACCCGCAAAGAAAGGGGTCTAAACATGCGCATGAAGATTGCAGTTGTCTTCTTCTTCCTTGCATGCCCAGTCGTGTCGGTCGCTCAAGACGAACCTGTCCGTTTCTATGGTTCTACAACCACTATCTTTAGATTTCTGGAAGTTCTGGACCCGAACGACCCCTCATCTAAGGTTTATCAAATCCCAGCCTACGAATACATCACGCTTGGGAGCGACAATGTGGGAGTGCAGGGTCTTTCAGTGTTCTTGCGAGGCTTTGGAAAGCTCGAGGTTATAGATCCAGTCGAAGGGGCAAAGTTCGATGGAGATGTGCTTTTTTATAACCTCGGCTATCGCACGAAGAACGGTCGGTTCAGGGCAAAAGTCGGCAGGCAGTTCATCTATGGAGGGGCAGGCAACAATGTGCTTTTGGACGGAGTAATGGTTCAAGGAAGACCTTGGACAGACATTGACCTGTCCGCTTACGGCGGGTTTGTTACATGGCCGTCTTTGGAGTTCAGGTCTTCTAACTATGCGTTTGGCGCGAGGGCTGCGTATGACAGGTGGGATTATGGGAGGATAGGGGTTTCACTAGGTCTTGAACGAGACGGAGGCGACATCGCTCGAGCCAACATTGGCCTTGACTTCGCATATAGGCAGTTCAGGTGGCTGGACTTGAGCGGTTATGTGCTTTTCGACACCCTCGACAGGCTTATGCCCGTGCAGGAAACCAAGGTCGCAGTTGCCTACATAGCGGACAGGTATTTTAGATTTGCACTTGATTACGGGCTTTTCAACCCTGTTGGCAGGCTTCCAAAGACCTCCATTTTCACTGTATTTACGAATAGCAGGTATCATGCAGTTGGCGGTGAGGCGAGTGTGCGAGGGGATGGACCTCTTTCTGTGTCATGTTTTGGTCGCTACTTCAGATACGATGAAAACGGAGAAAACGGATATCAGATCGGGATAAAGCCTGTGCTCTCTTTCGGTTATAGGCAAAAATATATGGTAGGTCTTGATGTCCAAAGAGTTCGGGGCTATGAAAATGCATACACATTGGTAAGAGGGTTTTCGAGTTTGAGACCGTGGAAAAAACTGGAACTAACTCTGGACTATGCGGACTATCTTTATGATGAAAAGGTTCAAGGTTATGATAGGTCTCATGTTGCAGGATTCACGCTAGGCTACCAAGTTGTAAAGGGCGGAAGGATTCAAGGGGATGTTGTAGTGACCGTGAACCCAGAGTTCAGACAACAGGTTGCGGGGCTTGTCAAGTTTGTTTACGAGTTTTCGACTCTTTCAAGATGAGAGGATTGATGGAAAGGAGGCTTTATCTTATTAGTGTGGCGATTGTGGTGGCGGGAGGTCTGTTTTTTGCGTGCGCCCACTTGCTGACCAGGCAAGATTCCATCATTTTTTCACACGAAAAACACGCGAAAGAAGAAGGCATTGGATGCGAGGAATGCCATGAAGAAGGGGCTCAAAAGGCTATCCCAAAAGAGGAAAAGTGCCTGGAATGCCACGAGAAAGCAGAGGGAAAGTGCGCGCAATGCCACAAGAACCCAAAAAATCCTCAGACCTGGCAGGAGGCAAGGCTTCAGGGGCTTAGGTTTTCGCACGAAACTCACAAAGAGGTGGAGTGTCAGAAATGCCACAAGGATGTTTTGGGAGCAAAGCGTCCTTCCGACACAGAGACACCTCGAATGCTCGAGGTATGCATGTCATGCCACAGGAAGGATTTCCGCAGCATAGATTGCAAGAAATGCCACGAAGATATGATTGAAAACCCAGCAAGACCAACGAGGCTTTTTTCGCACGATGTGGATTTCGAGAAAAGGCATGGTCTTTTGGCTAAGGGAGATGAAAGGGTCTGCGCCCATTGCCATAGGGAGGAGTTCTGCGGGATGTGCCATTCCACCCTGGATGTGTTACCACCCGACATCAGGTTTGGGGAAAAGGTAGAGGCAGGGCTCATCCATAGGCACGACTTTATCACGAGACATAGTATCGAGGCAAGGCAAGACCCGAATAAATGCATGGAATGTCACAGGGTGGAACAGTGTTCCTCGTGCCATCAGAAAAGGAAGGCAGGCGGGCACGAACCAGATTTTATGAATCCTTCGTCTCCGAACTTCCATGGTCGGCAGGCAAGGGCTGACATACTGGCTTGCGCTGCGTGCCACGACGCTGGTGCACAGAGCAACTGCGTCCGCTGTCACAGGGTCGGAGGCGCAGGAGGTAGTCCCCACCCCGCTGGGTTCAAGGGGGACAAAAGTCACGGTGCGTGCAGGGCGTGCCATCAATAAAGGCACGCTTGTGGCTTGGGCTTTTTAGGAGGTGTATATGAAAAACAGACTGTGGATCCTTGCAATCGTAGTAGGCTGTGCATTTGTCGTTGGCACTTTCACTGCTGTTGCACAATCCGGGAAGACCCCGCCACAAAGTGTGACACTGAAGGCGAAGATGGGGGATGTCACCTTCACGCACGAAAAACACAATAAGGACATGAAAATACCCTGCAAGCAGTGCCATCATATGATGGACAAGGAAAAGGACAAGATGGCTTGCAGGGATTGTCACAAGGAGGAGGCAGAGGGAAAAACACTCAGCGTGAAAGATGCCTTCCACAAGACTTGCAAGGGTTGCCACGAGCAAAAGGTAAAGGAGGACGCCTCGAGCAAGGCACCGACACAATGCAAGGCATGTCACAAGAAATAGTGGGAAGGCGTGAATACAGGCGTGGTCAAGCCTGAGTAACTGCCTACAATGGCAGACTGAAAGTTTAGATGCTTTTGGTTCGCGACATCCTTCTCCTCCCCTACTTCACCCCCGAGGTCTTGCCCCGATAGAGAGGAACGGATCTTCTCGAAGTACCGAAAACGCGCAAACGCACGAGGATTAGTTTCAAATATCTACTTTTCGAAGCCTAAGGGCATTTCCTATCACGGAAACAGAACTCAGGGTCATGGCTGCCCCTGCGACTACTGGGCTTAGAAGTAAGCCAAACACAGGATAGAGGGCACCTGATGCGACAACGATGCCAAAAAGATTATAGAAAAACGCCCAGAAAAGGTTTTGCTTTATGTTCCTCATTACTGCTTTAGACAGTTTCATAGCCCGCACCACCCCCTTTATGCCTCCCCGAACTATGACCACGCCTGCGCTCTCAATCGCAATGTCTGTGCCAGAACCCATCGCGATGCCCACATGGGACGATGCTAGAGCCACAGCATCGTTTATACCGTCTCCCACCATGGCCACAACTGCCCCACCCTCCTTAAGTTCCTCCACCTTCGCCACCTTTCTCTCTGGCGATACCCTTGCGACCACCTCATCAATGCCCACTTCAGAGGCAACTCTTCTGGCTACTTCTTCACTATCGCCAGTCAGCATTATGACCCTAAGCCCCTTTTTTTTCAGTTCTTCAATCGCTTCCTTAGCGCCTTCTCGAATCTTATCTTTTATCACAATTGCGCCTGCTAGATTGCCATCAACCATTGCCACCACAACTGATGAACCCCCTAAAGACAAATCCTGAAGCCTCTTTCTCGCTTCTCTATCAAGCACATCTGCACTGCCGACCCAAACATCCTTGCCATCAACTTTGGCACTAACCCCCATCCCTGCTTCTAAATGAAAATCGTGCACTTCAAGTGTCTTGACGTTTTTACTCGAACAAGCCCGCACGATTGCGCTTGCAAGGGGGTGTTCGCTCATCCTCTCCAAAGAACCGCAAATACTAAGCACTTGTTCTTGAGAATACCCATCGAACGCGACCACCTTATCAACCTCAGGCTTTCCTTCTGTGATGGTGCCAGTCTTGTCTAGAACCACCGTGTCCACCTTGGCAAGGGTTTCCAATGCCACTGCATCCCTCACGAGCACCCCCGATGAGGCACCTTTCCCAACGCCCACCATGATAGCCATCGGAGTTGCAAGACCAAGGGCACATGGACAGGCGACAATCAGCACGGAAATAGCGCAAAGCGACCCGTAAACCAGCGCATGTTCGTGTCCAGAAAGCATCCACCCGACAATTGTCAGTATTGATGCAACGACAACTCCATACACGAAGTTCTTCGACACAATGTCGGCGATCCTTTGACCCCTCGCCTTGCTTCTTTGCGCCTTTATTGCCATATCAATGAGTTGCCCTAAAAGCGATTCTTCCCTGACCTTTGCCACTTTTACGACAAGAGCGCCTGAAACATTTGTTGTGCCACCAATCACATCGTCACCAACACTTTTTGCAACAGGAAGGGACTCACCTGTGACCATAGATTCGTCAACAGTTGACGAACCTTCAATGACCGTGCCGTCAGCGGGGATTTTTTCCCCTGGTCGAATAACCAAAATGTCCCCGATTGTTATGTCATCAAGGGTTACATCCTCTGTCTTTCCATCCCTTATTCTTCTTGCGGTCTTTGGCTGGAGTTGCAAAAGTTTCATAATAGCATTCGAAACCCTTGTCCTTGCCTTTCCCTCCAGAACCTGTCCCAAAAGGACAAGCACCACGATAGTCGCAGATGCCTCGAAGTAAACATGCCCAAAACTAGATGCAGAGATATGAAAAGGCGTGATGACAAATGTCGTTATAGTGCTTTGAACATACGCCACACCCACCCCAAGACCAATAAGCGTGAACATGTTTGGACTTTTCAAGACAATGGATTGCCAAAATCTAAAGAACAGAGGATATCCACAATACCAAACGATAGGCGTAGCTAAAACAAACTGAAGATAGTTGTGCATAGAGTTACTAACTGGCAAATGAAGCCCAAGCATAGAAGGCATCCCAAGCAAGAAAAGGGGGACTAGAAGAAATAGCCCTATCTTGAATCGCTTCGTCATGTCTTTGAGCCCCGTGTCTTCAGTCGCCTGAAGAGGAGAAAAAGGCTCAAGCTCCATGCCGCACAAGGGGCACACTCCCTCTTTTTCACTTCTGACCTCAGGGTGCATAGGGCATGTGAACTGAGATGCATGTCTTTTGATTTTCTTGCCACGAAGAAAAGACTCTGGGTCGGAAAAAAATCTGTCTTGGCATTTTTTACAGCAAAAGTAATACTTGTTCCCATTGTATTCCCAAAACCACTTTGCGTCTTCTGTTTCGACCTGCATCTTGCAAACAGGGTCAATCGCTTTCATGAAGTCTTCTCCCCTGCTAATCCCGATGGCAAAAGCACCTTGACTGATGTTCCACCGCCTTCCCTATCAAGTATTTCTATAATCCCCTGATGCTCCTCAACAATCCTTGCAGCAACCGAAAGACCTAAGCCAACCCCCCTTGCATCCGTAGTGAAAAATGGTTCAAACACCTTTTCCTTTAGTTCGTCTGGCACCCCCGGACCCCTGTCCCTCACTTCAAAACAGGCAAACTTGCGTCCACCCCTTTCCTCCTCATACACCTCCACCTGCACCTCACCCCCATCCCCTTGAACCTTTACTGCATTTAGCAACAAGTTCAGCGCAACCTGCTCTATCTGAGCCCTGTCCACAAGGGCAAGGACATCCTTGTTCATAAGTCCTTCCTTCTTGACTGCAATCCTTTTGTCCTTGGTTTTTGCCTCCACAATTCGAAGGGCATCCGTAAGAATCAGTGCGATGTTTTCAGGTCTCAACTCGGGTCTTTTTGGCTTTGCATATTGAAGAAGCCTTTCCACAAGGTCATTGAGCCTGTTGATTTCTTTGATGTGCAAGGAGATAAGTTTCGACACCTCCTTATTGTCCTTTGCAATATCCGCTATGATCTCTGCTGTCCCTTTTAGTGCCCCAAGGGGGTTTCTGATTTCGTGGGCAAGGGAAGCCAAAAGCTCTCCAAGGGCGCTTAGCTTCGATGCCCTTATTATCTCGTTCTGCATGATTTCTTTTTCTTTTATGGTCGCCTCTAAACTCTTAGAAAGGGCATAAGCCTCTTCTGTCCTCTTTCTTTCCCGCTCGACCAAAACACCAGCGATAAGCGCCACAGCGTTATACAACAACATCTCGAGCACCTTTTCCAGTCCGTGTGCAGGGTCCTGCACTGCAAATGTCGCAAAGGCGTGAGGGAAATAGGCTATGGACACTGCTATCGAGCACAAGAGCGCCCCACGAAGCGACGCCAAAAAACCTGCTACTACGATCGGGATGTAGTAAAGCCTCCGATAGATGTCGTGTAGATAGTGGTATTCTGGACCAGTGAGGTAGTGTGCCATAGTGATGAGGATCACAGGAGACCACACCCACGCAAAGAATCGCGCTGAAAGCACGGATCTCAAAGTTTGGCTATCTTTCTTTTCCACCTTGCTCCTGATGTTCGCCTATACCAAGCCTTTTCATCCTGTAAAGCAAGATATGCCTAGGAATGCTCAAGAACCTCGAAGCCATGCTCTTGTTGCCATGACACCTTCTAAGCGCAATCTCGATCGCCTCTTTTTCTATCTCATCCAGAGGCTTGCCATCTTGTGGAACTAAAATAGTTCCAAAAGCCGTTTTTTCCTGTTTTTCAACCTGAATGCTCAATGCCTCGGTAACATCATCCTCTGTTATAACCCCCCTTTCTCTACACAGAATATAAAGTCTTCTGCACACATTCTCTAGTTCCCGAACATTGCCAGGCCAAGGATATTGCAATAACACACGCAAAGCGTTTCCAGAGATCTCTGGCGCTTTTTCCACTGCCCATTTTTGTAAGAAAAACCTCGCAAGTAGCACAATATCCACCTTTCTTTCTCGCAGGGGTGGCACATGCACTTCGATCACTGAAAGCCTGAAATACAGGTCTTCACGCACCTTCCCATCCTTTATTGCCTGACGAACATCCTTGTTTGTAGCCGAGACCATGCGAACATCAACCTTGATTGGCTCCACCTTGCCAAGCACAGTGACCTCTTGCTCTTCGACCGCCCGTAACAACTTTGCCTGAAGCGCAATAGGTATCTCGAAGACCTCGTCCAAAAAAAGCGTGCCCTTGTCTGCTTGAACAAACCTTCCAGGATAGTCCCTGTGCGCCCCGCTGAATGCCCCTTTTGAATAGCCAAACATCTCGCTTTCAAGAAGACCTTCTGGTATTGCGGCACAGTTTAGGGCAACAAACTTTTGTTTTCTTCGCTGTGACCTAGCATGCAACCTTCTTGCAAGCAGTTCTTTACCAGTTCCACTTTCCCCAACTAAGAGCACTGGAGCGTCAATACTACTCGCCTTATCAATCAAGGAAACCACCTTCTGCATCGCGTCCGAGGCATAGACGATCTTCCGTTCGCCAAACTCTATCTGCTCCTCCAAAACTTTGACCTCTTTCCGCAATGTTACAAGTTCGATCGCTTTCCTGAGCGCTTGTCTAAGGTGTTCCTTGTCGAATGGCTTTGGGATAAAGTCAAATGCCCCAGCCTTGATCGCTTCGACCGCTGTCCTTATATCGTAAAATGCAGTGATGACGATGACGCATGTGTCTTTCGATACTTCTACGATGCGTCTTAGCACCTCTTGACCTGAAAGCCCAGGCAACCTCAAGTCCAGAAGCACAATCCTATGTGCTTCACAATCGAAAACCTCCAAAGCCTTGTGCCCATCCGCTACCAGAACCGCCTCACACCCAAGTTCACGAACATGCCACCTTAGAACCTCGCCCATCGCCTCATCATCTTCTACAATCAAGACTTTGCATCTTTCTTTTTCGATTTCACTCATAAATCCCACCCCCCAAAAGCCCCCACAAGTATTGAAGTTTCATCTCGATTTCTGCTTCGATGCCGATTAGTTCCATCCTCTTTTCAAGATAGTCACGGTGAATCATGATAACCTCTTGGAGAGATATCGCCTTGTCTCCAGCGCTATATATTGACCGTGCAAGGTCGAACGCTTCCGAAAGTTCATCTATTGCCATGCCAACTGCCTTCCAGGCATCGAACATCTTCGAACAGCATGTTATCACGCTCTGAATCTCTGCCATAAGAACTGCTTTTTTGTTTTCAAGTTCATTTTCTAAGGCAAGAACCTCGGTAGTCTGTGCCCGAACCTCCTTTGAGCGCGCAGGATTCAGCCATGGAAGATTTATCATCAGCATCACGCTCAGGGAATCAGGCATTTCCAAAGCCACATTGTAGGATGCCTTTGCCTCTAGTTCCACAAGGTCCCTTTCCTTCTTTTTCGCTTTGACCAACCTTTTTGCCTCTTCTATCCTTGCCTCTAACCATCTTATTTCTTTGTTGTTTGCCATCGCCTTTTGAAACAAGCGCTCTGGTGAAAGTCTAGCAAAGAACTCGGGGTCAAAGGAAATCGTTTTCGGTTCCACAATAGCGTCGGGTTTTCTTTGCAGTGCCCCGTTTATAAAACCCCTATACCTTGTCATTTCATCTTCACGCTTTTTCTTTTCGCCTTTCAAACCTTCTATCTGTGCTCGCAGTTGCAAAACAACCGCCAGATTTCCCTGGTTCGCCTCATAGCCCCTTATACTAATCGCTTCAACTTTAGAAAGTGTTTCAATCTGTTCGTCAAGCACCTCTAGCATCTTTTTGAGCATCCGCAACCCTGTCAAAGCCATCTTCACCTGTGTCGCAATATCCACCCACTCCCGTTGTGCCTCTTCCTCTAACACCCTTGCGCCTGCCTTTTCTGCATCCTCGTAAGCCTTCCTGATGCCACCAAGCGGGAAAATAGCCCTAAGCCCAATCGAATGCATCTCTGTCTTGTCCAGGCGATAGGGCGTTGCGATAGGAAGCCTTGAGATTTCGTAATAAAAGCCTAAGTCAGGGATGTTCCTTTTTGCACTAGCCCTAATCTCCTTTGCCTTAGCCATTTTGAGTTTTGCATTCACCCCACCATTGCATCTTCGGACAATTTCCACAACATAATCGTCATCGAGTTCCCCGCTCGAGAGTTTCCTGTCTTCTTCCTCCCCCATGCATGGGGCGCCATCCTGTGCGTTCGCAGAGGCTACGAGCAACAATAGGGCTATCGTAAGCGCAAACTTATCACGCCTCATGCCTTTCCTTTCTTGATTTCATCTGAAAGTAACGATAATAGGTCATAAGAACTGGCAGGATTTCCAGGGTCAAAAATGTGCTTGTAACCAGCCCTCCAACCATAGGGGCTGCGATCCTTTTCATAACATCAGCCCCACTCCCTGTTGCCCACATCAATGGCAAAAGACCGACAAATGTCGTAAGAACGGTCATCATCTTTGGTCGAACCCTTTCCACAGCACCTGCGATGTGCGCTTCAACAATGTCATCCAAGGTCTTTATCTGACCCAATGCCTTGCGCCTTTGGAACTCGTGATCAAGGTAAACGACCATCACGATGCCTGTTTCTGCTGCAAGCCCAACCATCGAGATGACCCCAACCCACACTGCTGCTGAAAGGCGATAGTCCAGAATGTGCAAAAGCCAAAACGAACCAACCAGGGCAAAAGGCACAGTTAGAAGGATTATCAGGCAATGGGCAAAACTTCTATAGTGCAGATAAAGAAGGAGCACGACTAAGAATATGGACAAAGGCACAAGGACCTTCATGTTTTCCTTCATCTCCTCCATGACCTCGTATTGACCTGTCCATTTTAGATAAACCCCTTGGGGAAGGCTAACCTTGGCTTTGACGACCTTTTTCGCCTCATTCACGAATTCGCCAATGCTAATGACTTTTTCATCGACATCTACATAGACATAGACTGCTAGCATTCCATCTTCGTCTTTGATCATGGAAGGCCCCTCGCTTATTCTTATTTCAGCGATTTCTCCGAGTTCAACATAAGAGCCATTGTGCAACGGGAAAAGCGCCCTTTTCAGGCTCTCTGGGTCTTCACGCACCTCCCTTGGATATCTAACGCTGATCGAGAAACGACCCCTCCCTTCAACCGTCTCGGACACAGGCAAGCCCCCGATCTGCATCTCTACGAAATCTAAGACATCCTCTTGTCTTAGCCCGTATCTGGAAAGTGCCTCCATGTCTGGCACTACATCCACAAACGCCCCACCCAAACTCCTTTCTGCAATAACCCCCCTTGCCCCCTTCATTCCGCCCAAAGCCTTTTCGATCTCTATTGCAACCTTTTCGATTGTCTTCAAGTCACTTCCAAGCACCTTTATCCCGACAGGGGTTCGAACACCAGTAGTGAGCATGTCTATCCTAGCCTTTATCGGCATTGTCCACGCATTTGTCCAGCCTGGCAAGCGAACCTTAGCATCGAGCTCCCGAACTATCTCCTCAAAGGTGATCCTGCGCTCTTCGGGGAATAGGAAGGCAAGCAGATCCCTAAAAGGAGATGGCGGAAGTTCACTGTAAAACCTTTTCACCTTTATCTTTCGCCATTCAGACTCTGGTCTAAGTTTTATCACGGTCTCGACCATGCTTATTGGGGCAGGGTCGGTGGGTGATGTGCTTTTCCCTGCTTTTCCATATACGAGTTCCACTTCTGGAACCTCTTTGATGAGTCTATCCTGGATCACAAGCACCCTCTTTGCCTCCTCAATGCTTATGTTTGGAAGTGTTGTCGGCATGTAAAGGACATCGCCTTCGTTCAAAGGGGGCATGAACTCGGAGCCAAGCCTTTTTACAACTGGTATTGTAGATAATATCAGCAAAACACCAATAAGCAGTGTCGAGATTGGCCATCGCAAAGCCACAAGGATAAAAGGTTTATAAACCGCTATCAAAGTCTTAGACACTGGATGCTCGCTTTCGCTTCTTATCCTTCCCCTGACCGCATATCCGATTACAGCAGGCAAAAGGGTTATGCTAAGAAGTGCAGACAAAAGCATTGCGAGCGTTTTTGTGAGTGCAAGTGGTCTAAATAGTTTTCCAGCCTCCCCTGTAAGACCGAAAACAGGTAGAAAAGAGACAGCGATTATAAGGAGTGCGAAAAATATGGATGGTGCAACCTCCTTGACTGATTCAATAAGTGTTCTCTCTTTTTCGTGTGGTTGACCCACAAATCCTTCAAGCCTCTTATGTGCATTCTCGATTATAACGATTGCACTGTCCACCATAGCACCTATCGCTATAGCAATCCCACCAAGGCTCATGATATTGTTTGTAACGCCTGCCAGATAAAGAGGCAAAAAGCAGAAAAGGACAGCAGAACCAAGAACTATGATAGGCACGAAAGATGAGCGAATATGTAACAAAAACAAAACAATCACAATAGCAACAACTATTCCTTCTTGTAACAATGCATGTTTTAGTGTGCTCAAAGCCCGCTCGATAAGTGCTGAGCGGTCGTAAACCATTTTTATCTCTAGCCCCTCGCCAAGTCCTTGCTTGATTTCTTCTAACTTCCTTTTGACACCTTCTATGACCTTGTATGCGTTTGCGCCAACCCTCGCTACAACAATACCTGAAACCGCCTCGCCCTGCCCATCCATGTCACCCACGCCTCTTCGCTGTTCCCCCCCGATCTGCACTTTTGCCACATCTCGAAGTCGCACAGGCACACCCGTCTTCCCCATCTTTATCGTTAGATTCTCGAGGTCTTCTACACCTTTTATGTATCCTTTTCCACTTATGAAAAACTCTTTTCCAGCAACCTCCATAATCCTTCCACCCACATCCCTGTTTGCCTCTCTGATAGCATTTCGCACTTCATCAAAACTAACCCCTGTGGCAAGCAGTGCAACAGGGTCAACCACAACCTGATATTCCTTTTCAAAACCTCCGATCGTTGCGACTTCTGCCACCCCTTCCACCTGTTGCAAGGCATAGCGGATGTAGTAGTCTTGGATGGCGCGAAGTTCCCAAAGACTTTTCGTTCCAGTCTTGTCCACGAGTGCATACTGAAGCACCCATCCAAGCCCAGTTGCGTCTGGTCCTAACACTGTCATTGCATCCTTTGGAAGTCTAGATTTGATCCCCTCCAGATATTCAAGCACCCTAGACCTTGCCCAATAAATATCCGTGCCATCCTCGAAGATTACATAGACAAAGGACATGCCGAACATGGAATACCCTCTGACTGCCTTTATTTTTGGTGCACTCCTTAGGGAAGCGACAAGGGGGTAAGTTACCTGGTCCTCAACAAGTTCAGGCGAGCGTCCCATCCATTCTGCAAACACAATAACCTGCGTCTCGGTCAAATCAGGTAATGCATCTATGGGGGCATCCCTCATCGCCCGATACGAGAACAATGCAAGTATTGCCACGCAGAGCAGGACAAACCCCTTATTCGCCATGCACCAGTGGATGATGCGGGCAACCAGACCCTCCTTCTTTCCCTCTTCCATCTTCAATCACCTTTCTATCTGCGCTCTGATCTTGCTTTCCGAGTCAAGAAGGAAGTTTGCTTGAGTTACAACCTTTTCCCCTGCACTAAGTCCCTCCAAGACCTCTACTGTTTCTGGTCCTATCTCGCCTGTCTTTACAACCCTTTTGACATATGTTCCGACCTCCTTTTCCACAAACACATATGCCTTTTCGCCCTCGAGCATCAGGGCATCCTTTGGTATGACAAGCGCTAGACCTTTTTTGACCTCGAAAATCCCAGACACAACCATTCCGCCTAGCAACAAGGAATCCTTGTTTTCGAGCACAATCCGAACCCTTATCTTCCTCCCATCTTGTTCGACAAGCGGATAAATAAGGTCAACCTTTCCCAGATACTCCATTGCCACGCCTCTTGCCCGCACCCTTACAGGACTACCAACTTTCACAAACCTCATGTCCTCTTGTGGGACTAGGAAAACCGCATAGACTGTTTTTAGGTCAGCCACCACATACATTGGCATGTCAGTGCTGATGAACCCTGCGGTAAAAGCCATCCTTTCGAGCACAATCCCGTTGATTGGAGAAGTCACAACGAAAGATGATGAAGGCATGCCACCCTCCATAAGCCTTTTTATCTCTTCGTTTGGAACCCCCAAAAGTTTCATCCTTTCTAACACAGAGGATGCAAGTTCTTGAAACCCTTTCTTGTCCCTGACTTCTGCAAACTCCTTTTCCAGCAAAAATATGTCTGGCGAATAGACACGAGCAAGGACTTGTCCTTTCCTGACCCTCTGTCCAACCTGGGATACAAACACTTGCTCAAGGAAGGCGTTGAATCGTAAGTGTATCTTTGCGACCTTTGCCTCATCTATCTCGATGAAGCCAGGATATTGTTTGGTCACAACGAGCTCCACTACCTTTGCCTCTGCGCTTTTTATGTTCGATACCCTTACCTCGTACTCATCGATCTTGATTTGGGCGTGTTCCTCTTCTGCGCCTGTCTCAATGTTGAGCTTCTCTACTAGGTCCATACCGCAGATCGGACACTTTCCGGGCTCGCTTCGAACGATTTGCGGATGCATCGGGCACACATAGACCACAGGCAAAGCTTTAGGTTTTTCCTGCTCTTCTTCCTTTACTTCTACGAGGTCCATACCGCAGATGGGACATGAACCAGGTAGGTCCGATGTGAAGTGCGGGTGCATCGGACAGTGGAACAATGCCCTTTTAGTGCCTTCAGGGGCTTGCCTTTCATAGCCGAAGTAGTAAATGCTATACCCGAAGACCGCTACTGCAAAGGCAAGCAACAGAATCCTTAGAAGCTTCATGAGTGTAAGCATCTGCATAAGAACGCCGGGTCAAAAAGCGTTGTTTCAATGAGCAATCTTTGTGCCAGCGGGCTGAAAGTGCTGAAAAGCAACAATTTCAAGGGATCAATGGCACACGAAAAACTGAGAAACTGGGCTGAATGTAGAATATTCTACACACTGGAGATTATTCTACACCATGCGAGTCTTTCCGACTGTTTGGCCAATAGCACCACTTCTCAGCCGGAAAGGCGAGAAATCGTCCCGGGCAAAGCATGGTGGCGCCACACTTCAGAGAGCGTGTTTTGCCATTAAGGTTAGAGGGCGCAAATTCACGAGCTCTGCGCACAATGAAAGAGGCAGGGGACTACTTCTGCCCTGCCCTTTCGTCTTTTAGATATACAGTCCTGTGAGGGAATGGGATTTCAATGCCTTCCTGTTTGAGCCTGTTGAAGATGCGCTTTCTTAGTTCGTGTTCTACAACGGGCTGGTCTTTATACTGCTCAATATGGCAAATCACAGTAAAGTCCAAAGAACTCTCGCCAAATCCAGGCCTGAATCGAACAACAGGCTCAGGCTCTGAAGCCAGACCAGGCACCTCGCCAATCGCCTTCTTTACTTCCTCCAGCAATACCCTTTCGACCTTTGCAGGGTCTGATGAATAGCTAACACCCACGGGAATGCTTATCGCCATCTTTGGTTCGGGCAAGTAATAGTTTAGAACAATGCTTTGCGCAAGTTTGCTATTCGGGATGACGACCATGTTATTGGTCAAGGTCTTTATTCTGGTGGTCCGCCATGTGATGTCAACTATATATCCTTCCTGTCCGTTTTCCAATCGAACAAAATCACCTACCCTGATTGACTTTTCTAGCAAGATATGGACCCCTGCGAACAGGTTTGCAAGTGTATCTTGAAGCGCAAGGGCGACTGCAAGACCTCCAACTCCTAAGGCCGTAAGCATCGGAGCGATAGAGACTCCGAGCATCGAAAGTATGACCAAAAACCCGAGGATATAGATCGAGCCTTTTATGATTCCATTTGCAAGCCCAGTCGTGCCGATAGGAAGCGATGTCTTCTGGACATAGGTTGATAAAAGCCTTGAAAGGAGGTTTGCAAGGGCGATGGTGACTGAAAACACTATGAGGATTTCGATTGCCTTGTGGATGTAGGACATATAAGTCTTTGGAAAATCCGAAAAAGCAATGGCTATGTAAAGTGCTATTGCTAGACACCAGTAAAAGGATGGCGTTGAAACCGAGTGGATCACAATATCGTCAACTTTGGTCTCTGTCTTGTGAGCCCACCTTCGAAGCACTCCCAAAGCCAATGCCCTTACAAGCAACAGCAAGGCAAAAGAAACTATCGCAGCAATGACAGGGGCGGCTATTCGTTTTAGTTCAGGACTCATTTTCAGCTCCAACCTTGCAGAAAAGAACAACCATGTGAACAGTTTAGCATAGCTCGTGCTTATCAGCAGGCATTTTTTCGTTTCAGCGATGTTTGCCCGTAAGGATGACAGGGAAACCGCGCAAGTGTTCGTGTTTTCTGGTCTTCAGTATAATGAGTCGCCATCTATTGAATCAAGCGGTGCAAAACCACAGTGTGTTGTTTTGATGTCGTGGGAAATCGGTCAAGTAGCAAATTCGAAAAAGACTGGCTTTCCAGCGGGTCGTGAGGAAGAAAAAGGGGGCATCTGCTTTCAGGAAACGCAGGAAAACTCATCCATGTAAGAATCTGCAATATGGTTCACGCCAGGCATCCCCCAGTCTATTGGCGAAAAGTGTTATCAGTCCAATGAAAACTTGCAAAAGCAACTTGAATAAGCAGAAAGATAACGCTAGTAAGTCGGTAAGTGCCCCGACTGAGCACCCCGCAACACCGATTGAGTGCGCTGATTATTTTTTCGCTTCCTTCCCCATGAGTATCTATCACTAGTTGTATCGCGTAAGTGGGAGGCTATGGCGAGCCGTGGGGAATAAATGTCTGTATCGGCATTCTGGGTTGAAACTTGGGAGAACAATCCCAGATACTCGCCATGGTTGCCTATGGAACCCAAAGAACACCCCTGCCCACGCGGGTTGGCGCTTCTCTTTTAGGATCGCCTTATTCAAACGACAATCTATAACTTGTCCATCTTGCCAGAAAGGAATGCCTCGGCATAGATATGAGGGCTTTCGTTGTCGTCCATGAGCATGTCGAGTTGCCGTGCGCACATGACAAGCCTTCCAAGGTATTGAAGGCACTCTAGCATCTCCTCCTCTTGCCTCTTCTCCATCCTTGCAGTAAGCAAATCCCCTTTTGCCGAAGTTAAAAACCCGAGTTTGTCTAACACCGTTCTCAGAAAAACCACCCTCCGAGCCCTTCTCTGTGGGTCAGCAGCACCACCCTTGAAGCGAAAGTGAACATAGTTCTTGTTTGTCCTCTGCCCGCACCACGAATCAACCGTTGAAAAATGATACCCTGCTTTTGTGCTGAAGTTCATGTATTCGCTGGACACAATGGCATAAGAACTCCCCCCCAATGAAACTTCGGCAGGGGGCGAAGCAATAGCCTGACCTACCACGGACAAAAATCCTTGTGGAGATATTGGTCTTAAGTCTTGCCATGACACACGAAGCATCCCTTGCAAAAAAGGACGCAAAGGCTTTGATACGACATCTTCTGGCAAGATCTCCAAAGCCTTCCTACTTTCTTTTGCCTCGATCCCCCCACCAACATCGAAGATTTTGATCTCCAATGGCAGGTTTGCCTTTAGACGAAAGAACTTCAAGCCTCTTACATCTTTCACCCGCTCGGCGAAATAGAACATCTCTTCGAATGCCTTTTCGTGCACATATCTTGTGATGTCGTGCAGAGTCTTCGCATTCTCTGGTGTGAAGTCCTTGCTTGTCGAATCGAACAGGTTCAACGGCACAAGATTCAAAGCCAAACTTCGCACTAGATTTATTGCAGGTGATTCACTGGACGCTGTGCGTTCAGTTTGTGGAGGCGATAAAAGCCCAGCATACACACAACAGGTGTCCGCATCTACTGTAACCTCCATCCCTTCTTTGAGCACCTCCATCGCACCCTTTGCAGAAACAATCATCGGGCATTTCGCCTCCCTTGCAAGGATTGCGGTATGTCCAGTAATAGAACCGCTTTCTGCGACAATCGCCTTTAGACAAGGCATAAAGCGGACAATCTCTCGTGTTGGAAATCGCATCACGAGCACGAGATTCGTCTTGCGAGCCAGAGCCTCGCTCGAGACTGCCTTTCCCATTTCCAGATGCAGGACAATCCCACCCCCAATCCCTGAACTTGCGGTCTTTCCGCCTGAAAAGATGATCTTTCCTTGCAGGGAAGGGGTTATCTTTGAAACCTTTTCGCTGTGTGACACAAACAAAGGTCGTGTCTGGAGCACAAATAGTTTCCCATCTTCGTCCTTAGCCCATTCTATGTCCTGAGGGCAACCAAAGTGCTTTTCAATCGAACGACCGACAGAAATCAGTTCCTCGATCTCCTCCCCTCCCAGAGATGGGCAACAAGAAAAATGGGGCTGAGCGTCCTTGACTTCTCCTTCCCAATGGTCTTCACCGCGGTCAGATGGTCTTTTTGAGTTTACCTCAAGCAAAATGGCGTCTTCGTGAGGTCTTTCAGGCACCCTTGTGAAAAGCACGCCAATCTTCTTCCACTGAATCATTCGCAAAACGCCTACTGCCATCGCAAAGGACCTTGCTGGAAGCCCGTGCTCGAAGCGATATGTAACCGCAGGAGGCGTGAACGCACTCTTTATGACCTCGAGCACAGCCCTGCGAACATCTTTTGCCTCCACATCCAGAACAGTTTTGTATAGACCAGCGTGTGATACCCCCATCGTATCTTCGCCTACTGCACTGCTCCTGACTGCCCATGTGCCTGTGTCCTGAGATATGGCGATCTCTTGTTTGATCATTTTCTGGATTTCATCTGGCAGTTTTGCATGTTCGATCGCCCTCATAACCTCGTCACATCCTGACTCTATTGCCTCCCATCTACCGCCCTCAACCACGGTTTCGAGCCTCAAAGCCCTTTCCCATAGCCCATTTTCCTGCATGAACTTATTGAACGCCCTCGCTGTAAGAACAAACCCATCTGGGACAGGGGCGAGGTCATGTGCTTGAACCTCACCTAGGTTTGCCATCTTGCCCCCAACCAACCACGCATCGCCTTTTCTGACTTGCGACAATTTTAGAACCAGAGGGGTATCTGCCTGCACAGAAGCGCCAGTTACAATCCTTTCAATTTCTTGATTTACTTTTTTGAGTGCCGAAAAAAGGGATGAATGCGCCCCTTCTGTCATGATGTTCAGGTTCTTGACCATGATGAACACATCCATCCCCGCTTCCCTAATCCCCTTTACCACTTCTTCTACCGCTACTGGCTTCTTGCCCTGAGCCTTTTCTTCGATCTCCGCTAGAATGCTCAAGACTCTGTCGTTTAGCGTCAAAATCTGTTGAAACAACTGGAACTGATAGCGAACAACTAAAGATTTCTCATCTTCCTTCTTCTTTCGAAAAAACTTCAAGAATCCGCCTCTCCCCATATCGAAGTTTCATCAGGGCAACTTGAGACCCGCTGAAGCCCTAAGCGCTACATCCAGAAGTTCGTCAACATCAACAGGCTTCAGAAGATATTCGAAAGCCCCAAGCTCCATCCCCTGAATCCCAAGTTCAACCGATGCGTGCCCTGTAAGCAAAATTACCGCTGTGGCTGGCTTTTCACGCCTTATCCACCGTAACAGGTCCAGTCCATTCATGCCTGGCATCTTCACATCCACAACAGCGACATCGTAGTCCGTCTTTTTCAAAAGTTCTACCGCCTCCTCACCGCTCGTCGCGCCAGTGCATTCGACCCCCCTCCTCTTGAGCCTTTGAAGCAGTGGCTCAAGAAACTCGCTCTCGTCGTCAACGACAAGCATCCTGATAGAAGCCATAAAACACCTCCGTCTTCAAACCATAGGGCTTTCCAATGGAAACCACAAGGTAAACCTTGTGCCTTTCCCTTCTTCACTCTCGACCCTTATCGTCCCCCCAACTGACCTCATTATGTCGGCACAGATTGCAAGCCCAAGTCCCGTGTGCTCCTTGTTGCCAGTTTTCGTCGTCCAAAATGGCTCGAATATCTTGGGCAAGTCGCTCTTTGGGATTCCCTTCCCATTATCTTCTATGATGACCTCCACGCCGTCCAATGACTTTTGCACAGCGACCCTGATGACCCCACCAGACCCCCCAAGTGCATCTATCGCATTGTTTATCAGGTTCAGAAAGACCTGCTGGACACGCGCCAAACTCGTTCGAACAAGAGGCAAATCCTTTTCGTATGCCTTCTCGATTTTGATGTTGCTTGTTTCGATCTCCTTTTCAACAAAACCAAGCGTTTCATCAAGAGCCTCTGCAAGGTCAACAGGCTCGACTTGTGGCCCAACCCTTCTAGAAAATCCTAGCAACCTGTGCGTAATAGTGCTCGCTCTTGCGATCTGATTCTCTATCTTCTTGATCCTTGCCTTGAAATCGTCGGCAAATGGGACTTCTGGATGGTCTTCGAGGGTATCCATCAAAACCCCAACCTGAGCCTGAATTATCGCAAGCGGATTGTTTATCTCATGCGCTATTCCAGCAGCGAGCCTCCCTATGGCGGCTATCTTTTGCGAATGGCTCACCGCCTCCAGAAGTTCTGCATGTCTCCTCTCGAGCGCCCTCAACTGTCTAAGGCGAAGCCTTGCCACATATAAAGCCAGAATGGGCACCATGACAAGCGCAACACCAAAGGTGATGGGCAGTTCAGGATAAGCCAGAAGAATATCAGCGACCCCTGGCACCTCCTGCTTTGCCACCAATACCCATTTGTCCCCAAGCAACCACACCGAGCCCAAATAAAACTTCTTCGCACCCTTTCTCATCTCGACGATCCGCACACCAGAATGCACAGGAATAGCCCCAACCCAAGCCTTTTCCATAAGTTTCTGTTCTGGGGAGTAGGCTGTCTGATAGACCCCGTCCTTATTCAAAATAAAGACATCCGCATTGGATTCCACCGCACCTTCACGAACCAAAGATGTGAGAAAATCTGAATCTATGCTGACCCGCAACACAAAGTTCTTCCCATCTTCCTGCTTTCGCACAGCAACCGACACATGCGGAAACCTCCTGAAACCCAAAAACACATCGCTTATGTATCTGCCTTTCACCATGGTTTCGCGAAACCACTGTTCAGAGCTGTAATCTTTGTCACGCAAAGCATAAGGTCCCACATACGCCGTGTGCCTGCCTGTCTCGTCAATAAGACCGATGTCAACTATCCCGCCTTTGTCTCGCCTCATTTCTTTTAGCATCCTTTCAAGCATAGCATCGCTCGAAAGCTCTAAGGCGCTATGAGACTCGGCGCAGACCTGTAACAGGCGCAGTTTTTCTTCGAGAAAGAGTTCAACGGTTGAAGCCCTGTTTCTGAGCATCGAATTCAGGACATTCAATGACCTTTCCTCGATCTCCCTGATTGTGGTAAAAATCCCCAAGACTCCCACCAAAACAAGTGGGATAAGCCCGAAACCAAGAAGGACCGTAATCATCTGGCGACGCAATGAAAGATAAGGATTCCTCGACTGTGAAATATTGTCTTCTTGTGTGCTAAAAGCCATTGTTCTCCTGCAAGAATGCCTTCTGGTATGCCATGACCACTTCATCCGAGGTAAGTTGCATGTCCAGATGATTTACAAACAGAAGCAATCTTCCAAGGATGAAAAGCAGTCTATCCATCTCCTCTGCTGGTCTATATCTTATCCTGGCATTGACAAGGTCAACTATCTTATCGCATTCAAAGCCAAGGGAGCTCAATATCCTTTCGATGAGGAGTGCTCTTCTTGCGCGCTGTTCGACCGATGCCGCACCCCCCACAAACCTGAAACTGGCATAATTTTTTTCTCTGATGTCACAAACGGTTGCATCAATGGTAGTGAAGTGATAGCCGACTCGGGAGTTCAAGTTCATGTAAGTCGCCGTTATGAACGCATAAGACGGCTCCCCCATGGGTCTCACCGCACGGTCAAGGTCGAAGTTGTAGTTGACAATAGAGGTCAAAAAGTTTCCAAGTGAAACCTGAACATTGTGAGACCACGCCCCTTTATCCTGTGTCATCCCTTTCCATAGCGCAACCATGGGTCTGCACCTGACATGCTCTATCCCGACTTCGTCCAGGTCCTTAGCCTCTTTAGCAAGCCCTCCGCCAAGGTCTAGCACACGAAGGTCTATGGGAACAGGTGACACGAGCCTCACCATACGCTCGCCTTTTCTTCTAGCCTTGTCCCCCACCTCGAACAAAGATTCGATCGCCATCTGGTGACAGTACCTGATGATGTCGTGCACAGAACGACAGGATTTTGCACTCCTTTGAGAAGAAAGCCTTCCAGTAAGGTTCAATGGGCAAATCAAGGGCGACAAAGCCTTTAGTAACCTATGTCCTTCAGAATCACCTGTCTGTGTCCTTATTTCTTCTTTTGCCCTTTCCAAAGCCTTTTCCACATGCCCGTCATACACAGCACAAGCCATGGCATCCACTGTTACTTGTTGACCATTTTTCAAGACCACAGTTGCACCCTCGACCCCAAAGATTGCTGGCACCTTTTGTTCCCTTGCGATAACTGCAAGATGCGCAGTTGTAGAGCCTGTCTCACTAACTATTGCGCTTGCCTTTGAAAGGAGCACAGAAAAATGCGGGCTTGCCTCTTTCAACACTACGACGCTTTTGTCGGGACAGCGAAGGATGTCAAGGTCTGATTTCACCACAAAGACCGTGCCAAACCCAGCACCTCTGCTCGCTACACTTCCCCCTTGCAATAAGATAGTTGCCCCCTCGATCGGAGCCAAAGTTTGTTTTTCCCCATCTCCTTCCGACCTGGGTCTAACCTGCAAAACATAAAGTTTTCCACTGCGGTCAAAAGCCCATTCAACCTCCAGTTTGACACCAAACTCCTTTTCCAGTGCAAACACGGTTTTTCCAACCTCTAAAGCCATATCGTCACTAAGTGCTGGCGACCCATGCTCTTCTGAGGGCACATCCTTCCATTCTGTTCCTTCAGTGCTTGCTAGAGCTAGCATCTTTCGCTGGCTCGAAACCACCCTTTCGCAGACTTCCATCTTTTCTGTATCTACAAGGTAAGAATCAGGGGTCACAGAACCAGACACTACGCCCAAGCCAAGCCCTTTCACTGCCTGCACAAGCACGCACCTTTTCCCATTCCTTTGAACGCCACTGTGCGCAACCCCAGCGCACAAGGCATCCACCATCTCGACCACGCAACAGCACATCTTGATGTCCTTGTCATCAAGATTTCTTGCAAGCCTATAACTCAGTGCTTCAGGGGTGTATTTACTTGCCAAAACCTTCTTGAACGCATCGCATATCCCCGACGGGGGTATGTTGAGAAGCGAGCGATACTGACCTGCAAAGGATGTCGCTACCCCGCCTTCCATGATAGCGCTCGACCTGACCGCAAGACGGGGCGCGCCCAATCTTGCCACTGCCTCCTCCAGACCTTTCTGCAAGTCTTTAGGGAGTTCCGCACTTTCTATCTTCAGCACGAGCTCAGAAGCGGTCTTATAGATTGCTTCTGTGTCGCCTGGGTTCAGACCCTTGATCTTTTCGGTTATCAGTCCATAAAGACCAGCGGATTCGAAGAAACGGTCGTAAGCGAGCGTCGAGGTCGCAAAACCTTTTGGAACCAAATGTGGCAAAAATCTGCATACCTCCCCAAGGTATGCGTTCTTCTGACCTATCATCTCGCCCATCTGCACCCGTGCATTTTGAAGGGGCACAGTGTATCCAACCTCTTCCAGAACTGGACCCAAATCAATAACTCTTGCAATCCTCTTCTTCAGTTCCTCCAGTATCTCTGCGACTTCTTTGTGCCTGTTATTCGTCATCCTATTTAGCAAGGTGACCATCTTGTAGGTTTCGACCGTAACCAAAGAGCATACCCGTCGAACCTCGATAGGTGATATGGCACTAGAAGAAGCGAGCATCTCTTGCATTCTTCCTATCCCGCCAAGTGCCTTGTTGTTTGCAAGCAAGATTTCCCTTAGGTCTTTTATGCGAACTTCTAGACTTTTCTCATCCTTTGGTTTCAGGATCGCCTTTCTTATCTTGTCGAATACGCCCATCTAGGTATCCCCCGATCTCCTTGCTTGCAGATTTTGGGTTTTCCTCGTAACACCATAGACTAGAATATGATCAAAAGTCTGAACAATCAAGATTCACGCAAGGTTGCACATAAAAGTCCTGGTTTCTCTTGATGCTTCTTCTAGGCAGGGGGCTACCTGTTCTGCGACAGACACCTTCCTATTTCTTTGGCTTCTCGAGTTCTTTCTGCTTGGTAAGGTTCATCACCCTCCACGCTCGTTTCTTGCCGTCTTTTTCCCGCCACACAAGTCGCACCAGATCACCTTGGTCTATGTTGGCACCCATCTCTGCATTAGCCACATCGAAAGCGTTCTCCTCGAAAGGTGCCCTCTCGTCCTTTACAACCAGAACCTTTTCTTGAGGGTCATAGCGAACCACTGTCCCCTGTGTGACTGTCTGACCTTCGAAGCACGCACAAAACACAAACGCAAAAAGGAAAAAGAAGATATGCTTTCTCATAGGCGGTCTCCCTTTGCAAAACCTTGTCCCTTCTTTCGTCTTTCCTGTCTTTCCCGGACGACTCCTTTTATCAGTAATATGATTATGACACTGCTGATGGTGATGCCCGCTGCCAAAATCATGATAGACGCAGTCATCTGCATGCCTAACTGCTTCGCGAGCACGGAGAAAAGAGCGACAAAGATGGTTATGGCGAATAATAACCTTATCGAGTAGCCTCGGACATATTTGACCGCTACCGTCCCCATCTGCGCCCCAACCGCAGCACCCACGAGCATCCAAACTGCAGCAACAAGCTCAACACGCCCCTTCAAGGCGTAGGTGAAAGCACCATAAGCACCAGTTATCATCACCTCGAAAAGGTCGGTTCCAACAGCAACAAGCGTGGGGCAGCCAATCAAATAGATGAGGGCTGGCATCCTTATGAAGCCACCGCCAACCCCCAAAACCGCAGCCACAATCCCAGTTGCGAAACCGACAAGAACGGGTAGCCAGAAAGAACACCTAACCCCTGATGCCTTGAAGGTAACGACAGGTGGAATGGAGATGCGCTGGAGTCTCTGTGCAAGGGTCTCTTTCTTTGCCAATGGCGTTGCACCTTCTTTTCCAGACTGAGCAAGTTTTTGCGACCGAACAAACCTGATGTAGTCGTAAAGCACATAAGAACCAATAAACGCAAGAAATATGATGTAGGCAACGCGAATCCACGACTCAGCAAGACCGAGTTTTTCCAAGTGCATGACGAGGCGGGCGCCGACCTCCATTCCAGTTGTGGTGCCCACAATCATGCAAATACCTAGAAGGTAATCAACATTGCCAAACTTGCCGTGCCTCATGGTGGAAACAACGGATTTTCCCCCCATGTGTGCCAAATCCGTCCCTATGGCGTATGCCATTGGAAACCCGAAAATATTGAGGGCTGGTGTGACTATCCAAGCGCCGCCAATGCCAAAGAAGCCCCCACACACACCAACGGTGAAGCCGATCAAAAGAAGCAAACCAACATTGAACTCCATTCCAGCGATTGGGAGATAGACATTCATCCAGTCCATATCATCACCTCACACAAATCCTACTCATGATGGCTCAGGCGCCCAAGATGCACCCCAAGTAGAATGAACAGCCGATCAGCAAGAAGACCCAAAGCCAAGCCAACCGAACCCATCACTACAATGCAGAAAAGGGCAAAAAGGTAGTGGCTTTCGTTGTAAAGCTGGGCAATGAACAGTGTGATGCCTGGCTCGAGGTCTCTCGTGTCAGCCACATTTACGAGCATGGTGGCTGGCTTTCCACCTGCGAACAAGGGCAGGGGTAAAAGGAAAAAGACGAGCAGTTGTCCGAGCCATCTTGCCCTCGCAAATAGCGATTCTCTAAAAAGCCGTTCCATACACACCTCCTAGATAGTCATTGCGATTCCATGACCAAGGCTATGCGCCCTTGCGCCAAGCACCTTTTTCGTTTCGCACAGCACCTCGATGTCACAAATCCCACAAAGCCTCCATAAAGTCCTTCTCCTCGTCAACGATGACCATTTTGAGTGGCTCACCTCAAATCGTGCAAAGCCAACATTCACAAAATAGAATTTTATTGTGATGCGACATGCGGTCAAACAATGAATGCCCGAAGGTTGACTTTTCTTGACAAAGCGTCGCCAGCCTCGCTGACTATTGTCAAGAATCGTCCGAGTTTGTGAGCATAATGGACGGCAAAAACCCTAAGCGTATCCCCAGCACTTTAAGTAGTCTCTGTGCCTTATTGTTTACACATGCCTTGTTTTCCAGTGCAACAAATCTAAGTTCTCCCTTTCGCTTGTTCAAACTCGACAAGCCCTTTTCATATGCAAATCGAGCAAGACTCGATAAAAAACCTTTCCCATTCAGTCTTTCAAGCACAGTCTTATCCCATCCGCTAATCCTTTGCTCCAAATATCTCGTAAGCACTTCAAGACAGGCATCGCTCTCTTCTTTGCCCAAAACGACTGCAGTGGGAAGTGTTGATTTCAAAAGGACCTCGAACTCGTTCGCCCCTTTTGCAAACACGACCAAAGACTGTGCGACCATCGCTGGAAGCAGTGCTCTCAACAATCCAAAAGAACCCTCAGGTGGTGTTACAGCAACTATTCTGTCGTTCTCGCCAAGCCCAAGGGTTTCCACCACCTCACGGGCAAGACCAAGAACCTGCTTCTCGGTAAGCAAGGATGTTTGTTCACTATTCGTCAGGGTCAGGATTGCATGCGAATCTGGTCCGACCCTAGACATAACCTTCTCAATCGGTTCTTCGTCCTTCAGGCTTTCCAGCCCTCTTCTAGGAGGTGGCGGAGGCTCTATTGGCTCTTCTATGAACAAAAGTTTTTTCCTGTATTGCCCAGATAATCCCATTTTATCACGCACAAGTTCGCCTTTCCCAAAACCGTGAAAAACAGCCACACAAGGAAACTGTTCCAGATTTTTCAAGGCGTCATGCCATTTCCCGACAAAAGCGACTCCACCAGCGCAAAGCCCGCCAAAGCTAAGCGCAATGCCCAACATGGGACGCACATCCGCAACCACAACAAGTCCCCCCGCTTCGAAACCCAACTCTAAAAGCCTTGTACATGCCCACCTGGCGTAAGTCCACAAATCCACAAATGTCCACTTCTCCTCGCCTACTCTTACGACCTGTTTGGGTCCATAAACCCTGAAGTCCGAAAGCACAAGTCTTGGTATCGAATCCGATTTCAGCATCGCTTACTATTGGAAGTCTGCCAAATCGTCCAGAGCTTCCCTGCATTGGTCGGAAACTCGGTCACGCTTTTGTCCAAGGCACACAAGCACAGCCTCTTTTTCGCCCGTGCACAGTCCCGAAATCTCATTTTCACAAGAAGACTCGAGCTTCAAAAACTTCTGCTGAGTTTCGTCCAACCAGTCCTTGCATTCCGACGCCAGCTCCTCCCTTTTCCCTGACAGACACTTTATCACACCAGCGGGGGTCTGCGGGGCGTTCTGACAGAACATCACAGTATCAGTCCCACATGAATGCATGAACCTCTCAAGAGTCTGACGAGCCTTCTTGACTACTTCTTTGCAATCCTTGTTCAGTTCATCTTTGTGTTGAAATAGGCAAACTGCCAACGCATTTAAAGAAGGCCTGTCCGCGTCGCAAAACTGTTTCAGTTCTTGCCGACATGCCTCAAACGGGTTTACGGGCTTTGGCTTAGCCTGGTTTTCGAATCCTCGAAGCATGTTCTTGCAGGCGTCGCTCAGGTCTTCCCACTTCTGTATCAAGCATAATAGCAGTTTCCCCTGCCCTACCTTTATATCAGCACACAAAGCCTTGGCGTCCTCTCCGCAGGCGTCGTCTCCTTTTTGAGCAAAAGCCAATCCTGACAAAAGAAAAAGCAATGTTGTCGTGACAAGGATACATCTACTCATGTTTTTCCTCCTCTCATAGTGTATTATTATAGTGTCGTGAGTGAAAATGTAGAAACACAAAACCTATTTTGCCCGAGATGCGGAAATAGATATCCAGAGGGTATGCGCTCGTGCCCAAAGGATGGGCGAGCCTTGCTGCCACTAGGGAAGGACGATGACCTATCTGGAACCATCATTCAGGAGAAATATCTTTTGGTGCAAAGGCTGGGAAAAGGGGCGTTTGGAGCAGTGTATCGTGCGTTTCATTTAGTTGCAAAAACTGATGTCGCCGTGAAAGTCCTGAATAGAGAGATAGTCAAGCAAGACTCAAAGACAAGCAAGATGGCGAAAGATACCTTTGTCCGAGAAGCACGGGCAGTAATGGGAATGCAGTCGAGACATGTGGTCATTGTGCACGATGTTGACGAGGACCCAGTGGTGGGTCCTTTCGTGGTGATGGAGTTCGTTCAGGGCGTCACACTGGACAAATATATAGAGATGACAGCCCCTGACAAAAAGAGGCTTCCTATTGACGAAGTTATAAGCATCGCCATGCAGGTATGCGATGCCCTGGAAGATGCGCACGAGCGGGGGATTGTGCATCGTGACTTGAAGCCATCAAACATCATGATAATGCGGGGCAAGGATGGGGGCGTTTTTGCAAAGGTGCTCGACTTTGGGATTGCAAAGGTAGCACACAAAGAGGGGATCGACCTTACATCGCTTGCGTCACTGGAGGGCATCGTTGGAACACCAGCATATATGAGCCCTGAACAGTGCAACGGAAAAGCGGTTGACTCGCGCTCGGACATCTACTCGTTAGGAGTTGTCCTTTATCAAATGTGCACAGGCATGTTGCCTTTCAGCGGCGCATCCCCCCTTGCCCTCATTGTTGCACACGCTACCCAGAATCCGCGTGCTTTGACCGAAGTAGTGGACAAGAAGGAGGTGCCAAAGGACCTTGAACGCTTGATCCACTCGATGCTCAAGAAGAAGCCAGAAGACAGACCACAAACAATAAGAGAGGTGAAGGAGGCACTGGCTCGTATTCGGGTACAAGAAGCGAAAGCCAAAGGTGAGGGCAAATATCTATGGGTAGGCGCAGTCGCTACGGTCGTTTTCGGATTGTTGTTAGGGGTGGTTCTTTGGAGAGGCGAACATCATGGAACAAGCGAATCGAGGAACTTACTGCCGGCTCAGAATGAGACACTTGGTGGGCAACAGGTGACCGCACAGCCATCGAAATCGCAGGTCGAAATGAGTGGTCCAGATGCTTCAGGTGTTAGTGCGACTGTGGATGAAAAGGCGACGATAGGTGAAATGACCGCAGGCACACAACATGTCCCAGCCGCACAAAAGACGGTGCAAAGTGCCGAGGCGGCAAAGATGGGAACCTCAAGCCGGAAGACCGAGGTCGCCTCGGGGGGTGAAGACTCGAAGAAGAAACGGACAGCAGGGAAGAACTCTAGCAAACTTGAAAAAATACTGTCAAAGCCGCAAGGGAAGGAGGAAAAGCGAGGGGACACAAGCCAGGGTAACACCACGAAGAGTGAAGAAGAGAGCATATGGGACAAGTTTCTTGGGGAATAGAATAGAGGCTTACCTTTTCCAGCGCGCTACCTTCCTTGCACCTCGTCCTGGGCTTCAGGCACGAAAGGGAACCATATCATTCGGCTTTCCGATATTCTTTTTGGTTATAGCAGGGAGCGATTGCTTAGAAATCTTTTTTCGTCAAGCCCCTTGATTTATCGTTGTTTATCTGCATAATTGGGTCGGCTTTACGGGCGCGAATAGCGCAGGAGAGTGGAATATGAAAGAAGGGATTCATCCTGAATACAAGCCCGCACGCATCGTGTGCGCGTGTGGAAATGTCATAGAGACAAGGTCAACCAAGGGAAGTTACACAGTGGAGATCTGCTCCGCTTGCCACCCTCTATTTACTGGCAAGCAAAAGATAGTGGACACAGAAGGTCGTGTCGAGAGGTTCCAGCGGCGCTACGCAGGGCGCATCCAGAAATAGCAGATCAAACCAGTGGCAAACAGTCAAAAATCTGCCCTTGGTGGGCAGGCTGTAATCGAGGGTGTAATGATAAGGAGTGAGCGCTACTGCGCTGTTGCCGTTCGACGGCCCGAAGGTGGCGTGTCAGTGATGTTGCGTCGTCTTGGCTCATCAGAGAATCGTATCCCATTTATTCGAGGGATACCTGCGCTCTTCTCGACTCTAAGAGAAGGGTTGTCCGCCTTACATTTCTCTGCCCAAGAAGTCATGCCTGAAAAAGAAAAGGAAAGCGAAAGGAAACTAGCCATTGTGTCCTCGTTGTTGATAGGATTCATTTTTGCTTTTCTGTTTTTTGGTGCTGTGCCACATTCAGTTGTCGTAGGGGTGGGCAGGCTTTTGGGCGTCGAATCGCTTCAAGATGGAAGAAGCCTAGAGTTTCAGGTCGCAGATGGTGCTGTTAGACTCGCACTTTTTGGGCTTTTTTTATGGGCTATCTCGAAAATGAAGGACATCCAGCGGGTGTTTCAATACCATGGGGCTGAACATCAGGTTGTGCACGCATACGAAAAGGGGCTCGACCTGACAGAAGAAAACCTGAAAGAGATGCCAACAGCGCACGCAAGGTGTGGAACATCGTTCTTGGCACTGATAATCGTGATAAGTATTGTTTTGTTTGCTTGTGTCTTCGCTTTTATTCCAAGGATATTTACAAACGAGTTCTTGAACCATCTTGCTGTCTTGGTGATAAAGGTGGCGTTGGTGCTTCCTATCGCCTCTATCTCTTATGAAGTTTTGAAGGCATCATCTAGAGGGAATGTTCTTTTTAGAATCGTAGCGTGGCCAGGACTTGCGTTTCAAAGGCTTACCACTGCAGAACCCGATGCGTCCCAAAGGGTCGTAGCAAAGATCGCACTTCTTATGTGTTTGCTAGCAGAAGACATTCTGGGCACAGGCACTGAGGTGATTATGCGGTATAATAACGATAATGAGGCTCTTGGAACAGCAGGTGCGCAGGCATGAGTATCTTTGAAAAGGCTTTGGGCAGGCTTGACGAGATAGAAAGACATTATGATGCGCTTTGTAGCGACCTAGCTAAGCCAGAGGTCTATGACAATCCTGAGGCTCTGAAGAAGGTGCTCAAAGAAAAGGCACATATAGAGGAGGTTGTCGAGACATACCGCCGATACAAGGAGGTTTTGAGGCAACTTGAAGATTGTCGGGACCTTCTGGATGGCGACGAGGAACTTAGGGCGCTCGCAAGGGAAGAGAAGGCAAACTTAGAGAAGCAAAAGGAAGAGTTAGAAGGTAAACTTTTGGTTCTGATTACAGAGACTGACCCACTGGATAAGAAGGACACATTCCTGGAGATAAGAGCAGGTGCTGGTGGGGAGGAGGCTGCGCTTTTTGCTGCCGACCTTTTCAGGGCTTATGTTCGGTATGCACAACAAAAGGGCTTCGAGGTGGAACTCGTGCACGCATCTCCCACGGAACTCGGGGGCTTCAAGGAGGTTATAGCCCTGATAAAGGGGGACAATGCCTACGGAACATTCAAGTATGAGGGGGGGGTGCACAGGGTTCAGCGCGTGCCTATTACTGAGGCATCTGGTCGCATACACACCTCCACAGTAACAGTTGCGGTGCTGCCAGAAGCAGATGAAGTAGAGGTAGTGATAAACGAAGATGACCTCAGGATTGACTTCTTTAGGGCTTCAGGGGCTGGTGGACAGCATGTAAACAAGACTGATTCTGCGGTGCGCATAACCCACATACCGACCGGGATCGTCGTTACCTGCCAGGACGAGCGGTCACAGCATAAAAACAAGGCAAAGGCTATGAAGGTGCTAAGGGCGAGGCTCTTCGATTTGGCAAGGCAGGAGGCGATACAAAAGGAACAGGACAAAAGGCGTGCCATGGTAGGGACGGGCGAAAGGTGCGAGCGGATAAGGACTTACAACTTCCCTCAAAACAGGGTGTCCGACCATAGGATTGGGCTTACCCTCTACAAGCTCGACGCCATCATGGAAGGCGAGATGGACGAACTGTTTGCTGCGGTGAGGGCAGCATTTTCAGCAAGGGCATTAGAATCTTCGATTGCTGGGGATGCATCTTCTACCTCGATTGCTAGCAATACCTGAATGCCAGCGCTGTGCAAAGCCGTTCTGTGGTTTTTGTGGCTCCAAGAAAGCCTTCAAATGCAAGTCGTGCAACTGACCCCACTCGAAAAACTGCCAAACTTTCGTCGTGTGGAGCCATGTGGAAGCCTCTCAAAGGCGCGGCTTACCGATGCGCCATTCCCACGGGACAATCACTCCCACCACTTTAGGCCGCACCTCACCGACCGCCACCCCCCGGCCCCCCAAGGAGCCTCCCCCGCGGTCCAGCCGCACGACAGACTTGAGCCTTCGCATTTCTCATGCGCCCACCTTTGACCCGCCCAAGGCTCGCTTCTCCCCGCCACCCCCGCGGGCAGTGGCAAGAAGAGCGCACGCATCTGTCATTTAGATAATCGCCTGGTCTGCCAAAAGCGTTTCACTTTGCATTCGACAATTGTCACAACCTAAGACGCCAGCACTCAACCTGAAAGCACCTGTATGCCACTGTTATCTTGCTTTTGTATTGGGCCCTCTATCGTAAGCGCCATGAAAGCCGTTTGAGCTAGCCACCACCCCCCGAAAACCACAATCGCCTAATCGCTTATTGTGGCTATTGTCTTGTAGGCAAGTGAGTTAAGAAAGGTCTCGTAGAATCGACGAGCATCCGCATCGTAAAATATAACAAAATGATCTCCGTACGCAAACTGGGCAAGCGCACCAGTCACCCGGGAACCATCAGGAAGAACGATGTTGCCGCTCACGGGCAAACTTACCGTGCCCACACCTTTTGCAAGGTGCCCTAGAGGCATGTGCACATAAGGGGCGATCAAGGGCAAACCACCTGCTGATGCAAGGGCTTCGCTACAAGGCGGCGGTGTCTGCTCGTCCTTCAAACCCTCAGTCATAAGCACATTGCGTGGATGCTCATCTAACTTCTGCCTGTTGAAGTCGAACCAGAAAGCCCCGTAGTTTATAGGGTCTGTGGCATCAAAAGCCATTTGCACGAGCATCACCGCAGGATGGTCTTCGCTAAGTTCTTTGGGGTCGTCAATCCCAAGGAATCCTCGCACGACTTCTTCGAAATCAACTACATCCTTCCTGTGCATGAGCGTGAGCGAAAGTGCACCGCCTGCCCCCGATAGCACCCCCCCTTTCACCCTTGTCTCGATCCCAAAGAACATCGCACCAGTAATGCCACCCTGCGAATGACCGAAAAACAGAATGTTGTTGGGGTCGAATCGTTCGACACGACCCGCGCACGAAACATCTCTGGGAATCCTTAGGCTTCCAGACCTAACCAGGCGCACTAACGATATATTGTCAACTATGGACTGCCTTTGCACTGTCCTGCCAGCATAAGGGTTCAAAAAGTTGAATGAATACAGGGCAAGTTCGTAAGCGCTAAGGGGAGGATTGACCCTGTCTCCATGTAAAGGCTGATTGATTCCGATGACTGCAAGCCCTTGCCTGCTCAAATAGGAGCCTGGATTGCCTAGGAAGGACTCATAATCCCCACCAGTGCCATGCGAATGTAGAACGATGGGCCATCCAGACGCTGGCATATCAGCAAAGCGAGGCGTGGTCAAGGCGAAGGTCATTGTCTCTTGAAACTGGATTACGGGTTCGCCAGACTCATCGAACTCGAAGTAGCCGTCTTGCAAATACGGCGGTGTTCCCTTCAGGAAGTTGGGCGCAAGGTAATGTCCCTCATACACGCACGAATCGCTATCCGTGCTCACGAGCTCAATATCGAGGAGAATAGGTGGTGCCTGCGTCTCGAGGTAGTTTCTTATCTTCTGAAGTTCACCCCGGGGATGACCGACTGTGAAAACCGTCGCAACAACAGTGCGTTCGCCAAGCCCGCTTTCCTGCTCAAACAGTTTCAACAACGGTCTCAATGACTGGACAAGCCCAGGAAAGCCCGTCAGTGTTCCATCCAGAGCGCCCAAAAAAGCCTTAGGCTTAGCAAGAGGAGATTTGTCTTTTGCGGTAACCATGTCCGTTACCAAGGCCGCATAAGTGTGCCCCTCCTTCAAAGTAACACCCCACACAGGTCTTATCGCCAAAAGATTTCCTGGCACATACACCCCTTTTTCCTTCATGAACCGCACAAGGATAGGGATTCTCGAGCCAAAATCTTCACCAACCGTAACATCTATCAGTTGCACAGGGTCTTGCGCATCGCCCTTCAGGAAGGGAGATGAAGCAAAGGAATCTGTCGCTATCTCGCCCGAAAAGGCGAAGTAGATGACCTGATTTGGGGAATAACCGTCCACAAACGATGTCACAATCCTTATGAGTTCATCGAGCAACGGCACTTCATTCGGGTTTGGGAAACCAGAAAGGTCTAAACTTCCATCCTCCTTCCTTCTGGCATCCGACGGATATGGCATGTCGAAAAACGCATCAGACCACGGTTTGAAAAGTGGATAAACACCTTGACCCTCGACTGTATCAAAAGGAGGTGCATCACCTTGACCTCCACTGCTCACATCGGCTGGTTCGTTGGCGAAATCTGGATGCAGTGACACATCGTCGATCTGTTGCCACGCATCGTCGGTTTTATGCTCCGTGTCGCGCCTGTCGCCAGTGTCTAAATCTAGGTTCTCGCTTGCGTCTTGCGTTCCAAACCCCTCACCCCCGCTTCCACCACAGCCTAGCAAGACCGACAAAACGAAAAATCCCACACGAAAGGTCATGGTCTTACCTCCCTTCCAAGCCAATACTTTGTTCTAACTCTTTCCGCTGACTTCATGTCCCGAGCATCAAGGTAAAGATGATACGCTTTTTTTATGGCATCCTCTGCCAGCCTCGACCCATTATACTCCCGAAAAAACCTCTCGTAAGCCTTTGCTGCCCCCCTTTTGTCACCCGTTGCTAATAGCCTCGCCTCGATTTCCATAAATCTTGCTTCTTCAAATGCCCTAGTGTCGTAGCTCACTAGAAACCACGATGTCTCGTGGCGGCGCTCGAGTCTTTGCAATATTTCCACTGCATCCCAGTATTGCCCAAGTTTCATCAAAATCCTTGCGCTTTCCAGAATAGCGTCGTCCCAAAGCCCGCTATCTTCATGATTTTCAATCAACAACCGCATGATTTCAAGCCTCCTCTTTTCGTCTTTTACCAGCGTCCCCAGAGTCCAAAGCACATTCGGTGCAACATCGCTTTCTTGCACCTTGCGATAGATAGAAGCAAGTTTTTCAATCGTAGCGACCCGCCCCCCTTCAGCAACCATGATATCCGAAAGATACATAAGCGCCCTCTTAGCAATCGCCTCGTTTGGAAACCCAAGCACTACCTGCTCCAGCAAAGCCCTTGCATGCCTTTTTAGCCTTGCATCCTCCATGCAAGAACAAGCAATCTCGAAGACCGTCCTTGCCTGAATGGCTGGATAATCTTTGCATTCTGACAGCACTTCTTTCATCATGGAGAAAGCCTTGCCCATCTTGCCAAGTCCCGCATACGCCCTTGCATAGGACGACAAGACTTCGCATTTCGCTTGCCCTTCGGTCTTCGGGAAAAGTTCTTGCGCTAGTTCCAGTGCTTCGCCATATCTTCTTTGAGCGACCCTTGCCTCTAGAACCGTAAGAGCCTGCTCGATTTCGCTTTGCGGTTTCACGGTTTGACAGCTCGACACGAAAATAAAGACGACCCAAAATCGCTTCAAGGCAACACCTTGTCAGGGTTTAAGATATTGTAAGGGTCGAAGACCTCTTTTATCCTGCGCATATAGTCAATCGCCAGCCCGTGTTCCAGCGCAAGAACATCCTTGTTTCCAAGCCCTACGCCGTGCTCACCGCTTATGCTCCCACCCATCTCCACAGCCTTTTTCGCCATCTCTTTTTTAAACGCAAGAGCCTCGGCTTTGCTCCAGCACCCATCTCCCCTTTGTGGCAAAAGGATGTGGAGGATACCAATGCCGATATGCCCAAAGATGAAGGTCTTTCTAGACTTTGAACAATCTTTTACCCAGAAAACAAAATCCGATACGCGTGTCAATGGTAAGACACAATCCGTGCGAACAACGGGACCGAACCTTTCCCTTATCACATCCGTTGCCTTTTTGCGAACTGAAAAACCACCGCTTTCAGATAGCACTCCCGAAGCCCCCCCCGCAATGTCTTTTAGATCCTCGTAGCCTTTGGCGACTTCGGTACTTGTGCCTGCAAGTTCTACTATCAGCATGTGTTTTGCCCCAAGCGTCTTTTCGCCAATCAGCACCTCTATCGTGCTGGCATCAATGAGTTCCAGTGCTATGGCACGCTCCACGAAAGCAGACATAGTTTGAGACGCATGGCACAAATCGCCAAGTTCGTCGAACAAGAAGCATACCGACTGCCTCGCCTCTGGCAAAGGCGCAAGTCTAAGTGTGGCACTCGTAATCAGCGCTAGCGTCCCTTCAGAACCGATTATGATGTCCTTCAACGAGAATCCAGACGAAGACTTTGGCACATTGCGCCCAAGATGCAACAAATCACCCCTGCCCGTCACCACCTCGAGCGCCATCACCCACGACCTTGTCGCCCCGTATCTAAGGGCATACATACCGCTCGCATCTGTGGACACCATGCCCCCAATCGTTGCGCTCTCCTCAGCGCCAGATGTGGATGGGGGGAAGAAAAGCCCGAACTGGCTCAAGTAACGATTTAGCCTTGCTAGCACAATGCCAGGTTCTACCTTGACCCGTCGTTCCTCAACTACAAACTCCACAATCTTGTCCATCCCTGTGAAATCCAAGACGATCGCGTTTCTTGAAGGAATAGAACTACCCTCTAGGCTTGTTCCTCCCCCCCTTGCGGTGATCGGCACCTTGAAATCCATAGCGGTCTTGACGACATTCAGAACATCTTCGGTTGTCTCAGGTCGCACAACGCATAAGGGCGCTTTAGGCTCCAAATCAGATTCGTCCTTCGATGCAGTCGTCAAGATGTGCCCTGACAAAAAGACCTTTTCGGCTCCTAAAAGGGCACAAAGTCTTTCCACCAACTTATCCTGCACGGTTGCACTTTCAAAGAGAGCCGACAATTAGGTAACTGAAAAGCATGAACATTGCAAAGAAAAACGGAAAGTTAAGCGGTTACATGGGAACATGCTTCACGAGAAAGTTGCAGGTGTGTGAGCACTACTTTTTGTTTAGTTTCAATGGATTACGGATGTCTAACCGCGGTTTTTCGCGCCTTTTGGTGCCCTTGTTGCGTTAATGCAATTTTGATAAACTTCTTAAGGTGGCTTGAGACATAAGGAGGAACTCATGAAGCACAGAAAAATCGCTTTGGTGCTCGGAATGTTGCTCTGGACGCTGGGTTGTCAAGGAGGGTCAACATCAGCATCCCTTAGCGATGTAAAAGATATCAATGTCCAGTGGGACCCCTCGATTTGGAACTTCGACACAGGGGATGACTTTCAGGACACGCAGGAGGTCCAGTGGCAGGAAGGCGTAGTAAGCGAAGAAGATGTCTTTCTGTCGGATGAAATCCAATCGCCTGACTCTTCCCTTTTTGTCTCGTGCCAGACGGGTGCAGACTGCGACTCGGGGATATGTTTGACACTCGACGATAACTCTAAGGTCTGTGCAATCCAATGTTTGGGGGATAGCTCTTGTCCCGAAAACTTTGAGTGCAGGGCGATAAAAGGAACTGGAAGCGATGTTGTCTTTGTGTGTGTTCCGTTCTCGCAAAGGCTTTGTCGTCCCTGCAACTATAACGAGGATTGTTCTTCTGCTTCTACTATTACAAACGATGTGTGCGTTGACTTTGGAGCGGATGGGCACTTCTGTGGGAAGGATTGTTCGCTCGATGGCAAATGCCCTGAAGGCTATGAATGCAAAGAGGTGTATGCCACTGGTTCACGGAGTCAGAAATTCATGCAGTGCGTGCCATCCAGTGGGGAATGCAAATGCACCCCTTATTTTATTCAAAATGGCTTCAGGACTACATGTTACAGGGAAAATGCTTATGGCAAGTGCGTTGGCGAGCGAGTCTGCACCGAGGAAGGGCTTACGCCATGCAGTGCAGAGGTGCCAAGAGCAGAGGAATGTAACGGGAAAGACGAAAACTGCAATGGACAGACGGACGATGGCATCCAGCCGAGGGAGTGTCAGAAGGAGTTTGGAGCGTTTGTTTGCAAAGGACCAGAGGTGTGCGAGGGCGGGCAGTGGGTCTGCAAGGCTCAGGAGCCATCCGAAGAAAAGTGCGATGGGATTGACAATGATTGCGATGGAACGACAGACCCTGAAGGGGTTGCAGGGTGCGTGCAATATTACAAGGACGAAGATGGGGACGGATATGGTGCGGGCAATCCAAGATGCCTTTGTGCCTCTGAGCCTCCATATTCCGCCTTGTTGTCTGGGGATTGCGATGACAGAAACACAGACATAAACCCAGACAAGAAGGAGATTTGCAACGGGGTTGACGATGATTGCGACGGACAGACGGACGAGGAAGGGGCAATCGGGTGTCAGGATTACTTCAAGGATTCTGATGGCGATGGCTTTGGCGTGCCTGGCGACAAGAAATGCCTTTGCAATCCAGTATTCCCTTATATGGCAACTCAGGCGGGGGACTGCGATGACGGCGATGCGAGTGTGCATCCAGGCGTTCAGGACATCTGCAACGACAAAGATGATGATTGCGATGGCGTGAAAGACCCTGAAGGGGCTTTGGGTTGCATGACATTCTACTACGATGGTGATAGCGATGGATGGGGTGTTCAGGATAACTTCAAGTGCTTGTGCGCCCCCTTCCTCAAATACACTGCAAACAGAGGCGGGGATTGCAACGACTTCGACCCAGCGATAAACCCAGGCGCCACAGAACTATGCGGGAACGGAAAGGACGACAACTGCAACGGATTTGTGGACGAAGAGAATGCCTCTGGTTGTCAAACATACTATGCTGACAAAGACAGTGATTCGTACGGAGACCCAAGGGATTTCAAGTGCCTTTGTGCACCGCAAACTCCATACAGGGTGTTTGACAACAGGGATTGCAACGACAATGACCCATTGGTAAACCCTGCGACTGCGGAATCTTGCAACGGCAAGGACGACAACTGCAATGGGCAGGTTGACGAAGAAAATGCCCTTGGCTGTTTGAACTATTATTATGACGGGGACAACGACACTTACGGCATTGGAGCGCCAAAGTGCTTGTGTTCGCCAACAGGGGCTTACAAAGCAACAAGGGGCGATGACTGTGATGACAACGATGCTAGTGTGAACCCAGGGCGAGTTGAGGTGTGTTCTAACGGAAAGGACGACGATTGCGACCGCTCTGTAGATGAAAATCAAGAGAATGCGGTCAACTGCACAAACTATTATTATGATGGAGACAACGACGGCTACGGAACCAGCGCCTCCAAGTGCTTCTGCTCGCCTTATGAAAACTACAGGGCAGGAAGGTCAGGGGATTGCAACGACAACGACCCTAATGTGAACCCGAGCAAAACAGAGGTTTGCAATAATCAAAAAGACGATGATTGCGACGGGACTATAGACGAGAACCAGGAAGGGGCTGTTGGATGCATGTACTTCTATCAAGACAACGACAGTGACACTTATGGGTCGAACAACTACAAGTGCTTCTGTTCGCCATCTGGAAACTACAGGGCAACAAGGCCTGGGGATTGCAATGACAACGACAACACCATCTATCCCGGTGCAACGGAACAGTGTGACAATAAGGACAATAACTGCAACGGGACCACAGACGAAGGGTTCGAGAACGACGACCTAGCAACTGACTGGGGCGATCTTCCAAACAACTGGCCAGGACCACAACTATATAGTTGCACTGACAGTTGCAGTGGTCAGTTCAGCGGGCGGCTTTTGCCGCAAGGTGATGTGGATTGGGCGAGTGTGTGGAAAAAAGAGAACAGCGGTTGGATTCTGTCCCTAAAAGGCCGGGTCATATTCAATGCGCCTTCAGGAAAACAGTATCGTGTGTGCATCTGCTGGTCCAGAAACTCTTTGTGCGACCAGTCTGATTGGGTGTGTGGGACATACTCAGGCAGTCTGGTGGACATCAGTGTGGAAAACGAAGACGAGTGGTTCGGTTTTGATGACTCTGCTTGGCTCGACATCCAAATAAGCCCTGTAGGAAGCAGTGACTATGGCTGCGGGTTTTACACCGTTTCATGGAGTGTTTGGGAATAAGACCTGTTTTGGAGGTTTTATATGAGATACTGTGTGCCTTTCCTGGTGCTTGGAGTTCTGGTGGGCTGCGGTGGTGGTAGCCCTCCTGTCGGTGTCAGCGACAAAATAGGCTCAGATACGCATGTAGAAATCATCAGCGATATTCCTGTGGTCTTCAACGAAACCGCTGATGAATATTCAGGAGAGAACATTCCTTTGGACACTCTGGAAACATTAGATGCTGTGGAGCGTGAGACCGCTCAGGAACTTATTGAGTGCTCGTCATCTCAAGATTGCGAATCGTCTTTATGTGTGACTACTCCAGATGGAAAGAAATATTGTGCCCCATCTTGCTATGGTGAGCCTTGCCCAGAAGGATGGGAATGCACTCAACTATTCCAATCAGGAGGTGATGCAATATTCGTGTGCCTGCCCAAAGCGACTTATATTTGCAGACCGTGTCTGAAAAACGAGGATTGTGCGCCTGCGGGATTGCTTGGCGAACTCGATTGTATTGCCATTGGAAACACAGGGAAGTTTTGCTTGCCTAGATGCGACAACTGTCCTTCAGGGTTTAGTTGCTCTCGAGGAGGCTTTGACCATTGCCTGCCAGAATCTGGGCAATGCGAATGCACGGAAGAGTTTATAAGAGGCGGATACGAGACAACCTGCTATATGGAAAACGGTTTTGGAAGATGCGAAGGGAAAACGAAGTGCACTGAAAACGGACTTGCGCCTTGTTCTGCTTCTATGCCAGCACCAGAGGAATGCAACGGGGTGGATGACGACTGCGATGGACAGACAGATGAAGATATCACTGCGAGGGAGTGCGAGAAGACCTCTGGCGAATGGACATGCATAGGTCCTGAGGTGTGTGAAGGGGGGAAATGGGTCTGCAAGGCACAGGAACCTACTGATGAAAAGTGTGACAACAGCGATAATGATTGCGATGGAGAGACAGATGAGGAAGGGGCTATTGGTTGCTCAAAGTTCTACAAAGATGAAGACGGGGATTCTTATGGCACCGACGATTTCAAATGTCTTTGTCATCCATCCGCACCGTTTATGGCTACAGTAAAAGGCGATTGCGATGACAGCGATGCCTTAGTGAATCCTTTGAATCCAGAAGTGTGCAATGGCAAGGATGATAACTGCGATGGAAGGACAGACGAGGAAGGGGCAGTTGGCTGTTCTGTGTTTTATGCGGATAGGGATACTGACGGATTTGGTGCGATGAATGATTTTAGATGCCTTTGTGCCCCTTCTGGCGATTATGTGACTGTGGTTGGCAGGGACTGCGATGACACAAATGCGTCAATAAATCCAAGTGCTTCGGAGGCTTGCAATCTAGTTGACGACAACTGCAACGGTCAAACAGATGAAGAAAATGCTGTTGGGTGCACTTCGTTTTTCAGGGACATGGATGGAGATGGCTTTGGCATTGATACAGATGTGAAGTGCTTGTGTTCCGCAGTTGCTCCATATTCTGCCCTTCAAGGTGGGGATTGCGATGATACATTGGCAACAGTAAACCCCCAAGCGGTGGAATATTGCAACAAGTTAGATGACGACTGTGACGGCGAGACGGACGAGGAAGGCGCAAAGGATTGTGTGACTTATTATTATGATGCGGACGGGGATGGGTTTGCAACCAATGACGCTCAATCCAGATGCCTGTGTGCGCCTGAAGCGCCATATTTGGCGCTGAGTCTTGGTGACTGCGATGACACAAGCGCAGATGTGCATCCGAACGCCCAAGAAGTTTGCAACCTAGTAGATGACGACTGCGATGGCTTTACGGACGAGGAGGCAGTTGACTGCACCGTCTTCTTTAGGGACGATGACAAGGATGGCTTTGGGGCCTCGAGCGATTCTATGTGCCTTTGCACTCCATCGGAGCCTTATACTGCAAGCAAAGGCGGGGACTGTATAGACAATAACCCTGATGTAAATCCTTCCAAGATTGAAACCTGCGGTGACCTTATTGACAACAACTGTGATGGCAAAACTGATGACGAAAATGCGCAAGGGTGCTTGGTGTATTACAAAGACCAGGATGGAGATGGTTTTGGTGTTGATGGGGACTACAAGTGCCTTTGCGCCCCAGTTTCTCCATATTCAACGCTCAATGCTGGGGACTGTGATGATAACAATGCACAAGTGAAGCCTTTTGCGACCGAGGTTTGTGGCGACAACAAGGACAACGACTGCGACGGGCAGACAGACGAGGAAGGTGCACAGGGATGCAATCTATACTTGAAAGACCAGGACCAAGATGGCTTTGGGGTAAGCACAGATGTAAGATGCCTTTGTGCGCCTGTGGCGCCATATACATCCCAGACAGGTGGGGATTGCGACGACAATGACGCTTCAGTCAATCCAAGGGCTTCAGAGGCATGTAATGGAAAGGATGACGATTGCGACGGCATGACAGACGAGGAAGGTGCGCAAGGGTGTGGGACTTACTATTGGGATCACGATGGCGATGGTCATGGGGTTGCTACAAACTCGAAATGCCTTTGCGGACCATCGGGATTTTATAGATCCACCCTCCCTGACGACTGTGACGACAATAACATCGAGGTTTATCCTGGTGCACAGGAGAAGTGCAACGGTTATGATGACAACTGCAATGGCGTAACGGACGAAGAGAACTCTTCAGGGTGCAGGATATTCTATTACGACAACGATGGCGATGCATACGGTGTGACATCTATTGCAAAATGCTTGTGCAGGGGAGATGGGAAATACACTGCAACGGTTGGAGGAGACTGTGACGACCAGGACAAGAATGTTTATCCTGGTGCAACCGAGTATTGCAACCAAAAGGACGATGATTGTGACGGCAGTGTGGACGAGGAAGGTGCGAATGGGTGTCTTGTCTATTACTTCGATGGGGATTCTGATGGCTATGGTGTGACAACGAACTCAAGGTGCCTGTGTTCTCCTCAGGGTAAATACACAACGCTTGCAGGTGGGGATTGTGACGACCAGGATAACTCTGTATATCCCAACGCACTGGAAAAGTGCAATGGGAAGGATGACAACTGCAACACACTGGTTGACGAGGAAGGGGCTCAAGGCTGTGTTATATATTACAAAAATGCTGATGGCGACCAATACGGGGTTGCTGGGGATACAAAGTGTCTTTGTGCGCCAAGCGGGGTCTATAATGTGAGGCAGGCGGGGGATTGCGATGACAACGATGCATCGGTATATCCTGGCGCTCCAGAGGTCTGCAACAACAAAGACGACAACTGCAACGGCACTGTTGACGAAGAAGGGGCGCAGAACTGCCAGAACTTCTATTACGATTACGACAATGACTCATACGGGATTGCCTCTGATTTCAAGTGTCTTTGCAGGGCAAGCGGGCTGTATAGGGCTACGAGAGCGGGAGATTGCAATGACAGTGATGCCTTTGTCAACCCTGGTGCTCAAGAGCAATGCAACAACAAGGACGACAACTGCAATGGGCAGACGGATGAGGCTGGTGCGTCAGGTTGCCGGACTTATTATTACGATGGCGACAGGGACAACTATGGAACCAGCCAGAGCCAGTGTCTGTGTTCGCCTAGTGGGAACTATACTGCGGTGCAACCCGGGGATTGTAATGATAATGACCCTCAGGTAAATCCAGGTGCAATCGAGTCCTGCAACTACAAAGATGACAACTGTAACGGAGCAACAGACGAAGAGGGGGCTGTTGGGTGTCGGACTTATTATTACGATGGAGACAATGACACTTATGGCACGAGCTCATCCAAATGTCTTTGCAGTGCGACAGGGAACTATAGAGCGACAAGGTCTGGGGATTGCAATGACAACGACTCACAGGTCTATCCTGGTGCAACCGAGAGATGCGATGGGAAGGACAATAACTGCGACGGTGTAACCGACCCACCTGATAGCCCTGGATGCACAACCTATTATTACGATGCGGACAACGACACCTATGGGACATCGCAAAGTCAATGCCTTTGCTCACCAAGCGGGAACTATAAGGCAACAAGGTCAGGGGATTGCAATGACAATGATGCGCAGATAAACCCGGGCGCAACCGAAAAATGCGATGGGAAGGACAATAACTGCGATGGTTCCACTGACCCAGCAGGCAGTCAGGGATGCTCAACCTACTACTACGATGCTGACAATGACACCTATGGCACATCGCAAAGTCAGTGCCTTTGTTCACCAAGTGGGTATTACAGGGCTACAAGGTCTGGGGATTGCAATGACAATGATGCGCAGATAAACCCAGGCGCAACCGAAAAATGCGATGGGAAGGACAACAACTGCGATGGTTCCACTGACCCAGCAGGCAGTCAGGGATGCTCAACCTACTACTACGATGCTGACAATGACACCTATGGCACATCTCAAAGTCAATGCCTTTGTTCACCAAGTGGGTATTACAGGGCAACAAGGTCTGGAGACTGCGACGATTCGAGAAGCAATGTCAATCCAGGCGCAACCGAGGTGTGTGATGGTCTAGACAATAACTGTAATGGTTCTACGGACGAGGGGTTCGACTCTTTCCCGAATTCGTGGCCCGGCACCCAAATCGGGAGTTATCCAAGCGCCACCTCTGGCTCGCTGACCGAACGCATCGTTCCGTCTGGCGATGAAGACTACATGGCAGTATGGGCTACTGAACAAAGCAATTGGTGTGCGAGTATCAAATGCAAGGTGACCTTAACAAACATCCCAAGCGGTGTGGATTATGACTTGTGCGCATGTTGGAGCTCACCCTATGGTGGACCATGCGACATAACAGGATGGAAGTGTTCGATAAACTCAGGCAATGCGGACGAGGTCGTGCAAGTGGAGCTTCCTGAAAACGGGTGTGTATGGCCCGTGGGCAACGGCTCTACCGAACAAGGCTGGTGCGAAATCGCGGTCATCCCGTGGTCTGGATGGAGCTGTTCGACCTATACCCTCCAATGGCAGGTATGGGAATAAAGATGCCAGAAGTAAAGACCCAAACAAGACAAGAGCAAGAAAGCGAGAAAGAGAGGAAAGAGCGGCGAACAAAACCTTTGGTCACTGTCAGGGTGGTGGAAATCCCAAGAAAGCCAAAGGAAGAGAGGAAGAAACTACCGAACTTTATGTCAGATATCGAGATAACAGGTCGTCCCTAGTTCACATTTGCGGAGGACGCAAGTCATCCGAGCCTTGTTCCAGACTATTGTCCCCGACCCTAGCAAAGGTGAGCCGTGCCTTGCCCCGAGACGCCCGAGGATTACGGCACTGGGACAACAGATTCGACGCCAGGCACTTCCTCTTTCAGCACCTGCTCTATGCCGAGTTTCAGCGTCCAGATAGCGCCAGCGCAATGACTGCAAGCTCCCTTCAAGCGCACATACACGGTCTTCCCGTCTTCTGACACATCCACAAGTTCACAGTCGCCACCATCGTTCATCAGATATGCTCTTATCCTGCTCAAGCACTCTTCTATTGCCTTTCTATGCTGTTCTTTTCCTTCCATCGAAACACCTCGAAGAAAAGCGTCAAACTATACTGTTTTATTAGCCCAAAACGCAAGGAAAACGACGCAAAGAGTAGTAGAATCCTTGACCTAACTTTCAACTTTGAGCTCTCGCCGAAGATTTCCTTTTCTATGGCTATAAGGTTCAGATTGATGATCATGTAAAGTTGAACATGGTCGAGAGTTGGACATTTAGGAGTCTCTCTTACGAGATGTTTTTTGCACGCCGAGCCTCGAGGGTAACAAGATGTCCAAATTATACGATTCCACCTGGCATAGGTGGTGCTGAAAAGTAAGGGAGAAACAAAAAACAGTGACGGGTTAGCCCAGTCGAGTTCAAACATGCTCGTGGCAGTATTGACCACTTTAGTCGTATCATGCAGGTTTATGCCGAAAATCCTTGATAATCTTTTTTGCTGACAGACTAGAGATATAGCAGCCTTTTGGACACGCAGAGGGTTCCATTTGCCAATTGAAGACTCCTTCTGTGGCTAAACTCAAGCAAAAATAAGAGGTGCAACCCTGCGGGGGGGCGATAATTCCTTTAGGGGCGAGTCCTAGTCGGGTCAGCTGAACAGCGAACAGGAGGAGGTCTCTCGATGCCCCCTGCTGAACCAGCGAAAGCCCTGCCATCCGGCAAGCCAGCAGACCTTCAGGACGCCTCAAAACTCATTCAGTGTGACAGGAGCTAAAGACAAACCCTCCAAGCCCACCTTCGAACTTCTCGCAGCCAGTGTCTATGTTGCACAGGAGATTTTGGAAGATGTAGTACTTGCCAGTCACATCAAAGAAATATCTAGTCTGTCCTTGGCCTTCCGGAAATGGCTTGCTTGCAACCTTCCGCGGGTCAGACGGAAGAGCAAATTTTTTCTGATTTGGGTCGTACAGTTGGTATGATGTGTGACACGCGTCATTACACGAATACTCGGTCATTACAAGAAAGTAGTTGGTACTGCCAAAAGAGATGGCGTTGCCACAATCAGGCTCTGAACAACTGATTCCGATCTGTCTTGGTTGAAACTTCTTGCGCTTTTGACTTGTTCGCACCCAATCAGGTAGGAGTGGCGAGTAGTTGCGATCTAGCAGTTCTTTCAAAGTGTCCTTATTTTTCACTGAGAGTTTTGGTTTTTTCTTCCTTTCCGAAAATATCTCGCTATATACTCCCCCTTCGAACCTGGCAACAAAGTCTTTCTTCTTAGCATCATATTTCAGTTCAATACACCCGCTATACGCACACTCCTCCACGGAGCTTTCCAGCCCTTTTCTGATATTAATCTTCAGGGCGCTTTTTGAAACTTTCTCAAATACCTGTAGAGGACTTGGAATCTCGTTTAATAGATCGTAAACAAAGATACTTTGTGTTTCGCTTTCTGTCTTTGCCCCATCTGGTTTGGCGTACCAGATTACGCGAAGATAAGGGTCGTAGATGCTGAAAAGCACCGGACCAGTATCTAGAGGTATTTTTTGTTTATCGGGGATGGTCAGGATATACAAACCGTCCTTGTCGGCGATCACGGCAGCATCGCCGGTTGGGGGTCTTTTGCTTTCCAGCCTTTGATAGACCGACATGGCCGTGTCGGGCTCGTCTCCAAGCACCGAACAGGGAATCATCAAGAGGAAGAGTGTAATCCATATCATCATAGGTCGTAGAGGCGTATTTTCGGGCACTCCTTTTGGCCCATCCCCAATGTTCTCCCTGTTCTTTTTTGAGTGATTGAGTTCTTGCTTTTTCATATTGCCTCCTTAACAAAGCATATTCTGGATTGCTGTACTATCCAAAGGATACCAGTTTGTCAAGATCTTGTTTTAGTCCAGTAGATCCGGCACTCTGGGTGGTATTTATTAAGCCACTGGATAGGAGAGAGGAGTTCTATACTGTGGTGCGGTATGCTGGTATTGTATTTGATTAGCCATTGGGCTAGTTCCTCGTTAAATCCTTTCAGGCTTGAAAACAACAAGTTCTCGTGGAAGTCTATAAACATCTTCCAGTGTCCTATTGAGTTGCGCACTGTGGGGCTTTGTCTTTTTCCAAAAAGAGGGCATTTAGAGATGCCTCAACTATCTCATTCTCGTTGCAGTTTGTGCCCCTCAACAAACTCGACCAGACATGCTCTTGTGCGGTCTTATTCCATCTCGTATCCTCACGAATGTGATAACCGCCCACGCACCTGGTCGGGGACAAGGAGATGAAAGGATTTTCTAGCCGTGGCGGGCTTGGCTTGCGCTATTTACTTTATGCGTTCCCCTTGGTGTCAATGACCTTTCCCACTTTTTATTGTTTCAAGAGCAAGTCATTTTCGAACTCACGCAGAAATACTTATCGTTCGCAGGTTCAATGGTATTTTATACCCCGAGCACCCTGATTAGCGCTGCACCTACCAGGATGCGCTGCTTCCAGCTTCGCTGGGACGCCCGCCCTTCCAGCTTCGCTGGGACGCCCGCCCATCCCGCCAACCAGCCTGCCTCGTCCCTTTGACCACTGCACACACTCCCACATGCCTCGCTTTCAGCGGGGTTTCAGTGACCCTTCGCACTCCCTATTGGGAGTGCGACCGAGGCTATCGCCACACCCAGGTCATGACGACTGGAATCCGGGTCAGCTCGGATTCCGACCTTTCCGCATGCAAAACCCGTGCCAAATTGTCGAAACCCAGAACTCCGCTATTTTCTAAGCTTTTCTAAGATCTCCCACTTTGGACGTTTTGGACAACTTTAGACAATGTCCAAAATGTCCAAATCGACGACCCCCAGAGGTAGCGCTTTGGGGTGGGAAAATCTTTACGGTCAACTCGTGCTTCCTTGACCACGCAGAGTCACGCCATGTGTACCAGAGTGCTCAAAGGCTTGGACTAACCTGCCTCCAGGTCGAACTCCTGTACATCAAACCAGAATCCAAGTCCTTGAACAGTATCGAGCTCGGCTGAAACCAGTGCGAGATGACCGTCCTCGATCTCAAGAAACCGCTCAAACATAGTATTGGCGGTGCCCTCGAGCTGCCCAACAAGCCTACGATAAAAGGCGCTTGTCTCTTCCTCGACCTTCTGGGCGCGTTGCAAAAGCAAAACATGGCTGCGATTTGGGTCTTTCCTTTTCCCAGCAAGGCGCTCCCGTAAAGTTTTTACGCCTCGGGCAATCAAATCGGGCGAGGGCACTGAGGTCTCGAGCCTTTCGATTGATATGTGTCCGTTTGCAAGCCATTCTTCTTTGCGCTTTTTCAGATACTCGAGGTGATACCCCTCTTCTCTCGCCAAAACCTCTAGAGTGCGACGAGCAGATGGGTCTGTCTCGTCTTTCAACGCCTCCTCATAGACACTGCGCACGCGTGTCTCGAACTCAATCGCTGTGTTCAATGCTTCCTCGATCGTCATATTGCCTCCTTTGACTATCGTCTAAAAGTCTTGTCCACTTTGTTCGGTCACGCAAAACCTTTGGCCGTCCCTTTCGGGTGCCGAAAACTTGTTGACCATGAGGTCCGCAACCACAAGTCGAACCTCCACGCTTACTGTCCCAAAACAAGGAAATGATGTCAAGGTTGTGTAGCAAAAAGCATATTCTTGCCCTCGTTTTGGGGTCCACATCAAGGCGCAAGCAATCTTGTGCTGCAAGACAAGTCATGGCACAAACGCTCTAAGTTTGTAAGGGATATAAATAGGCTGTATTGGTTCGAGTCGTCGAGTTACTACAAGACAGCGGGGCTCGAAAAAGTTTATGTCAAGATCGCCACTCTTCAGAAGTTTCAATGTGACTTTTGCGACCACCACATCGCCAGAAAGGGTATGCTTCTTGTAGGAAGCATTGTGTGCCATGCCTAACGCTAACGAGCCAGGTCTAATCTCTTTCGCCTTATAAACCCCATCCTGTGCGAAGACCTGCTGGATCTCCACATCTTCCAATTTGGCAAGAGCGGTATCCCACTCAATCCTCAGCGCAATCCCAAAGACTTCACCCAAGTCCTTTGCCACGACATCAAGCACAACCTCGTTCCCCTCCGAAGCCCCACTCTGCTCAAACCTGAAGGATGGAGAAGGATAATAGGGCACGCTCCCACCTGAAATCTCAGGCAGGCCAGTCGCGTCACTCGTGACCTCATCTCCCGAATCGATGTCAGCGCCAGCGAAATCAATCTGGTAGTTGTCTGTCAAAACCTCAACCCCCCCATCATCGTTCGATGCCTGTGACTCGGATGGGGTATCCCTGTCACCCCCAATAGCATCCGTCACATTCAAGACCTCGTTCTTCCCAGTATCGCAAGCAGAAACCAGAACCAACAAAACGACCAAACCAAAAAGCCTTGCCTTTCTCATTGTCCCACCTCCTCCGAAGTCTTGCCAAAGTTGTCGAGGATCTTCTTGAAATCCTTATCGTCAATCTTTCCGTTTGCATCAAAGTCAACAGAAGACAAGAAGTTGTATGAACCCCCAATTTGCCCATTGTAAGCCCACGCACCGTAGATAAGGTCAATCCCGTCAATCTCGCCAGAGATGTCCACATCGCCATCTAGTTTTGGCACAACCCTTTTGATAAAAACCCTTTCAGGGTCAACCCTGAGCCTTACGAATCGCCCCTCGTGCGCCCAGACAAATGTCTTTTCGTCTTCGTTCACGAACTCTGTATGCACCTCCTCGCCCACATCCGTGACCACGGCAAAGGCAATCGGCAAGTCGAACTTATTCCCAGCCACCGACGATGTGCGCTTTACCTTCACCTCAACCCTCCCTTTTCCATCTTCCCCTGCTTCTAGCCTTCGCACATTGACCTCGTATATTGGATACCCGATGTTATAGACAAACGGCATGAAGATAAAGTCCAGCGAACTTCCATAAGCCTGTTCTAGATACTGCTGAAGTTTGTATGTGTCATAGTATGCCTCTTTCATAGCGATGTCGCCGTGGAGTTTTTTGAGCGCACCAAAAAACGCATGATCACCAATGACCTTTCTTAGCATGTTGGTCACCACCGCCCCTTTGTAGTAAGTAACCAGCATGTAAATCATCGGATCAGATACATATTGCGATTGCCACGATGTAAGCGGATAATCCTGATTCACAGGCACGAAATAGCGATACATCAAAGAATAAGATTCCACCGCACCCTGCAAGTATCCGTTTATTACTGCACTATCCATATAGTATATCGATGAAAACTCCGCAAATCCTTCAGAAAGCCACGCAGCTAAAGGGTCATTGGATTTATTCATGTCTGGAAACCACTGATGCCCAAGTTCGTGTGCGAACAAGGCGGTCCTGTCTTCCTCGCCGCCATAATGACCGCTTCCGATCAGGAACATGGAATCAGGGATCCACAACAGCGCTGGCCAACCGAATGCTGCCCCAGCATCGTCTGTGATCTGCGATGCCTCGATCTTTGGGAAAAGATAAGCCCCATAAATCCCTTCGTAGAAGCGGATGATGTTCTTGATGTCAACGAGCACCTGGGGGGCTATGTCTTCGCTGAAGGAATCCTTTGTTGTGTAAAGTCCCACGAACTGCGGGGACATCGGTATCCTGGAATAGTCGTAACTGCCTGCGGAAAGCGAGCGTGCCTCTGTAGGAAAATCCTGCACCACATGGTGCTCCTCGTAATCCTGATTTGCGTTCGAGGGCGCAACCCCTTGAACTATGCCTGTTGCAGCAAGGGTCATCCCTTTTGGAATGGATATCCTGAGGTCTGCGGTCGCAAAATCAGACGCCAATCCCATGGGCAAGAATATGTTCATGTCCATGTAAAGGATTGGTGAAAAGGCACATAGGTTCACCTGAAACCCCCCACTATACGAGCAGTTTGGAGTCCCAGAAAGGTCAACCACTATGCTGAAGGTGTCGCCTCTGTTTTTTGCTTGTGGCAATGTGACTCGGAGGATGGGATAGCCATAGAGCTCGCTCATAGCGAAATCAAGTTCTTCGCCTTCGGGCGTCTGAACCCCCGTCACATTTAGGAAGACAAGAAACGCAAGCGAATCTGTCCGTGATTCCAGTATCTTGCCATCAATCCGAATATGTGCGCTGACGGACTGCGCCTGCGGGTCTATGATGACATCCCCAGAAAAGGATGTTGCCCTGTGCGTGTAGAAAGACCCGCCCTGCTGTCTAAGGATAGGCTGGTTTCTTAGATGCCTGAGGATCGCCTGAGCGCCTTTGTAGCGAAGGTCCCTAAGTAGGCTAGCCCTTTTCAGGTTCGCTTGGATGCGCTCGTTAACCTTTGGCGACTCCTCAATGTAGGCTCCTTGCGCCTGGGCGCTAGAAATCAACAAAAAAGCGGTCACGATAAGCCATTTTGCCTTCATAACGACTCCACAAAAAACGCGACTGTATCTTAGCGAGTTTGACAAGAAACAACAAATCAAGGAGCACTAAATGGACATAAAACCCAAAAATTCTTTACCTAACTTTCCACCGACCGTTCATGGTATAAAGATTTTGTTCCCTATGGCTCGCCGTATCCTCCTCCACTTTTTTAGTAACGGCAGGCTACGGACATTTTGAGAACTTTGGAAAAAACCTTGCACTTTCATAGCAAAAGCCCTAAACATAACATGGATTTGTAACTTGCTCGCGATGAAAACAATAAGAAGTGGTTTGCGCAGATTCGGGGTTTTGATGTTTCTTTATTGGCCTTTCGACATTGTCCGTCTTTTAGCACCTGTAAGTTGCTTTTTGATTTTCGCCGTCCTCTTTGCGTGTTCTAGCCACAAGAATGGATACGAAAGAGACTTTCAAGATGCTTTTGACACGAGGGAAAGCAGGTCTTCGATCCTAGACAACTACACCCTCGATGCGGTAGAGGGCCATCAGGAAAGCGAGAGCAAGGAATACTTTCCATCCGAAGTGCCAGAAGAATCAGTAAGTGAATACCCATATCCTATTCCTGAAATCCAGGAGCCACTCCCCTTTGGTTTCGGCATTGCAAAGGCGTTGCTACCATTGCCTTTGGGAATCAACACTGCTGGTTTTGGCGGGCAAAGTGGGGAAAAGAGCAGGTTCACTGTGACTCAGCCAGCCACAAAGGCGGTATATATGCCTCCAGAGGTCAGGGTCATATTCATGGAAGGAGGCTATGGCAGGCTCGTGATAGCCAGATTGGATGTAGTTGGCATCACATCGCAGTTTAGAGCAGAAGTTATGAAGAAGCTTTTTAGGCTCACTGGTCATGATTTCGCTGATGAACTTATCCTTTCTGCAACCCATACTCACAGCGGACCTGGGCGCATGGTGCAAGGCTTCTTCGAACTTCTGGCAGACCAGTTTTTCCCTGAGCTTTTTGACAAAGTCACGAGCGCTGTTGCTATGGCAGTCGTTGAAGCCTATCTAAACATGGAGCGAGGTAGCGTGGGCTATGTGCTGGCAAAAGATGACCTTTTGCATAAAGATAGACGATGCGAAAATCCCCCCTTTTCTATCCCAGACATGCCTGTTTTGGCATTCAAAAGTAAGGAGGGTGGACTGCGGGCGCTGGTTGTGAACTATCCCATCCATGGAACTGTGATCCCGTGGACAGAACACTATCTAAGCAAGGATGTGAGCGGTGCGATAGAACAGAAGATAGAGGAGATATTCGATCATCCGGTCATGGTCATGTTTTTGAACTCGTATGCAGGGGATATGGCGCCTGGGGTGACACTACCACCCGAGTTGAGGGAAAAAGATGTCAGGACTGTTTGCGAGGGGCTTGGAAATAGGGCAGCTCAGACCGTGCGGGACGCAATGGCACATGTGGAGTATGAGGAGGAGGTTGAGATAAGCGCAAAAAGCATGTGGGCTCCGCTTGACAGGGTCTCATTGGGTATGAAGGGGACGAGTTCCCTTATGAATGCGGTGCAGTGCTTTGTGGTGCAACAATAATGGCGCCGTGCTTTGAAGATGCTTCTGGACCGATTGTAGATCTGGATAAGACCTGCGTGGGTCTTTGCGAGGCGTTGGGAATGCCAGGTCTCGAGGGAACACTCATAACGGTTGGAAGGATTGGGAAAGTGGCATTTGCGACATTTCCATCAGAAGCGGTCTCGATGATCGGTGCCGAGGTCTGCAAGGTTTTAGGGGAGGTGTCAGGTCTTGGATGTCTTTTTGTGGGTTATTCGCAGGATTACATTGGATATTCCTTACCCTACGATGATTTCTTCTACGGGGGCTACGAGCCACAGCTTTGCCTATTTGGACCCAGGCAGGGCGAGTATCTCACGAGCAAGATAAAAGAACTGGCTGAGGTGGTCTTCAGGGGTATAGAAAAACCAGAGTCATGGGAGGGCGCGTTATCACCGCCTGCGCTGTCGTATGAGCCTTTGCACGCAGAGATAGGGCTGGAGTGCGGGAAGATAACGGAGGATACGCAGGCATCGTACGGGGCTTTTGATACAGTGGGTTTCGCCTTCTACGGGGGTGACCCGTGGCTTGGCACTCCAGTTGCAACATTGGAGGTGTTCGACGGCTCTGAGTTCAGTCCCGCACGCAGGCGAAACGGCACGGTGATTGATTCCACGGGATATGAGTTCCTTATAACCCTTGATGTTGATCCTCCTTACAAGCAGAGCGCTCGAGAAAGGCACTTCAACTGGAGGTTTTCGTTCAAGGTCTCAAGAGAGGCCGACCTTGAGCCAAAGATGAGCGAGGGTGTCTATCGCCTTAGGGTTACAGGTCAAAATGCCAATGATAAAGGTGTGTCACAGTTCACTGTGTTTTCCTCACCGTTCAAAATAGAGTTCTAGAAAACATCGAGGAAACATCAAAAATGGAAGGGCGAACTTGAGGTTGTCTGTGCCACCGAGAAGCAACGATAAGGTGGAACCAAGGCGAAAAAGAAAAAATGTGACAAATGTCATTTTTGGGCTGAACCGATTTTAGCCAACGAACCGGTCATTATGCTGACGGATGCGCTCTTCTTGCCGCTACCCTGGGGTGGCGAGGGGAAGCGAGCCTTGGGTGGGAGCTCCTCTGGAGAGTGCCTGATACCAACTCACCCCGCGAAAGCGAGGTGGGTGAACAAGGTGTTATAGCTGTACAGGGCTTCTTCGGGCTGGCTCGTTCGCAGCTTTCTTATGGACCCAACTTTTTCGGCTGACATGCTGGGAAACCGCGCAGGGGAATCATTCGACTGATTGTCGTAAAACCGATTTTTGAATGATTCTTTCAGTAATGGGAGGGACATAATATGCAAGACCAATAGCCACTATTAGGCTTTCCGTGCCCCTATTAGCCCCCAAAATGTCCATAAGCATGCAAAACAAACGGTTTTTCCCTTCATCTGCAGCTGTCCAAGAAAATAAAAACGCGTGGATACATAAAACAATAGAAACATTCAGCCTCCGTAGGAAAACTTATACCAAACCTGTCGGGAAATGAGGCGTAAAAAGCACGATTGTGTATTGGGGAAGTTCTGGGTCCAAAGTTAGACCAATGGACCTAGTACGCAAAGCGCGATTGACGAGGGCTTAAAGAGTAGTTATCATAATATTCGCCTTGCCTTTGTGCCAACGTAGCTCAGCAGGCAGAGCAGCTGATTCGTAATCAGCGGGTCGGGAGTTCAAATCTCCCCGTTGGCTCTTTTTTCTTCTGCCAGTCAGATTGCAGTTCCTTGGCTCGTACATGTCTCAAGAACTTTCTGGGTCACGCCCGCAAACCCCGCTTTCAACTTATTGCCCGAACCGTTTCCGCTACCACTTTTCTATGGTAATGCGGTGATCTACCCCAAAATACCACCATATTCCTGTTGCACCTCCAAGCCATTTTGACATATAAAACACTGCCCTTAGACATTGGAGGAACCATGGTGACATTCAAGCCTTTCGCTGGATTCAGGGTAAAGAAGGATTTTGCGTCTTTGGTGCTAAGTCCACCATACGATGTGATTTCTTCCGAAGAGGCACGAGAGATGGCAAAGGGAAACAAGTTCTCGTTTCTGCGCGTGACAAAGCCAGAAATTGACCTTGACCCCTCTGTCCCTCTATATGACGACCGAGTCTATCAACAAGGAAGTCGCAATCTTAGATGGTTTATAGAACAACAGATTTTTCACAAAGAAAAGACCCCTGTTTTTTACATCTATGAACAAACCATGGGCGAGCATGTGCAGACTGGCATCTTCGGTCTTTGCGCTGTCAAAGAATATGAAAGTGGGCTTATCAAGCGTCATGAACACACCAGAAAAGACAAGGAAGACGACAGGACAAGGCATGTGACTGAACAAAATGCGAACTCTGAGCCTGTTTTCCTTTTTTTCAAGTCGAACAAGGAAATCGTAGAGACTGTCGAGCGATGTAAAGGCGAGCCAGCAATCGAGGTCACAGCAAGGGATGGGGTGGTCCACAAGGTCTTTGTGGTGGATGACCCAGCCACAACGCAGAAAATAGAGAGGCTTTTCCACGATGTGGACGCATTTTATGTGGCGGACGGGCATCACAGGACGAAGGCTTATGTGCGCCACGGGCAGGCCGCAAGGCTTGCAAACCCAAACCCCAAAGGGGACGAACCATACGAGTTCTTTATGGCGGTCGTTTTTCCGCATGACCAGCTCATGATCATGGACTACAACAGGGTTGTAGCAGACCTCGCAGGGCTAAGCCCAGATAAGTTTTTGGCAATGGTTGGCGAAAACTTCGAATATGAGCCAACCACAGAGCCAAAGCCATCGAAGCCACGAGAGTTTGGGATGTTCCTTGAAGGGCGATGGTACAGGCTTAGGGCAAAGCCTCACACATGGCGTCAAAACGACCCTGTGGCATCTCTGGACTGCTCGATATTGCAAGACTTTCTGTTGAACCCCATCCTTGGTATAAAAGACCCAAGGACAGACCATCGCATTGACTTTGTGGGTGGCATAAGAGGGATCGCAGAACTCGAAAAAAGGTGCAACGAACTTGGATTTGCCTGCGCCTTTGCACTTTATCCCGTTACGCTTGAGCAACTGATGAAGGTGGCAGATGCTGGCATGGTGATGCCCCCAAAATCAACATGGTTCGAGCCAAAACTTGGTTCAGGCTTGGTGTTCAGGTTGCTCGATGAATGACCCCTGTTAGTGCGCCCCTCCCCGTTTGGGCGTGACATTCCACAATGTCGCCATCAGAGCACAGCCCACAACTGCAAAGGGGATGGGCGCCCACTGCCACGCCTTCCATCCGTAGGTATCGAGTAGCCACCCCATTAGGATGCCTACGAATGAACTTGCAAGATATTGCATCCCATCGAAAAGCCCTGCCGCTGTGGCAGCAGCCCTCCTCCCGCCAAAGTCCATGGACGCTGCTCCACCCACCATCCCATGCGCCCCATTCACGCAAAAAGACAGAAGCGAAAGGCAGACCATAGCAGTCCACGCGCCACCCCCGACCATGTCACTTATGCCAAACAAGGCAAGGACAAGTGCCATCCCCAAGAAACCAAACACTATGACAGGCGCACGCCTTGCCTGAAAAATGCGGTCAGAAGCGATCCCAAAAGCAAACCCTCCAAGGATACCCAAAGTGGCAATGCCGATAGCAGTTGCCTGATAAGGCGCAAAAGAGGCAAGGTCGGTGCCTGACGGCAGATGAACATCTGAAAAGTACTTTGAAAACCAGACATCAACAGTCGAGCGCCTGACAAAACCTATCATCATCGAGCAAATCGCTATAGTCCATGTCACCCTGCTTGCGAATACCTTGCGCAAGACCTCGATGACTCGCACAGGGCGGTCATCTTCAGGGGTTATCTCGTCCCCTGTGTCAAACCCCTCGAACCCAGCGTCTTTTGGCGAGTTCTCCATCAGGAATAGATTCAAAATGAAAAAAACGCCTACAAGAAGGGCTGGTAGGATAAAGGCGAACTGGATTGGTAAGACACTTGCGATTGCAGGGACGCCCGAAAAGGCAAGGAGTAATCCCAGTCTTATAAGGACACCAAAGATGCCTGAAAATGTGCCTCTTTCCTTGATGTGGAACCACTGGGCATTTACCTTGACTATGGAGAGGGCGCCGAAGGACTGAAAATATCCGTTTATGCCCCAAAGAATAACCATTAGCGTGATAAGGGTAGAATGCTCAAGCCCGAAAGAGACCTGAGCCTTTGATATAAGTGTCTTGTCTTCCCAAACCGCTGGGGCAGAAACCGTCGTAAGGAGGAGCCCGAAAAGGAGGTTAGCACACATCACGCCTAATGCCCCGAAAAGAAAAGCCTTTTTGCCCCCGATGCGGTCCGCAATCGGACCATTTAGGACAACCGATAACCCATAGACCAGTGGCATGACGGTCTCGAATGTCCCTGTCTCCACATTCGTAAGTCCCAGAAAATGCGCAACCTTGCCCATGATCGCTGCAAAGTTGTATCTGGACATGTAAAAAAGCGAATAAAGAAGACCCAAGACCAGCCAGTTTTGCACTCGTCTAGCCCTGAACCTCGGGTCGTGAACAAGGGGAGGGAGTTCAGAAGGCATGTTTCACCTCAGTGGATGCAAAAACAAAAGATTCAAAGGCGCTCGTCCTCTTTGTTCCATGCAAGGAAACATCTAATCATAATAGAACTGTGGAAACCTGTCGAATGTAATCGCACCCAGTGCGTTCATCAAGAAGGCATATATGCACAGGACAAGAAACCCCTTTGTGAAGTGTCTAGAGCCGACAGCCAGCATTGCGAAAAGGAACGGCATGAAATCCAGTGCGAATCTCCAGCCAAACTGAGCCCATCCTGTGTTCTGATAGAACAGATTTGGCAGTGCCACAAAAAATGCTGCAAGCGCAAGATTGCGGGCATAAGGTGGAAAGGTCTTGGGCCACAAAAGGTAAAGCAAAAATGGAGATGTAAAAAGAAGCGATAGCCCGTGCCTTGTTATGTGAATGAAGGGTGGAAATGCATCAAACACTGGGGGATTTGTGATCGCTGATGCAAGGTTCGCCTTCAAAAACCAAAAGGAGAAAAGCCCATGCTCCCTGATGGAAGGTCTTGTGCCACCAGCAAGGAAGGTGTGCCCGAACTCGAAGGGGTTTTCGAATCTGGCATAGTTATAGAGCGCAAGCAAAGCGCCAACTGCTAGGACGGGCGCTGAAAAGGCAAGTCCCTTTTTCACAAGGTAGGAAAAGCCACGCCACACATAGCGGTTTCCATCCCGAAAAAGTTCCATGGCAAAGAAGACAAAACCAAATGCAATCGGAGTTCTTGTAGCCATCCCTAAAGCCAGAGCGAGCCCTGCAAGGAAAGGATGCCGGGCGTCAGTCGCTGCCCAGATATAAAGTGTTTGCAGTGTGACGCCCATGATGAGCGCTGTGAACCATACCTCGCCCCTTATCGAACTGAAAAAGTTGACAGTGCCAAAAGTAAAAAGGACAGAAAGAAAAAGATTTTCTTTGGGGGTGCGAGACGAAAGCCCCCGAAGCGAGAGGCTTTGGAGAAAACAAAAAAGAAGCAAAGCGTTCAGGGCTGCATTTACAACTGTGAATAGGACATCGTTCGTGTCGTAGCCAAATAACAAGAAGAAAGGAAGGAACACTATGGCTGGAAAAGGTGGGAACGAGACAAAGTATTTGGTGTCGTCGCAAAGCCTGCCAGGAGAGCCACAGCCCCTTTTTATGTCGTGGTCAGGATGAATCACCATCTCTGTGCCATCCAGAGTGCGGAATCTATATTTCTGGTCGCTCTGCGAGTCAGACCATGGATACACGCCCTTCACCACTGTGCCGTCATTCAAGGTAATGATGTGAATGCTTGCCCAGTCGTTCCAGCCCACACTTGTTCCGTCAGGACCTGTAAGGTGCCTGTCAACTGCCCTTTGCAGACCCTTTGGATCCTCGGGTCTTTCCCTTTGCCCCTTGAAGCGCTTTGGTGTGTCGGTATCAAGCCTTCCCTGAAGAAAAGAGTTTGCCAGATCAAGAAAGTGGAAATGGGGGGATGGACCCAAAAGTCTATCCCATGAAAAAAGGGCAAGGAGCCCTAGCGACCCCACGAAAAGTAGCCATTTGTAGAACCTCGGCATAAGCGAAAATCCTTGTGCAAAGGCGTTTGGATAATAAACGAGCATTGTCTGTGCGTCAATATGTCTGTGAACCCAAGACTTCCTGTTAATAACAGATGGACGAGGCACAAGTGCTTGTGCTTTGTGGGCTTGTGTCTTTGGTGTTTTCTGAGTTACCGGGCAAAGTCATGCTGTCGGACAGGGTAACAGGGTCTTGTGTGCTGTTTTCATGCTGAAGGAAGTAGCCGAAAACGATCGCAAAGAAACAAACGGTCATTTCGTGGGTTAGAAGGAAGAGAGGGGGAAGGGCGTTTGTGGGCAGGCGATTTCGCTTTATCGGAACACTATCTCCCCGTTTTCGTCAACATCCACCAGGACATGGGCGTTTTCCCTGAACTTCCCTTGCAGTATCGCCTGCGCAAGCGGGTTCAAAATGCGCTTCTCGATAACCCTTCTAAGCGGTCTTGCCCCATAAACAGGGTCGTACCCCTCGTCAGCAATCCTCGCCTTAGCCTTTGGCGAAAGTTCAAGCCTTATCTTCCTTTCCTCGAGCCTCTTCGCAACCCTTTCCATCTGAATATCAATGATCCTTTCGATGTCTTCCTTGGTAAGACTGTTGAAGATCACAATCTCGTCTAACCTGTTCAGGAACTCGGGTCTAAAATGGGCTTTCAGGGCATTCATCACCCGCTCACGAACTGCACTATTGCCATCAATCGGGATACCCCTTTCCGCTGCGTCCCTTATGTATTCGCTCCCGATATTCGATGTCATCACCAAGATGGCGTTCTTGAAATCAGCGACCCTTCCAAGCCCATCCGTGAGCCTGCCGTCGTCCATTACTTGCAACAGCACATTGAACACATCAGGGTGCGCCTTCTCTACTTCATCCAGCAGGACAACACAATAAGGTCTTTTGCGGACAGCCTCTGTAAGCTGCCCCCCTTCTTCGTGCCCGACATATCCAGGCGGCGCACCAACAAGCCTTGCCACCGAGTGCTTCTCCATGTATTCGCTCATATCCAGCCTGACCATCGCCTGTTCGTCATCGAAAAGAAACTCCGCTAGCGCCTTGACCAGTTCTGTCTTGCCAACGCCTGTCGGTCCTAAGAACAAAAAGCTCCCGATAGGTCTTTGGGGGTCGCTCAGCCCTGCCCTAGCCCGCCTGACTGCATTGGCAACTGCCCTTATCGCCTCTTCCTGATGCACGACCCGTTTTTGTAGCCTTTCTTCCATAAGCAACAGTTTCTGCTGCTCGCCTTCAAGCATCTTAGCCACAGGGATGCCAGTCCACGACGACACGACCTTAGCAATATCTTCCTCGTCAACCTCCTCTTTCAACATCTTCTTTACGCTCTGCACCTCTTCCAGCGCTTTCGATGTCTTTTGAATCTCGTTCATGAGCTCTGGTATGCGTCCATATTTTAGTTTCGCTGCATATTCATAATCACCGCTCCTTTCTGCCATCTCCTCTTCGTGTCGCAATCGCTCTACCTCTTCTTTCAGATTGCGCAGTTTTGTCAAAAGCTCCTTTTCCATTTGCCAGTGTGCTCTCAACTCTTTTGCCTCTTCCTTCAGATTGGCGATCTCCTCCTCTACCTTCTTCAGCCGCTCCTTTGCAGCCGCTCCCTCCTCCCTTGAAAGCGCCTGTCTTTCCACCTCCAGTTGCGCTATCCTCCTCTCCACATCGTCCACCTCTGCTGGAACCGAATCAATCTGCATCCTGAGCCTGCTCATCGCCTCATCAACAAGGTCAATCGCCTTGTCTGGCAGGTGCCTGTCTGTTATGTATCTTTTGGACAAGACCGCCGCTGCCACAAGCGCTGAATCCTTGATCCTTACGCCGTGATGGATTTCGTATCTCTCGCGCAATCCCCTCAAAATAGATATTGTATCCTCGACGCTCGGCTCTCCAACATACACAGGCTGGAACCTTCTTTCAAGCGCGGCATCCTTCTCGATATACTTCCTGTATTCCTTGAGCGTCGTAGCCCCCACGCAATGCAAAACGCCCCTTGCAAGCGCAGGTTTCAGCATGTTGGATGCATCTATCGCACCTTCAGCAGCGCCTGCACCTACGAGTGTATGCAACTCGTCAATGAACAAGATTATCTCCCCATTAGACCTCTCTATCTCCTTTAGCACCCCTTTGAGCCTGTCTTCAAACTCGCCCCTATACTTTGTCCCTGCAACCAGTGCCCCCATATCGAGCGCCAGAATCCTTTTGTTCTTCAATGATTCTGGGCAGTCCCCCTTTGCAACCCTTTGAGCCAAGCCCTCGACAATCGCTGTCTTCCCGACGCCTGCCTCCCCCACAAGCACAGGGTTGTTCTTTTGCCTTCTCGACAGAATCTGCATGACCCGCCTTATCTCATCATCACGCCCGATGACTGGGTCAAGCTTCCCCTGCCTCGCCAGTGCGGTCAAATCCGTTGCAAACTTTTCCAGCACTCTGTATCTCTCTTCCGCATCCTCGCTGTCAACTCGTACACCTCCCCGTATATCTTTCAACGCCAGCAAGAACGAGTCCTTGTTTATTTCGAACTCTCGCAATATCTCCCCAGCGGTGCCTTCGTCTTTCAGCGCAGCAAGGAATAGATGCTCGGTGCCAACGAAATCGTCCTTGAATGCCTGTGCCTCCTTTTCAGCCTCGATAAAAAGTTTCTGAAGTCTCCTGCCCATCGCAAGCGAACCACCGCTTACTCTAGGGAAGCGCATGAACGCACCTTCAAACTTCGCTTTTAGTGCTGCAGGGCTCTTCTCGAGTTTCTTTAGCACCTGCGGAACAACCCCTTCCTGGTCGCTAAGGATAGCGAACAAAAGATGCTCTACCTCTACCTCTGGGTGTCCCTGCTCTGTCGCAACCTTCAAGGCATTTTGGACTGCCTCTTTTGCTTTGTTTGTCAAGTTATCTAGCCTCATAACAACCTCCTTTTTCTCTGGCTTTCGCCAGGTTTTCTGTATGAACAATTGGTTCTGGCGCAAAACTTGCAAGGGGTTCAACAGACCCCTTTTTTCATTTTTTCGTCTTTGAAAGTTCGGTGCGCGGCTAGTGCCTCGCTTTTCCTAGCGCCCCCCGTCTCCTTCGTGGGCAAAATGTGGCAAGCCTGAACATAGAAAATCTCGAGTCTAGTGCGTCTTATTTTCCTTCACAGAAAACAAAAAACTTGATATGCTTGGTGTGCCCTGGGAGGTGACCCTCTATGGAGAAAAGAAAACACCCAAGAAGGACTTGCTCGATAAAGGCTTTTCTTTACGACCCTCCGTCCAGCGAAATCATAGAGTCCCGTGATGTCTCGGCTTCTGGTGTATATTTTAATGGAGACCCTAAAGTGAACGAGGGTGCAATAGTGCACCTGCGCATGGAGATCACTGTAAAGGGCAATGGGGAAGAAAAGACATTCCCTGTTGATAGCGCGGTGGAAGTGGTGCGGATAGCCAAAGGGTCGAGTGGTGAGGTGTTAGGATTTGGGGGCAGGTGGGTCAGGGTATTTTGCAGGGGAGAGATCAAACCTGTAACCGAGTTTTTGCGCTCGGTCCTGGGTGTGACCGGAGGCTTCGTGCAGACCATTTCTCCAGAGACCGCATCCGAGCCCCCTTATTATGTGTTCCAGTTTCCGACGGGCGAGAAAGAAATGCAGTGTTCTGCCCAACCGAGCGAGGAAGTCCAGGCACCAAAAGAAGAAACAGAGCCAAAAGTTTCAAGGACAGGGATTTATGTTGTAATGCCTATAAGATACCGAGTCGGGAATGAGGAGTTCGAAGGCAGGGCAGTGAAACTGAGCTCGAATGGGTTACGGATAGCAACAAATGGGATGACTCCAGATGTCTATTCCAAGATCACGATAATAATCCCGACAAGGCACAAAGACAGACTGGTGGACCTAGAACTTATGGCGACTGTAACAACGGTGCGGGCGGTTTCACCTGGTGCAGAAGCCCGGTTCGAGGTAGAGTTCAGCCTTGCTAACGATGCGGAAAAACTGAGGATGTATCGCAGGATTTTGGACAGAGTAAATGAGTCTTTGTCGGTGCAGAAAAAAGTGTGATTTTTTGTAATGGTGGAAGGTGTAAGATGAGGTTCTTTCTTATGTCCAGAATGGTCGTTCTTGTTGCAATATCGCTGTTCGTGGCTTGTTCCGACCCTGTTACAAGGGCAAGAAAAGAGATTCAGAGGAAACCCGAGAATGCTATCAAAATACTGTCGGAGGCATTGCAAAAGAACCAGAACTGCTTTGATTGCGCTATCTTTTTGGGGCTGGCTTGCGAGGTGACAAAGGATTATCAGCGGGCAGCCGAGGCGTACGAGATGGCTTTGAAGATGCCTGATGCTTCTTTCAGGCAAGAACCAGTGAGGGACAGGCTTCTTCTCGTCTATGGCGAAATATTCAAGACCTCCACCGACAAGAACACAAAGGAAGAAGTCGCTATAAAGGCTGCAAATCTGGAAAAAACGCTTGCGGTTCAAAAGGCGTGGGCGAATGAATATCTAGCTTCCGAACACTGGAAGGCGTTCGAAGGTCTTGTTGGGAAAGGGATGCTTAAGGAAGCGCAGGAAGAAGCGCAAAAGGTCATGGGGCTTTATCTTTCGAGGCAAAAAAAGGAGGAGTTTGCTAGGCAGGCGACACAGATGCTTCAGGATGCGTTCGCAAAAAAGGTCGTGGATACTGTTTTGCAGGAAGTGGATTCTGACGAGGTTCTTGGAAGATTTGTGCAGAAAGAGAAGAAGAATGTGAGGCTTATAAACGAATATGTCGTGCCAAACCCTCGAAGTGACCCACAAATAAACCCTGATGCACAGGATTTCATGATGGTGGTGCGCTCGAGGGCTTGCCTTCCTTTAAGGGAGGACTTTGGGAAGGTTGTAGGCGCAGTCGCAGGAAAAGCAGGAATAAATCGAGCGTTATCTGACGAGGAGGTCAATCGTCTGTTTGCGGTTGCTTACACATACGCAAGCGCTGGGTTCAAGGCGATTGATGGTGAGCGCATAAAGATTGGGCAACCCTTTGTCTGTTTTATCGAGATGCCTCTTGAGGCATTAGCCCGTGAACTCTATGCATTTTCGCAGTAGCATCAAAGCCAACCTCGCTGGCGTTTTTCTTGCGCTCACATACTTTGTTCTGCTTTTGAGCACGCAAGACATCGGTTTTCCAAGGGACGAAGGATTTTACTTCAGTGCGGGAGAACAGTATTCGAGGTGGATTGACGACCTTTTTGCTGACCCTCTGCACGCGTTTTCAAGGGAGAATGTCGAGAAGAGATTTGGTAACAACCCTGAACATCCAGCGCTATGGAAGTTTTTATTTGGCTTATCATGGCGCCTTTTCGGTGCATTTGCCGAAGACAAGGGGGCACGCTATTGGTACGAAGGAGGAAGCCCTCCGAAGCCCATTTTTGGGATAATGAAAGAATCCACGGCGATGAGGCTCCCAGCGATGCTCGTGGCGTCTTTTCTTGTTTATTTGATTTTTAGATTTGGTTTCGTTTTCTTCAACTTTCGGGTGGGGGTGGCGTCAGCACTTGCGTGGATGTTCATGCCCCATGTTTTCTGGCACTCGCACCTTGCGTGTTTCGATGTGCCCGTGACTGCGATGTGGTTCTGGACGACCTACTGTTTTTTGCGCTCCATGAATGGCGGGGGGGTGCGATGGGCTATCTATACAGGGGTTGTGTTTGGGCTTGCCCTGTCCACAAAGCATAACTCGTTTTTCCTGCCCCCTGTTTTGGTGCTTTTTTATTTGCTTACGCATTACAAGGAGTTTTCGATCAAGCGGTCAAGTGAAGGCGGAGTGCGAGGCATATCCATCCCCCCCATTCCATGGGCATTCGTCGCTATGCTGATAATATCACCAGTCATCTATTATCTTTTGTGGCCCAAACTTTGGTTCGACCCGATCGGACACCTGAAATGGTATATCCAGAGGCACACAGCGCACGAATATTATTGGGCTTACTATTTCGGGACTTTATACACTGAGCCTCCTTTCCCGATTGAGTTCCCATTCGTGATGTCCTTGATAACGATACCAGGACCTACTGTCCTCCTTGCGTTTCTGGGGGGGGCGGTCATGCTCGTTCGGAGGTTTGCCCGCACATCGAGCATCAATCAGAGCAAGGTTCGAGGACTTGGGCTTTTTGTGTTCCTGAACTTCCTTGTGCCCTTTGCGGTGATAGCCCATCCAAAAGTCCCGATATTTGGGGGCACAAAGCACTGGATGCACGGCGTCCCTTATGTTGCGCTGTTCGCTGGGGTTGGGGTTGACTATGTTTTGCAAGGGTTGGCGCAGGTCAAGGTTGAAAGGGCATGGCGTGTTTGTGCATGGGCTTTGGCATCGCTTGTGATGCTTTTAGCACCCGCATTCGACACGCTTCACGGCTACACGAATGGGAGCACCTATTACAACGCCTTCGTGAATGGCAGGAGGGCTATGGGTGAGTTTGGACTTCAGCGGGAGTTCTGGGGAAACTCTGCCTTTTCAGCACTTGAATACATAAACAAGAACGCACCTCAGGGCGCAAGGGTGGACTTCCATGACACTGCGTGGGATTCTGTGAAGATGTATAGAAGGGTCGGGCTTTTGCGGGAAGACATCGTCCCCATCTGGGATTACAACAATGCAGACTACTTCTTGTTCCACTGGCATAAGGAGTTCCTTGACCTTGAAGGCGAAGTGAGGGGGGCGTTTTTGTCGCAGGTGCCAGTTTTTGTGGTATCTCAGGATGGGGTGCCCCTGTTGAATGCGTATAAAAGGGGTGGGCAAAAAGCCGAAAAAGGCACGCGAGGCATAGGGGTCCGATGAAACAACAAAGGTTCGGTTTTGCCATTGCTTGCGCTGTGCTTTGTTTTTGTTTGGCGTATTTTGCTTATGACATTTACCTTGTGCTGTCAGTGCCAGGGCAGGAGGCTTTTGAACAGGCTTCTTCCTCTGTCAAGGCTCAAAGAAAGGCAGGGGATTGCCTTACATTCAATCCCTCGTGGGCTTCGGAGGGCGCACCGTTTTTCGATGGGATGAAGGTGTTCATGCAAGAACACACGGACTGGTACGAGGCAAAGAAGTGCAGAAGGGTTTTTCTTGTGGCTTCTTTCGGTGCAGGGACAAATGGGGTGCCCGAGGGGTTCGAGGTGGAGGAAGAAAGGGATTTTGGGGGGGTGCAAGTGTTTCTGCTTAGCCCACCGAAAGGTGAAAAACTTGTTTATGACTTCAGGGAAAACATAAAAGATGCAAAGGTTGTAAGGATTTATGGGGATCGCACGGAGGAGTGCAAGATTTTCAAGAATGACAGATGGCACTGTGGGAGTGAGCACCCATGGCAGTTTGTTGGGAGACATTTCAGGGACATAGCGGGTGCTGTGAGGGAGGTCATATGGGCGCATCCTCTGGACAAAGGGAATCCCATTGAAATCACATACGATTCTGTGCCTGTGGGAAATAAACTTGTCATCCATTATGGCTGGACACTTCGTGCAATCGAGGCAAAACTTGGCGAGCCAGTTGACTTTACTGTGCGTGTTGACGGGCAGGTCGTCTTTACGAGACGACTATTGGTCGAAGAGAAGGACTGGTTCGAGCAGGTGATTCCATTGAAGAAGGGAGATAAAGACACGATTTCTGTGGTCTTCACCATCTCGACAAGGAACTATCAGAACCGTCAGTTCTGCTTCACTGCGGATGTGTGGGAGTGAGGTTGGACGCGCAGGTTTGCCAGCACTTTGTCATACAAGTTTGCGTGGTAACCGCACTACATGCCTCGTTCCAAAAATCGCTCGTCGGATGCTATTTTGAATCGTTCCACCAACCTTGGATTCCCTCGGCATCCCAAGCCCTTCACCTTGTCGTTTTAGCATCGCATCTTCTGTGTTGCTCGCCACGAACCACAAAGGGCATGACCCAAAATTGGCGATTGAAAATTTAGATTTTTCTGGCTCGCCCCATCCTCCCCCAACCCCTCCCTCACCCCCCTTGCCCACCTCTTCCTCCCGTCGTCCTCGCCCGTAGGAAGAGGGAGGAACGCACTTTCATCTAACTACCCATAAACTTTGTCTGCTGCATTCCTGAAAGCATTAACTACCTTTGACCTGCTCCTCTCCTTCCCAACCCACCGAGAATCTTCTGTATCCCCTGTTAGCCCTTTCAGCTATTTCCCCAAGACATCAAAATAACACACAGCACTGTGTTACCCTGTCCCACCACAAAACTTCACCGACCTAGTCAGTACATAACAGTTATACGACCTCACACAGCACAAAGACTTCAGCGGTTTTGATCTCATCCTAACAGCAGACCTCGAGGACAAAGCACAAATTGACATATGTGCTAAAATACTTTTTGTGTGTGGAGCGCTCAGATTGGCGACGCAGAGATGAAAAAGAATGGTAGTTATGACGCTGCACGGGATGCTATTAAACGAAAAGCCTGTTTCGTTTAATATCCTGGCAAGTTATGAAAGGATCGTTAAATAACGACGACATTCGAAAATGAAGCGAGGGCTGACTGGAGATTACCAAATCATCGCTATTGGAGACAAAAGGCTTCGGGCGTTTATCCCTTTCCCGCTTCCACCAAAACCTCCTTTAGACCTGACAGGCTCGAGGGCTCACCTTTTAGAGAAGGCTACCCTTGCCCTCGGACGGCTCGACAGTGTGAGCGTTCTGCTCCCAGACCCCAATATTTTTCTTTATAGCTATGTGCGCCGCGAGGCAGTGCTTTCCTCGCAGATCGAGGGAACGCAGTCGTCCCTTTCAGACCTTCTTTTATTCGAGATCCAGGGAGCCCCTGGTACGCCCGTGGGGGATGTGGTTGAGGTCTCGAACTATGTATCTGCTTTGAACCACGGCTTGGCACGGTTACGAGAGGGGTTTCCCTTTTGCAATCGCTTGATCCGTGAAATGCACGCCAAACTGCTTTCTAGTGGACGAGGGAGTGAGAAACAGCCTGGGGAGTTCAGGCGAACCCAGAACTGGATAGGCGGCACACGACCCGAAAACGCCCACTTTGTGCCACCCCCCCCAAATGTCGTAGAGAGATGCATGGCAGACCTCGAAAGTTTTCTTCATGACAGAAGTTCACCATATCCCACCGTGGTTAGGGCTGGTCTTGCCCATGCCCAGTTCGAGACGATTCATCCATTTTTAGATGGCAATGGACGCATTGGGCGCCTTCTTATCGCCTTCATTTTGCACCATGAAGGTGTTTTGAAACAGCCGCTCTTATATCTTAGCCTCTATTTCAAGCAGAACCGCAACGAATACTACCGACGGCTCGACCTTGTGCGGGTCGAGGGTGATTGGGAAGCATGGCTAGACTTTTTCCTAGAGGGTGTGCTCCATACTGCCCAAAACGCAGTCGAGACTGCACAGCGTCTTGTGGCTTTGTTCAAGGAGGACTCGCGTAAGATCGAGGCACAAGGGCGCATTGCAAATACCGCCTTGCGGATATTCAACCTTCTGTGCCAAAGACCTCTTACTACCTTGACCGAGGCATCCAAACAGACAGGGCTTACATTTCCTGCTGTAGCCAAAGGCATGGAAACACTTATAAGACTTGGAATTGCCAAAGAAGTTAGTGGGCGCAAGCGTGACAGAGTCTTTGCCTATGACCGTTATCTTGCCATCCTGAATGAGGGCACAGAACCGATGTGAAAAAAATGAACAATAGCCTCCATGAGGTGTTCTTAGAGACCTGAGCGCTTTTGCCTTGAAAAATCCTTGGCGCTTTGAAACAATAAGTTTTAGACATTGGAAGTGGAGCCATGCGATGGGAAAAGTGACAGAAAAAGTGAAGATCACAAACCTTTTCGAGCCCACATTGTCTGTCGAGGTTGAGGCAGTCGTTGATACTGGCGCAACGATGCTCGTTTTGCCACAGGACATAGTTGACAAACTGAAGTTGAAGAAGATTCGCGAGGTAAAGGTCAGGTACGCGAACAACGCGATAGAAACAAAGTCGGTCTATGGCGTCGTCACAGTGGAGATCAGGGGGCGGATTGGTAACTTCGATGTGCTTGCCGAGAATGCCGGCTCCCAGCCGTTACTCGGTCAAGTTGTCCTGGAAATCCTAGACCTCGTTGTTGACCCTAAAACACACTCTCTTAGGCCCAACCCCCAATCCCCCGATATGCCGACGGTCGAGGTGTTGCACAGCCGATTTTGTGGTTGAACGCCCAGAGGCCTACCTGAATGTGCCATCTGCTGAGCAAGGCTAGATTATGCCCTCCGCTCCATGGCAGGCGTCGAGCCCAGAAGCCACAGATCTTCGACTGATCCCGCTCGAACAGGTATATGCGACGATCTAAATAAACCGCCACCAGACCGAGATGCCACCAACGCCTAACCAAGAGGTCCCAAGTGGTTTGTTGAAGTAGGTGGCGCGATTCCATGGTTTAGAGAGGAACTGGAAGACGAATCCGATGCCGACCTCTAGTTTGTTTATGACTACATAGCCCAAGTAGGAACGCATCTGCACGCCGTACATCCAGAGGTCAAGGTGGTCTGTGCCACCTACATCAAGGGACAACTTCACGACGCATGGGGCAAGCCCCGCCCTAAACACAAATCGGCGTTTTTCGAGCCTGCCATCGAGCCCACCAGCAATGCTCATGTAGGTTAGCAACCCAGCACCAACGCTACTATCCCCTTTAGCCCAACAATCAAAGAAAGAAAGGAACGCGCCCAGTTTACTAACGATTGACATTCTGACAGAGCCATCAAACCCAATGAGCCACTTATACGAAAACCCCCGGCTGTCTCCCCTGAATCCAAGCACTCGCACTGGAACAGGAACGCCAAGAATGAGCGAAATCTCACCAGAACGAGCGCTTAGGTCCGAAACCTTGAACAGGAGCACGGTCGCGCACGCTAGGGGCAAAAGCTTCGCTCTCAAGATGCTCAGTCGCTCTGCTCCAGCTCCGAAACGCACTGCTGGTAAGAGGTTACAGTGCCAGGACGCGTGTATCCAGGGAACCAGTATTCTTCAGGTAGGAGTAGGCGGACATCCCCCTTTTGGTTTACGACCTCGGCACACGCATGCTCGTCTTCACCCCCATGCGGATAGTTCAGTGCGATGATGCTCTTGTCCTCAAATACCCAAGCTGTGCCCTTACGCACCAAGCTCAAGGTGGTGACAGCGCCCGTGCCCGTATCTTTCTGTTGAGTGTTCTCGTTCACCTCCACATCCCAGTCTCCTCCTAACGCCGAGAACTTTCCTGGCACCGCTCTTTCAGCTTTCTTGTTCGCTACGATGTTGAACTGGTGATCCACGACCACCTTTTGATCCTGGCCCGTGTTCTCATCAGGGTAGCTATAACTGTACCGGTAGTGCGCTGTGCCCTTGACCTCTTTTTCCGCGATCGAGATATCAATTGCGAGCTGCCAGTCCTCTCCTTGACTGCAGTTGGCGGTCGCCTTGAGACTGCTTACTTTCAAGACGCAAGGAACAGGGATGGTGATGTATTTACCGGCAATCTGCTGAAGGTCGTAATCACCTTGCGCCATCCCCAAAGAAAACTCTTCGCCGGCGCCGCCACAGGCAAAGGCGAAGAAGAGCAAGCCTGTTAGCGCCAAACAACACTTGACTCTTGCATTAGCTACTAAACAACGCATAAAAAACCTCCATACAAAAGACAATGTAAAGCCTAGCGTGCTTTTTTTTTGTCAAGATAATTTTTCGCGCAACAACGATCCGGGTCAACGCCCTTTTTTGCATCCCGCAAAATAGCTCGAAGCCGTGACCCCGTAAGCGCCAAGCCTTAGAGCAAATGCCCGAAGACAGTGAAAAAACTTTAGACCACAAAAAATCGCCTCGCCGCGACTACTCCCACTCTATCGTCCCAGGTGGCTTTGAGGTTAGGTCAACCAAGACTGCCGAGATGAAGGGGAGGGAGGAGAGGCGGGACTTTAGCTCATGAAGAACAGGTTCTGGGAACCTGTAAGCCCTTGCGGTCATGCCTCGGGAGGATTGGACTGGTCTTGTGACGATGGTTTCAAGACCACCAGAGCCAAAACTAATGGGTAATGCAACGACAGGGCATTGCCATATCTGGTCATAGATGCCGTGCTTTCTTAGCACTTCATCCACGATGCTATCTGCCTCACGGAGCATGTCGAGCCTTTCCTTTGTGACATAAGCCCGACGCACCACAACTTCCAAAGGTTTTTCTGGATATAAAAGGTAAGCACACCTGTTTATGCCCTCGACCTCCTTCAGGATTGCACTTACCACCCCTTCATCCAGTTCTTCGTATCGCCCCCCCCACAAAACCCCAGCAAACTCGTAACTCCGCAGATCAGCCTTCACGCCAACAGACTTTATTGGCAAAACAAAGCCCTCCCACCCGTATTTTTTGCACACCTCCAAAAACCTCGAAGCAACCTCTTGATCTGCCCTTTCATCCCCCCTCGCGCAAAGGCAGCGCACCCCAAGCCCAGGACCAGGAAAAGGATGCCTTGCAAGCACTTCTTTCGGCAAACCAAGCAGTGCCCCAAGTTCCCGCACCTCGGACTTATAAAGTTCACGCAGTGGTTCCACCACCCTGCCCTCTTCGATCATCTTCCTTATCAAAGGCACCCTGTTGTGATGAGTCTTTATGGTGTCTGCACGCTTGGTCCCGCCTGTTTCTATCATGTCTGGATATATCGTGCCCTGCGCAAGAAAGCACTCTTGGGACAAAAACCTCTCTGCCTCCCTCTTGAATACCTCGACGAATGTGTCTCCAATGACCCGCCTCTTCTGTTCTGGGTCGAAAACCCCTTCCAACCGCTTCAAGAATTCATCGCCAGCGTCCACAAAATGAAGGTTCTTCTGAAGCCCAAGTGCCTCAAGTTGCCTCAGAACCGCTTTGCTTTCGTCCTTCCTCATCAAGCCGTTGTCAATATGCAGAAGGTGAAGTTTGTCACCTCCCAAAGCCCTAGCCACGATAAGCGCAGTCACAGTCGAATCAACCCCCCCAGAGACCAGCAGAAAAACAGACCCATCCTTTACAAACTCCCTTGTCTCTTGAATCTTTGCCTCGAGGAAGTTTTCCATTGTCCATGTTGGCTTGCACCCGCAAATCTTGATTGCGAAGTTCGCAAGCAGAATATCACCCTTCACTGTATCGTCAACCTCGGGATGAAACTGGACGCCATATCTTCTGACTTTGTCGTTTATGACTGCTGAAAAACGCTGTTCATCCACCCCCTCCCCTACCCTGCTCCTCCCAGCCTCAACAAATCCTTCGCCCACCTCGACCACAGAATCGAAGTGGCTCATGAATACCTGTTCTTCTGCCTCCCAACCGTCGAAAAGCGGGTGTTCGACCAACCTCCTAAATATCGCATACCCCCACTCCCTCCCACCATGCACAACCTTCCCCCCATAATGTTTGGCAATCTCTTGATGTCCAAAGCATATCCCAAGGATAGGCACTTCCAGCCCAAATATCTCGTGGTTATAGTCAGATGCCTCGCCCTTTGATGAAAGTGCAGGGCTTCCAGAAAGCACGATACCCTTGAACTTCCGAAACACCTCCAGAGGCGCTTCAGGGTCAACAATCTCTGCGAACACCTTTGCCTTCCTTATCTTCGTGGCGATGAGATGGGCATATTGCCCCCCAAAGTCCACGACCGCTATTGCATCATGTGTCATATTCCCCCTCCCAACTCCCAATCATCGCAACGATCCGGGCATGCTCCTGTTCCATCTTTTTCTTGTCTTCCTCCCTCTCGTGGTCAAAACCAAGAAGGTGTAAAAGGCTATGGATAAACAAAAACTCAATCTCCTTCATCAGTTTTTCTTCCTCGCAAGCCCCTTCCTGAAACTCTATCCCCTGCCTTAGCGCAGTCTCTACCGATATGACAATATCCCCCAACAGCCCCCCCACATCATCCCCCTCGAACGACAAACAGTCGGTCGCCCTGTCAACCCCCCTGAACCTCTTGTTCAACTCCCTGATCTTCTTATCAGAAACCAGCACAACGCTTACATCTTTTTCCACCCCCGCCGCCCGAACGACCCGCCCAAACAAAGCCCGCAACCTTTCCGCATCCACCTTGACCCGCCTCTGCCTGTTCAAAACCTCGACCATTCCTACCTCCAGCCTTACCTCTTCTTCGTTCTGCGCTCGTATGCATCATACGCCTTCAGGATTTCGGCGACGACAGGATGTCTCATCACATCCCTTTCATCGAACTCGCACACCGCCACCCCTTTTATCTTTGCAAGTATCTGCCTTGCGTGGCTTAGCCCCGAAATTTTTCCAGCAGGCAAATCGGTCTGAGTCACATCGCCAGTCACCACGACCCTCGAGTTGTATCCGATCCTGGTAAGGAGCATCTTCATCTGTTCAACGGAACAGTTTTGCGCCTCATCAAGGATTATAAAGCAGTTGGAAAGCGTGCGCCCTCGCATGAATGCGAGCGGTGCGATCTCGATGACCCCTTTTGTGATCAACCCCCCTCCCCTCTCGTATCCCATGATGTCGTACAACGCGTCATAAAGCGGTCTTAGATATGGGTTCACCTTTTCGACCATGTCCCCAGGCAAGAACCCAAGCCTCTCGCCTGCCTCAACTGCAGGTCTAGTCAAAACTATATGTTTCACCTTTTTTCCAAACAAGCACCACAGCGCAAACGCCATCGCAAGATATGTCTTGCCCGTGCCCGCAGGTCCTATCGCCAGCACGACATCGTTCTTAGCCATCGCATCCAGATACGCCTTTTGATTTGGGGTCTTTGGGATCACAACTGTTTCAGCACCAGGAAGTTTTATTCCCCCACTCATGATCTCGCTCAAGGATGCACCCGGCTCGACAGCCACAACAGCCAGCGCCCTGTCAACCTCTTGTACCCCCACAGGAGCCCCCCTCTTTGCGACCTCGTAAAGTTCCTTCAATAGCGTCTTTGCCTTTGCCACATCCTGCTCACTCCCGCTCACTGTCACCTCGTTTCCCCTTACCCTCAAGCCCACACGCAGATTTGCCTCTAGCCTTTTCAGGTTCTCGTCGAACTGCCCGCACAAGGTCTGAAAGGCGTCAAGGTCTTCGAACGCAATCGTTACAGTTTCATTTTCCTTTTGTTGCATCCTCACTCCCCAAGGTATCGAAAGTGATTCTTGGTCCAGCCTTTTCCAGATCGTTTGCACTCAAAAGACCTTCTTCCACCAACTCTTCGAGCCTTCTAGGCTCCCGACCTTTGATAAGCCTGAAAATATCCAAAGCCTTCTGTATCCTTTGCTGTGCCACCTGCGCCCGCACTATCTCGAACTTGTCCAAAACCACGCTGTCCCGCGAGACCTCGTGAAAAGCCACCGCAAGCCCAACAATTGCCACGACAAAAACGAACAACCACACAATACCGAATCTGTTTCTGTTGAACCGTTTCACAGCGCCTACCCTTGACAACCCCTGTGAGGTCTGTATAGGTCTTATAAGGTTCGCCTCGAGCAGACCGAACAGAGCCTCCATCACATCGAACTCGGATTGCCCAGTCACAAGGGCAATATCCGCCACAGTCCTTTGCCCATCCACATAAAAATAAACCTGTTTCTGCTTTACATTCAGGTTTATGTCTTCCCACTTTTCCGTTCCTGGGCTTGCGGACTTCCTGAAAATCATGTCACTGCTCTTTATCCTGGATTTTAGCACAGGTGCAAGCCGCATCCTCCTCTGTGCCTCCTTCAGCAGGTACGGGATCGCAATCGCACAAATCTCCCTTGTCCCCTTTAGATATGGTCCAACCGACACCACCTGACAATCCTGCCGTGTAATCAAATCGAAAAGGACTTCCATGCATTCCTTCTCGCGTGCTGTACTCCATACCGTTGGTGCCAACCATCCTTTGGCGATCAGCACCTCCTCGACCCCCACTTGTTTCTTTTCTGCCACAATCCTTGCCTTTCTTGCCTTCTTTTCTGAAACCACACCCGCCTTCAACAGCGATTCCAGGATCGCATCACTAGAAAGGCGGGGATGAACAACTGAAACCACTCGACCCGCCCTAATCGTTATTGGGATGCGACTGGTCCCGCAAGCAACCCCTATCACCGCATCCGCCTCTTCTCGATACTTGGTCAGCAGTGCATCGAATAGGCTTCCGAAGCCTTTATCTTGCATCATCCTTCACCGTGCACAAGCCCATCCACAACAGACCACACAAACACAAGAACCATGACGATGGGGGGCAACAAAGAAAGTTCTCGCCCCCCTACTCCTGCAAAGCCACCGCCATCGTACAGGTCTTGCGCCAACATCACATAGGTCGCACTCACGGCGAAGATAAACATCATAAGCAAGCCTGTGCCTGTCCTTCCGTCTAGCACCTGCTTTGCGCCTGGAACGAATGCCATGGCTATCCCAGCGTAGCGCTTCACGACCATGACCGAATAGACCCGCATATCGCTTGCCATTCCGATGTCTCTTGACCCAGAAAATGCGGACCTGACCTGTTCTTCGATGCATCTTGGGCAATAGTCGAAGCCTGTCGCAATTATGGAGCATTGCCTGCATGTCAGCTCAGCGCACCTTGGGCAAACCCTCGCAAGGCTCCTCCGCTTCGACACCTGATTGATAAGTGGCAAAATCAGGATAACTATGAAGACCACAAACGGAAGCGCTTGAAATGAAACACTGCCAAACAGGAAACTTTGCTTTGGAGATACCCCTGAAAGGTCTTTGAAGGAAAGGTTCTTTACATAAACCGATAAGGTCTCGACCTCGGGCATCTCCAAAAAGGAGACAACTTCGCGGTGATTTGCACACACATCTTGCCTTGCTAGCACTGTCCTTATCTTGGCCAGAAACGAAAGGTCTCTTTCCCTTGTGACCTGCACTAACCTCTGAAACATAGTCTCTGCACGAGACTGATCCCCAGCGAGTGTCGCCGAGACCGCAAGACCCCTGAGTGCCCCTTCATTTTCAGGGTGTTTTTGCAATATCCTGTCAAATGCAGAAATAGCCCCCTGAAGGGCTTCCCTGTCAGGCTTACCCTCCTGGCATCGAAGCAACGCAAGCAAAATGCCCATATTGCCTGCTATTCCCAAAGAGATCTCGTCATCTTTAGGTGCAAGACCGAGTTTGGAAAAAGCAGTGGCAAGCACTTCTTCGTTGTCTGGAGATTTTTGAATCCAGACAAGCGACGAGGCGATATTGAACATCGGGTCATCCTCGGGCAAACGGGCGAGGTCTCCTTCCGAACACCTTTCATGGAGGCACTGCCATAAAAGAAAGGCACGCGATTGCGAAAGACTTCGAGGCACTTCCGCAACGATGGCGAGCGGGGTTTCCGCCATTACAAGAACGCAGGCAATGACACTTGCAACGAGCTCTCGCCGCTTCATGTATGGAGCGATAAGCAATAGTGAAAATAAGAGGGTGCTTACGATGCCTAGCCCGCAAAGAAAAGGAAGAAAATATAGAACACCAATCGCCACAAAACCAATCAAGTCGAAAAACCTTGATAGCACAACGCCACCGACATTTTGCGTGCTAGAAGCGAGGAGAGCAGAAGAAAGGGCTGTATCCCTTGTAGGAAGGACATCCCGGACATCGTGAGCAAAAAGCCTAAGATACCTAACGAACACGAACAAAGAAAACATGGCAAAACAAAGCACAAAGGCGGTGCTGAGCCTTATTGAAGTGTTCGCCATGAGTGCGAAGAATGCAGGCAGGTGGCGAGTATAAGCCTTGAAGCCATCAACCAGTGCCCTGAAAGCCGCACCAATTGCCCATATGTCGTTTGCAAGATGCGCCCGAGCCAGATTGAAGTAAAGGGGAGGGAAATCGGGCGCAAGCATTATCGCTTGCTGAGACAAGGACAATCTGACATCGGCTGACAACCCAGAAGCACTTTTGGACAAGGCAAAAAGAAAAACACCTGCTACATCACTCATGTTAGAGATAAAATGCGAGCGCCTATAATCAATAAGCGCTTGTAGCCTCACCTGTGCACCCATGGGGTCATGCCGTAGAAGTGCCTGAGCAAGTTGCCTCGTCTGGACCAGAATGGGGTCGGTTTCTTCAAACTTTGTGCCTTGTCCGAAAGACTCTGGAATCCCTGCCAAAGCAACCGCCAGAATGACAGCGCCAAACAATACTGAGGTGGCTAAAGTCCGCTCCACCATGCAAGGAATTATTACCTGTTTGGTGAACGAATGTAAAGGCGATGTTTTGGTCAAATAGGTCTGGCACTCCGGCTGTTAGAAGGAGGACATATCCACCATCCCCCTATGCTTGAAAATCGCGCTGGAGTAACCAACCGCTTTTTTGGCGCCTCTTTGTCATCCGCTATTACCCGAAGCCTTGTGCACACCTGCACACTTGAGGACACACGAAACGAAGACAAGCGTTACCGAAGGGTCCCTGCTCTCGACAAACCTTTTCAGGACAGAAAGCGTTTCCGAACGAGGATGACCTATCGCAATAGCAGAACCCTTCGACCTTGCGATGTTCACCGCCTGTTGAATAGCCCTCTCGATGCTCCCTTCAAAGATAGCGCTATCCAGAAAAACATCCCTCTCCCCGAAGCAAATCCCCGTTTCAAGCGCCACCTCCCTTGCAACTGTGTCACCTGTCGTTCGGCTATCAACAAAGAACATCCCTTTCTCGTTCAACATCTCCAGAACAACCCTCATCCCTTCCTTGTCCGTCGTGAACCTTGAACCCATGTGGTTGTTTGCCCCTTTGGGCGCACCCCCGACCTTTTCTAGAAAGTTTTGAAGCATCGCCCTGATGTCTTTCAAAGCCATCCCTGTCAACAGAAACTCCCTCGATTCCATCATATCGGGGTCATTGGGTTCCATAGGGATGTGAACCATAAATTCCACGCCCAGACGCGCAAGCAAACGAGCAACCTCTTTCGCTTCCCTTGCATTCGGCAAGATAGAGAATGTAAGCGGGACCCCAAGGTCAAGGAAAGAAGATGCCTGTTCCAAAGATTCCCCCATGTCGTCAATGATTATGGCAAGCATTGGCTTCCCGTCCGATGGACAGATTATAGAAAACGGGACATCGTCCTTTCGTTGCGACACCACTAACCCTTCGTCCTCGACCCCCCGCACCTGCATGTGCGAAGCGCTGCAAGCAAACAAAAACCCAAACAAAAATGAATGCCATTTCATCTGGCGCCTGCCTTTGCGGTTTTAAGATACAGGGCAGGGTCAAGAGGCGTCCCGTCTTTACGAATTTCAAAGTAAAGCGAGACAGTGTCAGACCCTGGTTCAGGCTCTACTTGCCCTATGATGGTGCCTTCCCTTACGAACTCCCCGATTTTCACCTGCACTTGTGCCAGGCCTGCATAAACCGTGTAGTAACCAGAGGCATGGTCCACAACCACGCTTTCGCCCAGTCCACGCACCCCCCCCACAAAAACAACCTTGCCAAATGCCACCGCCCTCACATTTCGCCTCTGACTGGTTTTGTATGAAAGAGTGACACCTGGATGCGGAATCTTTGTTTTGAACTGCTCGTGCACGACCTCGCCAAACGGCACGGTTATCTGTGCGTCCCGCAAAGGCAACTCCACTTTCCCTTTAAGTTTTTCAAAGTCAACAGGACCACGAGCCTTTGAAATGACCTCCGTGATCTTTCTTGCGAGTTCTTTTTGTGCATCGCTTATCTCCTTTGCCACCTTCCACTGCATCTCACGGTCTTTTTCGAGTCTTGACAATATCTCCTCTTTCCGCTTCTTCTCCTCTTCGATCCTCTTTTGAGCCTCACGACCAAAAACCTCGAGGGCATAGGCGTTCGCCCTTTCAAGCCCTATCTCGAACTCCTGAACCTCCCACTGCCCAAGGACATCCTGATATGTCGCTAACAACATCGCCTCGTTCTCGACCAACTTTTTCAGAAGTCGCTCTCTTCTGACCTCGTCTTCGCACCTTGTGCAAAACCATAGCAACGAAGACCCGTGTGAAACAAGCAGGTGAAGTCGTAGAATAGCCTTGAGCTTCACGCTCAGTGCATCCATCATCGCTTTGATATTCGCAAGCCCCTGCTCGTGGGCGACCCTCTTTTTTTCGAGCTCAGTTTTCAAAATCGAAGCCCTTTCCATCATCACCTTTGCCTCTCGCACCTTGAAAACCGCTTCATCTAGTGCGTCAAGAATGCTTTTTTCCTGTTGCAATAGTGTTTCGATGTCCTTTGCGCCAACTTGCCTAGCAAGACACAGCAAAACCACAGCACAAAGAAATATTCGCCTTTTCATACGGTTCTTTGCCTCGACGCAATAGCCCCTGCAACCACACCTATCACCACCCCAACCAATGCCCCAGTCAGTGTTGCAAGCGCATAAGGAGTGCCAGGGTCAACAAGCACCCCAAGTTCACGCACAGCGAACTGCTTCGTCGTATCCACAACAAACACGCCAAGCCACGCACCAAGCGTAACCCCCACCACGCCTTCTGCCACCCCCTGCACGAACAAAGGTGACTTCAGGTATAAAGGTGTTGCGCCCACAATCGCCAGAATCTCCATCTGTTCCTTGCGCCTTTCCATGGTTCTCGCTATAGTGCCAACCACAAAGAAAAGCGTCGTCAAAAGAAGAATCCCTGCAATGACAAGAATAAAAAGCCTGATTACGCCAAGAAGTCCTGCAATAGCCATCACCTTGCCCGCCCCGGCAGGTGGCTCAGCAACCACATCGCTCCATTCGAACTCCCGCAAAAACGATACAAGTTCCTCGCCATCACCTTTTCCAGACAAATACACCTCAAGGCAATGCTGACCTGGTATCGCATCATCCGCAAGCAATGATGCAATCTCCTTTGGAAGCAAATCCTTGTTCCTTGCCCTGTCCTCTTCTGCGGACAGATATCGAACGGACATGACCTCGGGTCTCTTTTTGATTTTTTCGATAAAGGATTCGAGGGTCTCATGGGGCATCGCTTCCTTCAAATACACTATTACAAATGCCCTTTTTGCAGCGCTATCAATGACCCGTCCCGCATAAAAACCAACGATAGAAAAGGCGGTAACCAGGCAAGATGCGACCACAAGCGACAATATGCAGGCAAGCGCCTCGCCTTTTGCGACAAAGATTCCCTTCAGACCATCCCCAAGCACCCCCAGAGCAATCCTAGACCACCTCACGAGCGCTTCAATATTCATCTTTATGTTCCTCGCCCTCCTCTGGCTTTTCTTTCTTGCGCCCTGTGTCCTCGATAAGAAATCCTTTGTGAAGCAATAGCACCCTTTTCTTGAAGGTCTCGAGCAGAAACTTGTCGTGAGTCGCCATGATAACAGTCGCCCCTTTCTTGTTCACCTGCTCGAACAGGCGAACTATCTCTTTCGATAACTCCCAGTCAAGATTGCCAGTTGGCTCATCCGCAAGGAGCACCGCTGGTTCGTTGACAAGGGCACGAGCAATGGCAACCCTTTGCTGTTCACCCCCTGAAAGCATCCTTGGATATGCATTCTCATATTTGTCTATCCCAAGGTCGAACAAAGTACCCTCCACTCGCCTTCTTATTTCTGACCGCGAAAGCCCCAAAAACCTGAGCGCAAGCGCCACATTTTCGAACACTGTCAGGTCGGGCAACAGTTTGAAATCCTGAAATACGACCCCAAAGTTCCTTCTCAAATATGGGATAGCGGAATCTTGTAAGACTTTTAGGTTCTTCCCGAACACGAGTATCTCTCCAGAGGTCACCTGTTCAAGGCGCAACAACAGCTTAATCAGCGTGGTCTTCCCTGCACCCGAATGACCTGACACAAACACGAACTCCCCCTGTTCGATGTCTGCGGAGACGCCTTTCAGTGCCTCGACACCAGTGTCGAACCTTTTTGTCACCTCTCTAAGCCTGATGACAGTCATCTTTCAGCACCACACGCAAAAGTCTTAGGCATCTGGTTCTCTAAGCCCGATATCCATCCTTGACAAGAAGTCCCGGATCTTTTTTGGGTCCCCAGACTCCGAGACCGCAAGCAGTCCTTCGAGCTGAGCCATGAAAAGTCCAAAATCCCTCAGCTCTGGCTTTGCAACAAAGACCTTTGGGATCCCTGTTTCCAAAACTTTATCCTTGTCCACCAAAAGCTCTTCGAACAACTTCTCCCCCTTTCTAAGCCCTATGAACTTGATCCCTATCTCTTCCAGCGAATACCCTGAAAGTCGAATCATGTCTTTAGCGAGGTCCAGAATCTTTACTGGGCGCCCCATATCAAGAACAAACACTTCCCCTTTGTTAGCCAGAGTCGCTGCCTTCAGCACAAGTTGAGACGCCTCGGGGATGGTCATGAAATAACGAGTCACCTCGGGGTGCGTGACCGTAACAGGACCTCCGCTCTCGATTTGCGCCCTGAAAAGAGGTATAACAGACCCTCGTGACCCCAGCACATTTCCAAAGCGCACCGAGGCAAGTCTCGTAGAGTTGCTGTTTTCTGCGAACATCCTCACCAGAAGCTCAGCAATCCTTTTGGTTGCACCCATGATCGAGGTGGGATTTACCGCCTTGTCGGTCGAAAGCATAACGAACCTCTCTGCACCTGCCTCGATCGAGGCTTCTATCACATTTTTCGTCCCAATGACATTGTTTTCTATTGCCTCTCGTGGGTTTTCCTCCATCAAAGGGACATGCTTGTATGCGGCAGCGTGCAAGACCACCTGCGGACGCAATGACAAAAATAGTTGTCGCACCTTGTCTTTTTCTTTTATGTCAATAAGTTTTCCTATGACTTGGATGTTCGGGAATACACGGCTTATCTCGTTTTGAATCATGAATAGATTTGTCTCGTCTTTTTCCACCAGAATCAGACAATCAGGTTCCAGTCTGCAAACTTGCCTGCATATCTCGGAGCCTATCGAACCCCCAGCACCCGTAACAAGGATGCGCTTTCTGCGGAACACTGGTTCTAGAAGCGGGTCGTCCTTCGTAAGTTCTCGAACCTGACGACCTAAAAGGTCTTCAATCCTTATCTCTCGAACTAGCGCAACTCTTGTCTTGCCTGCGATAAGTTCAGAAGGACCAGGCAATACCAGAAGCCTTATACCAAGCCTCGCACATTCGTCTATCAACATGCGCCTTTTTTCTGGTGGGAGTTCAGCGATCGCGAGCAAAGCCCTAGAGAACCCGTAGCGCTTGTGGAGTGCTGGGATGTCGGAAAGCGTGCCAATGACCTTGAAACCTTCGACCTCCAAGCCTGCCTTCATCGGATCATCATCAACCAGACCTACCACAGAAAGCCCAAGGTTTGGACGGACCCTCACCTCCCTTGCGACAAGCCTCCCGTTCTCGCCAGCACCTATGATTATCGCCTTCTCGCCTTCCGCTATCGCTGAAGGTGGCACGAACATGGCTTCGTGAAGCCATCTTCTGAAAGAGCGCCCAAAAAGCATCCCACCAAGCGAAAAGACGGAGCTTACGATGATGATGCTAAGGGGGGGACGAAACCTGTCCAGCCTGGTCTCGACAGGCAACAGGCGAAAAAGAAGAAGTAAAAAGAAAACTGTTCCAACACTTTTCAGAAACCTTCTAACCTCGTATAGCGAAAAGTATCTCCATAGAATCTTGTACACCCCTGTCAGCAAGTTTGCTGTCAACTGAAGCGCAACCACATAGGGCAAAAGATAGACCATTTGTTTGAATGAAGGCATTGGGATCGAGAACTCAAAACGGATCGCATAGGACAAAACCCATGCCACAGCCACAACAACTGCGTCGAAAACAACAGGTCCAACACGACCTACCGATGCAATGTGCCCATCAACAAGCGCATAGAGGGATGCGAACAAGAGGCGAAGTCTTCCCATGAAGGACAAAGGCTGGCTCAAGAATCGTTGGTTTAGTTTGAGTCGCTTCGGAAGGAACTCTTCTGCGAAGAAATCGTCGTTGGAAACCTCTCTGCGCACACGCACTGTGACCTGAGTTTCGACTGGGGAACAATAATCAATAATCCCTGGCGTCAATGCCAGAATGCCAGCAAGGTCTGGTGGCACCCGATTTTCAAGACCTTCGGGTATAGGTCTAGGACCGACCAAACGGACAGACCCTGTGAAAACCGCCAAAAGGTTTGGAAGCCTTTCAAGGCGCCACGAAACCAGAAAAGCAAGAAACCTTGAAAGACGAGGGTCGGCAGGAGTCAGTGTCTCGTAGGCACATGCACTTTGTTCTTCAAGAACCTTGAAAAATACGAGGCGGATGGGCTTACCATCCTTACCTTTATAAGGAAAAGAGATGAATGGGTTTTGTCTTTTGAGGACTGTGATTGCACACGCGATAAAAATGAACAGAGGAAGCGACAGAATAAAACCGATTCCCGCAACAAGGAGTTCCAGGATATAGCCACGCTCGCAGGGCTGGATTTCCTGCCCAGACATGCCTCAATTCTCGCTTTATCCAAAGGAACTGTCAACCCTTGCTCAAGCCCAGAAGTGCCGATAAAAAATCTTCTTCTTGCCGCTCAGCCCATTCCCGGGTCCCGTCCTCACTCCCCAAACCCTTACCTTGCCGTGGCTCTAATCCTGAAGGGGACGAATTCATGGTAGGCGCAAGTCGCCTCTCTCATACAAGTCCTTTGTGTGGTCTCCAAAACTTTCGAGAATCCCTCGCCTTCATATCTGCCTCACCACCACTTTTCCTTCTGAAAGAAGCTCCATAGCAGTTGTCGAAAGCGAATAAAGACTTCTGAAGACCACCTCGCTTATGCCTGCGTTTACGATCATTTTGGTGCAGATGACGCACGGAGAAAATGTTGTATAGAGGGTCGCGCCCTTCAATGACACCCCGTGATACGCAGCCTGCACTATGGCGTTTTCCTCTGCGTGCGAGCAAAGGCATTCGTCCAAACCAGTGCCAGATGGCGTAAGACTAAGGCAGCGCTTACACCCACCTTCGTTGCAGTTCGTTATTCCCCTTGGTGTCCCATTGTAGCCAGTTGTAATGATTCGTTTGTCCTTGACTATCACCGCAGCGACCCTTCTTTTCACGCATGAAGACCTTGATGCGACTACATCTGCTATTGCCATAAAGTAATGGTCCCAGTCTGGTCGCTCAAGTTTTGCGCAAATCAGGACGAAGATGTCTTTCACACGCTGTCTCAAAGTCTCGATGTCGCAATCGTTCACAATCACAAAATCTGCAAGTTCAAAGGTCCTAAGCAGCTGCTGGGCAAACGGGTCGGAGGGACTAAGTTCCTGCTCTTCGGCTGATTTGAAGGCTTCGAGCGTCAATGCATCCCCGACCCTCCCACGAGCCAGTGCCCGTTGAAACCTTATCTCGAGCGGAGCATCCACAAGAACCAGAAAAAAGTTTCCTAGTGACCTAAGATACATGACCTCGAAAGGATGCCTAATAGAATCCACTACCTGGTTCAGACCAGGCGTAAATCTTGTCGCAACTCGCCTTGCGAGTATGTCGGGACCAAGTTCCCTTCTTATCGAAGTCCCGAGCTCTATAAGTGCCTCCCTGCTTTCGGGTTGTCCCCGCGCCTTTAGTTCCCTTCTAAGTTCGTCGGACAAAGACAAATACTCGAACCCCGCGTCCACAAGGACCCTTGCAACCTCACCCTTGCCAGCGCAGTTTCTTCCTGTAAGTCCAATAATCATGAAAACCTCCATATTTCAAAGGAGTGGCGTCATTGCTGTGGAAGTATTTCGCTGATGTGATTAAAATTAATAGCCCTTTTGGATGTCCCAGGTTTTCAGGAGGTGACAAGGTGAACGAACGGCAACACTCAAAACACATAATCGACCTTGATTCTATAATCCGTTGCAAGCCCAAACAAGAAGACATGCCAGTCGAACAGTGCTTAGACCTGTATGTCGAGGCAAACGCCTTCAACAAGAAAGATTCTCCGTGCTTCAAGTGCCCACAGGGGCAAAGGCTCAGAAGCCTCATAGCGCGGTCCTAGGTTGCCTTCCGTCCAACGATGCCCCCTTTCTGGGGGCTTTCTTTCGCAAGATACAACGCTTTGTCTGCAAGTCCAACGATTTCTGCGGGAGTCGTTGCAGTCGTCCCATCGAAAGAGCCGATCCCGATGCTAGCGGAAGGCACGATTGTTGCGCCGCCCACTACAAAGGACAGCGTCTTTAGATTAGCCAATATGCGCTGACCCACCACCATTCCCCCCTCTAAGTCCATGTCTGGCAAAAGGATAGCGAACTCGTCGCCCCCCCATCTCGCCGCGACATCCATCGCCCTAATGGACTGTTTTATCGCTGTTGCAGCCCTTTTCAACAACATGTCTCCTGCAGCATGACCATACTTATCGTTGACTTCTTTAAGGTTATCAACATCAAGCATCATGAAGCAAAACTTAGAGTTCGACCTTCGTGCGCGCTCGACCTCTTCCGCTACCCTATTCTCGATATATCTGCGCACAAAAAGACCAGTCAGTCCGTCCTGCATAGCCAAACTATAAAGCCTCCAGTTTTCGACTGCTATCGCTGCCTGTCTTGCAAGGCTTTGAAGAAGCCGCCTTTCCCTCACGCCTGCCACAGCCTCTGGCTTCATCAATATGCACAAGTACCCTACCCCCGAGCCATCGTATGCCACCAACGGTCTTGCCAGCACTTCTCCACTAGCGGTTTTCTTTCCATTGAGTGGGACTGTTGGGGTATTATCAGGCAACACTCCCGTTCCAAGCGCATTCATTACTGAATCATAGACCATGGGTTTCATAGCCCTTTCTCGTGCCCGAACATAGACAAACGGCTTTTCTGACGAACTAGAGCCGCGGGCTGTAAAAACAACGCCCAGAGCATCAGGGATCGCATCTAGCAAGATGATGCCAAGTCTTCGACCCACCTCCTCGATGTTCAGTGTTGATGCTGCCGCCCTTCCTGCTTCTTCCACGAGCGCAAGCTCTTGCGCCTTCTGCCGTGCCTCCTCTGACATTCTGCGCTGCCTGCGAAAAACCCAGGCAAACAAGAGATAAGAAAGAGAAAGGACCAAGAGTGCTGGGAGGTCGTGATTCCTGTAAACCACAACCAATGCAAAGCCAATGGGCATGAATACACATTCTGCCACAATCCCTGGCAAAAACACTTCCTTCCATATCTCCCGAACGCCAAGACCATTCAGGAAATAGCCAAAGACCACGATGCCATATTGAAGTATGACAAATGTCACAGTCATGACGAAAAAAGCAAGTGCTAGTGACGGAAAAGAAAAGCCTTCCGAAGGGGTCGCAGAGATCCCCAGGAAATCCACAAAGACGGTTGTCGAAAGAAGTGCAACAGCGGTCACCGATGGTCCAAAAAAGAGCTTCGCTATGGTAACGCCGAAAGGCCATTGTGCACGCTGAGCGAGCTCCCTCTGAACCAGCTCGACCGCGCCTCTCATGAGCATTGCTATAAAAGCCAACAAAACCCCTGCTCCAACCCCTAGCGTCATCACAGAAGCGACATACACCCCAGTGTCCAGAGTAAATGTCACCATGCCCGCAACCCTGAAAGACATAAGCCTCGCCACAAATGCAAGGAAAAGCATGATTACAAAACCAAGCGGGTTGGCGCTAAGAGGCTTTGTAAGAAGGTCAGGGTTTGCTAAGGTTACCGCTATCAACAAGGCAAGGCTTGCAAAACCCAAAAGGCCCGTATAGAGCACATGCGCAAAAGTAAAAGGTCCAAAGGTGGATTTGGTTTTATTGCGCTCTTCGACCATTTAGCACCAGAAAATGTTACTAGTATCCTGCCCTTTTCAAGCCTGCCTCGCTCTTCGTCCAGTCTTCATCAACCTTGACAAACAACTCAAGGAATACCTTCTTCCCTAGAAGATGCTCAAGTTCCTCGCGTGCAAGCGTGCCGATCTTTTTGAGCATCTTGCCCTGCGAGCCAATCAGTATCCCCTTTTGGGACTGTCTCTCGCACACGATGGTGGCTCTTAGTTTGACAAGTTTTTCCATCTCTTCGAAGTCCTCAATGATTACCGCAGTCGAATATGGGAGTTCCTGTTTCGTGCAAAGGATGACCTTTTCGCGTATCACCTCTTGCGCCAGAAACCTAATCGGTCGGTCGCTCAGATGGTCATCTGGATAAAGGGCAGGTCCAACTGGTAATCTTGCGGAAATCTCGGCGACCAGTCTTTCAACACCATCACCAGAAAGGGCACTTATCGGGACTATTGCTTGGAAAAGACCTGTCGCATTGTAGGCATCTATAATCGGAAGGAGTTTCTCTTTCCTTATCAAATCAATCTTGTTTATGGCAAGAATCGCTGGTTTTTGAGCAGTGCGCAAGACTTCAAGCACTGATTCGTCCTCGATAATTCGGGCAGGGTCATCCACATCAGTGATGGCAGTCACCACATCACAATCGTGGATAGCGTTATGTGCTAGTGCGACCATCCGCTTGTTTAGTGCCCGCTTCGCTTCATGGATGCCTGGGGTATCATAAAATAGGATCTGGTAGTCCTGAGTGGTAACAATACCCAAAATGTTATCCCTTGTGGTCTGGGGCTTTGGTGTCACGATTGCAATCTTAGAACCAACAAGCCTATTCAAAAGGGTTGACTTCCCTACATTGGGTCTTCCAACAAGCCCAACAACGCCACACTTGAACTCTTTCGCTTCCTGCATATCCTAACCTATGTCTTATCAAAAAAGTTGTGCACAAATACCTCGCACCCTTCCTCCAAGGTCGTATAGTTTATCGCACTTTCCAAAGCGCCCGCAAGCCTTGATGCATTCCTCGGTCTCTGCAAGGTGCATTTGGGACCCGACTTCCAGAAAAAGTTTTCCTTCTGGCACCATGAATTGTGGTGCAATTTCAATGATTTTTCTTGTAACTTCAAAACCATTCTCACCGCAAAAAAGCGCATGGTGCGGCTCGAACTTGCGAGACCCTTCATCCATCAGCCCAACCTCGTCAAGTCGAATATAAGGTGGGTTCGAGATCACGGCGGAAAAAAGGGGGCGCTTTCTAAGCCCAGACAACAAGTCCATACACAAAACAAAAACCCTATTACAAAGCCCAAGCCTAACGACATTTGTCTTTGCTACAAGGCACGCCTCGTGCGAGATGTCAGAGGCGACTACTTTGATGGCGGGACGATGCATCGCAATAGCACATGCGATTGCCCCGCTTCCTGTTCCCAAATCAAGCACAAACCCACTGAAATCCTTTGGAAAGCGATCCAGGAAGGCGTCCACAAGGACTTCGGTCTCTGGTCTTGGTATCAGGACTGCTTTCGTCACGAAAAACTCGATGCCATAGAACTCTTTTGACTGAATCAGATATGCGACGGGCTCCATGCAAGACCTTCGTTTCAAAAGATTGCGCAGGCAGTCAACAGTCTTCTTGTCAACTGGCATGTCCATGTTCAGATATAGGTCAAGCCGTCGCCATCCAAGACAGTGTGCGAGCAAGAGCTCAGCATCAAGACGGGCTGGTTCAATCCCTTTGTCTTTCAAGTATTTTGTGCTTAGTGCGAGCAGGTCTCGAATCGTGTAGCTCATGGAAAGCATCACTCTGGGGGAAGAAATGCACGCACAGCCCTTCTTGCTGCGTCAAAGATATCTTCGGCACGAAGCAGTGCCCCTATCATGGCAACGCCAGACACCCCAAGTCGCCTTAAATCCCTTATGTTTGCAACTTCAATCCCGCCTATGGCGACTACGGGTTTTTTGGCAATCATCAAAGCCTTTCTAAGCCCTTCCAAGCCGTGCGGGCTTGCAGATACAACCTTTGTTTTTGTAGGAAATATGGGTCCAAAGGCTATGTAGTCGCATGGCTCGTTGTTAGCCATCTCGAGCTCTTCAAGCGAGTGCGTGGAAATCCCGATCACCTTTTCCGCGCCAAGGACAAGCCTTCCCGCCTCGACGCCTATGTCTTCTTGTCCCAGATGGACGCCATCGCATTCGGCACAAAGGGCAACATCTGCCCTGTCGTTCGCTAAAAGGATGCACTCTTCTGGCAAGACATCCTTTGTCTTCTTGACTATGCCAAAAAAATCACGGGCGGAAAGGGTTTTTGCCCTTACCTGAAAAACCCGCACACCTGCTGATGCCATCATGGAAGCGACCGATGGAACTGCCTCTTTTGCCAAGAACGATGTATCCAGTATTGCATAGACCCCAATCGGGTCAGGCAAGACCTTCTTTATAGTCCTCATCGCAGAAATCCTTTCGCAAAAGTGTTGGGTCAACGATCAGCTGGACCACGCGGTTCAAATCGGCTCTCGATGAAATACTGGGCAGTAAGCCCCTTATCTGGCTTGCCCCTTGCATCCCCCTCACATAGCGCATCAAGTGTTTGCGGATATGTCGTGCAGAGATAGTTTCTGAACCCGTATATTCCAAAAGGAGGTCGAAATGTCTTATAATCAATCGAACCTTTTCTTCTTTGGTTATCCTAGACCGCAAGTTCCGTCCTTCGAGGAGGTCAATAATGTCCCTAAATATCCATGGGTTGCCAAGGGCAGCCCTTCCGATCATAACCCCATCACAGCCAGTTTGTTCAAGCATCCTTTGTGCATCTTGAGGTTGTTTCACATCCCCGTTTCCAATCACCTTTGTTCCCGACCTGAGCTTCAGATAACCTATCCATTCCCATTTGGCAGAGCCAGTAAACCCTTGCGAGACGGTGCGAGCATGAAGCGTGACAAAGGCAAGCCTATGTCTTGTTGCAATATCCGCAATCTGGTCCAGCACTAATGCATCAGCGCTAAGCCCCGCTCGGACTTTCAAAGAAACTGGGATCGAGACACTATCTTGCACAGTTTTTATTATTTCTTCAAGCCTTCCAAGGTCGAACAAAAGCCTTGCACCACCACCTCCAGCCATGACCTTTTTTGAAGGGCAGCCAGCGTTTATGTCAATGCCTTTGAAACCTGCCTGCTCGCCTAACTTTGCTGCCTTTGCCATGATGGCAGGGTCCGACCCGCTTAGTTGAAGGAAACAAGGTTGCTCTTCATCGCAGGTCTTCAGTCTTATAGCACGATAGGTCTTGGTGTTGACAAGACCATTTGCTGATGTCATCTCTGTAAAGACAAGTGTTGCACCCATCTCCCTGCAAAGCCTTCTGAATGGGAGGTCGGTAAATCCATCAATGGGGGCAAGGGCAATAATGGGAGTCAAGGTTCGAACAAGCCTTTTTAAATAGGGATTAGCTGGAGCACTTCAACCTTATCGATCAAAACGCCTCTGAACCCGTTCGCTGTCCCGTCCACAGAATCGAAGGTGAAGAAGACCCTGACCTTGTTTATGTCCCAGTTCACCCAAAAATAAGTCCCGAATATGCCCCAAAATGGAGGTCTTGCGGGACCAGCAGAAGAATAGCCAATGCCTGGCTCAAAAGACATCACATCTTTGGGAGTGAGCCTTCCCGCAATTGTGGTCTGGACCTGCCCTTGATTATCCATTGTCTCGTATCCAAAAACCAGACTATCAACCCCTTCGGAGAGCCTGAATGATTCTACTTCCCACGCAGCAAAGAAAGTGAAGATGACATTGCTACCATACAGTTGTGGCTGAAGCTCAACAAACGGAGAATAAAGAGTGCCAGAAACCCGTTCACCAGTTCCGCCATTCATCTCTTTGCACTCTGAACTATCGCTCAGGAAGTTGTTGAACGCCTGGTTGCCAAACCACGCCGCCCGCTCTCCGAGCGGATTAGGAAGGGCGCCTGGTGCAGGCAAGCAAATCAGTCCGTCAGGTGTGCAAACATGGCACCCAGCCTCACCAAAAAAGCAGGTTTCTGCCTTTGATGGCTCAGAGACGCATGTGCCGATGGCGCTATTCGTATGGGTGCCTTTAGATATTATTTGCCATCCTGTGCCCGACACCTGATTTCCAAAGTCCCATCCCTGTGGGTTGTTTTCAAAGCCTTCATCTATCAACGGCACAATATTGAAATATTCAGGGCACAGCAGGGAAACGGTAACATCGGACAGGATGACTTCTCCTGGCGAAAACTTGATGCTTTCGTAAGGCTTTTCAGGCCACATTCCATCACTGAGCGCTGTAATGAACACATGGGAAAACACCTGACCATTGTGGTCTTTGGCAGGTAAGCCCGACACGCAATAGTAGCCATCCCTATCTGCAACCCCAATACCTAGCATGTTATCGGCGGAACCTCCGAATACCTGCACAGTTGCAAATGGTAGTGGGAACTCCTGTCCGTTACAATCGTAAAAGAATAGCCTTCCGCAAGCATTCAAAACCTCGAGTGAAGACCCCTCCTTCAGAAGCGCAAGTTCGAATGGCCTCTTTTCGTCTGCAGAAAAACAGACCTTCGAAATCGAAAGGTCTCGATAACTTTGAAGGCTTACCACCATCTTGTAACACTTAGGCTCAACCTTCAAAACAAATCTACCCTTTGAATCGCTTTTCGTCTCGGTCAGGTATTTCAATCCACTCATCACCTTTTCCAGGCCGAAAGAAAGGGTGGTAGTAGCGACAAGACTCACTGTCGCACCATCTATCGGTTCGAAGCTCTCTCCATCATATAGTTTCCCTGTGACAGTCACAGTTCCAGCGGGACAAGCATTGTCCTCGTCTGTTTCTCCGTCGCAGTCATTGTCAATACCATCGCACACTTCATCGGACGAAGTGCCAGGGGTTGCAGAGCACACCACATCAAGCCCATCCTGTGAGCACACAAACTTTCCGTGCGCTTCACATGCACCAGTCCCGACAGTGCAGTCCGCTCCTAACGCATCAAAACCTTCGTCTGTTTCCCCATCGCAGTCATTGTCAATGCGGTCGCACTTCTCCGCTTCCGGTGTTTGCCCTTCGCACAGCGCCTTGCCATCTTTGCATTTCAGTACACCTGTGCAACTCCCAAAATCATTTGCAATCTCGCATGGTGCGTCGTCCAGCCCCTCGTCGGTCTCGCCGTCGCAGTCATTGTCAATGCCATCGCACTTCTCCGCTTCTGGTGTTTGCCCTTCGCACAGCGCCTTGCCATCTTGGCATTTCAGTACACCTGTGCAACTCCCAAAATCATTTGCAATCTCGCATGGTGCGCCGTCCAGCCCCTCGTCGGTCTCGCCGTCGCAATCATTGTCAATACCATCGCAGGTCGTCTCGTTCTCTTCATATCCATCCACCTGCGCATAGTCGCATTTGGGGTTTCCGTCTTCACAACTTGCAACTATTTGGTCAACCTTGTCCTTGCACACACCACCGTTTTTCTCGCAATGAACCTTGGCGATCTCCTTTTCCATTTCCTTGTCTGGGCTATTGTTATGCGGGTCGAACTGGTCAGGAAGGCAGTCCTTGTCAGCATCAGCCCTCGCGGATTCGAGTGCGTCAATAACCCCATCCCCATCTGTATCGAGGGGGGCCTTTATGTCACCCCCGACCTCGATATAGTCATTTAGGCCATCCCCATCAGTGTCGCCTTGCATGGGATTTGTCCCGAGTATGTGCTTTTCTACCCCGTTTATAAGTCCATCTCCATCTTCATCTCCGTCAGGGTCCAGGCATTTGCTTTCGAAACATAACCCCGCCTCGCAATCCTTGTCGTCCGAACAAAAATCCCCAACCTTTCCAAGCCTCTTCTCCTCGGCGCAAGCCAAAACGAGAAGACACGCCACGAAAACTCCACCACTTCTCGTTACCATTTCATCCTCCTTATCAAGGTAAGCCCCAATAACCTCGCCAGACTATCTCTGGATGTTCAAATCAAGGTTTTTCTTCCGTGCGTATGCCAAAAGCCCCACCTTTGTTATTGACCTAATCGCACGAGTTGACAAAGAAAGCCTGACGAACCTACCGAGCTCTGGGACGAAAATCCTCTTCCTCTGGATGTTTGGCTTCTGCCACTTTCTTGTAACATTGTGCGCATGAGAAATATTGTGCGCCTTGTTGGGTCTTTTGCCAGTCAGAATGCATTTAGCCATATATCGCCTCCCATAAAGCAGGGCAATCATAACGGATTCCAGAGAACATTGCAAGGCTTCTGGCGTCCCCATGATTTTTCACCCGCCAGCGTAGAGGGCAAGGAGATATTTCCGGTTCTCAGTGGGGGGATGCTCAAGGGACCCATAAGGAGCCAGAATCACTATCGGCAGTTCCAAGTTGAAAGTTAGGTGAATGGAGGCGTTAAAAGGTCAGTATCGCAAATCCGCAAGAAAAGGAAACCCAACCACGGGCAAGACACGCTCCGCCCCGCTACTTCGGGCAACTTTCTGGCACAGGAACGGCGCATATTTTATTCGTTCCGTCTATGGCGATGCAATCCTGATTTTCGCCGCAGTCCTCTTTTTTCTCGCACGGTCTTGAGCAGAACCCTGGCAGGTCAGGCTTGTTGTCGCCATCTAGGTCTTTTGCGCCAGAAGGCCAGAACCCATTCCCGTCCACATCCACAAAGATGGGATTAGTCATTGCCCAAGGGATGACATTGTAACTGTCAGGGAGCTGGATGGAAAGCCCAGATATGGCACCGCCTGCCATTGCAACAAGGTCATCCACACTTTGCACATTTACAAAACTTTGAAGCGCTGTCCTTATCAAATCGTTCGACCACAGGTATTCAAGGTCAGGGCGATAGCTCTCGAGCAACTGCTCAGCGCCAAGCGCAATGGCTTGCTGGATAAGGATTTCGCCGTAAGGTCTCCGTTTATATACAGGGGCAAGTCCATCCTTGTCCAAGCCGTAAGCCATGACCACTAGATAGAAGTCCTTGTCCAGATTGCCCACCTCGAATGAACCATCGAAATCCACTATTGCCTCTTTCCCTTTGTCAGGGAAGAACCTCTTATAAAGGCGACCATCCTTATATATCTCTACCCTGTCCACCCTGAACCATGACGGCGTCTCGACCCTGATGAATCCCACAACCTTGCTAGCACCTTTGGCATTCAGCACATCCCCTATTTGCGCCACTGCACCTTTGTCTGTTGTCGCTCGAAAATCAATGAATGGACCCGAGGACATTACAACACGATGAGCCTTTATTGCCCTGGTCACTTGTTCGAAGTCAAGCCCCAGAACCTCGTCCGCTCCAACACGAATGAAGTTCCTTGGGAGCCCTATCTCGTTCAATGTTGTGTGGGAATCGCTGTTTGCGATGCCCGTCACGATAAGACCCGCATTCAGAAAGGCAAAAAAGTCTTCGACAGGCTGGAATCTAGATGTGCATGGCTTGTTTTCGCACCCTCCGCATTCATTTTTGCACAAATTAGCGCAAACCTGGGTCCACCCAGTCCCGCCTTCGCTTGCCTTCTTACAGCACTCGGG